>Ga0105050_10000639_pt1 | contig 53582 bp, 48 predicted proteins | sample FRY01_FD_78088 | JGI IMG/M metagenome (GOLD analysis project Ga0105050, IMG submission 78088) | Freshwater microbial communities from Lake Fryxell liftoff mats and glacier meltwater in Antarctica - FRY-01 | ecosystem: Environmental > Aquatic > Freshwater > Ice > Glacier meltwater ...
CATTTGCAAAGTACTTAGGTAAGCCAGAAATAATGACTAATCCAGATTTAGTTGCAACGATATATGCCTTTGAATCAGCAATGTTCTTTTTTGAGCGTAATAAGCTATGGACAATATGCGATAAGGGTGTTGGTAGTTCTACTATTCTATCATTAACTAAAAAAATTAATGGTGGTACTAATGGATTAGATCATCGATCAAAATTAACAGCTAAATATTACAACTACGTAAAGTAGTTTTTGCATTGCATTAATTAGTTTTTTAATAAAATTTTTTGTATAGTTACTATAAACCTATAATAATAATAAATATGCAAAAAACGAAAACATTATTTGATCCCGTACAAATTGAAGATTGTATTTGGGGAATTGGTAATGCAATTAATACAATATATATAAACTCTAGTGTGGAGGAAAATGTGGTATTTTGTCCAATCTTAACTGGAGTAGTACCTTTCTTTGCTGAACTAAGTAGATATGTTATGATCGATCCATATGTAGAATACATTGGAGCGTCATCTTATAGTGGTACCGAACAGCAAGAAATCAAAACTTATAGAATGCCAGATGCTGACATCATCAAAGATAAAGTAGTTTGGTTATTTGATGACATTGCTGATAGTGGTAAGACGCTACAATACCTTAAGGATTTATTATTATCAAATGAATATAGAGCTGCAGAAGTAAAAACATGTGTTTTATTGAAGAAAAATACATGTCCTTTTCTAGTAGATATATATGGCTTTCTGTTGGAGGAGGATGCTTGGATTCATGGATTTGGATTAGATGCACCCAATGGTCGTGGTAGAACTTCTCCTGCTTTATACTCAACAACACTTTAAATTATGACAGTTTCATTTTATATACAGAATATCGATACTACAATTTTATATAAATATATAGAGGATTATGGTGATGAGGATGATAACAATGTAATATATGTAAGTAATCAACCAACTAATCCGCACGACATACTAGTCACAATAAGCTTCTACAAATACAATGAGTTGGTAGATTTAGAGTTGCTTGAGTGGATTTAATAGGTATTTACGTATTATTATGTGTTTTACTGTAAAATATATATAAATAAACACAATAATAGTTGTCTTTCTGGTTTTTTTTTAGGACCTTAATATAAATAATAATTAAATAGTAACATTTATGATTTTAACAATTTTAACAATTTCTAGTATTTTAACTGGAACATTATTTTACTCTTACAGAAAAGAGTTAAACAAAAGTAAAGATATAGAAGCTAAATTCAAAGCTGCAATTGCCTTTGCTGATAACTCTGGTACTATTATCTTAAAACTCAGAAAAGAGAAGAAAGAGTTACAAAACTTCATCAACACCTTAAAGAATGACTTAATACTCTCTCAGGCTCGTAACAAAGTAAATACAATTACAAAAACAGCTGAGAAAGCCTTAATAGATTTAGTTGCAGTAGAGGGTATAGATAAATCTAAATCCAAAAGAGATCGTCGCAAGAAGCCATCAGTAACTAAAAAATAATTAATGAAATGCTATAAACAGTTAGTACGATCTAAGTTTCTAGCAAAAGCCTTTGAGGAGCTTGCCTGTGCGCGTAAGAAATTACAAACTATGGAGGCTCCTCTTTTTGATACAAATTTTACCTACAACAAAGCTGATAGAAAGTATATATATGATTGCTATCTGGAGGATTATATGTTAATAGAGGAGTTGGTAGAGCAATTTGAATCTGGCCAGGAGTATAAAGATGTGGTATATTATATGCAGGAGAGTTATATATTATTCATATACAGTAGATCTCGTAAATTAATCAAGGAAGCAATAAGCTATTCCTTTAATGTGCATGGAGATATTCCAATACACAAATCAAGACATATAATACACGGTAAAGCTTGGTTTACTGCCCTAGTAGATACGAGAATGCCTTTCCAGGTAAGCTCTCCTAATTAAGTTGTAATTTTGGTATATTATTACTATAGTTAAGGTATATGGAAACTAAAGCAAAAACAATTACTCGAGCACAGTGTCAAACACTGCAGTGTAAGGTTTGCGGAACCGACGTATATAATTGCAGCACATCTGCAGATGCAGTAACATGTTCAGAGTGTGTTGTAGAATTATACTGGCTTCCGGAAGATGCTCCCAAGAAAAAATCAGTAGGATATCCTAAGGGTTGGAAGTTTATGAAAGAGTTTATACACCAAAACGGTACCGTTTATTTTAGGGGTGTTGAGCAGCTTGAGTTAAAAGGAACACTAGAACCAACAACAATATCAACCAAAGAAATAACACCAAAGAAGAGTAAAAGTCAAAGAGCTGCTGAGAAGCAAGAGGTGTTGGCTAAGTTTAATAAACTCAAAAAGGAATTGGTAAAAGAGACTCGATCAACCTACAAAAAGAAAATAGAGTTAGAGTTAAAGCGTTTACAAAAATTAATATAAGTTATGAATTTCACAGCAGAACAATTACAAGAAAACTTTGATAAGCTAATTAGCTACATTACTAAGCACTTCGAGGGTGATAGAAAAGATCAACTAGAAAGGTTGTACCGCGATCATGAAGAACGACTATTGTTGATGCCAGCGAGTGGTAATATAAATTATCACAACTGCTTTCCAGGAGGTTATGTCGATCATGTTATAAGAGTAATCGATATGTCCATTGAAATAAATAACATGTGGGCATTAGCAGGAGCAAATATGAATCACACATTAGAGGAGCTAATATTCGCAGCACTTAATCATGATTTAGGTAAGATAGGTACCGAACAAGCTGAGCAGTATATTCCCAATCCATCTGATTGGCATAGAAAAAACCAAGGTAAAGTTTACACTAATAACCCAGTTAACTCATTTATGACTGTTCCAGATAGAAGTTTAAAGCTATTAACAGATAGAGGCATACGTATTTCAGAAAACGAATGGTTTGGTATTAAATTACATGATGGATTATATGAGGATGCTAATAAACCTTACTTTATTAACTACAATCCAGAAAGCGCATTGCGAACAAATCTACCATACATATTACATCAAGCAGACATGATGGCTTCGCGAGTTGAAAAGGATTTATCAGCAAATACAACAATAAGCCACCAACCAAAGACAAACATAAAGCCAAATAAAAAGACTCCTGTAATTCCTGAAAACCTTACACAACAGGAGAGGGATGACTTAATGAACTTATTTGGAAAATTATTTTAACAATGATAGTAGTATTAATAGCATCTACAATCTTAAACATATTATTAGTTTATCTAGTTTATGTAAATTGGAAGAAGGTAACAAAGATAACCAACTACTGCGAATCCTACATTCGCTTTATCTCTATATTATTTGCGCGATTCACAGAGACGCGAGATAAGATTGAAGAGGTAGATCGCTTAGGTGCATTTAAAGCAGATGATGAGGTAGGTTTTATATTTAATGACATCAACGAATCAATCCAAGATTTGTATCAATTTATTACAAAATATGTTAACACAACAGAAAATAAAGAAGACGCGAAAGCCAAAGACTAAAAGATTATATTTCGGACCTGAGGTTGACTTGGAGATAATAAAGTATAATCAAACAGAGGACTTTCATGAGAGAAGTAAGATATACCAACAAGGTATCCAAGTGGCGTTCGAAAAACTAGTCGAAAACATTATACACACCTTCAAGTTTTATTATACTGGCGATCAAACGATGCCCCAAATGCAACACGAGGTAGTTAGCTTTCTAGTAGAGAAGTTATCAAAATTCAAACCAGACAACGGGAAAGCCTTTAGTTATTTTAGTATAGTAGCTAAGAATTTTTGTATTCTTAAAAACAAAAACAACTACAAAAAATTACTAAGTCACGATCGTTTAGATGTAGGGGGTGATCTTGTGATGGGAACAACGTATGTCGAGGTTCAAGAGAGGGAATTACAGTTAAGGGGATTTGTTAACAAATACGTAGATTACTGGGATGTGAATATTGAAGAGTCCTTCAATAAGCAGAGCGATAAAGTATTAGCATATGCTATACTGCATTTATTTAAAACAAGAGATTCAATTGAGTTATTTAACAAGAAAGCCTTGTACATCTATATTAGAGAAATGTCAAATGCAAATACTCAACAAATTACAAGAATGGTAAAGTTTCTAAAGGATAAGTATAAGGTTATGCATAATGATTATTTACATTTTGGATATATACCTAAAGATAAAGTATACTAATGTTAGTTGCAGTAGGTAAGGAGGATTTAATAATCATGCTTGAATCTCAAATTGAAAACTGGAAAGAGATAGGTGGAGGTGCTAATTATGAGGCATATGAGTTTAATATTGAAGAGGTTAATAGGCAACAACTAACTGACTTGGGGTTTTTTGAAAACCGAGATTCATGGATAGCCGGAGTTCAAATAAAGAAGCTCACAACCTATCTAAATGAGATAAAACAAAGTTCCTTCATAAGGATCTAGCATTATTTTTGTTTACTGCTATTTATATAAAAGCAAACAACATGGATAAAGATAGTCTACTGTTTGGTGATAAGACATTTTCAGATTTAATGCAAGATGTATACACAAACACAAAGAAAAAAGAAACTCAGATTAATGGGTTAATTGATCAATTGAAACCAATGATCAAGAATATGACAGATGCTTCTATTATGGTACCATTAGTAAAGGAATATTTAGAGGTATCTGTAAAAAATGATGACAATCTAGTCAAATTAACAGCAATCATACAGAGATTGTTGATAAGTACATCTAAAACCCCAACAGACGGAGAGTTTGGTTTATCAGAAGCCGAGCGTATTCAACTCATGTCTGAAGCTGAAGAATTAATAGATAAGGCTTAGTAATGGGGATGTTTGATCTATATCAAAGTCCATATGGTCAAAATACCGGACCAGCGGGAGCCCCTAGACAATCAATTGTCCCGGCACATGTTATAGATGTGTGTATGGATAAGGATTCACCAATGTATGAAACACCAGCTGATATTGGTAAGATAAGATATAGAGATGTTGGTAATCTAAGCCCATTCCGAAGTAGAATAGAGGAAGATATAACGACAGAAGCTTATCCTATGGATAGAGCTTTAGGACGATACCCATTACCAGGAGAACAGGTAATGGTATTTGAGGCTTTTGGTGATGTGAAGTTACCAAACGGATCAACACTCCAAAGGATTGCATTTTACGCATTTAACGTAAATACAAACCACACAATAACTTCAAACCAAACACCATACATAATATCTAACTCAAACCTAGTAACAAATAGGTTTATTTCAAATAGTAGTGCAAAGACGCGTTTTGAGAGAAAGCTAGCAGAACCTAAAGAGTACAGAGATGGCGGTGAGGTTAAGATTTACCCACAACTCCAACCATATGAGGGAGATTTTATTATTCAAGGTCGATTTGGAAACAGCATCCGCTTAGGTTCAACTGCACCGAAAATAGAGAAAAAAAGAAGCAAAGACCAAGAAGCGCTACCATGGAAGAGCTACGGATTACCTGGTGATCCAATTATATCGCTACGAGTAAATAGTGAGTATGTAGTAGATGCTGACGATATGTTTGTTGTAGAAGACCCTTCTAGAGATCAAGGATCAATATACCTATGTTCAACTCAAAACATTGAATTGGAGTTGCAAATTCCAAAAAGAATGAAAACCTGGGAAGAGACTTATACAGTAACAGCTGGTTCCGATCAAGCTGATGATCAGATTAAATCAACTAGTAAATTACTAGAAGATTTGTATTCAAAGGTTGTTGAAATAGATGGGGATGTTCATGAACAACTATCACCACTGGAATTAGGTGTAGTTCCAACTACAGGAGGTCCAACGACAACCCAACCTACCATAGACATTGCAAGCGCTCTTGAGGACAGTGAAAACACAGATTAAATAGAAAACAACAACTAATTACTCCATGGCATATACTACACCACCAATAATAGAAAGCGGGTTTGCAAAAAGATGTAAAGAAATCGCTGATGAATTAGATAAGAACTACGAAAAAATAGTAAAAAGCTTTGTCGAGCGTTCACTTAAAGCATCTGGTGTCGAACCGGCTATTCGAGTTAGTACACTTATGAAGCTTGCTGAAAACTTTTTAATTCCACAAGTTCACAAATCTGAAGGGGGTTGGGGAGATCATCCAAACGACTCCGGAGGTCCAACAATGCGAGGTGTAATTTCATCAACCTTTCAAACAAACTTTAACAGGTTATTTATAGAAGCACCTAAGTCGGCGGGATTAAATAGCATAGCAATAAAGGCACAAGCATTAAAAAAAGATTTCCCAAATGTAGCTAGTGGTGCAAGAGGTGGTGAACATGTTAAAGGAGCTTTATATACTTTCTGCTCAAGTCCAAAGGTCGCATCTTTGTTTATCTGGGGATTCCTTTGTTCTTCTAATGGTGGTTATCCAATAGTAGTTATGGCGACAGATCCATGGTTGGGGTATATTCAATTTGAAATGACATGGGGAGGAGGTCCGGGAGCTGTGTTTGGTAATAAGAATAAAGCGTACTACGATGGTGTAGCTAATCTTCAATTCGGAAGAGGTGGTATGGGATCGACTGGGTGGGCAAATTGGGTTGCAAAAGAGCTAGGTCCAGATAAGGCACCAGAATTCGCAGCAGCATGTTTTGCTTCGCAGGTTGATTTTTTTGATAGAATAAGCCGTCCTGGAAATAAGAATAATGTATTCCGAAAGGGTTGGTTTAATAGATTAATAAACAACTCAACATCAGCGCTAAAGATGTGTATTATTATTAATGAGGTATTTAACAAGAACAGTACTGGTATGTTTGAGTTTAATGAAATTGAAAAAGAGTTTTTAACAAAAAAAGCAAAGATTTACGAATCCTTGACAATAAACTACCCCTCCGGAGGATAAAATATGCCAAAATTAACATACGCAGAGATACTAGAAAGTGTAAAGAAGGAGGGTGGTATAGAGGCCGCAATCAGTGGAACATCAGCGTCCGGAGCGGGTTTTGGTGGTGGTACTGATGATCCTAATAGTGCTGGCTTTAATTCACAAGATTTAGTAGGAAGAAGCATTGAGATAGCATTTGAACCACTTCCCGAGATAAAATTCCCTATGGAGGATTTATCATTCGCTCAAGGTGTAAGTAAAAAGACTGGTGGAGGGCAGGAGGCTGTTAAAGCACGTCTATCTATAAAAACCGGAAAAGGTTTATTTGTAAATAACTATACAAAGAAATCCGGACAAATTGTAATAAATAGTAGTCGTGTATTGATTAATGCAAACAAAGACTACCTAATGCTTTTTGGAAAAAATGTAGCAATTGCATCACCAGGACCAGTAAATATAGATAGTGGAGATTCGATTACATTATATGGGGAGATGGGTTTATTTCTAGGAGTTCCAAACAAGGGTGAACCCTTTAATTCAAACATCCCCGCCCCACCAAAATCGAAATGTGACCCAATTCCAAATCAAGCATACGAGCCACTGGTATTAGGAACTAAGTTGGCAGAATTCTTAGATGATTTGTTGGTAGTAATGAAGAATGCTAATATAATAACTAGTACTGGACCGGCTTACTTTCTAGAAGATACACAATACGATATAGCCTGTTTACAATCTCGCATTCCAGAAATACTAAGCACATATGCATATTTAGATGGTATTAGTCACGAACAAACAATTAAACCACCTCCAACACCACCAAAAACTATCACACCATATCCAACTAGTTTAAAGGGTACAATTACAGCTATGGGTGATGCACCTAATAATATAACAGACAGACCACCACCAACAATACCAATCACATCACCACTAGTAGATGTTCCTGAATTCTTCGAAGCAGTAGATACACTATATAGTTAAATATTTGAATAATATATGATAAACTTAAAGGGTAAGTTAGGACAAATACCAGGTAGCACAGCTGTAATTAAAACAGAGGTATATACCTATTTTACACTTATGGCGGAAGCGCTTAAACGTGATAAGGGTGTTGAATTGAAGGTAGAGCAGAGTTACTTATCTAAATTTGAAGTAACAGATGAACTAAGAAAGATTGTCAAAGATAAAACAGGTAATTCTCCGGCTATCGCAGCAATGTTAAACCAAAGCGTGAGGATAGAGGATATACTAGGAGTAACAGCTCAACCTATAGATCCAGCAAATACTGCGGTTATAGAACCAACCTTCCCAGCTAACTCCTATAAAACCTTAGAAGATTATATTAAAACACTACCCCAAGATAGTTTTGATCCACCACTATATATAAAATATAGAAGTCCTATCGCGGAATTTATGGTACACCCATACCCAAACCATACTGGACTAGATCCAAGACAAACTGGAAATTTGGTTGTAATTGGTCCTAAGGATGCTATTAAACCGGATATTTTAAATTGGATATATAATAATAGTATATTCTACGGCTTTATCCCATATGGAAATCCCCAAATCCAGAGTTTATATTTTGCTGGTGTGGATCAGCTAAAACAGAAGGTAAAAGTATTAGAGAGTGTAGTTAAGGTTGTATCTACATTTCTACAAATGCAATTATCACCAGATATCATAACAATAACAATTGATAAAGTACTTACACACAGTCTTACTGGAGCTACAGAATTTATAAACCCAGGCACTTTTGATTACGCCATAGGCACTATACCAGACAACAATAAAATACAAATACAAGTTGTATTAGTTCCAGGAGAAGGCCTACACCTATTCCGCGAAGATGTTGCAACTGCTTATTTCGCAATGAGAGAGAGCGCTAAAAAGGATGGGGTGAAACTAGTTGTTAATTCAGCATTCAGACCTGCATTTAAGTTGGAAGGTGGAGTTACAACAAAGAGTGGAAAAACACTAGAACCAACCACACAATATGGTATCAGAAAAGAAAGAAAACCAAATAAAGATGAAAACTTCTGGTTAACAGCACCTGCATCAGCATATGATCCAGCAGTAGCACCACCGGGATCGTCAAATCATGGATCTGGTATAGCAATAGATTTGAACACTGGAGGATATGCACATTATCCAGGGAATGCACTAACTGACAATGGAAGAGTGTTTGAGTGGTTAACTAAAAACGCACACCGGTTTGGATTTATTAGAGGTGTAAGTTCAGAGGTTTGGCATTGGGAATATTACCCACCAACAAAACCAGGAAAAAAGAACCAAGTATCCACCACCGGTCCATACACAATGGTACCCAAATCACACCCAACTTGGGGACCATATAATAACGTAGATTGGGAATCCCAAGGGGGCTTCGAAGGTTCAAAAACAACATAATATGGCATTGGATTTTGAAAATAAATTTACAAAACCACTATCGAATGACCTTATGCAAGGGAAATTTAAAGGTGGTGAGGACTTTGCAAAAGCCATAGTAGAGTACTATATTAGTACAGTGAAAGATGGCATGCCAACTGGTATCCCATTAACCTTACCAGCTCCAGGACTCAACCCAATTGCACCACCTCCTTTTGCAATAAGTTCATCTGGAATTAAAAAGGTTAATCCAACAAAGGAGAAAGCTATGTTTAACATATTAAAAGCTTATTTCGTGGCTAGAGATATGGAGGTAACAAAATTAGCTATTGAGGGCTTAAAGGGTTCAGTAACACAGACGATGAACAGATTAAATCAAAAAAGAAAAGAGGTACTTGATATAGCTGATCAAATCAAAAAAGCATCCGTTGAAGTAAAAAACACACCAAGATATATAGAAGAAATAGTGGAGGGTGTTAAGGAGCTTGTATTAGAGGAAAAGGCAAAGGTAAAGAATCTTAAAGACGTATTTGTTAACCTTGCAAAAGATCCGGAGTCTTTAGGAATTGACAAAGCTGTTTTTGAAAAAACATTTAGTCTTGAGTTGGGCTTAATAGATATTTTAAATAATTTTAAAGTGAAATCGTTTGACGACTTTACTAAAATACCAAGTCAGGTAGAATCAATAAAGAATACAATAGATTATATAAAAAGGCAATCGCAAGCAGGTAGCGCAAGGAGAGCAGAGAAGAGAGTAGAAACCATCGACGAAGAACTTAATACAGACAACGAAAACGTTAACGCAGTAAAAGCCTACATATCAAATCACCTTTCCGAAATAGTTTTATCCATCGAAGCGTTGGCAGATATTGCTTTAGATCTCCCATCCTTCCTATCTTATATCGAAAAGTTAATTAAAAAGAGTCCAAAACTACGAAAGCTAAAGAAGTTGTATGATAGCCTATCTAAGCTAGATAATATTAAACGCATAGTAGAACCAGGGATTGAGTTGTTAAGGGTTAAGGTGGATATTAAAAAGAACGAAATCCGAAACTACATACAACCAAAAATTAAAGATATTAAAAAGAAACTAGAAGACAAGGTATTGGAGTTAACGATAAAGAGTGATAAAAGTCAAAAAGAAAACCTATATCTAAAGGTTAGGGATAAGGTTAAGGAGTTTAAAGAAAACCATGTAGAGAGTATTAAAGAAAAGAAACAACAAATAGATTTAATCGGAAAGATAATAAAAAGAACAATAAAGATAACAAGTGAGGTTGTGGTGTTGGAGGGTAGTTTGGTTGAAGAGTTTAAAAACATCAAAGATGAATTATTACTAATAAAAGAAGATGCAAGTATTAGTGTTTCAAAACTCAAAGATAAAACAAAGCAAGCTAAAAAACAACTGACAGATAGAGCACCAAAAACACCGATTCTAGAAACCGATTCTAGAAACACTGATCCCACAATTACACCTACAGTACGAATACCTGGCACAGCCAATATTATACAAGGGTATGATAGAGCTGTAAATAGTCCTTTAGATTTAGTAAAAACAAGAGAGTTGCGAAAGAGTTTATCAAAAAACCAACAATCTAAGATAGGACCAGCAAGTGATATCGTTGATGATTATATGAATGAAATGGGAATGGGAGACCTAACAAGTACAGTCTCAGAGATAATAGTATCTACTAAATCAGACCTCCAAACATTCAAACACCTATTTGAAACAAAAAGAAATCAACTAGTATTTTATCAGTTGACTATAGAGCATATTGTAAGAGAGATAGAAAAATTACAAATAGATCTTCAGGTTTTATATGACAGCAAAGGAAGTGTAGATGATAGGGTTGTTAAAGAACCAATTAGGTTTCCAGCAATTAGACTTGGCATATCGCTAATGGATTTATTTAGATATATTAACGACAACATAAAACCTATTATAAAAAAAATAAAAACAAAGGCAGATTTATTAAAGAAGGGTATTAAAAAACACATAGCAACCAAAACAGAAAAAATCGAAAGGGATATTAAATCATACCTACTAAACCTAGTACCACTAAAGAGTTACCAAACACAAGCTGCTGCAGATATTGAAGAGAAGGAGAAGATACTCGACGCAAAACGTAGACGTGTAGAGGATTTCAAAGCAAAGGCAAAATATTACAACAGACAAGCTATTACTGCAGCGAAGATGATAAGCAGTTCAACCGACTTATTAAAAACACTAGTAGTTAAAAAAGACTATCGTTACGCTAGTAGTGAATTAAACATAACAAATATCGGTAAGGGTTTCTTTGACCTCCAAATTCAAAGCGGGAGCGAATTAGATCAACATAATCTAAAGGAAGAAAAAAAAGCATTTGAAAAGAAGATGTTAAAATTAAAACAAGTAGATATAATAGTTCGGGCTATAGGTGTTATTTTGGTAGGCTTTACGGAGAAGTTAGTTAGGGAGGATGTGGCGAGTGAAACGAAAAGATTCAAAACAGAACTTAAAAAAACACCCAACAACACAGATAGCGTTTTAATTAAAGGGATTCAGGTTATTGAGGATTTAATAAGCGCTAAAGTTGATGATCCTATAGTTATGGGGAAGTTGATTATAGAACTAGCTACGGATCAGAGTAAGATGGAGTCTATTGCTAGCGCTTTTCATAATCTAGAAGTAGTTACGCATTTTACCCAACTAGAAACTAAGCACCTACAAAAGGCACGCCAATTTATAGCAACTTTAGTGACAAACCCAATAAGCGACGACGAGGAGTACATACAGCGGTTGGGAGAAATAAAAGATATACTAAACAAAAGACAATCTATAATAGTGATGTTAATAGTAAAGCTTAGAAATATAATAGATGGAATTATACTTACTATAAAGAAGGATGTTGATACATTTATTGATAAGCAGAAAAAGAAAATACAAGTTAGATTAGATAAGTTGAAAGAGGAACATAGAGAATATTTAGATAAAATAAAGAGTAGGCTAGTAAATACCGAAGCTGCGTTTATGTCAATAGCTCTAGGCTTAGCTGCACGTGTATTTTGGACTGGAATAACTTGGAGAGGGAGTAACCAAACAACAAACCACGTGGCAATTGGTGTAGGATCTTTTGCGAAGATCAAAGCATTACCACAAGATGGATTAGTTAGTATGGTAAGAGAAATTGCACATAGTTTTGAGCTACAAATAAAACAAATGACTGGCTTAGTGATTCCACCACCAAATACTGGTATAACACCTATACCTTTTAGTAGCTACATCTGAAAACGCAACTATTTATATATAAACAACATGAAAGCATCCGATTTTGTAAATTTAATACGTAAGGTTATACGTGAAGAGGTCCGCACAATTGTCCGAGAGGAATTAAAAACAATAAAGCCACTACTAAATGAAGCCAAAATAAAAACAATCCAACCTGCACAAATTCCACAAGTTAAGCAGAAAAATATACAAAGAAGAACAACTCCAATGGTGTCGTTTGACGGCCCCCTAGGAGATTTATTAAACGAAACTGCGAACGATATGTTAAGGGAGTCTTATCAAGAAGAAGAAGAGTGGCCAGACATGAATGGAGGACCCATGACAGCACAACACGCTGATATGGGATTGGGGAGTTTATCATCCATGTTGAGTGACGACGCACCACTTCCCGAGACTGGGGGATATAGTGATCCAACAAAGTCATTCATGAAGGATTATTCACAAGTTTTGAAAGCAGCTGATCAATATAGAACAAATAAATAATGGCAACAGAAGTAAGAATAGATCCAATTGATTTTGAACCAAACACAGCGATTGGTATTGACTTACCTATGAACACTAGTACTGGAACCTCTTTTAAACTCAACTATCTATCATTAGACCAGGCTGCAGCCAATGCAAAAAACCTATTACAAACAAATAGAGGTGAGCGCGTTATGCAACCAGAGTTTGGTTGTAACCTACGAAACTTAGTTTTTCAAAACACAATAGATGATTTATTAGTGGAAGTTGGGGGAGTTATACGAGATAGTTTTCAATATTGGTTACCTTACATATTTATTAATACACTAGATATAAACAACAATGTTGAGTCAAACCGCATCAATTTGGTCTTAGAGATTAGTTTGATAGGTAATCAACTTGATACGAAATCTATACAACTTGAGATCATAAACACACAACAGAATGGCTAACAGACCAAAAACAACATCAAAGGATATAAAGTACTTGGGTAGAGATTTTGACTCCTTGAAGAGGGGGTTAATAGATTTCACAAAAGTTTATTACCCAGATACTTATAATGATTTTAATGAAGCATCACCAGGAATGATGTTTATCGAGATGGCTGCCTATGTTGGAGATGTACTAAACTACTATGTAGATTCTCAATTTAAAGAGACACTATTAGCACATGCAACAGAGCGTAGAAGTATATTATCTATCGCATCAACTATGGGATACAAACCAAAAATAAGTGTACCATCTCAGGTAGATATAGAGATATACCAATTACTCCCAGCATCTGGTAGTGGTGAAAACGTTGTACATGATACCAATTATGCACTCAAAATTCCAGCTGGAATGAGGGGAAGGAGTACAGCAGGTAATATAGAGTTTCTAATACAGGATGCCGTAGACTTCTCTATTAACGATGTATATTCTCCAACCGAAATATCAGTATACACAGTAGATAACAATAACGCACCAAACTATTTCTTAGCTAAAAAGATAGTTACAGCAATCTCCGCTGAACCGAAAACCAAAAGCATCGAAGTGGTTGGTACTCAGAAATTTTTCAAGTTTCAAATCGAAGGAGACGATGTAATCGGGATTGATAACATAGTGGATGGAGATGGTAATGAGTGGTACGAGGTACCATACCTAGCACAAGATACCATTTTCGAAAAAGTAATAAATACATCCTACAATGATCCAGATGCGGCTGAATATAGCGAAGACACTCCATACCTAATGAAACTAAAAAGAGTACCTCGCCGCTTTATAGCAAGAGTAACGGAGGTTGGATTGGAGATTCAATTTGGAGCAGGTGTAAGTTCTTCACCCGATGAAGAGCTACTAGCAACACCTGAGAATATTGGACTTAAACTACCAACTGGAAAGGATGACATAGATGTATCAATAGATCCTCAGTCACCAATATTTACATCAACCTACGGAATTGCCCCATCAAACACAACACTAACAGTTACCTATTTAGTTGGTGGTGGGATATTATCAAATGTACCTAGTAATACAATAACAGAAATAACTGCAATTAACGCAAATACTAACAACTTTCCACAAGCTACAGGAATATTAAATACAAATATATTAAACTCTGTAGCTATTAACAACCTAACAGCAGCAGTAGGGGGTAGAAGTCAAGAAACCTTAGACGAAATAAGACAGAACACACTCGGTCAGTTTACTTCTCAAAATAGAGCTGTAACTAAGGAGGATTATATAGTAAGAGCTTATGCAATGCCAAACGTATTTGGAAGTGTTGCAAAGGTTTTTATCACCCCAGATGAGCAATCAAACATAGGTACCTCGGAAGTACAAGATAATGTAGCTAATCCACTTGCGATGAATATGTATGTGTTAGGTTACACCAACCTAAAACAATATACAAAGGCAAATCGCGCAGTGAAAGAAAACCTAAAGACTTATATTTCACAATATAGAATGTTAACGGATAGTATTAATATAAGAGATGCTTACATTATAGATATAGGAGTAGATTTTGATATAATAGCATTACCTAACTTTAATGCAAACGAGGCAATACTAAATTGCATTAATTTATTAAAAGAGTTTTTTGAACCAGATAAGTGGCAAATTAATCAACCTATAGTTTATGGTGATATATACAATATATTACTAACAGCAAATGGTGTTCAAACGGTAACTGGTGTTAGAATTAAAAACCTAAATAATGAGTTGTTGGACTATAGTAATGTGGTTTATAATATAGAAGCGGCGACAAGAAATGGAATAATATACCCAAGCCTAGATCCAGCTATTTTTGAAGTTAAATTTCCAGATAACGATATTAAAGGGCGAATAGCCACACACTAGTATGATACTAAGATTTTACCCCAAAAAAGACGCAACAATATACGAAAAAGATCCTGAAAAGAATACAGGATTGGATGCTATATTGGAGTTATCTAAGATAATAGACAACACTAGCAGCTATAATTCGCGAATATTAGTAGATTTTGACTACACTGCAATATCAGCTAGTATAGTAGATTTAGGACTTGATCCCAATAGATTTAGTTGGAATTTAAGGTTGTATGCAACAGAGGAGCAGGAGATTCCATTAGAATACACACTAGATTGTTATCCCATTTCACAAAGTTGGGATATGGGTATAGGTCGGTATGGAAATAGCCCACAAACAACTGAAGGTGTAAGTTGGTATTACAGAAATGGAAAACTAGATCTGGTATCAGCTTGGCCCACTTCATTATTTGCCGCACTCACAACTGGATCCTATACTACTACACCTGGAGGAGGAGCTTGGTATACATCGTCAGCGGCATCTCAATCATTTAGTTATAAAGCTGCTGATGTGAATATGAATGTTAATAGTATCATTAGAGCAGTACAATCGGGATCAATACCTTTCCACGGTTTTGTAGTTAAAAAACAACAAACAAACGAGATATCGCTATCTAAGTTTAAAAGTATCAAGTTTTTTAGTAAAGATACACATACCATATACTCACCAGTGGTTGAGGCAAAATATGACGAAAGTGTTACAAGTACAACACTAACGCAGATAGATACAACCGAACCATATAACATTATAGCAATAAATTTACAATCGGAGTATGCAGAATCATCGATCCCAACAATTCAGTTTGGAGCGAGATACCAGTATCCAACACCAACCTTTGCAACCTCTTCAGTATTTTTAGATAGATATAAGCTACCTAGCGGAACACAATACGCAATTGGTAGTGCTCAAACAGACGATATAATTATTAACTTTAGTGAGTACACTAGTTTGAGTGTAGATAATAACGGAAATTATTTTAGTCTTCCTCTCGAGGGATTCCAACCAGAGCGATACTATAAAATACTACTAAAGGTTCCAAACCCTGGATCTTTCGGTTTTCAAATTCACGATAATAGTTGGATATTTAAGGTTTCAAGAACTCAATGAGAAATTTAGATGATACACTAAGCGGAGATATTAATGATAGTATTTCATCAACAACGACGGGGAATATTGCAATACTATTGCCAACAAGTAGTGTAAATGAAAACGAAACGCAATATAGTTTAATGCCGGTGATAATAAATCAACCACCCATTATAACTACGAACATAGCAGACGCATCATCACCAAAAATAATCCCCTCAAATATAGCAAACGCTACAGGAAACAATTTACACATATTTCCAGATGGAACAATAAAGGTGATGCAGGGTTCTACTTTTGAATTAAAAATAGAAGCCAAACAACCAAATACACTAAACGTAGAGAATGGTATTCCAACAATAAAACAAGCCAACCAAGACCTAAACTATACATGGAAGGTTAATGACGGAATCATAAGAACGCACGAAAAACAATCGCTACAAAGTAAAACGATAGTAATAGGTAATGTTATTGGGTTTGAAAGAATACAACCTGAATCAGCTGGAACTTATATTTGTGAAATATCAAATGACATAGGATTGGTAATATCATCGCCAATAACAATAGAAGTGCTTAATCCAGATTTAGATGCTTATTTTTATAAAAATCTAATAATAAACGGAAGTGCAACTGACGGCACTACCGGCTGGGAGGGAGATACCGACACACTCATCGCTAGAGAGTTATCAAAAAGAGATACTACAGAACTAAAGCAACCAAACCGAGTTGACATATTTGGATATAATGCCGATACTATGCATCCACGACCATACCAACTAGAAGTTGGAGTAGTTAAGGGTATAGATTATGCAACAGATTTTAGCAAAAAAGGAAAGGGTGGTTACTTTTCTAGAGATGTTTATAAGTTTGAAAAAGCCGGAGGAAGCTTCTTTGTAAAAGCATACCAAGATATAGATGTGAGCGAAATACAAAACCAAATTAAAGGTAGTGTTTACGGTATTGCTGGAGTGAGAGCTATATTTGGTTGCTATATTGGTAATGCTATTAGTCAATATATACCAACATTAAGTACACTCTTCCCAGACCAGAGAATTGATGCTAAGAATTATTTCATGGGAGCTCCTAGGGTTAGTCTTGAGAACTTCCTTATGGCCGGACCTGGAAAGGTTGTAGATAGGTGTTACGTAACAATAGAGGAATTTGATAGCGAAACTAGGTTAATAAGTAAAATATTACAACCAAATGGTAGCACTACATCTAATCCAAATACAGTAACACTCACAGACCCATGGAGTAAGCGAATATCAAACCACATAGGAAAGAGGTACTACACAGAGGATATATACAAATTAGGAGTTACCTCCTTGGGCAATGAAAACGATGCAACACTGTTTACAGCAGATGAATTATACCCAAATCCAAATGACAGACCAACCCATGGTCAATATTTAGAATTCAATAGACTGGTAATCGAACGCCTTAATCCAAGTACAACCAAGATAAGGGTAAGCTTGAATTATATAACAAATGATTGGAGAATTTTCAATCACTTCGACGCGAAAAACAACGGTTCGGATTTGATATTCGAAACGATTGGTTGGGAGAAAAACTACAAAAAGGCAACTTTTCAACAAAAGGGAGAAGGTGGGGAGGTAGATTTTATTCAAACAATATTATCAAAGGATTCAAGATATAAGGATAAACCAAAAACAGAACAAATACCATTAGCACCACCACCAAGGTTAGCAATCACAGGATTATCCCTAGCACTAATACCAATTGAGAAACACAAAACCGCAGCAACGAATCATTACACATCAGCTACCTTTAATACAAACAGCAGACCCCGCGTAGCTGTACCAAGCGCATTAGATAGTACTGCAGTATTTGATCCACTAGATGTATTGCAAAGAGATATGTATGTGTATTTCAAACACACATCAGACTCTACAATAATATATAATGGTGGTGATGATTTTTCTCAAAAAAACACAACTAGAATGGTGTTAAAAACAGTATCACCAAACAAAGAAACAAGTCAAACGCCATTCAGAGTAATTCCTAGATCTGTGTTTCCCTTTGTAAGTGGACAAAGTATTAAACCACACACACTCAGTAGGTTGGACTTTGAGGCTTCAATATCAGCTCTAGATTATAGTATGGGGGATTATAGAAATTTGGTACGGAAATACGCAAAACTACCCAATAACATAGATACAAAATTATCAGAGACTAAGGTTGAGGAGACGAGAATAGCTGTACAAGCCATAGTAGGACAGATAGCCACCCTTAATTCTGAATTCAATCCCGAAGGAAAAACAAACCCAACAGCACTTTGGAAAGATAAGTTTAGATATGTATTACACTATATGACTCGAAAAATTAATCAAGGTACTGGTGAATATGATGCAAGTGTTGGTAAAACAAACACCTACTTCCTCTTAGTTGATTTGGATTCCAAAACACCAATCAAGATATATAAAGATGGTAGTTTACCTGGTGGGGTAGTAGTAGCACCTAGTTTAGATTCAGATATACAAAAAGATTACGTTCAGTTTGATGTTTTAGAATACCAAATTAATGCTAATGGAGAGTTGGAGTTCACACTACCAATGGAGATGCTTACAGCAGATTTAGTTAGAGGGGGATTGGGTATTCCACTAGTTAGTCAACTAGACGTCAAGCTAGATGGAGTACAGGCTTTGGAATATATTAAAACAACAATTACACAAGCAGAAGATGTAGCTAATAATGTTACAAGGTTGTATAATTCCTATAAGGTTTTAGAACAAAAGATTAATAAGCAACTAGATATCACAGATCCCCTTAATAATATACCAAGAAGGTTTGTTGAAGAGGTATTATTTACTAGAGATATAAACGCACATTTCTACGGATCAGGCAAAACTTTAGCCCAACTAAACCAAGACTACTTGATTAATCAATTAACAGTAGGGATAGTTATAATAAAATCAGCTCCAGATCCACAATACACAACCACATTATATGCTGTCAGTATGGCACCACAGATTGGACCGAACTTAAACGGATCACCGGTATTAGGAAGAGGGGCAGATGGGGTTGTATATACAATAAAATACCCACGCGTACTAGATTCCCAAACTAATTTATAATGAAAAAGCTGACAGTACATATAGGATCAACAACTCAAACACAAGAACTCCGATCTGGAGACTTCTTCCTAATGCCTCAAAATCCAATACCCCCAGTGATTGTTTCTAATTTAAACAAAAACGTAAGACAAAAAACATGGATTGGTGAGTATGTAGAAGGACAACCTAGTTATCTAGAGGTTATCCCGGCATTTGGTATATATGAGGTGTTGGTTGGGACAGAGATAGAAATGTTTATTCTAGCAGAAGATCCATCTTTGGTGAGTTTAAATGAAATAGGTAATGATAAATTACTGCAGTATGTTTGGAAGAAGGATGACGCACCAATTACAGCAATAAACGCCCTCAACAACGGAAAAGGAATACCTGGTATCAATATACCAGCAACCGAGGTCAACGCAAATACTGCAGGAATATATACGTGCGAAGTCTCTAATGCATACGGAACCACAACGTCGAGTAGGGTTAGATTAAAAGTACTTGAACCAAAAAAACATCCCAAGATATTCCGAAACCTGCTAAAAAATGGATCCTCTAAACAAAATTGGAAATCTGACTCAGATATAATTACTAGAGCATTTGTGAGTGACCAAACACTAACAGGAAATTTTGGAAGCCTACCAAACTTTATGTATTATGATATGACTGCAGATAGGGTAGTAGGTGAGGGTGGAGGATATCCAGATGACTTTCGTTTTTGTTTAGGAGGACATAGTAGTTTATTATATCCAATGCTGCAGAAGTGGAGTTTAAAGGACAGGGATTTGTTTAAAATAGACACAAATAGCAATCCTGAAGACGCTCTTGAGGGATGGGAAGTTTGGAATTTACACGATAATCCATCACATATAGTTCCAAACGAAGATCTAGAATATAGAACCTACGCTGGTTTTTTTCCAGGCCTGAGGTGGATGGATGCATATAATAAAAACACCGAAAAAGTTATTGGTTTAGTAAGTGAGATAGAGAGTCAAGCATTAACCTATATTACTAGAGATAAAATTAAATTTAAAAAGAACGATGGTAAGGAATCATCAACAGTGAGCCAAGTAGTAGAGCTCAACGATCTCGATACTATAATAGATGGGCAAGTTATGGGAATGACCAATCTAAATGGTCAGTTTTTTTGCTATGTAGGTGCTGGGATTACTGGTTACAAGATAAGAGTACTAACAACAGACGGTGAACAGACATTCAACTGGTATGTATCAGATCCAGATGATTTCTTCAAAAGATTAGCATCTAATGCCGATGACAGACCTACATTGGTAGAAGGTAGTGTTATAGATATTATTCCACTAATGGAAGATACAACACAAATAACTATAACAACTAGAAGTGCTAGTGGATTTGTATTGTCGAGCGTAGATATAGAGGGTCCAACTGTTGAGGATGTATTTGCAATAAAAGAAAAAGCACAACTACCACTCACATGGTATCCTATATTCGAAATGTTAAAAACTAACAATAATGAAATTCATATATTTGGACAAAAATATTCAACAACAAATGCACTCGGTCCACTAACCGATGGCGGCGATAGACCAATAATTGGATACAACTATACAATAAAGCTAGACGGAATAGGTACAGCTACAATAGAATTGGTTTATGACACAGTTAGAAGTATTGATCCTACAATAATAAATCAACTACCACTATTACTATCATCTGGTGGAGAATTTAACCTCAAAAACGCTATTGTATTATATAACCTCAAAAACGCCGATTACCCGATAACAGCTACAACGATACCAGGGGAGAGTTTAGGAATAAAAGACTATCACATGCAGATAGTAGATAGATTGACTGCCATAGGTATGTCAGCTCGAATAATATCCTACCCAATATACGATACAGATAGATCAAAAACAGTACCAATATATGATAGTCCCATGATGGGTCTTGATAGAAATGCAGCATTCTTTATAAAGAAGGTTAAGTATAATAAAAACAAACTATACTATCCTGGAGAAGTAGGAGCCGCTCCATGGGATAACTTAACAGGATTAGCCGATAAAAGAAAATACAGAGCGTTAAATGATAGGGGGGCAGCAGCAATGTTTGCAGTAGGAACTACCTTTTTGATTCCCAAAAACACAAGATCGGTAGAGGTTTCTATAAAATTTACACACAACTCAGAAGCAATGGATGATGGTCAATTTGAGATGAAAGGGTGGGATAAATCAGAAATATACAGAAACGACTTTGGAAGTAAAAAATTAAATAGTAAAAGGTTTGTTGAATATGGATACCCAAGATGTGGTGTAACTATGGCTAAACTAATAATAACAGATAATAGTAGTATAGATGATAATCACGCTAGCTATTCAATACCACCAGCCAACTTTACTGTTTTGGGATTGCGAAAGCAAAAACTATACTCAAACACAAACGACACGTCAGAGCCAGGTGATTTCGAAAATAAGGCAATAATGCCACAAATCCCACCACCGCCAATTGTTATTGATTTGTATCATCGAAATGATAACTTACAATCATACGAAAGAGAGCTTCGCAAAAGAGAGGGAGATGCGATTACTAGTATCACACAAGAGGAGATAGATAGGTTCACTGAAGGTGTGGTGGGTACAGAGGATGCTGCAAAAGACCGCCCAGAGAATATATCAGAAGACAAACTATAAAGACGTAGTAACTTTTCTTTAGGCATATTTATAATAAAATAAGTGGGTAACAAGCGAACACAAAGATTATCAACAATTCCAGAGGGAACTATAGGTACCAAATTGCTTCCAGATGGATCCATTAAACCTAAATCAAAAACTCCCAAATCAAAGCAATTAAACACAGCCCAACCGTTAGGAATCGTAATACCTAATACGGCAGTAAAACCCTTTGGAGTGGAGTCAAGTGATGTTTCACAATATCCAAATGACACTATTATACTGGATGTTTACAACGCTGTAAATGTATTTCTAGAATCAAACTACAGAATTAACACCTCAACTAAGAGGGGTAGTAGTATAGAGTTAGATGTTGAGGAGGATATAAGGAATTTAGGTTATGTATCTGGAAAGTATATTGCTGAATATAAGTTTCATAGAAATTACCTAGGATCTGGAGATGGTCATAAGGTATTGATCCAAGAGGTTAGCTCAGATGGGTTGGAGGTTAGAATAACCGCAGCACCGAGTAGTACAATAAGTAACGCTAATTATTTAGAATTCTTTTCCAAAAAACTATTTACTCTACCAAAAAAACAAACCCTCACTAATTTATCTATATTTAAACAGACAGATGCGGGTGTAGAGTCTTATGGTATATTTGACTACATACAAGATATTTACACACTTCCAATAACCCCCTACGCAATTATATTAAAGCTTAATTCACCACTACCAACAACAATTAACGTAGGTGATAGAGTGTGGGTAGCACAACAAATGAGTGATACAATTACAGATACAATTGTAATGGTACCACCTAAAAGAAAGCCCAACCAAACAATAATAGCAGGACCAAATTGGGATGTAATAAGTAAAGTACAAACAAACGTAACAACACCATATAAGGATTGGGACGACATACTAACAACAAATCACCAAACAACAGAGGGCATTGTAAATAGCCTATTAAGTGGGTCACTAATAGAGGGCATTAAGCTTAATGTAGATTATAGGAAGTTTAAAAACCATATTGTACTCGGTTCAGCAGCAGAGCGGCTAGAGAATTTTAGGTACAAAGTAGCTTTGTTGGAGGATTATGATAGTAAGTTAGCAATACTAACAACAAACCTAATAGGATCACCAAGTAGTGGTGTATCTTCGAGTTTGGTTTTTAAAACAAACCTAATTAACACACAGACAAAGAGAGCAGCGTTATTGGGTGGTTTTGATTCTTATGAGAAATATGTATATAATAATTCAAGTAGCTATGAGAGTAGTAGTTATGGGGAGTTTTATCCATCCACATGGCCAAAATCCAATAGCTCAAAACCATATGTAAATTATTCAATAACATCATCTCAGGTGGCGGACTGGTATCAAGGAGTATTTGACTCTGCTAGTTTATTTGACAACAATAACGACCAATCCCTATACAAACTAATACCTGCACACGTATTAGAGGATGCATCAAATGATCAATACACCTTGCTGGTTAGTATGATGGGTCACTACTTTGATACAATATTACTATATATAAAACAAATCACAGAGACTACAGATCGACAGCAATCAATATACGAGGGGTTTAGTAAAGAGCTAATATATAATGTAGCTGAGAGTTTGGGTATTAATTTTGAAAACGGTAATGTATTAGAAGACTTGTGGTCATATACATTAGGGACGAACGCTTCTGGATCAATACAATCACAATATGAAGCAACTGGTGATGACAAGACTAAAGAGATTTGGAAGCGAATCATAAATAACCTTCCCTACCTATTAAAAACAAAAGGTACAGAGAGAGGAGTGAGGGCTTTGATCAACTGTTATGGTATTCCACAAACAATTTTAAGAATAAGAGAGTATGGAGGAGCTGAACCAGAGTTTGATACAAAGACCGATTTACAATATGAGCGGTTTAATTACGCACTAAATGTTGGTTGGAATAATCTAAATAGTGGTGGTACTGATCCATCACAACTAATAAGTACACCATGGCAGAAGTTGGTGGGTAATGGTTTAATACCAATGTCAGTTCAACTAAGAGTGAAGATGGCTAAGGGGCAGACCAAAACCCAAACAATACTAGAAGTACCAGAGAAGTGGAAGGTACAAGCTTTCCAGAGTGCAAGTGGGAACTATCTGGGTTTCTATTTGAGTGGAAGTGGGGGATGGGCAACCGCAAGCGTGAGTTCGTCAATATACGATGGAACATTTCACAGCATAACATTACAAAGAAGTACAGCCTCAGATAACTCAGCCACAAATCAAACTTACACACTTATAGCAAAAAAAGTTAACTACGATAAAGTTGTTTCAACACAAACCGCTAGTTTGTATATTGATAACACTAGCGGATCATATCATACCTCCTTTGTGTCAACTGGAAGTCTGTGGATTCCTGGATCTGGATCATATACATATGCTGAATCTGAGTCTATGCAAATATTATCTGGTAGTGTACAGGAGCTTAGGTATTGGTCAACTCCAATGCAAAATGCTATATTAAACAACCACGCTTTAACGCCAACCAGTTTTCAAGGAAACACAGACGAAATACATACCGGAAGTACTTCTAGTTTTGCAGATTTGGCGTTTAGGTTGTGTTTAGGTTCGGACAATAAAAAGATTGAATATAATAGTACAGCAAGTATTACTTCTCAACACCCAAATCAAACAGAAGCACAGTTTGTTAACAGCATACCAAAAACATCAACTTTTTATAGATTTAAACCAGTATCTTCGGGATCATATGAACCACTAGTAGAAAAACACTCTCTTGAGTGGCCAGATTTAGGAGGAAACAGAAGTGTTGGAACCAAAATAAGAATAGAAAACACAACAACGGCTGGAACTGGACCACCAGAGTTATGGAGAGATAACAAAACACAGAGAAGTTTAGCGGATACCCAACCACCAGATAGCTCTCGTTTAGGAATATACCTTTCCCCACAAAACGAAATTAACCAAGACATAGCAGAGCAGTTTGGTGGAATAAGTATAGATGATTATATAGGAGATCCAAGTCACCTTGCATTAGACACATACCCAACCTTAGATAGATTAAAATACGAATATAGTAAAAAACTCACACAAGGTCGAAATAATACCCAAAACTATATTAGATTAATTAAACACTACGACGCATCGTTGTTTCAATTAATCAAGAAGTTTGTACCATATAGAGCAAATACACAAGTTGGATTAGTACTTGAACCAACAATAATAGAAAGATCAAAAATAAGATCAACAGTCCCTACATTCGAAGAATTACAACATAGCTCTTCAATTGACGCACGGCCTGATACAATATGGACTGTAGGAGGAGCTATTCAAGATGGTGATGGAGAATCAAATAGAAATCAACCCGGCCATACAAATAATGGATACGTACCAGAGGGTGTAATTGGAGGTGCTAATAATTATATTATAAGTTTAAAAGGAGAAGAACAGAGCGTATCAGAGTATTATGATATTATAAATTATCCAACACACACATACAAAGGACCGAGACATAATATTAATATGATACCAGACTTAGCTTCTCCAGAAGTTGATTATGTTATACTAGATGGAACAAAGGTAACTATGTCTCCAACCTTTGACCAAAGCTACGCTAATCAGTTTAACAGTGTAGGTGTAGATGATAATCTATCTACCGCTGAGAGTACAACTGGACTGGTAGATTTAGGCGTTTCGCAATATGGAAGAGACACTAGAGTGGAGGGTACACAATATACCTTTATGACTTGGGCAACTAGTGGAAGTGGAGCAAGTGTATCAGCACCATATCAAGTAACGAGTAGTCATTATGCATACAGTGAAGCACTAAACCCAACAGTAATAACTTCTAGATATAGCGAAACCTTCAACAACAGTAGTGATATTTATGGATTAGATGTATTTGCAAATAAGGCATTCACCGGTAGTTACGCATTGGAGACTGGCTCAACTAGATTCACAGAATCAATAGCCTTCCAGAATAATAAATGGACCTCACAATATGGCCTACGAATTTCCAGCTCATTTACTGGTAGTGGTGGTGTTATAACTGCACTAGATCCCACAGGAGAATACCATTGGGGAATGAATAATATCAATGGCTTATACCTTATAAACACTGCACAATCCTCAAGCTTGGTAGAATTTGAATATCGTCCATCTGGTAATTACTCAGGATCAATAGCATTACATGCTTTTTATTTCGAACCAAACCAAAAACAAACACACGACTACCTATATGATATAAGCATAACACTCAGCGACTATGGATTATATGGTTCAGCAACTGTAACTTTATTTTACGGAAGCTTTAATTCAATATACACACAGGATATTTCAGTAACATCAACACCAACAACCTACACTTTCAGAACAAAAGCTGATGGAAATAGTTTAGGGATCTTAGGAAAGGTAGGATACGCAGAACCTTTTGGCCGTCTCGAAATACGAGCTTTGTCAGTTAAGTCAATAAATTATAGAGCAGAGGTTCAAGATTTTCATTTACGAGATAGTTATGGTATGAGGAACGCTCGCTACGATGGATGCAAGATGACCTCAGCGGACTATAATATAGATAGTCCGGATACAGTAGATGGAGGTCCTGTAATTACAATAACAACTGGAACAGGAGTGGAATTAGTTTCAAAACCATCTGCTAGAGGAAATTTCCAAATAAGGTAGTTTTCTAAAAAGTAACATATTTATATTAGATAACATACTATTAGGTTAAACAAAACAAAAAACGGATTAATATTCAAATTTATATAGATTAAAACATGGGATACTTAGATGGAACAACAGTTACTGTCGACGCAATACTGACAAATAAAGGACGTCAAATATTAGCTTCGGGTGGTAGATTGAATATTGTTAAATTTGCTCTTTCAGATGACGAAATAGACTATGATCTATGGAATCCTGCACACACATTAGGTACAAACTACTATGGTGCAGTAATAGAAAACATGCCGGTATTAGAGGCATTACCAGATGAATCGCAGATGTTGAGATACAAGCTACTTACACTACCAAAGGATGTGATAGGCATTCCTGTAATTAGTGTAAACCCATCAAGCATTGTAATCACCTCTTTAAAACAAGAGGTAACGGTATCACCAAGTACTTTGAATTTAGCTGGTGGTAATGATGGAGCTGGATATACAGCTATACTAAGCGACGATACCGTAGCGACTATAGAAATAGCCCCAGATGGAGCAGTTTCAAATCAAACTCGAACAAAAGGATCTGTAATTACATCCGTATCGGATGCTAATTTAGCTAGTACATCTGCTAATTTCATAGATGATGAGATTACAGGAATGACTACTGCAGGAAAAACAATCACACGAGTTGGTTCTAAATTTATTATAAAAGCAAAACCACAAGCTGGTACAACAATCAAAAGAGCATTATTAACAATTGTTGGCAATGAGACTGGTGGATTTAAAACTATATCTATTTCAGTTGATCCCTCTCAATTTCTAACACTAGATGTACAAACATCTGCACCATTAAATTCTTAAAATACCATGGCAGAGATTTTTAAACACTTTACACAAGATGATATCGTAGCAGGTGATATCCAGACTATATCCCAACCAATATGGTCTGAGACTATGAACCCCTACTCACAATCATTTGCTAGTGGTATAGGTTTTTTCACATCGTCTACACAACTGTCTCAATCGGGAGACTATTACGCGAATATCTATCATAGAGATCCACAATCAGATCCAAATGCAGCCGTACAATTCGCTGTTGCATATGGCCACAGAAAAGGGAGTGGTTCTTATGGTGATGCAAATACAACGGGACAAAACACAAACGATACACCAACCAGAGCAATATACTCTCAATATAAAAACATGCTACTTCCTCCAACGGATGCAGCATTTACATTTGGAAGTGATAATCCAGACGATGTTGTTGTAATTAACGTAGCAAGAGCTCGTTTCCGTCAAAAGGTAGATCCAGGAAATTGGGAATTGCGTTTAGGAAGTGGGTCAGTATCCTCAACTTGGAACACAGCGTTCAGAACATTTATTGATGGAAGCGGTCAAGGAGAATCACCAACAATAAATGAAGCAGGACGTGTTTTTGGAATATACAGCGGATCAGGGGGTGTTTCAGCATCATCAACAGTATATGGTTTATTCTACCCAGACCAGGGTATATATGTATTTAATGCAGCTAGGCTAAAGAGTGAATTGGGAGCTAACTTCAACACAGCAGCGGCTGACGTATTAAGCCTAGCAACAACTCAGCCAAGAAACCATGTAACGATGTCAGCTAGAATCTCTGGATCATCTTACTTTCAAGCAAGAAGTGAAGAGAAGGTAACATCAACACACTACTTCGTAAGAATTACAAATAGACAATTTAACTTCTCAAACAACCCAACATTTGTAACTGGCTCAAGTGGAGGATTCTTACACGCAAGTATGGTTCGTAACCCTAGTGTTTATATAACGACTATTGGTATGTATGATACAATTAACAGACTAGTTGCCGTTGCAAAGCTAAGCCGACCTTTATTGAAAAGTTTTAATAGGGAGGCATTAATCAAAATCAAGCTCGACTTCTGAGAGGCTTTAATTAAAGTTAAACTAGAACGTACACTTTGGCAAATCCTCTCCACATTTATTATCGAGAGGATTTGCTATTATATGGAAAGAATTTGCAATATCTGCCAAAAGGCAATACAAGACAGAATTAGCAGCTAGAAAGGGATATGCTGTTATTCGGTTTTGGGAGAGTGACATAAAACAAAATCCAGACACTATTATTAATAACATTAAACCTATCCTAGAAGGGCATTCGTAAATAGAACCACTAATTGCTTAGGGGTTTCTTTTTTTAACTATATTTATATGAAATGGCAGGAGTATTTAAGAGTCTTGATAAGTCAGACGTACGCATAACACCTTTTAGAACATATAAACTTTGGGCTGACGTTATTGAAAATAACCTTAGTGGTTCTATATATACAATATATCAAGCCAACTACAATCCAATATCCAACTACCCACAAGCTGATCCACTAAAAGACACCTTTGATCAAGGTAACCCTCTATTCGAACAAGATGAGTTGACGACAGCTAATGGTAAGTTCCAGAGAGTTATACATAGGTCAGTAGAGCATCTATATTACAGAGACTTCTACACAAATAATAAAGCTTCTTTTGGAAGTGGTAATATAAACAAACAAGTAAGGTATCTAGAAGATCAAGCTCAGATGATAAGCATGCCACAATCCAAATTTGGAGAGGCAATACTACCAGGCTCCGTACGCATGAGTATGAGCTGGTCTTACGCAGTTAATAGTGGTAGTCTATATAATCCGCTAGCAGTGACAACAGCTTCTGGAGTTTGGACTGTGTTGGATGATCTTAATGGAAACTTAGCAATCTCAGGAAGTGGTTATTACTCACCATATGGTCAGTATATAGGGGGTGCTTATACTGATTATACATCATCAATATCCAAAACTCCGGTTGGAGAGTGGCCTATTGACAACATATACAAGTATGTAGATGTAGGTCTTGTTAGCTTTACAAGTAGCTATAATAAGGGTGATTGGCAAATGGAGTCTTTATATCATAATATAAGTGTAACATTCCCAACAAGCAGCACATTCCCATCCGCATCAGCAGTTGATTTAATGGGTGCACAAATGAAGTTCTCTTCAAATAGTAGTTCAAGTATAATTATAAAAACAGATCAGGTATCAGACTACAAGGATCTTTATAATTTCCAAAATAAACCATACTCAATTAGTATGTTTGTTATGCCAGAAGCATATCCAACACACGCTTCAGGTTCAACGTTTTTATCAAAACACGGACCTGCAGAAGAATTACAAGTTGACGTAAATGGAAATATATTTTCACAACCGATAAATAATCAATTCCCTTATAGATTAATATATACCTCGGGATCACATAAGGTTTCTTTTGAACAAGGAGGTGGAAACGAAGGAACATTTGCAGTAACTAGCAGCGCGGCTTTGGTTACAGGCAAAATGTATCACATAGTAGCCACAAAGTCTGGATCACTAGTTAGTTTGTATATTAATAGTGATAGTGGTAATACAGTAGATACTGCGACATCAATACTAGTAGATAAGGATTGTATAAATTTAGCAAACACATACATAGGCAACTCTTATAATTTAGAACAAGGTTTTGATGGTTATATTGACAATGTTAAGATTTATAATAAAAGCATAAACCAAACCGAAATAGACATACTACACCATACATTGGGTGTAGGCAATGTGAATGTGGGTAATGTTTTTTATAATCATGGAATGATGAGCACAACCTCAATTCCAAGCAGACATGCAACTTTTAATACAATAGAGACTAGGGGAACCCATACGATTTGGGAAACAGAAATCTCTTGCACTGTAGGACCAGGAGAGTTTACGAGAAGTACAAATCCAACTCTCCAAGTTTATGACCCAAACCAAAATCAATACGTTTTTAACTCATACGCAACATCCTCCCACTTTTCACCATTTGTAACTGGAGTTGGACTTTATGATGACTATCACAGATTAGTAGCTATTGGCAAACTAAGCACACCAATACAATTACCAAATAACACAGATACAACAATAATTATAAGATTTGACAGATAGGTTATGGCAAAAAGAGTTTACGCAAAGAGGATAGCAGCAATTAAGCATGGTTATAGAAGTGGCTTAGAAGAGGATTTAGATGCAGTTTTAAAAGAAAATAACATTGATGGGGAGTATGAAAAGCACAAAATAAAATATACAATTCCAACTACTGATCACACATATACACCAGACTTCAAGTTACCGAATGGAATTTATATTGAAACAAAGGGTAGGCTTGTTCTAGCCGATATGAAAAAACACATACTTATTAAGCAACAACATCCACATTTGGACATAAGATTTGTATTTCAAAACTCAAAAGCCAAAATTAGAAAAGGATCAACAACAACATACGCTATGTGGGCAGATAAGCATGGATTTAGGTGGGCAAACAAAACCATACCACTAGACTGGTTGTGTGAGATTATATAATTAATATTATCGGTCTACCCATAAAACCCGCAGAGTGTATAGGAAAAACTTGGATAGAAGGTAAAAGGATATTACTATTGAATGGTTTGCATAATCAATAAAATATCCGTATAGTTACGGTATGACAATTAGTATTGCAGTAGGAAGAAGTTTACTAGATGGTTATTTGGGATCAAGTGATCCACACAGAAATGGAGAAATGAGCTATCAATGTCCATTTTGCAACCACTACAAGAAGAAATTACAAGTCAATATACTTACACAAAAGTGGCATTGTTGGGTTTGTAATGCACGAGGACAGACAGTATCATCATTATTGCGTAAGAGTAATGCACCATATGAGTATGTAAAAAGAGCAAAAGAAATATATGGTGATACGGCAAGATCAACACTAAACGCAAATAGTGTGAGAGAGTTGGTATCATTACCTGAGGGATATAAACCACTCTATATAAAACAAAACACACCCAACTATAAGCGAGCACTACACTATGTAATCACAGAAAGAAAACTAACTCCTATTGATATTCTTAGATATCAGGTGGGTTATTGTGAGGAAGGTCCTTATGCAGGAATGATAATAATACCCAGCTACAACGAACACAACCAACTTAACTATTATGTAGGTAGAAGTTTTTATCACAAAGCGGTAACACACAAGAACCCTCCAGTATCTAAGGACGTTATAGGTTTTGAAAATCAAATTAACTGGAAAGAACCAATTGTATTAGTAGAGGGTGCTTTTGATGCAATAGCAGTAAAAAGAAATGCAATACCGTTGTTTGGTAAGAAAATTATGACTAAATTAAGAGGTCGCATACTAACAGAGAAGGTAAAGAAAATATACATTGTGCTGGATGATGACGCCTTCGCCGATAGTGTTAAGGAGTTGGAGTACTTTTTAAATAATGGAATAGAAGTATATTTAACAAAGTTATCAGGAAAAGATCCCAGTGAGGTTGGGTATGTAGGAATGGTCGATAATTTATCTACCGCTAAGAGGGTAGATTTCTTCGATTTAGTGAAATTAAAAATGCTTTTATGATAAACAAAGTAAGTTGTAAATTAAAGAAAGTTGATCACATCTTTCACATAGCAGATATTCATTTGCGAAATTGGAAAAGACATAGAGAGTTTAGGGAAGTATTTGATAAGGTGTTTAGCGAGGTAGACAAGCTACCACCTAACTCCATCGTTACAGTTGGTGGTGATATCGTACACGCCAAAACTGAGATGAGCCCAGAGCTTATAGAGATGGTAATATACCTATTCACCGGGTTAGCAGACAGAGTACCAACCATAGTAATCGCAGGAAATCATGATGCAAATTTAAACAATAAACACAGATTGGATGCTCTAACTCCCATCGTAAAGGGATTAAATCACAACAATCTATACTATCTTCGCAATTCAGGTTTATATGAAATAGGAGATATTGCCGTCAGTGTAATGTCATTACTAGATGAACTCGAAGAATATATTACTTATGATAAAATACCCAATCCCAGTAAGTACAAGAAGACGGTAGCGTTATACCATGGTACCCTAACAAATAGTAAAGTGGATAGTGGTTTAACGCTATCTCACGGATTAGACTGGGACACATTTACAGGATTTGACTTAATATTGCTAGGAGATATACATAAGAGGCAGGTTATGAGAACAGAGTGGATTGAGGAGGACGAGATAGATGAAGAGGATTTTGAGAAATACGCAAAACAGTGTTGGGAAAAGTGTTAGTATTGTGTATTATTAGGGTTTTGGAGAATTGATAATAATCAAAACACTTTTGAAAATTTATTTATAAACATTATTTATGGCAAAAATAAAAATTAAAAGAAAACATCCAGCACTATGGTATGTCGGCAGCACTGTGCAACAAAACTTTGGAGAAGTTTTCGAGGATCATGGATATGCGTTGATTGACTTGACAGGTGAGGAGATTGAATACACCTTTCACAACATCATAAATGACTACGGATACTACACACTAAATGTTGTAGATGGACAAATAGCATCCAATCTCCCAATCACCTCTAAAACTAATCTAAGAGTAAGAACAACTAACACAGATCCAGCACAACTGAAGAGAGTGCTAGCTACAATTAGAAAAGAATATCACATTAAAGATGTAATTATACAGAGATTGGACCGCAATTCAGACGGAACTAGCTCAAATTTACTAGGAGATACAATTAGCCATGGAGATGTAAGAAATGTTCAATACCAAAACCAACTATTAACAGAATACCTAACAACCCAGGAGGTTGATGAGGAATTAATAAACAAGGTTCTACAGATAAATAAAAAACTAAATCAAGAAATTAACCTTCCAGAGATGGCTCGAAATGTGGTGTGGAAGCCGAAGAAGTTTGAGTTTAGCAACATGTTCTCCTATGGCGAGGATAACGTTGTTGACTTCGGTACTAAGCGGGGTACGTGTGGAATATTTGCACCAAACCACGCAGGTAAGTCAGCTATATTAGACGCTTTGTGTTTTTGTTTATTTGATCAATCCTTCAGAACCAGCAAAGCTGATCAGGTTCTGAATCGCAAAAAAGAAGACTTCTACTGTAAATTTAATTTTGAATTAGGTGGATTGGACTACTTTGTAGAGAAAAAAGCCTACAGATATAAGAGTGGTGCACTTAAAGGAAAACTTAGAGTAGATGTAAGCTTTTGGATGATCAATGCAGAGGGAGAGCAGGTTTCACTTAACGGAGAGCAGAGGCGAGATACATCTACAAATATACAATCATACGTAGGAACTTTTGATGATTTTATACTAACCGCACTATCCTTACAACAGAACAATTCTAACTTTATAGATAAGACACAAGGTGAGCGTAAGGATTTGTTAGCTAACTTTTTGGATGTAACTATATTTGACTCATTATGTGATTTAGCATCAAAAAACAACAGAAAGACAGTAATCTTATTAGAAGAGTACCAGAAGCAGGATTTCGAAACAAAACTAGGAGATGCAGAGAGATCAAGAGATTCGTTTGAAATTAAACACGAAGCAGCTGTTGTGGGTTTAGAAGTAGCACAACAGCAAATGCAAGATTTAAACGATAAACTAATCAACTTAAATAGAGAGCTACTTCCGTGCCAAGGAGAGGGGTTGGATGCAATTGCACTAGATATATCATTAGTTGCTTGGCAAGATACACAAAAAAACCTCAATCTAGCAAAGGTAGATAGGGATGTTGATTTATATAAGATATGTGCAGAATTTGATAAAGAAACCTTGTTAGTCTCCAATCTTAAAACACAATTTAATAAGGCGAAGTATCAGCAATATCAAACACAATTACAAACTAAAATAAAATTAGACAATCAACTAGATACAATGAAGCTTACCGTCAAAAATAAGTTAGAAAAGCTAGATAGATTAAAAGATCACGAATACGATATCAAATGCAAATACTGTGTATCAAATGTTTTTGTACAAGACGCGATTAAAACTCGAGAAGAGTTAGAAAAAGACAAACAATCAGTTGGTACCTTTTTGATAGAGAGACAGCGGGTTGTTGACTTTATTGAACAAAATAAAACAATAGAACAAGAAGCACTAATATTAGAGAGTGCTATTGGGAGTTTAAATGAATCAACACTCACAAAGGGAGTTGAGGAGATAGCATATGAAAGACTAAAAGCTCAAATTGAACAAGCAAAAGGAGAAATACACAAGATAGAAACAAACATCAACATATACAATAAAAACACTACAATAATAGATAACAACAGACAAATCAACGATCAGATTAGTCAGGTCAACAAAGACAAGAATGCCCAATCCATAGTTGTATCTAAGCTTAATAACACAGCGAAGGATTATCATGCCAAGGTTCGTGTCGCGGATCAAACAATAAATGAAAGCCTACAGACAATAGAACACATGCAACAGTTAGTAGAAGAACAAGTCGCATATGATTTATATACAAAAGCGATGCATAAGGATGGTATTCCTTACGATATAATAAGCAAAGCAGTACCCTACATACAAGATCACACTAATAACATACTGAATCAGATTACAGATTTCACTGTAGAGTTGGAAACAGATGGGAAAAACATAAACGCGTTTATTTGTTATGATGATGATAAGTGGCCTTTAGAGTTGAGCTCCGGAATGGAACGCTTTATGGCTTCGATAGCTATCAGAATCGCACTAATTAAGATTACAAATCTTCCTAAACCTGACTTCATCGCAATTGATGAGGGATTAGGAGTATTAGATAGCACCAACCTAAACTCAATGCATACATTATTTAATCACATGAAAGATACATTCCGATTTAGTTTAATTGTTTCACACATCGACGTAGTTCGAGATATGGTTGATAGTATAATATCCATAGATAAAAAGGATGATCATAGTTACATATCTTGTTAGGCTATATTTATAGTATATGAGCTTATCATCTTTCTATAGAAAACAACAACCAAGAGGTTATAACACTGGCCGATATTATATCGAAGACACCACAACGACCTCTCCGGATTATTTTAATATTCAACAAGTACCAGAAATAGTTGGAGGAGGGAAGAGTGTTATAGTAATAAAGGGTAATGGAACTAATCTAAGACTTAACACAACGATAGATGTGGAGTTATTAGATGCAAATGGTGAGAGTGTCTTTATAGAGATGACAAACTACATCGACCGCTTTAATAACTATTATATCACCTTTGAGGTTTATGATATAACAGCAAAGGGACTAGCAACGTTGTATATAGTTGGTGAGGCTTTAGTTGATAAGAGTGGGAATATAATCCCATCAAATCACCAAGATCAGTATAACGTAAGGTGGTCAAAGAATATAATGATACTACCTTCAGAAAGAAACAACTCAGAGATATTATTTGATAAACCACCAACAGTAAGCATAGCACAGGTAATCACACCAGAGAGAGCACTAACAATACAAGCCTCTGGTACCTTAGGGTCATCATATACTACATATACATCTAGCATAGGTGATTATACAATACAAACGTCCAACTTTCAAGGATACGATCGAGACTTTGCAACAAGTACAGAAATACTCGATCCTAGATTGCACTCCATATTGATTAACATAAAACAGAAACCAACAACAATAAACACTATAAATTCAACAATAAGAAGCCGGGTTGTTGGAATTGAAAATGGATACTTAAAAGAGCAAACATCTAGATATGGAACGAGTGTAATTTCATCACAGGGCACTATTAGGAAGGAGTTTTTAGGAGCAACTTTTAACTTTTTTGATAGCACATCAACTCCAACAAACCTATTACCAACACTACCAGCAAATTTCACTATATCCGGAAGTGTAGCGGACCAGCTTAGTACATTTGAAGCTAGTGTTGTAGAGGTTGTAAATGATACACATATGGTGATATCAAAACCACTAACACTAATAACATTAGATTCAAACCAAAAAAGCACAAGACACAAAAGCTCTTTTGATTATAAAAAAGCTAGTAACTTCACTGCCAGTATTACATATTCACCAAGTAATGGTGCATTTGTAACAAGCTCAGTAGTAAGTCAATCATACCTAGAAACAACTTTTTCAGATCTCAAACCTATAGGTGGAGAAATATATCGCATCAAAACATCGTATAAAAGAGGAATATCTACGGGAGAATATAAACTCATATACGATCATATTGTAAAGCCGGTTGAATATCTAACTGACGCTGCATTCCCTAATCAAACATCATACGCAAAACGAGAATCTGATTACAAGCTAATGGGTCACTTTACTGGAGATGATATAGTAAATAATTATTGGGATTACTATGTCGAGACTCCAACAACAATATATACAGCACTAGTGCCAAACATAGTTAGCGCATCACTACACGAAAGCATACCACTCAATGCTAACTTTACTCAATCATTTATTACAACAACCAAGTACAACCAAAACTATAACGCTAATCAAATATACACATTAAGTTGCTTAGTGGCTCTGGACCCGAATACTGAGATAGAATTATACATGAATAGTGAACCACTTAGCACCAACACATATGTATCCCTTACATACCCTAGAGCTTTCACTAAAAGTATCAATAGAGAAAAAACAAGATACGGTGATAATAGTAGTAGGTTTGGAAAATACCTAGGCAAAATATCAAACGATAGCAACAGTATTAAATATTATGGTCGAGTTGAATTTGACTTCTTAACAGATAGTGATGGATTAGGAAGACCACTCTTTAGGTCGAGTGTTATAGATAGAGTAAATACAACAGGAGCGGGTTATATAGCAGAGATAAGTATCAAACCCATGTCTATGAATGGATTTTCTCCAAACTTAGTGCAATTTGCAATACCCTTTAATAGTGAGATTGACAGTGTATTATCCCTATCTCAGTCATTAGATTTTAAAATCGAATATTTCGACTATACTGGTAAGCAGTCTGAATATGTAACAACAATAAACGATTTGCATGTCAATCTGAAGGGAGAAATCCCAACCAATGCATGTCAGGCAGATACCACTTATTTTTTAATTCAAGGAACAACAGAAGTATAATATGACCGGAGTATACACACACGCATTTGACTACTATTATAAGGTAGCACCAACTGCATCTGGAGCTATAATGACTTCGGATTGGTTTACAAAAACTCACTTTGTTGACTACGACGAAAACAATAATGAGTATATCAGAAACTGGTACAACTTGTTTGCCTCATCTACATACTTTCCATCATACCCAGGAATAATAACTAGGAAAACACCCCAAACATCTGGATCAGTGGTTAACAATGGGGCTTTGGCTTGGGGAAGCGCAGCTAGTGATTTTTTATGGAACGTATTAACACCATCCCTATCTATATCACAATCACAAGTAACACCTGATGAGTATGGGTTAACACATGACACTTACTATAGATTTACCTACAATAGTGAGAGTCTATTCTATAACGAATTCTCTGTAGCAGGTATTACAGGAAGTGGTATACGGAGTTACCCACTAACCTCCAGCTGGATTGCATATGAACCAAGAATGATACAATATGCTTCTGGATCGACTAGTATAGGATATACGGTTAGAGGAACAACCGACTCCAACCATTTTCCAGCAACAATACAGAACCCAAATAATACAACATACAGTTTACCATATTCTGCATCAACACCAACAAACACATATCCACTTGTAGGAAAAAACCCACCCAATGTATTTTATGGAGATAACTCCACAGGATCTAACGATGGAAGGTTTTTTGATTTAGCAGGTGGTGTTGGAATAACTAGGAGTAGTGTTAGTGCTTCTTTGGTGGCGTTTAACAAAAGTTCAAGTTTCACAACACTATCAGCTAAAAACTTTTGCACCGGTGAATTAAAAAAAAGACGTTTATTCTTCCCAACAATACGAACAGGATCAATGGCATTAGCACCAAACTCTCCTGGGATCTGGGTACAGACAATGTTAGGGAAACCATCAGCTGATTTTTTCACAGAGAATGGTGGAATATATAATATCAAGTTTACAATTAAGAGAGATATTACTAATCAATACTATCCAGATGCCGCCGGCGGAAGTGATTTGTTAGTATATATACACAACATCAACACCACAATACCAAATCCCACTCAGCGCGTAGGTGGTGCTGATGGTTGGTATCCACCAGAAGCTAATATAGTTCGAATAAAGAATACACCGGCAATGACTTTTAGCAATCCATCCACAGGATATCTTATCGAAACATTTAATATAAACGTAGTTCAATATGGTACCCCAGCACAATTGGTATTCGAAGCTAGTGGAAGCCTGGCTAACGACTCCTATTTTGGTTGTATTATAGATGATGTTGAGTTTTGTAAGGTGGGAGTCACAACAGATCCAACACTAATTAAACCAACAACGACGGGTGGTCTCCTTGAACAACAAGAAAAACAAAAACATCCAGTTGAAGAAACTCCAGTTGAAGAAACTCCAGCTGAAGAAGTTCCAGTTGAAGAAGTTCCAGTTGAAGAAACTCCAGCTGAAGAAGTTCCAGCTGAAGAAGTTCCAGTTGAAGAAGTTCCAGTTGAAGAAACTCCAGCTGAAGAAGTTCCAGTTGAAGAAACTCCAGCTGATCCAGTTGAAGAAACTCCAGCTGAAGAAGCTTATGAGGATCCGAAATAATTATGAGGAATCAGAAGATGAACAAGAAGTCGACGAACCATGGTAAACAATAGCAGAATACAGAATTGTAAAATCAATTTCCCGGCTGTAGAGGGCTTAGGATTAACTGAGACTCTAGGTAGAGTACGTATTAAAAATATATACCAATCTTGGAACGGTGAGAGTATTAATCAAATAAAAGATCGACACGAATCCAACCCATATACCCTAAGAATAGGTATTCCAGCAATCGACGAGCGATTAAAGGGTGATTCAATTTACTTTATACTAGATTATTTATCATATAACCCACTAACAAAGGATGTTGAAAAACGACAGCTAGTTCCATTAAGGAATATGGAAAAGCTTTATGTGGGTCAATCACTACAAGAATCCGAATACAAGGATTATAGATTATTTGTCGATGGAAACGTAGTTGTAGATGATATTTTTTTAAAAAAGTATGAAAGTCTTAAAGATCAATCCATAGGCAAACTACTAATAAATTTAACTAATACCGTAGAAAAACTAAAGCTAGAAGTGATAAATTTAAAGCGTCAACTTAAACCACAGCATATTTATAAGTAATGAACAAACTAGCAGATTACATATTCGAACAACTAATAATAGAGCTAAAACAGGGTGTGATTGTCATGCTTCCTGGGGGATTTAAACCACCCCACGCAGGTCATTTACAATTAGCAAAGAAATACGCTTCTCTTCCTACCGTGTCGGAGGTACTTGTACTTATAGGACCAAAGGAGCGTGAAGGTATTACTATGAAGCAATCTATGGCCATTTGGCAGTTATTGCTGGGGGGTGCTACTAATATAAAAGTCGAGCAATCACCAAATGATAATCCAATGAGAGCATCATATGAATTTATAGAAAGTGCAGCTCCAGGAACATATGCACTGGGATCTAGCTCAAAAGGAAAAGATTACGATCGAGTTAAGTCATTCGTTGCAGGTCACGCAAATGCAACTGGAAATATACCAGCTGGAAAATACAATAGAGCAAATGTTAATGTGGTTGAATTACCAGTTAACGCATCACCAGTGCTATACAAAGGACGAACCGATGACCAAAATGGTCAAGGTATTAGTGCTAGCACATTGAGACAAGACTTAGCATCAGATGACTTTACCAACTTCAAAACAAATTATCCAGGAATACCTGAAAACATAGTCAACTCTATCTTTGGTATTTTAAAAAAGCAACAAATTTCAGAGGTAGTTGTAAATCAATATGTTGGAAAGCTTAAAGCAGGATTTAAAGCATTTATACAATCAATAAAGGCTGAAGGTAAACAAACCAGAAACGCCTTTTCATTAATAGTACAATCCGCTGCTGGTAAAAAAAAGCTAAATCAACAAGAGAGGAAAGACATAGGCAACCAGCTAAGAGAATCACTTAAAGCAGCTGGATTAGTAACAGCTTCTATGCTTCCAGGAGGAACAATTTACTTTATCATAATTCGTCTTTTGAAGTTAGAGAAGTGGACAATGCCAAAATCATTTTTAAATAAAGACACAACAAATACAAGTACATCTTTAGCAGAAAACACCAAGCATACTCTTATGGAGGGAGGAGCTGCTGGACATATGAGTCATCCATACGATGACTTAGATTTAACATTTGAAGACGCTGCGAATATGATTGAAGCGGCCTTGAGTGGTAAGGTTGAGTTTGCGCAAGAGAAGTTAGACGGACAAAATCTAATGGTAACCTACAAAGACGGAAAGGTACGAGCAGCAAGAAATGCCGGACAAAGAAAGAACTTTGCACAAAATGCTATAACAGCTGATCAACTAGAACAGATGATGGCTGATAAACCACCCAATGTTCGAACGGCTTTCGTCGAAGCGATGAGAGATATGGAGTCCGCTATTAATAAATTGATCCCAAAACAAAAAGAAGAGTTTTTCCAAAATGGAAAGAAGTTTTTAAACTTTGAAATAATATACCCTGCAACAACTAACGTCGTTGCTTATGGAACAACTCAACTAAGATTACATGGATTTAAAGAGTATGATATGGAAGGTAACGTAATAAGTGAAGATTCAGACTCTGCAATATTATTACAAAAAGCAATTGAGACTGTCCAAGCCTCAAATCAAAAAACCTTTGAGATTAGAGTAACAGATCCAATTACATTACAAAAAACAGCAGATTACGAAAAGCAAAAGTTAGAGCTAACAAAACAACTAGACACCATACGCAATACGTATAATTTGGGTAAGCAAGAAAAGATGTCAATATACTTCCAAGCTTGGTGGAAAACCTACATTAAGCAAAAGGGTAAGGATTTAGGATATCAAATACCAGATAATACATTACAGCAACTAATCGGACGTTGGGGATTTGGTGTAAAAACTCCAAATATAAACAAAGTAAAAGCAGAGGTTAATAATCAAGATTTTTCGAAGTGGATTGATTTGTTTGATAAGAATGGAGTACTTACTCAACAAAAGGAAGCAAAAAAACCTTTAGAAATACTATTTCTCAAATTAGGAGTTTATGTACTACAAAACATGCAACAATTAGTAGCACTCAATCCAAACGATAGTATAAAGATGGTTAGAGATGATTTAGCATTAGCTATCCGTCAGATAAAATTAGCCGCCGCTTCACCAGATATGCAAGACGATGGCAAATCTTTAATAGTATTAAAAAGAGAACTACAAAAAATACAAGACATAGGTGGCTTTGATGCTATTGTACCCACAGAGGGTGTTGTATTCAAATATAACGGAAAGCTTTATAAATTAACAGGGGTGTTTGCTCCAATTAATCAAATTATCGGATCCATAAAATTTAAACGATGAAAGACTTATATAGACAAATACAAGAGGCGGCGGTGATGCAATCCTTGTTAGAAAAAAAAGAAGCAATAGCAACTTCTAGTAATACCAACATGACACTACACTACAATGTTGATTTTAAAGAAGTAGGTGAAGGTGGCTCTCCGGAGGTTAGTTTTACGCTTAGCGTTTCATCTACCGGTGGAAAGGAGTTTTTCAGAACCGTTTCCGATAAAGAGGAAGGGCGAAAGTTAGAGGAAATAGCAAAGCTCGAATTAAGACGAGCAATGCGTAAATTTGACAAGCAGATAGAGTTGATTTTAGAAAAATATAAGCTACAAGCAAGATGAGTGGAATATATGTTACAACAAAAGCAAAACACATCAACTACAAGGAAGGTGATGTTTGGTCAGAAAATGGAAAAGATTGGACTATTAAGAGTGGTTTAAAGCGAACAGTTTCAAAAATGGATGCATCTAGGAAGATGGTTTTTACACCACTAGCATGCCCAGTATGTAATAACGCAATGAAACATCCACTAGATGAGAAGATGTGGAATTATAATGGTAAGTGTTTTTCCTGTACTATAGATATGGAACACGAGATTATGAAAGCAGGGAATTGGAAGGAGTATGAGAGAGGTAGATTGACAGCCAATGCAGATGCATTTTGTGAAGATATGGAAACGACACTAAATGAGTATATACAAGATTCCGTTGCAAATACTAATGTTTCAGAAAATGGGTTGCTTGAAAAGTGGAAAGATGCTAATCCAGTATTTTTAAAGTCGGTTGTAGATAAAGAAGTTAGTGAGTTAAAAGAGAAGATTAAAAAATACAAGAACATATGAGTGTGTCCATCATCGCAGCCTTTATAACGGGAGTATTGGGTCCTATGCTAGTATTAATAATAAGGCGTTATTATGAAAAGAACAAGGTTAGACCAGATATGATTGAAGAAGCGCTAGAAATAAGCGAAAAGGTGGTAGCCAAGTTGGAGTACATTAGAGATGAATTTAGCGCAGATAGGGTATGGATAACTGAATTTCACAATGGAGGACACTTTTATCCAACAGGAAAGTCTATAGCGAAGTTCAGTATGGTATATGAGTCAATAGCGTTAGGTGTTACATCAATCCAAACAAACTTTCACAACATACCAGTTAGTTTATTTAGTAAGTCAATAAACCAGCTACTAGAGTCTAGCACAATAATAATACCAGACTTTAAAGATGAAGCAACAGCAACTTATGGATTGAAATATATTGCAGAAGTTTATGGTTGTAGGTCAAACTATGTTTTTGCAATTAAGACAATGGATAATAAATTTATAGGAGCGTTAGGATTGGATTTTACAAAAAGAAAAGTAAAACTAGATGCAGACTCTATGAATCAACTAATGCTACACGCAACTGCAATAGGAGGAGTACTATATAATCAACTTGTCAAATGAAAGCATCGGAATCAGATGCTAGTAAGATGAAACTAAAGAGTATATTTATATCCACCAAAGTGAAAAGATAATAACAAGATGAAGTTGAAAAACATACTTACATCAATTCAAACAATCAACGAATGTGTGGTTGTTAAAATACCCATTAACAATAAGACAATTCTTGCAAAGAATAGAGATAGGGGGTACAAAGCTCAAATTGAGGTTATACATGAGTTGATTGATGGTGTGGAGGTAATTTATCTTAAAGATAGACTAACTGACTGGAGCGAGGGAATGAATGAGTTTGGGATTGGAATTGTCAATGCCTCACTAACTGTGGATTTTGATGAGAAGGAGGGTGATTTAGCAAAGCGTAACTTGGATAAGGGCAAAGCTCCTAAGGTATCCCATGATGGTCTTAAAATCAGAACATCACTATCAAAAAAGAAACTATCAGACGCCATTCAATCACTAGTAAGCTTTGTTGGAGATGATCATAAAGATGTGGGAGTTAAGGGATTGACAATAATAGCCAACCCCAAATATACATTTTTAATTGAGATGACATCAAAAGACCTTCCAGTAATCAAAAGAATACCCAAAGAAGATACAGTGGTACGTACAAATCACGGGGTTGAATATCCAAATACAGGATACACAACTGGCGTTAAACGCAAATCTTCAATATCTAGAATGAGCATAGCTAAGGAAAAACTAAAAGATGTAACAACTGATTCTGAGGTATTAGATGTGCTAAATAAGCAACACACTAAAGATCCTTTTTTGAATCCATATCGCCGAGAAAACAAACACAACATGGAAACAACATCTCAAATAATGTATAATTTGGATGATTTAATATTCACACTCAAATGGGATGTTGATTTTTCAACATTTAAAGGTGTGTCAGAGAGATTCCCTAAAGGATATAAACCTAAGATTAAAGTAAATATCGAAAAGACAACCTAAAATACACCTAAATAAAATGGACAGTGAAGAGGGTGAACAAAGTACAGAGGGAGAAGTTAGCAATGTGGTTCCTAATGATCGCACTTTTCTTCAATCCACTTGGATTCGATGTAATACAATATTGGCTAATATCAGTAACAGGAAGTTTGTGGAAAGCAAATTTCGTTATGTACTGCTTAACGGGACTATCGTTTGGATTATATACCTATTTTCGTTGGCAATCTAAAAATAACAAATAACACAAAACACAGACTATTTATATATAAAGAAGGGCATGAAATTAATCAACCTAATACCATTAAGAGAAGAAGAGCAGCAAACCACACCAGAACTTACTGCAACTCCCTACTTCCGTGAATTTCAAACAAAGCACGGCTACAAACCATTATTTAATTACTTAGGTATTAAGGGTGGAGAGCATATATTCACCTCACCGGTTGATAATCTAGGCATGCTAGATCTTGTCATTGTTGACGCACAGATTATGGCTAAAGTAACAGATAAAGAGGCTGTATTTGGTTTGATTTACACTAACAATAGCCTCGAAAAATATGACTGCACTATCTGCAAAATGATACAAAAAGGTGGTATTATTGAAGTAATCGCATATGATTCAAAAGACAAGAAAAACTTTGACGCTAAGACAAATCGTTTCGCATCATTAATTGATTAATAATAAAACAATGACAAAAGCAACTGTAAAATTAACAAAAGAAAAAGCATTGCGTGAAGCAATCCGCCGTCTAGCTATAAAACAACTTCGGGAAATAAAAGTGTTTGGTCAATCAAAGGTAATACCACTGAGTAAGTTACCGGCGGATGTAGCTAAGTTGGCTGTGTCTAATGGAAGAAATGATAATGACCAATTTGATGATGTAGTAATGTCAAAAAAAGCGAAAATTCCAGTTAAAGACTTAAAACCAGCACAGAAAGAGGTAATCAAAGAAAAAGCACTTGGTATGGCTATTGATTTTTTGACTAAAGGAAAGTGGGATGGAGTTGATTTAAAAGCAATTATATCTAGTGACAACTACATTATGGATGGACATCATAGATGGGCAGCGGTTTCGTTAATTGATCCTAAAGCTGAAATAAGAGGAACGGTAATAAACCTACCAGGTGTTTCACTAGTATCAGTACTAAACATTGTTACAAAAGCAATGGGTAAGTCTGGAAATGAAGGAGAGGGAGATGTAAAAACCTTCACAGGAAAAGCACTAGAACCAATTATTACAGATGCAATTGAAAATGGAATTAAAGGTCAATATCCAATAACACCAGAAGCAGTAAAAGCAGCCATAGTAAAAGTTCCAGGATCAAATGGTGATGTAGAAAAAGCAAAACAGATAATGATGCAAAATGCGGATTTATTATCTAAAAAGGTTATGCCTGGAGCACCATCGAGAGTTGACATGCCGGTCATAGGTCCAGAGGAGGTTTCTAAGATAGCAACCGCAATCAAGAATGGAGTTGTAGACTTTACAAAACCATATAGCTCAGCAGTCTCGGATAAGATTGTGCAGGAGGTATTAGTTAATAAAGGTGAAAAAGCATTGCGTGAAGCAATCCGCCGTCTAGCTATAAAACAACTTCGGGAAATAAAAGCGCTTCGGGAGGGAGAAGATGAGGAGGTTGAAAAGGAACAACAACCCGAAGAAGAGGTGGAAGCAGGATTGGAAGATGATTTTCAATCTGCTGTTGATGTATTCACTCGCAAAATAAGTTTATCACGACAAACACCAACAAATGAAGACTTAATTGATATGCTATCTCAAGTAGTTGAGAGGTTTACAACCACTAGTGAAGAAAGGTTGAGTTTATTAAAAGGCATACGAGACATAACCATACACTAATGAAGACGAAAAACATAATAAAGAAGCTAAGAGAAGACTCACAATACCAGGAGTTTTTCAAAAAAGCAATGAAAAAGTTTGATATATCTTCACCAACGGACTTTAAAGATTTAGAAAAGAAGAAAAACTTCTTTAATTATGTAGATAAAAGCTACACAGCGAAGAATGAATCATAGAAGTATATCAGGTAAATGAAAAGCAAAGTTACAAATATAAATTTAATATTAGCTGCGGTAATAGTATTGCTAATTGGTTATGTGTTATTATACAACAAGACAGATAACTCTGTAATTGATATAAAGTACAAGACAGAGATAGATAGTCTAAACCAAGCAATAATATTACAACACCAGAAGCAGCTAGCTTTAAATGAAATGATCATAACCAAAGAACTAACAATAGTACAGTTAGATCTGCAGATAGACTCAACAAAGCAAGTAATCACTCAACAAAGAAAATACTATGGTGAAAAGATTAAAAATGCTGGTCGTTATACTCCTACTGAGCTCGACAGCTTTTTCTCAAATCGATACAAATAAAGGACAGCTAATTTGTATCACTCAAACAGTAGCACAGAGAGTAGCAGCTGATCTAATAAGATTAGACTCGGTGTCTATTGAATTAACTAGCACACAATTTATTTTACAAAAGACTGAACAAAAGGTGTGTGAGTTGGATAGTCTAATACTAGTTTATAAGGAAAAGGTTTTGACCTTCGAAAGTGAAGTAGCAACACAAAACCAAAAGTTTAGTATATGTGCAAATAGGATAGATAGCTTAGAGAAGGATGTTATCACTTTAACCAAAAAAAACAAAAGAATGAAACAATGGTTAGGTGGTATGGGAGGAGGTTTAGTAGCTACCCTACTAATTATAATTACAAAAAAGTAGTATGTTAGAGCCAAAAAAAACTCTTAAAGACATAATAAGGGATGAGTATATAAAGTGTGCTCGTTCTCCAACTTACTTCATGAAGAAGTATTGCGTAATACAACACCCCACCAAAGGCAAAATACCCTTCCATCTATACACATATCAAGAAGATGCACTGGATAATTTCCAAAACTTTGATAGAACTATTATTTTAAAATCTAGACAGTTGGGTATCTCAACACTAATAGCTGGCTACGCATTGTGGATGATTTTATTTCAAAATGATAAAAATGTTTTAGTTGTTGCAATTGACCAAAATACTTCCAAAAACCTCGTAACAAAGGTACGAGTAATGTTTGACAACTTACCGAGTTGGTTAAAACTAAAAGCAGTTGAGAGTAATAAGCTGTCAATGAGACTCTCAAACGGGTCACAGATAAAAGCAGTATCGAGCACTGGAACTTCAGGACGTTCAGAATCATTATCATTGGTAATTATTGATGAAGCTGCATTCGTAGACGCAGCAGAAGAATTATGGGCATCACTACAGCAAACACTATCAACGGGTGGGCAAGGTATATTGCTATCAACACCAAATGGAACTGGTAATTTCTTCCATAAGATGTGGACCAAGGCTGAGAGTGATGAGAACAAATTTAAGACGATAAGACTCCCATGGTCAGTTCATCCTGACAGAGATCAGGTATGGCGAGATAGGCAGGATGAGGAGTTGGGGATAAGGTTAGCGGCGCAAGAATGTGATTGCGATTTCTCCACATCAGGCAATACTGTAATAGCTCCCGAGTTAATTGCATACTACCAGGATAATTTTATAAAAGATCCTATTGAAAAGAGAGGCTTTGATGGAAATCTATGGATATGGGAGCAACCCAACTACACCCGAAGCTATTTGGTAGCAGCCGATGTAGCACGTGGTGATGGAAGTGACTTCTCAGGATTTCATGTCATAGATGTAGAGAGTGCAGAACAAGTTGCCGAGTATAGAGGTCAACTCTCTACTAAAGATTTTGGTAACCTACTAGTAGCTGTAAGTACGGAATATAACGATGCGTTGTTGGTAGTAGAGAATGCCAACGTAGGTTGGGCTTCAATTCAACAAATAATAGATCGAGGATATAAGAATCTATATTACACACCAAAAGATAGCGGATTAGATTCAGATAGGTTCTTATCTAGAGGATATGATTTGACAGATAAGACGGACATGGTTGCAGGGTTTACAAACTCAAGCAAAGTAAGACCACTTACAATTAGCAAAATGGAGTTGTATATACGAGAAAAAAGCTGTATAATACGAAGTAAGCGATTGCTGGATGAGTTGTTTGTTTTTATCTATAAAAACGGAAGACCTGAAGCAGCATCCGGTTACCATGATGATCTAGTGATGAGTTTTTGTCAAGGGTTGTGGGTAAGAGATACGGCACTAAGATTAAGACAGGCGGGGATTGATTTAAGCAGACAAGCTGTTAGTCATATAAAATCAACGATGTCTATATATAAACCCACAACAACTCAAACTGGTTGGAAAATGAAAACACCAGATGGTAAGGATGAGGACCTTAACTGGTTAGTGTGACTATTTATATAAAATAAGAGTTAATGGCAGAAAATCAACAAACAACATCCATATTTGGAGCTTTAAAGCGTCTATTCAGCACAGATGTTATTATAAGAAATGTAGGGGGGAATCAAATAAAAGTAGTAGATACTAATAGAATTCAAGCTGATGGTGATGTTAAAACCAACAGACGAGTAGATAGATATTCTAGATTATTCTCAACAACACCAGGAGGGGCAGGAATGCATGCTGGTCAAATGCAACTATATACTCGTTTAGAGCTATTCCGCGATTACGAAGTGATGGATACGGACAGCATTATTGCTTCTGCACTCGATATATATGCAGATGAGTGTTTACACGGTGATACAATTGTACCGTTATTGGACGGACGTAGAGTTGCAATAAAGGATTTGCATAAGAATCAAGAGCAGGATTTTTGGTTATATGGATTAGATAGCGATAACACGTTTAAGCCGGTACAAGCAAGTAAAGTTGCTTATAATGGTAAAAAAGAAATCTACGCAATCACACTAGATGACGGCACGACACTTAGAAGTACAGCTAACCATGTATGGATAACTTCAGATGGAAAGCAAGTAGAGACTAGCGACATTAAACCTGGTACATCTTTAATGGCATTGTCTATTAAGTTGTCGGATAATGAGAATATGCCCGGCTATGAGCAGATTTGGAATAAAGATAGGTTTGAGTTTACACATAGGTTAGTAGCTCAAAAGAACAGCAAGCTACAAGAACAAAAGAACGTACTAGCAGAGGTCGGTGATGAAGTTAAGGTACTACATGCAGCTGGGTATGATAATGTTAGCGATTTAGCAGAATCAAACAACCACAGAGTTGTGAGTGTGGAGTTAGCAGGGACAGCTGATGTATATGATGTAGTTAATGCGGGAGATAATCACATATTCGCAGTAGAGGCTGTGGATGGGTCTAAAATATATACACACAATTGTACAGCTAAAAACGAATTTGGAGATGTTTTATCAATTCAATCTCCTAATGAAAGAGTACAAAAGGTACTTCATAATCTATTTTATGATGTTTTGAATATTGAATTCAATCTTTGGCCGTGGATTAGAAACACAGTGAAATATGGTGACTTTTTTTTAAAATTAGATATTGCAGAGAAATACGGAGTAGTTAGTGTAGAACCCATTTCAGCGTACGAGATGATTCGTGAAGAAGGTTTAGATCCAGAAAAACCACATGAGATAAAATTTAGAAAAGATTTTACAGCTATATCATCAGCATACTCTACCTCTGGAAAAAACAATGCAGAGGAATTTGATAACTACGAGATAGCTCACTTTAGATTACTCACCGATACAAACTTTTTACCTTACGGACGTTCTATTATAGAACCATCAAGAAAAGTGTGGAAGCAGATTACACTTATGGAAGATGCGATGCTAATCCATCGTATCATGAGAGCTCCAGATAAGCGTGTATTTAAGATTGACATTGGTAATATACCAACTGGAGAAGTTGAGGCGTTTATGGAGGGTATGGTCAATAAGATGAAAAAGGTTCCTTACATTGACGAACAAACTGGTGAGTATAACCTCAAATACAATATGCAAAACATACTAGAAGACTACTATCTTCCAGTACGTGGCTCTGAGAGTGGAACATCTATAGAATCACTTCCAGGTGTACAGTATGATTCTATACAAGATATTGATTACCTCAAAAATAGACTATTGGGTTCTTTAAAAATACCTAAAGCATATCTAGGTTATGAGGAGGATACGTCGGGTAAAGCAACTCTAGCCTCTCAAGATTTCCGATTCGCTAGAACTATCGAGCGTGTTCAAAAGATAATCACATCCGAGTTAACTAAGATAGCAATCGTACACCTTTATGCACAAGGATTTACGGAAGCAGAGTTGATCGACTTTTCATTAAGCCTAACAGCACCATCCTCGGTATACGAGAGAGAGAAGGTAGAGCTTTGGAGTTCTAAAGTTACCTTAGCGGGTGATATGATCGAGAAGAAGTTATTTAGCCGTTACTGGATCTATGAACATTTGTTTAAACTAAGCGAAGCTGAGTTTCTACATGAGCAAGATAGAATTATAGAAGACACAAAGGCGCAGTTTAGAATTGAACAAATTAAAACAGAGGGTAATGATCCTATCAAAACAGGACAGTCTTTTGGAACTGCACATGATATAGCATCGCTTTACAGAGGAGATGGAGGTGTTCCTAAAGGATATGATAGTGATAAAGGTGATGGACCGGGACCTGGTAGACCTGAAGAACCAGGTACTTATAGAACACACGAACATCCACTAGGTTGGGATCCTTTAGGAAACAAGGTAGCAGGCAATGTATCAGAGAACAAATTAAACAAAAGACAATCAATTGGTGCATATAGAACCATGCTAAATAACATGCCATCTAAGAGAAAAGCACTAACAGAGACTTTTGACACTAAAATTAAGCAAGATAACTCAAATTTATTGAATGAAGACAACATCTTACCGGAGGAATAAACATTAAGAGCATATTTATATTTAGATGAAAAAGTCAACACACTCTAAGATTAAAAACACTGCAATTCTATTCGAATTGCTCACAAGGCAGGTTGCTGCGGATACAATACAAGGTATCAACAAATCACCAGCATTGGAGATAATCAAGGAGTATTTTAAAGCAAACTCTGCAATTACCAAGGAACTGGTATTATACCAGACACTCGTTAATGAGAAATTTTCAAACAACGAGAAAGCCGCTTACCTGGTTAATACCGTAGTTAAGCTTCGAAACAAACTAGACGCAAAGGCACTAAAAGACGGGAAATACGCATTAATCCGCGAAATTAAGAAAAAATACAACCTAGCTGATTTCTTTAAAACAAACCTAACTGATTATAAAATCTATGCCTCTATTTATAGAGTATTTGAAGGAGTAACAGTATCAAAAGCCGCCGAGGTAGTTAATAGTCGATACACAATTATAGAACACCTAACTAAGAGAAAATCAACTCAAATATCAGAATTAAATAACCCAGTAGGAGATTATCTTGGTCAAGATGAGGAAATAAGATTGTTAGCATATAAGTTGATGATTGATAAGTTTAACGAAAAATACGCTAATTTATCAGCAAAGCAGAGAGGCATACTTAAAGAGTATATTAATAACATATCAAATACAACAACACTAAAGGAGTTTGCTTTAAAAGAAGCTAGGATAATTCAATCGCTACTTAAAAAACAACTACCAAATATAACAGACAAGGTTACTAGTATTAAACTAAATGAAGTGAGTAATATGCTTAACTCTTTTCCAAAATTAAGAAGCATTAAGGAGGAGCACATACTATCACTATTACTATACTACGAGCTACTAAAAGAATTAAAAAATGTCTAAAATACAAAAACTAACCGAGATCGAAAAGAACGAAGTTCGCAAATACATAGCAAAACTGCGAAAGGAGGGAAGCAATACAGCAAACGCTCCAGGTTTTCTTACAGCAACAGCGTGGTCTGGTGAAGAGGGTGGTGATGGAACTAAGGCAATAGATGTTGAGGATGAGCAATACGCTTTCTCTATCAAACCTGATGATAAAAAACAACATATTATCAAATTACAAGAAACTAGCTACAAAACCTTTAAAGAGGATAGCTCACTAAGTGGGGTACAAAAGGTTAATAGAAAGGTGTTGGAGGTTAATAGAATGCTAAGAGAGATATCTCAAGCATTAGACCACAGCATGAAGTTAAAACAAGAATCTGCGCTAGACAACTCTCGTTATTGGAAAAAGACAAATGAGGCAATTCTAAAAATGAAAACTAGAATCGCAGAAGTAAATAAAAAAGTAAGTCAATTAGCTAACTTAAAAGAGCTTGCAGCGAATTCTGTAAAAGACAAACTAGTACAGATTTTCATTAAAGCTGGTATTCCAGTAACAGCAGTAGATGTTGAATATAATCAAATAGGTGCAGAAAATTATGAGTTTGACGTTATGGTTAATGGGGAACCAATTGCTATCGACTACAACAGAGGGGATTTTGTTTATCAAGATTATGACGAAGAAGTTCCTTTAGGTAATATCAACCAAGAGTCAGATGTTATTACTAAGTTAACACAAATATTAAAACCATATTAAAACCATGAAACAGGTATTAGTAGATTATATAGGATCAATAACAGTAACTCCCGAGCAGATCAGTGAATCCATGTCCAAAAACAACGGAAGAGTGATTGTTAGTGGTGTTATGCAGAGAGGTAGTACTGATGCTGATGAGAACTTTAACCAGAATGGTAGAAGTTATCCATTACCAATATTAAAGAGTGTAAGCGAAAAATACAAAAAGATATTCATCGCAGAACGTAGAGCTTTAGGAGAGCTAGACCACCCAGAATCTCCAGTAGTGAATCTATCAAATGTATCTCACAATGTTTTAGATTTGTGGTGGGATAATAATAATTTAATGGGTAAAATTGAAATACTAGAAACACCAGCTGGAAATATTGCAAAGGCGCTATTAAAAGCTGGTATTCGTTTAGGTATTTCGTCTCGAGGTATGGGTTCAGTAAGAAACCTAGGGGAAGGAAAGGTGGAAGTTCAAGATGATTTTGAGATCGTTTGTTGGGATTTAGTATCAAATCCATCAACACAGGGAGCCTTTATGTCAACAACGTTGAGTGAAGGTGTAAATGGAGAACAACAGTCTAATAAGTATTTAAAAATTAACTCACTAATTGGTGATATAATCTCAATAATGTAATATGAAACTAAAGCAAATTATAGAAAACCTA
>Ga0105050_10000642_pt1 | contig 53437 bp, 50 predicted proteins | sample FRY01_FD_78088 | JGI IMG/M metagenome (GOLD analysis project Ga0105050, IMG submission 78088) | Freshwater microbial communities from Lake Fryxell liftoff mats and glacier meltwater in Antarctica - FRY-01 | ecosystem: Environmental > Aquatic > Freshwater > Ice > Glacier meltwater ...
CATTTTTCCCCGATTTCTCGTTGCCCTGTTTTTGGGTATGGGCGCCACCATGCGCCTCGAAATCGTGAAAAACTGTCCTCGCTCTCCCACTCGGCTCGCTACGATCGCTCAAGTCCGACAGACGCCTAGTCACCCTCGCGACGAACCTTCATGAATAGTCCGGGCCACGTGGTTGCGCAATCAACGCCCGCTCGTAACCGACAACGTTGCCGTGATAGTGCACAATCGCGCCGCGCTCAAATCATGGCACTGCCTGCAGCGTCGAAAATTCAACTCTCTTCGGAAGTGGACTGATTGCCGGAACTAAACACACAGCTCGGTAACGTCTCGCACGGCCGCATTCCACAAACCGCTGCCGAGACACGTCTGCTGCTGGAGTCGATGCGCCCGGTTGAAATAGCGACACTGCTCGAGTCGACGCCACCGAAACTGCGCCGACTGATCTGGGACCTGGTCGACGATGACGTCTCAGGACAGGTACTTCAGTACCTGCATGACGATGTGTCCGCTGAACTTCTCCAGACCATGAATGCTGCAGAACTCGTCGCGGTTGCTGATGAACTCGAAATAGACGACTTCGCGGACCTCCTGCAGCAACTGCCACAGGCGATGATCCAACAGGTACTCGGCGCGCTGGACCAGGGTGATCGACAGCGTCTGGAGACAGTGCTGTCGTACCCGGAGGACACCGCCGGCGGCATCATGAACACCGACACCATTACGGTACGCCCGCGACATTCAGCCGACGTGGTCCTGCGCTATCTGCGCCTGCGCAAAGAGCTGCCCGAACCCACCGATGCGCTGATCGTCGTCAACGACAACGACGAATACGTCGGCATGCTGCCCCTGACAACGCTCCTCACTTCCGATCCGTCAGTGAATGTCCGCGAAATCATGAATGCCGAAGCCGAGGCCATCATCGTCGACATGCCCCGTTCCGCGGTTGCACGGATGTTCTCGGAACAGGATCTGGTATCAGCAGCCGTAATCGATCACTCCGGTATTCTGATTGGCCGGATCACAATCGATGACGTTGTCGACGTCATCATCGAGGAGGCTGACGAAGCCGTGCTTGCACCGGCCGGACTCGATTCCGAAGACGACACTTTTGCCACAGCACGACGGACCTTCCCAAGACGGGCGATCTGGCTTGGGATCAATCTGGTGACGGCGTTCCTCGCATCGGCTGTGATCAATGTCTTTGAAGGCACCATAGAAAAAGTCGTCGCGCTGGCTGTGCTGATGCCCATCGTTGCCAGCATGGGCGGGATTGCCGGAACACAAACCCTGACACTGGTGATTAGAGGCATGGCACTCGGACACGTGGATAGTGCCAATCTGAGCTGGTTGCTCAACCGCGAATTCAAGGTCGCAACGCTGAATGGCCTGTTCTGGGCGTTGCTGGTCGGAGTGGCCACAACGCTGGTCTTTCAGGACTATCGTCTGGGAGCGGTACTCGGCATCGCCATGATCGTGAACATCGTGACCGCCGCTTTTGCGGGTACTCTGTTACCTGGTTTGTTAAGACGATTTGGCATAGACCCAGCCATCGCCGGTGGTGTGGTACTGACGACCTTCACCGACGTTACCGGATTTTTCACCTTTCTCGGACTCGCAACCTGGGTATACGGGTGAGATACTGATCATCATTGGCCTGCCCCGGCAACCATCATTGATTCGATCAGAATGCTGGGACTGCGGACATTGCCTCGCAGATCGACATCATCACCTACCCCGACAATTGCCATCAGCATGTCCTTGAGGTTCGAGGCAATGGTCACTTCATCAACCGGGTAGGCGATCTCGCCGTTTTCGATCCAGAAGCCCGACGCACCACGCGAATAGTCTCCCGTCACCATATTGACCCCTTGACCCATGCACTCGGTAGCCAGGAAACCACGTTGCATCTGCCGATACAGCTCTGCCGGCGGGACCGAAGGGCCCAGTATTTCCACATTGTGCACGCCGCCGGCATTGCCAGTGGTGGTCATGCCAAGTCGACGTGCCGAATAGGCAGACAGTACATAGCTGGCAACGATTCCCGCATCGACAAACCGTTTGGCCCGGGTCGCCACCCCATCGCCATCCCAGGCTGCACTGCCAAGGGCGCCTGGCAGGTGCGGAAACTCTGCCAGGCTGTATGCCGTCGGCATGACCTGCTTGCCAAGCGAGTCCAGCAAAAAGCTGGCTTTGCGGTAGAGCGAACCACCGGATATCGCTCCCAGGAGACCTGACAACAAACCACCCGACACATCCGGTGAATAGATTACCGGAAATTTTCCGGTCGGCGCTTTGCGAGGCGACAGGCGCGCCAGAACCCGATCAGCAGCCTTGCGTCCGACTACATCCACCGCTTCCAGATCCGGCAATCGGCGCGATACGGTATACCAGTAGTCACGCTGCATCGAGCCGTCTGCCGCATTACCAATCAGCACACAGGAAAGTCCGAAACGTGTGCCGCAGTGCGAGCCTACAAAACCATTGGAATTGGCGTACACACGCAGCATTCGGTGACTGCTCAACGATGCGCCATCCGATCGTGTCCTGCCAGGATCAACCGCCAACCCAGCCGCTTCACAGGCCAGCGCAGACGCTTCTGCCATGGCAGTGTCGACATCACTTGGGTGATACAGGCCGAGCTCAGGGAATTCGCTGGCCATCAACTCCCGTCCAGCCAGCCCGGCGTATTCGTCTGCCTCGGTAAATCGGGCAATATCGCAAGCGGCGCGAACGGTGGAAGCGATGGCTCCGGCACTGCTGTCGGAGGTACTGGCACTGCCTTTGCGCTGGTCGAAATAAACCGTGATTCCGAAACCTCGATCCTGATTGAACTCGACGTTTTCGACGTCCTGGTTACGTACGCTGACTGACAGACCGGTGTCAAAACTGGCACTCACTTCGGCGGCGCTTGCACCCTGCGCTTGCGCAGCGGCGAGAATACGCACCACCAGCCCTTCGAGCTCACCTCTCTTTTCGCTAATATCCATGACCTTCCAGATGTTGCCCAACCATGATTACCAGAGAACCGCCGGACGACGAAGACGACGATATTCCGTCGAGAACAGCCCGCAAGCGCAATGCGCAGGAAATCAAGGATTTCGGGCGACAGCTTACGCAGTTGAACCCAGCACAACTGGCAGCCCTGAATCTGTCTCCTGAATTGCATGAGGCCATCACGGACTACCAGCGCTTTCCCAGTCACGGCGCAAAACGTCGCCAGTTGCTGCTGATTGGCAAACTGTTGCGTGATTCAGACGAAACAGCTGTCCATGCGAGCCTGGCCGCCGTGTTACAGGAGGATGCCGAGTCCATCTATCGCCATCATCAGGCAGAACTCTGGCGAGACCGACTGATCGCCGGCGAACAATCTCTCGACGCCTACATCCAGTCGCACCCGGAAGTCGACGCCGTGGCATTGAAAGACCTTCTGCAACGCATCGCGCGTGCGACCGAAGATACGCAGGCCCGCACCCATCGGCGAGCGCTCTTCCGAATGCTTCGACAGCAGGAGTGAACAGATTCAAGCCTGGGTGCCTCCGACGTTGACCTCATCGATCCGGAGGGTCGGTTGTCCCACACCAACCGGCACCGACTGGCCATCCTTGCCACAGACACCAACCCCACGATCCAGCGCCAGGTCATTGCCGACCATGGATATCCGCCGCATTACCTCAGGACCATTGCCAATGAGCGTCGCCCCGCGAATCGCATCTGCAACCTTGCCGCCGCGGATCAGATAGGCCTCGGTCGCCGAGAACACAAATTGCCCTGAAGTGATGTCGACCTGCCCACCGCCAAAGTTCACGGCATACACACCGTTTTCTACCGAAGCAATGATCTCAGCTGGATCGTACTTGCCAGGTCGCATGAACGTGTTGGTCATCCTCGGCATTGGCATGTGTGCGTACGACTGCCGCCGCCCATTTCCGGTCGGTGAGACGCCCATCAGTCGTGCGTTCATCTTGTCCTGCAGATAGCCGCGAAGAATGCCATTTTCGATCAGGACGGTTTCCTGCGTCGGAGTGCCTTCATCATCGATCGACAGTGATCCACGGCGACCAAACATCGCGCCGTCATCAACAATCGTGCATTGCGTCGACGCAACCAGCTCACCGACCCGGCCGCTGAAGGTGGACGCTCCCTTCCTGTTGAAGTCGCCTTCCAGGCCATGGCCCACCGCTTCATGAAGCAGCACGGCCGGCCAGCCCGGACCGAGCACAACAGGCATGGGCCCGGCAGGTGCAGGCAACGCATCCAGGTTGATCAACGCCATGCGAACTGCTTCGCCCACATGGTAGCTGCCCTGCTCGACCAGTCGTTTCACATCAAAGCGACCGCCACCACCGGACGACCCGCGTTCTCGACGACCATTGCTGTCAACAATTACGGACACGTCGAGACGCACCAGCGGACGGCGATCAGCCGCCAGCGTGCCATCAGTGGCGATGACCAGCACACTGTCGTAACTGGCACCCAGGTGAACGTTGACTTCGCTGACCCGTCGATCCATGGATCGGGCCTGTGCATCCAGTTCCCGGAGCAGGGCTACCTTCTGTTTTTCGTCGAGGCCAGGTATCGGGTCAACGGGTTCATACATCGGCTTGGCAAGCCTGGGAACACCCACCTTCACCTTGCCATCACCTCCCGAACGGGCAATACCACGAGCTGCTCGTACTGCGGTGAGGACTTCATCGCCGCCGAAGTCCTCCGCATAAGCGTAGCCGGTCTTCTCACCGCTGACCGCACGCACACCGACACCGCGATCCACTGAAAATGTACCTTCCTTGACGATACGATCTTCCAGCGACCACGATTCCATTCGATGCTGCTGAAAATACAGTTCGCCGAGGTCGATTCGATGCGAAGCAAGCTCACCCAGCATCGATTCAATGGCGGGCATGGAAAGGCCAGCCCCATCCAGCAGTTCTGTCGCAACCAATTCTATCAGCGTGCTCAAGGCTACCCCTGTCGTTGATTCAGTTGATTCAGTTGATTCAGTTGATTCAGTTACTTCGGTGCGTCGTCTTGTTGTCCGGACTCTTGTCCGGCGCCTGATCTGCCGTCAAGGTCCGAATCGCCATCAACGGAAGGATCTGGTTCAATCGAGGCAGGAACCGGCACCACCTCCGGTTGCGTGATCGCCGCAACCGGTTCAGTCAACTTCGCATCGAAAAGTTCCACGAACCGCACGTCCGGCTCAGCCAAGGTACCGTGAACGGCGTACTTGGCACTCGAAAACTGCTCAAGCGGTTTGCGCAACACACGCTCACCGACCAGAACACCCAGGCCCGCGAGCGGATTGGCCAACGCGATATAGACACCATACCACGGCAGGTTCTTGCTCACAGGCAAGGTAATGACGAGTTCATTGTCGAGCGCACCGGTCGCCATGTTCACTCTGCCGCCGAGGCGAAAATCCGAAGAGGTCGACCTGACTTCCATGGGTCTGACAAAGGTCAGGAAGCCGTCACTCAGGCCGATACCTGCCTCCAGAGTTTCGAACCCTACCCCTTTACCGATCACATCCGAAAAATTGAAGTTCAATCGTCTGATGATTGCAGTAAAGCTGAACAGGCTCATGATCCGCATGGCACCACTGCCGGATTCGACCTCCAGGAATCGGCCATCCGTTGCGGAAAAGTCGACAGCGCCAACCATTCCGCTGATCGTCATGTTCAACGGCGAGCCCGACCAGCGAACATCCGCCTTGAGTTCTGCCGATTCGCTGGCCACGCTGGGTGCGTAGCGCCACTGTGGAAGCACCTCGGCCAGGTCCTTCATGGTCACGCTACCTTTGAAAGAACTCATGTCATCCTCTGCCGTCCAGCGTGTCGGTGCGCTGCTACGTATGTCCAGGCCTTTGACTGACGCGACCAGTGCCTCGATCTGCACCACGTCCGACGAAGGCTTGCGCAGATCGAACTGCCACGTGCCAAAATCTTCCTCACCGCGAAAGATCTGCCCGATTCGAACGTTGGCTTCCGGCAAATCGGCAATCAGTGTTTCGGATAACGGGTCCTTGTCCGGGTGCGGTCCATAAATACGCACATTCGGATCAACCGGCGCCGGTGGTTCTGTGGCAGGGAAGCGCAGCAGGCCAAGATCGATATCGACAGGCTGCGGGCCACCAAAAGTGACCTGACCTTTGATCGTATCAGCAAGTATCTCGAACGAAATGCGTTCGTTGGCGGGTCGACCACTGACCATCACATCGTCGAAGGCAAGTTCGCCAATACGAGCCCGATCAATACGCAGGTCGTCTACCTGCCAGCGCTCGAAGTTTCTTGCGGTCGAAGACCCAGAGGCCGACTGTCCGTCAAACAGGCGAGTCCACTCAGTCAGCTGAAATCGGGGCAATCGACCACTGATGCTGACAACGTCTTCTTCCAGATCGATCATCGGCGGCGGCGCGCCGATGCCGATGGCTCCTCGCAGAGGGCTGTCCTTGAGATGCATCCAGCCCTGCACGTCCCGATACTGAAAGGAAACAGCCGAATAATCGCCGAGCAGTTGCAAGCCAACCGTAGAAGGCGTCAGCTCGTCGGCACTTTTTGCGAGGCCCCGAGGCAAATCGAGCACCACACCCTCGAGCTCGGAAGTAACACTGATTTCGGTCGTCGCATCATCCCGCAAGGCAATTCCAACATCGGCATGGTACTTCGTACGTCCGGAGGCAAACCCCGGATCGGACAGGCCCGCGATCGACAGTGCCCGGTCATAACCAAGGGAACCCGCAGCCTTGAACCACAGATGATCACTGCCGGGTTGAATATCGAGCGTCAGCTCATCGCCCCAGAGCGTTCCCGTCAGTGACTCGGCCGAGAGTCCAAACGGCGTCACAAAACGAAAGTCGCCCTGCAGATCGGCGAATGACAGACGCAGATCGGGCAGGTCGAGCGAAACCGCGTCGAGTTGTCCATCCAGACTGGCCTCGGCTTTTCGTTCCGAATCAACCGGGTTGTTGAGCGGTACATCTACCCGCCCTCGTAACCGGATCGAACCACCCAGCGTCCACTCCGGTTTGATGAACCGCAGCTGTTCCATGAGCGGTGAATTCCGGACGAAGCTGAGCATGCTCGGGCCTTCACCAGCCGCTTCAAGTCCGATCACGACGTCGGCAGCCTTGTTCAGTACCTCGACATGGCTGCCCATGACGTCAACGCCCAGTGACTTGCCCGCCGTCGCAAGGAATGAGACATCACTGCCCCGAAGCGCCAGCTGACCAGACAAAGCCTCGATGACAGGCCAGTCTGCATGAAACCGTACTTTGCCCCGCGACAGACCTGCCCGTATTTCAATTCGCCGAGCATGATCAACACCGGCAGATTTCAACTGCCCCTGCAGCGCAAGATTCAGATCAGAGACCCTGCCGGCCGATGGTCCCTCATCCAGCCAACGCAACAGGCCCTTATCCAGCGTACGTGGTACAAAGGTCTTTGCTGCCGACACGTCAGCCTCGTCAGCCGTCACCAGCAGTGTCATCTGCTTGCGCGGCAACGACTCGGGGTTCGCGATTGCAAACGAAATTCGTGTGTTGATCCCCAGAGCAGTCGCTCTCAGGTCGCGTCCAAGAACCGCGGAGTAACCGGGCCGGACCCAGAGTTGTATGGTTCCTGACGTCCCGGTCGCATCCCATCCGTTGGCAAAGGTCTCAGGAAAGGCAACCCGCAAATCCGGCTTGGTGATCGTCGCGCCAAAACCTCTGCGGTGGCCCACGACCTCCGCGTCCGCATCGTGTATTTCAGGCACTCCGCCAAAAGCCCTGGTGTGCACTTGAGTCAGCCTGGCGCCATAGCCGAACTTCCACGGCGGACCTGCATCAGGGTCACTGCTGCTGACAGATGCCCACACATCAGTCGCCTGTCCTGTGACTGCAAGCCCCTGAAACCAGCGATTGATCCGTTCCGTAGGCGCCGTCACCTTGCCGAAAAACTGGCTCACCGTGCTGGCATCGAGTTGATCAATCCAGAGTTGTACCTGCTGGTCAGCGTAGTGGACATTGACATTCCCGATGCTGATCCCATCGTCTCCCGATTGCATCGATACATCGCCACCGACGCCGCCTGTGTCATCAGATGCCCAAACCCGAAAATCGGCGTTGGCGGTTACCGCATTGAATCCTTCTGCCAGAAAGCGAAGATCACGAATGGTGATTGCACCACGACCTTTTTGTTCCCGATGCTGCCAGCTGCCTTTGATGGTGCCAAGGTCAATGGTTGCACCGCGAACCAGTGGCGCCGGAATAACAAATCCATGCACGGCCAGATCTCCGTCATGAATGATCGGACGCAGAAACGGGACGCTGTCGGTTCGATCCATTCGAAGGTCCAGCGTGCACTGCGCGCATTCACTGTTGCGCAACCGTACGTCGACGGCATGCCGACCACCACGATTGACGGCTGCAAACCGGGTATCCATCGATCGGGGGCTTGGGTCAAGAAACGTCAGTCGCAGCGTTCCTGACAACTCATCACTTTCCAGAAAGAGTGTTTCAAGATCTGTCGGGGAGGTTTGATTGTGGCGCTTCATGCCGGCCAGCCACCAGCCGTGCTCCGTTCTGGCCAGTGCGATATGCCCGTTGTCGACACGCGCTCGTCGCATTACCAGTGAACCTCGTAACGCAGATTCAAGCAGGTCGGGCTGCAGGATGAGACCAGTCATCTCACCAGCCGGCAGACGCAAAGACGCAAGGCGCAAGACCGGGTTGAGCTGGGACCAGTCACCCTCCAGTCCGGAGATTTCGATCTTCTGATCCGCAAGCAGGAGATTAATCCTGCCTTCGAGATTGCTGACCCAGGGCATGAGCACCCGTCCCGTCACCTGGACCAGTGCCAACAGCACCAGCAGAAAATTCACAAGAAACAGTACCCAGCGAGCTAGCGGATACATCGCAGCGCTCACCGAAGTGAGTGGTTTACCGGAATACACACCAGGTCAAACTGACCAGCCGCACAACACGGCTCTACCTGCAACCGGACAACCCGCTCGATATCGCAGGCCAAGGTTGACAGGAGTTGCGCATCTTCTTCCAGCAGCCGATCGACTACGAGCTGATTGGCACGCACGATGTAATCGACGCAGTCTGTTGCAGCACCCAGATGGCGCGCGTGGTCCATGATACTGCGCAGAATTTCCACACATGTAGATTCAGAGGACTTGACCTTGCCTGTCCCGCCACAGGCGTGGCACGGTTCACAAAGCTGCTGCGCCAGTGACTCACGTGTACGTTTCCGACTCATCTGGACCAGCCCGAACGCGGAATATCCGCCAATGCGGGTCCGCGCTGAATCCCCTTCACAGGCTTTTTCCAGCGTGCGCAGCACCTGGCGCCGATGTTCTTCGTCCAGCATGTCGATAAAATCGATGATGACAATCCCGCCAAGATTGCGCAGCCGCAGATGGCGGGGTATGGACTGCGCCGCCTCGAGGTTGGTGCGGAAGACGGTATCTTCAAGGGATTTCGACCCCAGATTGGCACCGGTGTTGACATCGATCGTGATCATCGCCTCGGTCTGTTCGATGATCAGCGAACCGCCACAGCGTAACGGTACCTTGGCGTCCATGGCCCGGCGGATCTCGTCCTCGATGCCAAACCGCTCATAGAGTGGCCGTGCCTCCGCATAACGCAGGACACGATCAGAAAACTCCGGGGAAAATTCATCGACAAACCGGCGAACCCGATCATAAGTGTCCTGGTCATCGATGGTGATGCCTTCAATATCCGGGGGGACAATGTCGCGCATCGCACGAACCTGGATCGGCAACTCCTCGTAGACCCGCGAGGGACAGGATGATTCGGACTTAAGTTGCTGCAGTCGCTCCCAGACCCGGGCAAGATAAACCAGATCCGTTTCCAGATGTGGGCCATCAACACCTTCAGCGACAGTTCTTGCGATCACGCCCATGCCAATCGAATGCGCTGCGCGAATGCCATCAATCAGCGCGCGGAGACGGTCCCGCTCAACTGCATCTTCAATTCGCTGCGAGATACCGACATGCGTATCGAAGGGCATCAGCACCGCGTAACGGGAAGCAATCGCAATATCCGTGGTCAGCCGCGCCCCTTTGGTCGATATCGAATCCTTGCTGATCTGCACCAGTAGTTGTTGACCTTCATGCAGGCACGCACGGATATCGGGTTCTTTCGACCGGTCGTCATCGGGACGCCGGGCAATATCGCGTACGTGCAGAAACCCTGGCCGATCCAACCCCACATTCACAAACGCCGCCTGCATCCCGGGCAGTATCCGTTCGACACGACCAAGGTAGATGTTACCGGTCAGACTGCTACCACTTGCCCGGGCAATCTGCAGATCGTGGAGGAGCCCGTCGAGCACCAGCGCAACGCGAGTTTCGAACGGCGTGACGTTGATCAACAGTTCAGACTTCATGCAGACGAGACCGCCAAGTGTCCATACCGAACCTGCGCAACAACGACTCTGTCTCCACTAGTGGCAACCCGACTACAGCACTGTAACTCCCGACCAGCCGTTTGACGAATATTCCACCGATTCCCTGGATTGCATACCCTCCCGCCTTGTCACGACCCTCCCCACACCGGACATACCCGCATACCGCAGCTTCGTCGATCTCGATGAATTCGACCTCGGTGCGAACGACCTCGGTCAGGCAGCCGGAACTGCTGGCCACACAGATGGCGGTAAACACCTCATGGGAACACCCGGAGAGGCGCTCGAGCAACCGGCGATTGTCGCGAGCATCTACTGGCTTCGTCAGCAACTGACCCATGCAATTCACCACCGTATCGGCGCCCAGTACCAGGGTGTCACCAGCTACCAGAGGCCGTACGGCAAGCGCTTTGGCCTGGGCAAGGCGAGCCACGTAGGGCTCAGGTCGCTCATCTGCCAACGGTGTTTCATCAACTTGTGCGACCCGAACGGAAAATTCAACCTGAAGCTGCCGGAGCAACTCAGCTCGCCGCGGCGAGCTTGATGCCAACACGAGGTTGATCATGGGTTTTACGATTCCAGGTCGCGACCGCAAACCGGCCTTTTTCAGACGCGTGTCCGGGCACTACTCTACACGGAACTGCTGTTGGAGCCGCCGCAATACCGCGTTGGCAAAGGGCCAGACCATGGCGCTGACGATCGCACAGGCCAGAATCCCGAACGACAGTTCCCGACCTGACAGGACCAATTGGGTGACGGCGCGCACCAACTCGGCAAGACCCGCCAGCCCAAAGACGACAACACACTGCTGGAGGAGCGAGTACATGCGCAGCCGCTCGTAGAGGTTCCAGGTGACATAGGTCACCGCTGCAAGAATCATCGCATTGAGCCCGAGGGGGTCAGCGAGCAAAACGTCGACCAGCAGCCCCAACACCCAGGCCCAAATCAATCCGAGTCGGTGCGGCAGATGCAGTACCCAGAAAAAGACAAACACGACCGTCCAGTGGGGCCGGAACCAACCCAGCCATTGTGGGAGCCACTCCGGAAGATGCAGTACGGTCAGCACCAGGGCAACAAACAGGGTAAACGCAATGAACCAGCCGCCGCGGAACGGGTTCATTCCGGACTCCCCGGGTCTCCGGTTGAATCAGAATCACTGGTGGCTGGGTCCACGGAGGTTGCAGCTGGTTTTGATGAGAGCTTCGGCCCGGCAGTCGCCGGCTCGCCCACAGGCTCCAATGCGGCGGGCGTGGGCTCATCAACGACCACGAGCACATGGCGTGAGCGATCCAGCTGAGCGGCCGGCAACACATTGACGACCGCAAAGCTGGCATTGGGATCAATGATGACGTCCTGCACAGTACCAACCGGATAACCGCGGGGGAAACGGCCACCCAGCCCGGATGTCACCAGCAGATCGCCGGGCTTGATGTCTGTGGTCACTGGAACAAACTCGAGCTCCAGTCTGTCGATACGACCGCTGCCACCGGCAACACTGCGAACTGCGTTTCGATTGACCTCGACCGGAACTGCATGGTCCTTGTCTGCGACCAGCAGGACCCGGCTCGTAAACTGGCCAAGTTCAATGACTTGTCCGAACAGACCTTCCGAGTCGATGACCGCGCTGCCGTCAATGACGCCGGCGTCCACACCTTTGTCAATGATGACCTGCAGGGTATTGACTGTTGGCACGACACCGATGATCTCCGCAGCCAGTACTTCTGCCGGTAACCGTGCACGACTTCCGACCAACGCAAGCAGTCGGTCATTCTCCGCCCGCAGCACACGATACTGCTGTGCCAGATGTGAAAGTTCGAGGTTCTCGCGCTCGAGTATTCCATTTTGTTTGACGATCTGTTCGCGTGTAGCCATCGTCTGCGACAGTCTGCGACCAAGCAGCCAGGGGGATTCGCCAATTACTGTCACCGGTGTCAGCAACGTCAGCAGCCAACCGCGGACCGGATCGAGCAAACGGGTAGCTTGAGCGAGGCCGATCAGCAGCATCGAGACAATGACCAGGGCAAGCAACAGGTAGCCTGCTCCGGACTCACGGACAAAGAGTGCCTTAATGTTGTCCTCCGCAACGATTCCATGCAGCGATCACCATCGCCGCCAAGCGTCACTCGCCGGAGAACAGGTTTGAGTTACCCAACTGCTCCATCATTTCGAGCGCCTTGCCACCACCACGGGCAACACAGGTCAATGGGTCTTCCGCGACGATCACTGGCAGTCCGGTCTCTTCGGACAGCAGGGTATCGAGGTCGCGCAGCAATGCGCCACCACCAGTCAGTACAAAACCCGTCTCCGCGATATCGGAGGCAAGCTCCGGCGGACATTGTTCGAGCGCGGATTTGACACCCTGGACGATCATCGACAATGGCTCCTGGAGCGCTTCCAGGATTTCATTGCTGTTGAGTGTGAACGAGCGCGGCACACCTTCGGCCAGGTTGCGGCCCCGCACATCGATCTCGAGCACATCCTTCTGCGGGTAGGCTGCGCCGATCTCCTGTTTGATGCGCTCTGCAGTCGCCTCACCAATCAGACTGCCCTGGCTGCGTCGCACATAGGCAACAATGGCCTCATCAAACCGATCACCGCCAACCCGAATGGTGTCGGAATAAACAATACCGTTCAGGGAGATGATTGCGATTTCCGTGGTACCACCACCGATGTCGACAACCATGGTACCAATCGCCTCATGCACAGGCAGGCCCGCACCGATGGCAGCGGCCATGGGCTCTTCGATCAGCCGAACATCGCGCGCGCCGGCTGACAGCGCACTCTCACGGATTGCGCGTCGCTCCACCTCAGTCGACTTGCAGGGCACACAAACCAGAACACGCGGGCTTGGCCGGACGAACGAATTTTCGTGCACCTTGGCGATGAAGTACTTCAGCATTTTTTCCGTCACCAGGAAGTCGGCGATGACGCCGTCCCGGAGCGGCCGAATGGCCGTGATGTTGCCGGGCGTCCGACCGAGCATTCGCTTGGCATCAAGACCTACTGCCGCAACCGTCTTTTGATTGCCCTGTGTACGAATCGCAACCACCGAGGGTTCGTTCAGTACGATACCCTGATTGCGCACGTAGATGAGCGTATTGGCGGTGCCCAGGTCGATGGCGATATCGCGCGAGAACAACCCGCGAATGAACTTGAACATGATTGTGCTGTCGCTCGTTTGCCGCTTTCGAGTCCGGAGGGAACTACTGCAGCGAGGGGGATGCTAAGCCGGTTGGCGTGCGCAACTCTAATGGCCAAACCAGTTTCAATCAATTAGGCTTTCGGCCCGCTTTTTACAGTCCGTCGCGCATGTCCGCTATTGATCTCGATCACCTGCTTTTCCTGGCCGCTCTGGACCTGTCCGAGACCGAGCGAGCGCTGGCCGCACACGATCTTGAAGGCATCATCAGAATGATCGACCAGATGCAGGCGATTGATACGGAAGGAGTGCTGCCGATGGCCAATCCACTGGATGCACGTCAGCGATTGCGAGAGGACACTGCTGACCCGACCATAGACCGGGACCTCATGCAGAGTACAACCTCAAGTGTGAACGATGGTTATTACGTCGTTCCGCGTGTGCTCGAATAATCAAGACAGGACCAGCCAAGCCATGCGTCACCTGAACTGGGTCCAGTATCAATGACTGAACTCACATTCCTCTCGGCAACAGAACTCGGCCGCCTGCTGGCGGCAGGAAACTTGTCGAGCGTCGAACTGACACGACACTATCTGCGACGCATCGAGGCACACAATCCAGCCTTGAATGCCTTCATCACGGTGGCCACGGACGATGCATTGCGCGCGGCACATGCAGCCGATGCGAGCCGTCAACGCGGCGAAGCAGGTCTGCTGACGGGCCTCCCGTACGCGTGCAAGGACATTTTCTGCACCCAGGGAATACTGACGACCTGCGGTTCACGGATGCTGGCCAACTTCATCGCTCCTTACGAATCCACGGTCACCGCGCGACTGGCCAATGCCGGCGCCGTGATACTCGGCAAGACCAATATGGACGAGTTCGCCATGGGGTCCAGCAATGAATCGTCGAACTTTGGGGCCGTCTGCAACCCGTGGGAAACCCAGCACGTGCCGGGTGGATCTTCGGGTGGTAGTGCAGCAGCGGTGGCAGCGGACCTCACGCCGTGGGCACTGGGCACCGATACCGGCGGTTCAATTCGCCAGCCGGCTTCTTTCTGTGGCATTGCCGGGTTGAAGCCGACCTACGGACGCGTTTCGCGTTACGGCATGATCGCGTTTGCCTCCAGCCTGGATCAGGGTGGCCCGATGGCCCGCTCTGTTGAAGACCTGGCTCTCCTGTTTGGTTTCATGGGTGGGTTCGATCCGGCAGACTCGACGAGTATCGATGTCAACGAGCCCTGGTTCGCGCAGCTTAAACATGGTGTTCTGCCAACACTGCCGCACGCTCTGACAATCGGCCTGCCACGAGAGTACTTCGAGCATCTTGGCGAAGGCGCAGCGCTGCTGGATGCCGCGCGGGTTGAATTCGAACGCCTGGGCTTTGGTGTCCGTGAAGTGACGTTACCCCACACTGATGCCGCGATCCCTGCCTATTACGTGCTCTCCGGCGCAGAGGCATCTGCCAACCTGTCGCGTTTTGATGGACTGAGGTTTGGTCATCGTTCCGACTCGGCAACCAGCCTGCGGGAGCTGTATGTCAAATCCCGTTCAGAAGGATTCGGCGCCGAAGTCAAACGACGAATTTTGACCGGCACTTATGCGTTGTCAGTCGGCTACTACGAAGCCTACTACCAGAAAGCCCAGCGGATTCGACGCCTCATCCAGCAGGACTTTCTCGCCGCATTCAATGACGTGGATATCCTGCTGGCGCCGACCACACCGGGACCTGCATTCAAACGCAATGAACTTACGCAGGATCCGGTGGCGATGTATCAACAGGACATCTACACGGTACCCATCAGCCTTGCCGGTCTGCCGGCGTTGACCATTCCCTGCGGCGAAATCGGGGGCTTGCCGTTTGGCTTGCAGCTGATCGCACCCCACTTTCGAGAAGATCTGCTACTGGCCGCAGGCTTGGCATACCAGCAGGTCACGCAATGGCACCAGCACCACCCGGAGGCGTTCTGATGGCTCAGTGGGAAGCAGTCATTGGCCTGGAAGTACATGTGCAATTGGCGACGCGCAGCAAGATTTTTTCAACTGCGCCAACTGCATTCGGCGCGGCGCCAAATAGCCAGGCCTGCCCTGTTGACCTTGGCTTTCCGGGAACGCTACCAGTGCTGAATGCCGAAGCGGTCCGCATGGCAGTGATGTTTGGCCTGGCCATCGACGCAGAAATTCATGAGACGAGCATCTTCGAGCGGAAGAATTACTTCTATCCCGATCTGCCGAAGGGTTACCAGATCAGCCAGTTTGCTCACCCGATCGTCGGTAACGGCAAACTGTCATTCAAGAACGCAAAGGGCGAACCGCTGAGCATTCGCATCACACGCGCTCACCTGGAAGAAGATGCTGGCAAGTCGATTCATGATGCGATCCCCGGACAAAGCGGCATCGATCTGAATCGGGCTGGCACGCCCCTGCTGGAAGTCGTTTCCGAGCCGGACCTGCGCAGTGCAGCCGACGCTGCAGCTTACTTTCGTGCGTTATGGCAGCTGGTACGCAGTCTTGGTATCTGCGATGGGCAATTGCAGGAAGGCAGCATGCGCTGCGATGCCAACGTCTCCGTTCGTCCCCTTGGCGCTGCACAACTTGGTGTTCGTACCGAAACCAAGAACATCAATTCGTTTCGCTTTGTTGAACGGGCCATCAATCACGAGATCGAGCGACAGATAGATGTACTGGAGAGCGGTGGCCAGATTCGCCAGGAGACCCGGTTGTACGATGCCGGGCGCAACGAAACCAGAGTTATGCGCGTCAAGGAAAGTTCGGAAGACTACCGCTACTTTCCAGACCCTGACCTCTTGCCCGTGGTCGTCGACGCCGCTTTTCTCGATAGCGTTCGGCAGACCATGCCTGAACTGCCCGCAGGCCGTCGTCTGCGTTACATGGAGCGTTTTCTGCTCCCCGGCGCTTTGGCATCAAGCATCGCTGAAGATCCGGACGTTGCGCGTTACTTTGAAGCGGTTGTTCAAACCGGAGCCGAGGCCAGACTGGTCGCCAATTGGCTGATCAACGAAGTATCCGCTGCGCTGAACGAAAACGAACTCGATATCACCCGGTGTCCTGTTCCTGCGGCCCAGCTTGGTCAACTCATCATCCGGATCAGCGATAACACACTGTCATCAAAAACAGCAAAGGGTGTGTTCGAAAAGCTCTGGAATCAGCCCGGTGAAACCGCGCTGCGGGACGTCGATGAGATCATCGAAAGTGCGGGTCTTCGACAGATGGATGATCGTGCGGCTCTGGCGAGCATCGTGCAGGCGGTCATCGACAGCAATCCTGAACAGGCCGCCCAGTTCAAAGGCGGCAAAACGAAGATGTTGGGGTTTTTTGTAGGTCAGGTCATGCAAAGGACCAAAGGCACCGCCAATCCAAAGACGGTCAACGAACTGCTGGCGAGCCTGTTGGGCGACGCCTGAAACGTCAATGTTTCAGCAGGAAATCGTCCACCGCCCGCAATATGTCGCGCCGGCTGATCTGGCCAACCAGATGGCCGTTCTCCAGCACGGGATAACGTCGGCGCCCCTCAAGAATGAACCGCGCAGCGAGACTGTAGATATCTTCATTGGCATCGACCGTCTCGACCGGAAACTTCATGAAGTCGCTCACTATTCCTGCATTCTCATCGTAATAGCTGTCCTGCATCACCACCTGCATGAGATCGACTTCGGACAACACACCCATCAGCTCACCCTTCTCGCCAACAACGGGCGCCCCGGATATCCCGTGCTGGAGAAACGTTCGCATGGCTTCGACCGCGCTGGTTTCTGGCTTCAGCATTACCAGCCTCCTGGCCATATAGTCCTTGACCTTGACTGATCGCATATGCGCTCCCCTTTTCACCGTCGGCCCACATTAGCATTGAGGCGCCCAAAGTGCGCCTTAACGCTTCGCTGCAGCGGGAGTATAGTTTCTGATCGATGACAGCCGTAACCAGGCGGACGTAAACAAACAGAGAGGGGGAGCCCGGTGAGCAATAAGCCACTACCAGCAGTCAGTTATCTCAAGATCCCGGATAACGGAGACCCTTACCTTGAGGGTTTCCAGTGCGGCGCCTGCAAGACGACATTCCTTGGTGTCCGACAGGTTTGTTCGAAATGTGGCGCTCGCGACCAGATGGCGCCGAAGCGGCTGCCGAACTCCGGCAAACTCTATTCCTACTCGATCGTCCACCGATCTTTCCCCGGCGTCGCGGTGCCTTACATCAGTGCGATCGTTGATCTGGACGACGGCACCGCGTTGAAGGGCAACCTGATCAACGTCGAGCCGGACCCGCAGAGCATTGCTTTCGACATGCCCATCGAGGTGGTCTATGCCGATGCGCTGGGTCGCAAAGATCGCGAGGGTAATTCCTACCTGTCCTATTTCTTTCAACCCAAGAGCGCATGAGGAGACGACAGTCATGAGTGATGCATATGTAGTTGGCGTGGATATGATCAAGTTCGGGCGTTTCCCCGACAAAACCGTGCCGCAGATCGGTGCACAGGCAGCGCTGCTGGCATTGGACGATTGCGGACTGACCATCCATGACATGGAAGCGTTGTATTGCGGCAACCTAGGCCAGGCAAGCGGTATGGTTGGCCAGCGAATCCTCCAGGAAATCGGCCAGACCGGAATTCCGGTAGTCAACGTCGCCAATGCCTGTGCGACCGGCGCTACCGCGTTTCGCGAAGGCTGGACTGCAGTCAAGGCCGGACTCTACGACCTCGTTCTGGCTGTCGGCGTCGAACAGATGGGCAAAGGGCTGCTCGGCGGAGCTGGCGGTGGCAGCGGGATCTCACGCGAAGGGTTGCTCGGCTCTGGCACCATGCCGTCCGTGTTCGCCGAGGCCGGTCTTGAACACACTCGCAAATACGGCACCACCTTTGCGCAGTTCGCGAAGGTTTCAGTGAAAAATCATCACCAAAGCACGCTGAACCCGAAAGCGATGTATCAGATCGAAACCCCACTGGAAGTGGTGATGAACGCTGAGATGATTTCCTATCCAAACACAAAACTGATGTGTTCGGTCAACGTGGACGGTTCCGCCGCCGCAGTCATCTGTTCTGAAAAGAAAGCTCGCGAGCTGGGACTCATGAAGCGCGCAGTCAAAGTACGCGCTTCGGTACTGACCTCAGATCCCTGGCAGGAGCGCGATCTGGTCATGCCAGACGTCAACACGTGTACTCGACTCGCGGCCAAAAAGGCCTATGAAATGGCTGGGCTCGGCGCCGACGATATTGATCTCGTTGAATTGCATGACTGTTTTGCTACGGCGGAAATCCTGCACTACGAAAACCTTGGTCTGTGTGGCCCCGGAGAAGCTGGTCGGATGATCGACGAAGGCCAGGTCGCGCTTGGCGGCCGCATCCCCGTGAACGTGTCGGGTGGTTTGTTATCCAAAGGCCACCCGCTTGGTGCCACCGGCATCGCCAACATCTACGAGGTTACCACCCATCTGCGTGGTGAAGCAGGCAAACGCCAGGTTGAAGGCGCGCGCATCGGCATGACGCATGTAATCGGCCTCGGCAGTGCCTGCGGCATTCACATACTCGAAAAGCTCTGATCGCAACTCGCATGCACTGAAGACGCCGGGTACCCCGGCGTTTTAGTGGATGCCGGGTGAGTCACCATGAAAATCGGGATCGTTGGCGACACGCACAACAACCTCAGGAACGTTGCGCAAATTGTCCGGCTATTCAACGGATTCGGGGTCGAGAGAGTCATCCATACAGGGGACATCTCCCAACCGAAGACGCTCGACATCCTCGCTGCTTTATCGATGCCGGTGTTTGGTGTCTGGGGCAACAATGATCTCGGCGAGCAGGAAGAGCTGGCCAGACGTGCAGAACAGCTTGGCTTCGCATTCAGCGAACCACCTCTGGAACTGATCTGGCATGAACGCTCCATACTGGTTGTGCACGACCCGCTGGAGATGCATGGAGTGCTTGTTGAACACCATGAACTGGTCCTGCACGGGCATACCCATCTCTATCGACATGAACGGCAGGGACACCGCCTGATCTTCAATCCGGGGGAATGTGCCGGGCACCTGTCCGGCTTCAACGCAGTCGGCATCGTGGACCTGGAAAATCTGTCTGCCTCACTGCTCAAATTCTGAACACGGATCAGTGTTTTTGCAGAGACCGGGACCAGCGATACCCGACAGCAATGGCAACCGGCAACCAGATCAGAAACCAGGTCGAACCAATCTTGTCGAGAAGCTCATGGCCATCAAGCATATAGGCCGGTAGCGCCAACCCGAGCAAGCCAAGCGCGAGCTTCGCGTCCGCCTCGTCATAGGCGAGGAGGAGTTCCTGCAGCGTTTTCCACAGCACCAGCAAGAACATTCCAAGCGCTACGAATCCACCCTGGTAGAGCACCGACAGGTAGAGGTTGTGGGGATGCAGGATGACCGACTCAAGGACCAGGAAATTGTTATCCGTGTTGATGCCCAGACCAAACCAGGCGTGTCCATCAAAGATGCGGGCAATGGCCTGATCCCAGATCTCGGGGCGAAAACTTGTCCCTCGTGGAAGCAGCATCGCTTGCGTGGTCTCGTTCACAAAGAGGAACACCAATGCTATTCCCGCAAGCATGCCGACCATAATCACACCACTTCGGAACAGATCCCGCTCGCGAATCTTTTCTGCAAGCAGCAGAACGCTCATGCCAAGCGCAACACTCACCCAGGCATTGCGGGAATCCGACGCATAGATCGCGTAACCAGCAATGAGGGTTGTCAACGCCGCAGGAATGCGCCAGACCAGCGCTGTCTCGCGCAAGCAGACCTGCAACGCCATGATGGCCACAAAGCCATACACCAATGCGGCGATGACGTGGGTGTCCAGTTGACCGAGGCCGTTCAGACGGCCACCTTCCGGTGGCCAGAGCAGATGATTTCCTACTGTGACCAGCAAGGCTCCGCCACCTACCATTACCATCACACGGCGCAACCAGAGCTGTACCTGCCCCCTCAACTGAACCAGCGCCATGGCGACGATGAAAGCACAAACCAGCACCACTCGAACCAGCATTGAGCCAAAATCCCGCCAGGTCCAGGGCTCTGACCAGAACACCGACAGCGACAGATAAAAAAGCAGGGCAACGACGCATATGAAGAGATCGTTTTGCGCCAGATCCACCCAGGCTCGGTAACTGGCGAGCACGATGAGCGCAAGCAGATAAGTCACGACACTCGCGCCACTCTGTGAGGAGAGCAACAGCACTGCTGCAAAACACATCAGCAGCAGCCAACCGATGAGTTCAATGCGGTCACGAGGCCCAGTGCTTAATTCAGGCATGCGATCTGACCTGCATGATCGTCGTCAAAGCTCCCGCATCCGTAATCCTGCCAACTGCATGGAGGACCTTTCGATATTGGTGGGCCCACCAGGACTCGAACCTGGGACCAATGGATTCACTTGATCCTGATGTTTCCATCAGGAGCGGACTATCTCATCACCCGGCGACGGATCGCTGTGGGTGCGGGACGCTCTTGCCTGTTATCAAGGGTGCTCGTTGTGCGGAATTCTCCGCCAACAACCCTCAGGTAGTCTCTGCACCTTCCGACGGTGTACCGTCGCCTTGGCTCAGGATTGCCGTGCGGCCCTGGGATCGCGACGGGTTCCCTGTATTCATCCCGTTCATCTCACGCCTTTCGATCGTGAGCGCACCATTTTGATGAGTCCACTGCTCTAACCAACTGAGCTATAGGCCCTAAACTGCAATCACCGACGCCCAGGAGTCCGACAGCCTCCCGGCGCGCGCCGGTTTGATACCCTCCAGCCTAACAAAAGCCTGACAAAATTGCCGACCGGCGGGCTTATTTCATCAGCGTCGTCGACCGGATTCGGTCCATTCGTCGAGGAAGCTGCGTAGATGCTCTGAACGACTCGGGTGCCGCAGCTTGCGCAACGCTTTGGCTTCGATCTGGCGAATGCGTTCACGTGTCACATCAAACTGCTTGCCAACTTCTTCGAGCGTGTGGTCCGTGTTCATGTCAATGCCAAACCGCATGCGCAGGACCTTGGCTTCCCGTGCGGTCAGACCAGCGAGGACTTCACGTGTTGCCTCACGCAATCCTTCGCCGGTAGCCAGTTCAATCGGTGACCCGATAGTGCTGTCCTCGATGAAGTCGCCCAGATGGGAATCTTCGTCGTCACCAATCGGCGTCTCCATGGAGATTGGCTCCTTGGCGATCTTGAGAACGCGCCGAACCTTGTCCTCAGGCATTTCCATGCGCTGACCAAGCTCTTCAGGCGTGGGCTCCCGGCCCATCTCCTGCAACATCTGTCGGCTGACCCGATTCAATTTGTTGATGGTTTCGATCATGTGCACCGGAATGCGTATGGTCCGCGCCTGGTCGGCGATTGACCGCGTGATTGCCTGGCGAATCCACCACGTTGCATAGGTCGAGAACTTGTACCCGCGTCGATACTCGAACTTGTCGACCGCCTTCATGAGACCGATGTTGCCTTCCTGGATGAGGTCAAGGAACTGCAGCCCGCGATTGGTGTACTTCTTGGCGATGGAAATCACCAGACGCAGGTTGGCTTCGACCATGTCCTTCTTGGCGCGGCGTGCTTTTGCCTCGCCCATGGACATATCGCGATTGATATCCTTGATCTGGGAGATGGACAGCCCGGTGTCCTTGGTCAACGTCTTCAATCTTTTCTGGGCACGCAGGATTTCTTCGCGGTACAACTCAACGCGTGATGAGTAGTCCTTTTTGGCCTTCGCCAGTTTGTTGATCCAGGCGGAACTCGTCTCGTTGCCGATATAGGCGCGACGAAACACCTCTCTGGGCACCCCTGCCTGACGGACACACAGTGTCATGATCGCGCGTTCATACTTGCGCACCACGGCAAGCCCCTGTCGCGGCATGTCGACAATCTCGTCGAAGTGACGTGGCACCAGCTTGAAAGGCGAAAAATCCAGGGCCAACTGCTTCATCTGCTCGCGCGCTGCCTTGCTTTCTGCGCCTTGCTCCTTGATGACCTTCTGCGTTTTGGTCCACTGCTTCTTGAGGATGGTGAAGCGTCGTTTGGCCTCAATCGGGTCCGGACCTTTTTCGACCTCCTCTTCTTCCTCACCTGGAACCGCAGGCGCAGGAGGAATCTCCGCAGGAATGACCTGCGCCGCTTCCGGCACGTCGTCGGTAGGATCGAGGTATCCGATCAACAGGTCGCCCAGTTTGTTTTCTTCGCTGACTTCGGCGTACGTGTTGAGCAGCAGATCCACCGTGCCCGGATAGTAGGAAACTGCAGACAGGACATCGCGAATGCCCTCTTCGATTCGCTTCGCGATCGTGATTTCACCCTGGCGGGTGAGCAGTTCGACTGTGCCCATCTCACGCATGTACATGCGCACTGGATCTGTGGTTCGCCCCGCCTCTGTTTCCACAGCGGCCAGCGCTGCGGCAGCTTCTTCTGCGGCCAACTCATCCGCAGTATTTTCCTCCGACGTGAGCAACTCATCGGCATCAGGGGCGGTTTCATAGACCGTGATCCCCATGTCATTGATCATGCGGATGATGTCTTCTATCTGCTCCGGATCGGAAATGTCGTCCGGCAGATGGTCGTTAACCTCTGCATAGGTCAGGTAGCCCTGCTCCTTGCCTTTGGCAATCAACTCCTTCAATCGCGACTGCTGTGAACTGACTGCTGGATTACTCATGGCACCTCAGTTAGGTAGTTAGGTCGAAAAAAATATTTTTTGGAGAACGGAACACGCAGGCGCCTCCGAGACATACCCTTGAGGTATACCTTGAAGGCGGGCGCAGTTGGAGTTTTTACCTGGCTTATGTGAACGCGCTTCTCAACGGAAGGCTCTGCCTGAAGGTACTTGTGCCATGGCCCGGCGCAACGGGACATTGTAGCTACCCCGTGGATCCAGAAGCAAGGCTGGCGCTCAAATAGAGCAGAATCCTGGCTCAATCAGCCAGGAGCCTGGCGGTTCACTTCGATCTCATGCAGATCCCTACCATGCAGTTCTTTGCGCAGTTCTTTGCGCAGTTCTTTACGCAGTTCTTTACGCAGATCCTTCCGGGAGTTCGGATTTCAAACTGGAGTTGCGGCGTGAATTGACCAGTTCACTCAGGTGCTCGCGGTTGGGGTCAGCCTGCATGGATACCAGAATGGCGCGCCGTTCACCGCGCCGCCAAAGCTCCGCCAGGCGTTTGAGCCCCTCTCGAAACTCCGTCGCGATCAATTGCTCGTCATTTTCGACCACCAAAGGCTGGGATGCCAGACGGATCAGGTGTTCGTAATCCGCTTGCCCTGCTCTGGTCGCCAGCAATTCATCGGTCATCGCCTCAGGATTGGCACGTGCATAGCTGAGCAGTGCCCCAAGGGCTTCGCCGCCGACCTCGGTTGGCGCTTCCTCGACAGAAAGGCTCACTGCGACTTGCGGATAGCGCAGCAGAATTGCCAACAGACGCTCTTCGAGTCGCGACTGCGAAGGACGTCGTGAAGTGACCCGCTCCGGTGAAGGGCGCGATGCTGGCACGGGAACCGTTGCGCGCGTTCCGGTCATGCGCGCCAGATGTTCCAGCATCATTTGTCTGAGGATACCCTCCTGGACTTTTTCGATGTGTGGCATGGCCAATCCGGCGAGCCTCGCCCGATCGTCGATACTGGACAGATTCAGGCCTTGCGCGAGGGTCGAAAACAGGTATTCGACCACCGGTGTCGCCCCCTGGATCTGTTGTAAAAACGCTTCCTTCCCGTATTTGCGCACAAAACTGTCGGGGTCTTCAGTGTCGGGGAGAAAGACAAACTGCAACCGCTTGCCATCCGAGATGACCGGCAGCGATGCCTCCAGCGCTCGCCAGGCGGCCTGGCGCCCCGCGCGATCGCCATCGAAGCAGCAAACAACTTCGTCGACGTGCCGAAATAGTTTACGCATCTGCTCGGTGGAGATTGCCGTGCCAAGCGCGGCAACACAGCAGGGGATACCTGCCTGCGCCATCGACACGACATCGAGATATCCCTCAACGACGATCAATCGCTCCAGCTTGCGTACACTCTTGCGCGCCTCGTAGAGGCCGTAGAGCTCCTGGCCTTTGTGAAAAATCGGTGTTTCCGGTGAGTTGAGATACTTCGGGCCATCGGCCGCACCGATTACACGACCACCGAATCCGACCACTCGTCCACGTGTATCGCGGATGGGAAACATGATCCGTTCCCTGAATTTGTCGTAGACACGACCATTGTCGTTGCACGTGAGCAATCCGACTTCGAGCAGCAGTTTTTCCGGAACATCATCAAGCGCCGCCGCGATTGAATTCCAACCAGGTGGTGCAAATCCGATACAGAAATCCCGAGCCGTGATCCCGGCAACCCCTCGTGCCTTGAGGTAGTCGATCGCCGTCTCGTGATGTTTCAGGCAACCTCTGAAAAACTGCTCAGCTTGGCTCATGACAGCGTACAGGTGCCCATCGCTTTTCTCGGGTACTGAACCCGCGTTTTCCCTCGGCACGTCAACGCCAACGATTGCCGCCAGGGCCTCCACCGCCGGGACAAATTCCAGACGGTCATACTCCATGAGAAATGACAGCACCGATCCGCTGATTCCGCAACCAAAACAATGAAACATCTGCTTTTGCTGACTGACCGTAAATGAGGGCGTCTTTTCCTCATGGAAAGGGCAGCAGGCCTTGTAGTCCTTCCCCGCTTTTTTGAGTCGAACACGACGATCGATGAGATCGACGATATCGACCCGGGCAATCAGATCATTGATAAACGATTGGGGAATCCGTCCGGCCATGGCCCAAGCGTACACCACAGTCGGGTCTGCAGCAGCCGGGCATGAGCGGAAGACTGGATCATCCCGGTTTTACGCGACCGTACACGTCATCAAACCGCACAATGTCATCCTCGCCAAGATATGCACCTACCTGTACCTCGATCATCTCCAGGTCGAGTTTGCCGGGATTGGTGAGCCGGTGTTTGGCGCCGATGGGAATATACGTACTTTCGTTCTCGACCAGCATGAAGGTTCGCTCTTCACAAACGACTTCAGCCGTTCCGCGCACGACGATCCAGTGTTCTGCCCGATGGTGATGTTTCTGCAAGGACAGGCTTGCCCCCGGTTTAACCCGGATACGTTTGACCTGATAACGTTGGCCGTCTTCGACCGTCTCGTAACTGCCCCAGGGCCGGAACACCTCGCTGTGGAGTATGTGTTCCTTACGGTTCCTGTTCTTGAGTTCCGTGACAATCGCCTTTACATCCTGAACACGGTCCTTCGCTGAAATCAACAGCGCGTCCGGGGTATCGACCACTACCAGATCGGCAACGCCGATCGTCGTGACGAGTCGGTCCTGCGACAGGACGTAGGAGTTCACGGTGTCCAATGCAACAACGTCGCCTTGCAGGCAGTTGCCATCGCCATCGCGGGGTGATTCATCCCAGATCGCCGACCAGGACCCGACATCGTTCCAGCGAAATGACACCGGGACGACCTGTGCTTTACTGGTCTGTTCCATGACCGCGTAGTCAATGGACTCGCTTGGCGAGTCGAGGAAGGCCTTGCCAGGCCGGAAAAAGTCCAGATCCGGCTGGCCCGTCACAAAGGCTGTGCTCACCGCCGAAGCAATTGCCGGGCGTAATCGTTTGAGTTCATCGAGGTAACTCTGCGCATGGAGCACAAACATCCCGCTGTTCCACAGGTAGTCACCTGACGCGAGGTAGGATTCGGCCAGTTCCCTGGGCGGCTTCTCCTTGAAGGAGAGCACAGCCTGCGCTCCCACCAGCGCAGGAGCATACTGGATGTATCCGTAACCGGTCTCGGCGCGATCTGGCCGGACACCGAAGGTCACAAACCGGCCTCGCGCCGCGGCAGCCACGGCGAGTCGCACCGACTCTGCGAACGCCTCGTCACCGGTTACCAGATGATCCGAGGGCAGGAATAGCAGCAGTGCATCCGCGTCCTCCTGGATCGCCCGGTGTGCCGCCAGTGCAATCGCGGGCGCCGTGTTCCGGCCCGCCTGCTCGAGCATCAACGATAGACAGGTCACGCCTGCGCCGCGGCACTGTTCGGCTACAAGGAAACGGTGATCTTCATTGCAAACCACGATCGGCAGTTCCACCGTTACTGCTTTTGCTCTCAATAAAGTATTTTGCAACAGGGACTTATCGCCAAACAGCGCATGAAACTGCTTTGGAAACAGCTCACGTGACAGCGGCCAGAGACGTGTTCCTGCACCGCCCGCCAGAATCAGCGGAAATAGTCTGGACATCTGGAACTCCCGAAAATCTCGAATGCGAATTGTATCGAGTCGAGGTCTGGGAAAACGTGTAAAGGTGCCCTAATTCGAGACTGCGCTGGCTCTCAGCTGGCGAGAGCCTTTTTCACGAGCGCGCTGACACGGCCCATGTCCGCACGACCCTCAACAACCGGTTTCAGCACGGCCATGACCTTGCCCATGCTCTGCATGCCGCCCTCAATTCCCGTCACCGCTTTGGCGACTGCCGCTTCGAGCTCCGCTTCTGAGAGCGGTTGAGGCATGAAAGACAGGATTACATCGATCTCATATTGTTCTATGGCAGCCAGTTCGTCGCGCCCAGCTCGTTGGTACTGGGTTATCGAGTCATTGCGCTGCTTGACCATGCGGGCGAGCACTGACACCACCGCCGCATCGTCCAGCGTTATCCGCTTGTCGATCTCGACCCTGCGTACCTCGGAGGTGATCAGGCGCAGAGCCGCAACGCGATCGCGTTCGCGGGCTTTCATCGCCAGCTTGGTGGCCTCGCCAATCTGCTCAAAGAGTGTCGGCATGATCATTCCATCCCATCCGGACGCTACCGGAACAGCGTGTACCAGGGGAAGTGTTCATACGAGCCACCGCCAGACATCGGTATCGATGCGACCAGACCGGAGCCCGGTCCGAATCAGTACAGGCGCTCGAAACGACGGGTTTCCCGTTGCAGCTTCTTCTGGTGACGTTTGACGGCAGCCGCAGCCTTGCGCTTGCGCACGGTGGTCGGCTTTTCGTAAAACTCACGACGACGTACTTCAGAGAGCACACCGGCTTTTTCGCAGGACCGCTTGAATCGTCGCAGTGCGACATCGAACGGCTCGTTTTCCTTGACTCGAACGTGGGGCATAAAACCCTTAAGCTTGGTGAAAAAGGCGGTGGATTCTATCCACTGCTCCATCAGGTTGCAAAACTCACGTGAGTTCCACTCCGAATTCCCAGATGTACATCCTCGGTATCGAAACTTCGTGCGACGAGACCGGGGTGGCAATCTACCATCCTGAGCGGGGTCTGGTCGCTGAAAAACTTCATAGTCAGATTGTTTTACACGCCGCATACGGCGGTGTGGTGCCGGAGCTGGCCAGCCGGGACCATGTGAGCCGTCTGTTACCGCTCGTTCGCGAAGCGGTCGACGACGCCGGTCTATCGCTCAGTGACCTCACGGCCGTGGCGTATACCGCAGGTCCTGGGCTTCTGGGCGCACTACTGGTAGGTGCCACATTCGGACGAACGCTCGCGTGGGGATTGCAGATTCCGGCGATTGCCATCCATCACATGGAAGCCCATCTACTGGCTCCGTTGCTCGGTGAGCATGGTCCTGATTTTCCCTTTGTTGCTCTGCTGGTGTCCGGCGGGCACACACAGCTCGTGCTCGTCCGCGCAGTGGGTGACTACTCCTTGCTCGGCGAGTCCGTAGATGACGCAGCGGGAGAGGCATTCGACAAAACCGCCAAACAGCTGGGTCTTGGTTATCCGGGGGGGGCGAAACTGGCCGCTTGCGCGCGGCAAGGGCTACCCGGACGATTTTCTTTTCCCCGTCCCATGACTGATCGTCCGGGCCTGGACTTCAGCTTCAGCGGTCTCAAGACACATGCCTTGACCACGATCAGGCGTCTCGAGCCCCTCACGGATCAGGACCGCGCCGACATCGCGCTCGCTTTCGAGGATGCCGTGGTTGACACGTTGTTGATCAAGTGCCGAAGGGCAGTGGCAGCCACCGGTGTCCATGACCTTGTCCTGGCTGGTGGTGTGTCTGCCAACCAAAAGCTGCGCGAGCGAATGCAGGAACTGCATCCCATCCGGATTTACTATCCCGCACTCAACCTGTGCACCGACAACGGGGGCATGATTGCCTATGCTGGTTACCTGCGCTACATCCGGGGTGAACAGGCTCCACTGGCTATCGACACCAAAGCGCGCTGGTCAATCACCGAACTCACCCGGCCGTCCTTATGAACGATCCGACGTACGATCCGATGTACGATGCGATGCAAAATCCGGTCCACGATCTGATCCTCATCAAGGGGCTTCGTTTTGACTGCATCGTCGGCATCAATCCACAGGAGAGGATCAATCCTCAACCCCTGCAGTTCGACCTGGAAGTCGGTTTTGACATCAGCATCGCAGCAGCAGACGCGGACATTCGATCTACCGTCGACTATGGTGTGATCGCCACAAACGTGGAAACCTTTGTCAAAGCCAGGCAGTTTTTGTTGCTTGAAACGCTCGCCGAGGAGACTGCCCAGATGATTCTTGATCGATGGATGGTGCGCTCGGTCAGATTGATGGTACTGAAGCCCCTGGCAATTCCAAACGCAGACGCTGCCGGCATTTCGATCTATCGCAACCGCTGAGCCTGTGCCAGGAGCTCTGTCCTGGCTTCGTGTATTGCCAATCCAAGTGCTTTTCCTGACAATTCTTCGAACACATCAGCCCTGATCAAGCGCATGGCGGCAATGAGATTACGCAGGCGATCCAGATTAACCACGTGTCGACGCTCGACGAAGGTCAGCACCCCTTCTGCAATACCGGGTTCGTGAAACGCCCGGATTCGTTCGAGTACCTGAAGTGCCTGGCTCGGTTCGGCGGTCTGCCAGCTTGTCAGCACCTCTTGCGACAGTGTTACTCGAAGAGCAAAATCGCAGGTTCGATTAGGCACCCTGACTCTCTGACACAGGTTCCTGATGTCGATCTGCGAAAGCCCTTCACACCATACTGAAAACAATTCGTCACCGTGGAAGACCAGGCCGGGGTCAATCGGTGGTGATTGCTGCCACTCGGGAAAAAAAGGCGTGAGCGCTTCGGCTTGATGAAGAACTTCGAGAAACCGATAGGGTAAGGGAGCGTGCAGGACCTTGTTCATCTCCTGCCAGACGCGCTCTGCCGGCAGCTCGTCCAGACGATGTTCGTGCGACATCAATTGCATCAACTGCATCGTCTCGCTGCTTACCTGAAACCCGGGCAATTGCGCCGCAAATCTGGCAACCCGCAACACCCGCAACGGATCTTCTGCAAAGGCTGGTGACACGGCACGCAACAATCGTGCTTCGAGATCAGACCTGCCACCCCAGGGATCCACGAGATTGCCTGCTTCATCCATGGCCATCGCATTGATGGTCAGATCGCGCCTGCGCAGATCCTGTTCCAGCGACACATCGGCTGACGAATCCGTGACAAAGCCCTTATGCCCGGCACCGGTGCGTCGCTCTGTTCTGGCCAGAGCAAACTCCTCTCGAGTCTGAGGATGCAGAAAGACCGGAAAGTCCGCACCGACCTTTTGGTACCCGGCAGCGAGTAGCTCAGCCGCTGAACCTCCAACCACTACCCAGTCGCGATCCTGCACAGGCCTGCCCAGCAGTTGATCACGAACGGCACCACCAACGAGATAGATCTTCATGGAAGAAAATTGTACGCCGGCGAACCACTCAGTTCATCGCGCCGTCAGGCTTACCCCGCCTATCCAGCTTCCTGGATTGGGTTATGCACGATCCGTTTGCTGATTAGGAGAATGAAGTCAGACGTATCGTCTGCCTACTCAGACTGTCTGCCTTGCCGGGACAGGACGGTTCGCCGCTCACCGGTCTCAAGATGAATGGCGGTCAGTTCGCGCCCCCAGACACAACCCGTATCCGCTGCCAGCAGATTTGAATGTCCGGTAACGCCTTGTATCGATGCCCAGTGGCCAAACACAACGCGCTCATGCGGATGACGTCTGGCATAGATGTCGAACCAGGGGCTGAGATGGGCGGGCGCTCCAACAAGCTCTTCCTTGTGCAGGAAATCCAGCGCATCAGCGTTGTCCAGAAATCGCATTCGTGTGCAACAGTTAGTGATGAAACGAAGGCGGGACATGCCGGTCAGGGTTTCTTCCCAGCGGTCAGGTTCATTACCGTACAGCTCGCGCAGAAATTCCACGTAGCCGTTTCCCGCCAGGACCGATTGGACTTCCGCCGCGTAACGACCCAGTTCATGACTGGTCCAGCGGGGATAGATTCCTGCATGAACAAGCGTGAATCCTACGTCCTCATCACGATACACCAGGGGTTGGGCGCGCAGCCAATGCGACAGCGCCTCCACGTCTGGCGCACTGGCGAGTTCATCAAATGTGTCGGCTCGTTTGGCTTGGTGGCCACCAAAATAGATCGCCAGCCAGTGCAGATCATGGTTACCGAGCACAACAACAGCCTGTCGGCCCAGCGATTTCACGAGTCGCAGCGTTGCCAGGGACGCAGGTCCTCTGTTGACCAGATCTCCGACGAACCACAATCGATCGTCTGTGCCCAATGCGAGACCATCAAGCAACTCCATCAGCTCAACATGACAACCTTGAACATCACCGATCGCCCACGTATTCAATTCAATGCACCGCGTTCGGGACGCTCAGCGTGAACATCGGGATCGACACCGAAAAGCGCTGCCCCTCATCGGTCTGGAACTCGTAGGCGCCCTGCATGGTGCCCACTGGTGTTTCCAGCACACAGGCACTGGAGTAGCTGTACTCGCGCGCCGGCGTGATACGCGGTTGCTCCCCTACCACTCCGGGCCCTTTCACTTCTCGCACCTCACCCTCTCCGTTGGTGATGATCCAATGACGATTCAGGAGCTGCGCCGCACGAGCTCCCCGATTGGCGATGGTGATGGTGTAAGCAAAGAAAAATCGACCTTTCACGAAGTCGGACTCCGAGTCCACAAATTGGGTTGCCACTGAAACTTCGATACCTGTCACTTCATTTCCTCCTCATGACGAGCGAGAGTATTGGCCATGGCGATAAATTGCTCCAGAGTGACAGACTCCGCTCGATCCTTGAGATCAATCACTGGTCGCACGGCTTCCCACACCGAAGCTGGCGCCAGCAGCTTGAGATTGTTCCCAAGCTGTTTTCGACGCTGAGAAAACACTGCTCGCAAGACTCTGTCGAGAGTTTTTTCATCTACCGAGGGTCGGTCACTATGGGGTCGAGGTCGCAATCGAACGACCGACGACCACACTTCAGGTGGAGGATCAAAACTGTCTGGCCCGACATGGAACAACAGTTCAACATCACACAGATACTGCATCAGGACACTGAGCCTCCCCCAGTCTTTTTTACCGGGGCTGGCCGATAGCCGCTCCGCTACTTCCTTTTGCAACATGAAGTGCATGTCAACGATCAAACTTGTCTCGCCCAGTAATTTTACGAGCAGCGGAGTCGATATGTTGTAGGGAAGATTCCCGACTATGCGCACCGGGACCGTCGCGACGGAGGTCAGCGGTGTATCAAGGATATCAGCACTGATGACCCGCGCCGCGGGAAATCGCTGTCGCAGCCGGGGAATCAGGTCGCGATCAATTTCAACGAGTGTCAGCTGTTCGGAAAGTCCATAGAGTGCGGAGGTCAACGCTCCGGTTCCGGCACCAATTTCGAGCAGGTGATCGGCCCCACGTGGTGCGACGGCCGCTACGATATCAGCGACAACATGTTCATCGACCAGAAAATGCTGACCAAAACGCTTGCGTGCCCTCAACGAGCATGCTGCCAACGAGAAAGGACGGTAGCCAGATCAATGGCAGCAACCAGACTGCCCGGGTCGGCAGTTCCCAGGGCCGCCAGATCGAGCGCTGTCCCGTGATCTACAGACGTGCGCACAAAGGGGAGGCCCAACGTCACATTTACTGCCTCTCCAAATCCTGCGTGTTTGAGTACGGGAAGACCCTGATCGTGATACATCGCCATCACTGCATCACACTGGTCAAGGAAACGGGGGACAAACAGTGTATCGGCCGGCAGCGGTCCCTTCAGGTCCATGCCTTCGGCGCGCAGGCGATTGACAACCGGCGTGATCACCTCGATTTCCTCACGTCCAAGATGCCCGCCTTCACCGGCATGAGGATTCAGGCCGGCAACCAGGATCCTCGGGTTTTTTATACCAAATTGCCCCTTCAGAGATTCCCAGAGGATGCGTATGCGTCGCGTCAACAACGCCGGTTTGATCGCATCCGCTACCTCTCGCAGAGGTAAGTGAGTTGTCGCGAGCGCAACACGCAGAGTTCCTGCCACCAGCAGCATGACCACATCGGGTACTCCGCACTTTCCCTGGAGGTACTCCGTGTGGCCGCTGAAGGGGATACCCGCATCATTGATCACCGACTTCTGCAGTGGCGCCGTGACCATACCGCCAAATCGGCCACTCAAGCAGCCTTCGATGGCTACATCCAGCGATTGCAGAATCGCCAGCGCATTGGCTGGCTCCAGGCGACCGGGTTGCACGGGAACGGCGAGAGGCACATGAATGACGGACAGGACGCCGGCCTCCGTGGACGCGGACGCCGTCGATACGGGCCCTGAACTGACATCAAGCCTGACGCTCAACCCCAAACGGCGCGCTCGCTCTGCGAGCATCTGCGCATCGCCAATGCCAATCCAGGGTTGTGTGCGTGTTTCCATGGCCAGCTGCAGGACCAGGTCCGGTCCGATACCGGCAGGTTCGCCAACGGTGATGGCCAGTGGCGCCGGTTCAGAGCCGGATTTCGACGAAAGCTTCGTCACGTATCTCCTTCAGCCATGCTTCCAGCTCCTCGTTGTAACGGCGCTGATGAAGCACTTGCATGGCCATATCCTCTCGAGCTTCCTGGCTCTGGTCCTGACGTCGGCGTTCCTGAACCTGAAGGACGTGCCAACCATACTGCGTCTTGAAGGGTTTGCTGAATGTTCCCGTGGGTGTTGCGGCCACGATCTCACGAAACTCCGGCACAAACTCCTCTCCATCCGTCCAGCCAAGATCGCCACCGATCAGCGCTGTTCCGGGATCCTGTGAGTGTTTTGCCGCCAGAGCATCAAAATCGCCACCATTGAGGAGTTCTTCATAGATCTTCCAGACCAGAGCCTCAGTCTGCTCGTCGGAACGAATTTCGGACGGCCTGAGCAGAATATGGCGCAGTTTGGCCTGATCAACCTGCTGCGTTCCGGCCCCTCTCTGCTCGAGCAGCTTGACGATGTGGATTGCCCCGGGAACGACGATCGGGTCAGCAATCTCGCCGGTCTTGAGAGCCAGAACCTGTTCAGCAAAGAGGCTGGGGAGCTCGCCTGCCCGACGCCAACCGAGATCACCACCTTCCAGTGCCGTTGACGACGAAGAATTCGCAATCGCGATCTGACCAAAATCCGCGCCTTCGCGCAGGGATTTGACCAGCTCATCTGCCTTGCCGAGGGCTGCCTGCAGCACTTCGTCCTTGGCCTCCTGTTTGATGGTCAGGAGAATATGGCCAACCCGAAATTCGTCAGACAGCATTTCTTTGAAAAAGGGTGAACTAAGCAGATCCTTGATTTCCTGATCAGAAACGGAAATGCGTCGATTGACGACACCACGTTGCAGGCGGCTGATGAGCATTTCCTTGCGAATATCTTCACGAAACGCGGGGTAACTCATGCCATCCCGGATCAACGCAGCCTGAAACTGCTCAATCGACATCTTGTTGCCTTCAGCAAACTGGGCCACTGCACGAGTCAGCGTTTCGTCATCGATTTCAACGCCTCGTCGGATGGCCTGCTGAAGTTGCAGGTTTTCGACAATGAGACGCTCCAGTACCTGGTTGACGAGCACGCTGTCCGCAGGCGCTGCTGTCTTGTTCGCAGCCAACTGCTTGCGGATGTTGTCAACCCGCTCAATCAGTTCCGAAGCAAGCACCACATCGTCGTCGACAATTGCCACGATGCCATCGATTTCCTTGTAGTCTGCCCGACTCGGAGCAGCCGTCAGCAACAACACCATCGTTAGCACGGACACGCACAATCGAAGAAACGCCCACATCTTGAATCACCAAATTACCAGTTTGCATAACCGGGCTGCTCTTCCGTGTAGTAACCACGAATGCCTTTTGTCAGCACCGACTCGGTCTTGCCACCAATGCCGGCAAGCCCCTTGAAGACAAATTGTATGAAAATGCCCTTGTCAGGCTCGACATTGACAAAATCAACTCCGCTGGGACTATCGAGAAATCGACGAGCCATGACACGCACCTGCCAGCAGCAATCGTTGTACTCGATTCCAGCAAAGGCCTCAATGGTACGATCACTCTCCAGATCGTAGTTCCACCGGCCCATCAACGAGTAGTGCCGGGTAAGCGGCCAATACATCGACACATCCGTCTGCCGAATGCGCTCAAGCACACGCTGGCGGTAGCCAACATTGAGAATTCGGGAGTTGTCCTGACGATACTGGATGAAGGCTGAGCTTTCATCGAACTGATTGTCATTCGGATCCCATACCACACCACCACCAACCCACCAGTGCCTGGCAAAACGTGCTTCGAGTTCACTGGCTACCGCAGACGTGGTTTGTTTCAGGTCCGGGGAAGGCAGGCCATAAAGACTCACGCGCCGATTACGCAGGTACTTGATCTGACCGATGCTCATCCGCAGATGTTCGGTACCTGATTTGCGATCGAAAAAGCGTGACGTCAAACCTGCCGAAACCTGATTGGCATCATCGAGCCGGTCAATGCCGGCAAATCGCTCTTCCCTGAACAGTTGGCTGTAGGTAAACGTCAACTCTCCGGTGTCGAACAACGGAAGTTGATCCTGGTTTTCATAGCCTCGATAAAGATAGAAGATCCTCGGCTCCAGTGTTTGCGTCAACTCGCTGCCTCGGAACGTCAGGTCGCGTTCGAACACCAGACCACCGTCGATCGATCCGGTTGCCAGATTTCGATTGGGTGACAGATCATCAACCAGCACACCACCAGGACGCCGATCCTGATCGAGCTTGTACTGGGTAAAGCTGTAGTTGCTGGCCAGCGTGAGATGTCCAAACGGCCACGTAAAGGGGAGCCTCAGGCCTGGTCTGACATGAAACCGTTCGCCAGTCAGAGCATCAATGCCGCTGACGTTGTCTGTATCACGATCAAACGATGCTGCCTGTGTTTTCAGATTGAACAGCAGTTGACCAAAGGGGCGATCGTAGTCCACGGTCAGTTCTGGCAACCGTGCATAAGGATCGATCTGGATTTCGTCGAGCCGCTGAAAATTCTGTGCCCAGAGCCGCGCGCGGATATTGCCAAACGAATAGTACAACTCGCCACGCTGTTCGAGCTGAATCTGACTCGACATTCCAAAGTCGGCATCCAGATCCCGGAAGTAGTCTCGGTCACTCACCGCGGTGTAATCGATGCTCGTGTAGGCTGGCCCGAGTCGTCCTGTCTGGTCTACCGCCAGCAGCCACCGATCAGCCGACCTGAATTCATCATTAGGAAAAAACTCCTCAAAGTTCTTCTTCGACAGTTTGCCGTTATAGATGTCGTCTTTCGGCAAATAACCACCGCCTGCCACCAGATTTTGTGAACGGCTCAAATACCTGAATTCGCCGTCCATGCCAGCACCACGCTCACTCATGTAGCGAGGTACCACAGTGGCATCGTAGCTGGGTGCCAGATTGATGTAGTAGGGCAACGTAAGATCAACCCCGTCTTCACTGGAATAGCCCATCCCGGGGAACAGAAAACCTGACTGCCTGTCGTCACTGACGGGAAACTGGATGTATGGGGTATAGAACACCGGCACCCCTTTGACTCGCAGCACCGCATTTCGAGCAGTGCCGAAGATCTCGCCGTTGCGAATGGTCAGCGTCTTTGCATCGAGCCGCCAGCTGTCATTGCCAGGCTCACAGCGCGTAAAGCGATTGTTGTGCATCACCAGATCACCGGCATCATTGCGCACGACCTTTTGCGAATGGCCTCGATAGTCGCTGTCGGTCAGCAGGAATTGGGCCTTGTCGAGTTCAGCAGCTTTGGAATCGATCTGTACACGGGCCTGCTCTCCCTGCAGAACCACGGTGGGTTCCGTGATGCGAACGCCGCCCGTGAGTTCAGCTCGCCGCGCAACGCTGTCGTAATGCGCTCTTGCTGCTGACACCGAGCGATTGCCCTGGGTGAACCGGACATCACCTTCAAGCACCACGGATTCACCCAGCTTCGACTCGATCTGGTCCGCCTCGGTCACCAAAGGATATTGGGTGCTGTCAGCATCCAGTGGCAAGGGAAATGGCGGTAGCACATAGTTGCCGTAACAGAATGGCGGCATAGCCGCAGTTTGATCAGGTGGCAGATCTGACCGCAGGACAAAGAGGCTCGCCGACAAATCCGGGGCCAGAGGGTCAACCGCCGCGCGATCGGGCAACGCGTCAGCGGAAAAAGGGGCCAGCGGCTTTTGTGCGTCACCACTGCAATCCCAACCCTCGCCGGACTGATCCGGCGCACACTTGAACTCGGGTGCCTGCTTTGGAGTTGCACCGGGTTCCAGCCGATTCCACTGGAGCCCCTGCGCAGCCATTGCCTGCAGCCATGGTCCTGCGGAGAACAGCAAGACAGCAAACAGATTGATCAGGCGGGGCGACATGGCGCGCGATGATAAAGAGTCCGGGCCGCCAACTCACCTGTAGCCGCAATATTTCCGCACGGGCAGAATGTCCGGGTGACTCCTGACATGATGCAATGGCTCGAAACGACGCTTGGCGGCGTTCCCGATCTGGTCGAAACACTGCGGCCGGAGGCCAGTTTTCGCGAGTTCTACCGCGTTGGTCTGGGGACGAGTTGCCAGGTCGCCATGTTCGCGCCTCCGGAGAAGGAGGATCCGGCACGATTTGTGCGTTTGGCCCGTCTGTTTACCGATGCTGGTGTGCCCGCACCGGCAATCCATGCCAGCGATATCAGCCGTGGTTTTGTGTTGATGGAAGATTTTGGCTCCCGCCATTTCCTGGATCTGTACCAGAGCGGCGATGCCCACCTGGCGCTCACTTCTGGAATCTCGATGTTGCATGTGATCCAGCGAATGAACCCGGAACTGGTCCCACCCTATTCCGTCGCCCGTCTGCGCGATGAGCTCGAAATCTTCAAGGTCTGGCTGGTCGAAGGGTTGCTGCACTTGAATGTTCCACGCTACTGGCCGCAGGTGTGTGAGCAGTTGGTCGCGGAACTGGCCGCTCAACCGGTAACCGTCGTGCACCGCGATTACCATTGCAGGAATCTGCTGATCACCAGAACCGGTGGTCTGGGCATCGTGGACTTCCAGGATGCCTTGTCCGGACCTGCGTTATACGACCTCGCCTCGTTACTCAGGGACTGTTACTGGCGGTTCGATGAACCCACTATCCGTCGTTGGCTCCTTCGTTACCTCGAGGATAGCCCCTGGCACTTTGACGACGCCTGGAGCCAGTTCAATCGCACCGCGTTGCAGCGGCAATTGAAGGCCGTCGGAATTTTTTCCCGCCTGCACCTTCGCGACAGCAAAAGCTCGCATCTGAAGCACATCGTTCCGGTGCTTGAGCAAACTGCCTTTCTCGCTCGTGAATCGACACAACATGCGGATTTTCCCGACTGGCTGGACAACGTGCGGGTTGCGGCGCGAATGAAACTGACCGGCTTGACGGGGTAGCCGTTCATGAAGGTAATGATTCTGGCCGCCGGGGCTGGCAAGCGACTTCTGCCGCTCACCGCCGTTACTCCAAAGCCTCTTCTGTCAGTTCGTGGTACGCCTTTGATCGAACGACTCATGCGGCAACTGCGCTCGGCTGGCTTCAACGATTTCATCGTCAACCTGTTCCACCTCGGTGAACAGATTGCCAACCATCTGGGTGACGGCACACGGCTGGGAGTCAAGATCACGTACAGCCGGGAAACCCGGCAGCTCGAGACCGGTGGGGGCATCGTTCAGGCACTGGCATTGCTCGACGACGCGCCATTTCTGATCGTCAATGGCGACAATCTGACAGACTTCGATTTCAGGCTGGTGCCAGAAGAACCTGGACCTGACCTCGTGCATCTGGTTCTTGCACCCCGTCCCGAATGGCGCGTCAGAGGCGATTTTGTCTTTCGCGATGGCAGGGTCGTTGCGAGGGGTGACACGCATGTGTACTGCGGGATTGCCGTCGTACGTCCGGAACTGTTTGTGAATGCTCCGCCCGCGCCGTTCTCCTGGAATGAATTGATGTTCAAGGCGGTTGCTGACGGCCAGGTGTCCGGACAGGTCCACAGCGGCGAGTGGCTGGATGTCAGCACTCCGGAGCAATACGCAGGCGTGCGTTAGCAGGGGCTCAGTCTCAAGTTCAACAGGCTGTTATGCCGGTGTCATAGAGACCCTCACAGCTTTCCCTGTCGCAGTGAGCGCAGACAACCTGAGGTTCCTGTTGGTCACCTCAACCACGTTCATAGCGGTATCTGCAATCCAGAGCCGCAGATGGTACCTTCGCCTTTGCAGAATCTCTTTCCTGGGCAGGCGACCCCATGCCAACCATCTCAATGTTTTACGGAATCTTGATCCAGATGTTCTTCCGCGACATCCAACAGCATCCTGTGCCGCATATCCATGCGGATTAGCAAGGCAAAGTCGCCGTCTATTCCATTCTCGACGGTTCGCTGCTGGCGGGAGATCTGCCGTTCAACAAGCAGAAACTGGTTGTTGCCTGGATCGAAATCCATCATGAAGATTTGCTGGCCGACCGGGAACTGGCCGTCAATGGCAAAACTCCTTTTCCCATCAAAGGGCTCGACCAATGAAAATTCTCACCGTCCAGCCTCAAAGCCACTGCCTGCTTGCCATTACCGCTGAAGATGGCCGGATGGGTCTTCTTGATGTACGCCCATACCTCGATGCTTTCGAAACATCGCGCAACAAAAAAACAACGGTCAGGGTTGATAAACTCGCGGAGTGTCATCAGTGTGAAGAAACGCTTTTGAGCGCAACGCTTCATTGAACCCGCCAGCAGCTTCCATTTCGACCTGCTGCGCGATCGGGTCCAGGCCATCACTCCAGCGATCATTGAAGGCGATGATGTCGTTCCAGGTGATCGAGCGGAACTCACTGTTTCGCACGTGCTGGATTACATCGTCGCTCAGCGCTTGTGTTGACGTGGACTTGCCGCTCCCACGGCAGTATTCGATTTCCTCCTCGATGAGCTGATGCCATTCCCCGCAGACAGGTTTGTCGCCGATGAACAGGAGGAGCAGCCGAGTGTCGCCAGGAATGAACTCCCGCCCCTTGAGCAGTTTGACCATCAGTCCATATTTGAGGATTTGATCAGGGTTTTTCTTCCCACCGAGTTTCAGTTCATTGGCGATCAGAATCCACTCATCGGGATTAAAGGCGAGATTGTCCATCTGCATCTGCCGGATATTTGTGCTCGCTTCGAAGACTCCGCGGTTCCCGTGGCGAAACCACCTGCCACCTCCAATCACAGTTGTCTGCTGGCGATAGAATGCGTCCACCGACCCTGAGCACAGTACGATCGACGATGCGGAAGTAATATCACTCAGCCGGGTCGGTGTCGTACTCGACGATGGGTGTTGTATCAATGAACCGGATAGTAGCGTGCGGCGGCAGGATTTTCCGCGCAATCTCCTCGCTCTCGAACTTGATGGTTGAGAGGCGTTCCGGCACACCGATCTCCGTACCTTCAGATTTGACATATAGAATCGTTGAATCGCCATGCCTGCCGACCATTACCCTATGGTTCTTTCCGATTTGCAGCGCAGCCGTCATCTGGGCCTTGAGTGGCTGTCTGACTTGAGTGATCGCAGCGAACCGGGTGGGAGAGCGAGGACAGTTTTTTCCGACTTTCGAGGCGCATAGTGGCACCCCGCACAAACAATCGCGGCAATCAGAAGCCGAGGGGAATAGAACCGCCCTTCCCAACGGCGCAGCAGATCAGTCTCAAGTTCGACAGGCTGCTAGTCTTCATGGATGAGCCCCATCAACTGGATACGTGGCCTGTACGTTCGTCTGTCCCTCCGTCTGGGCGAAAGGCTGGCCTTTGCCTGGGCGAAAGGCTGGCCTTTGCCTGGGCGCGGCGCGCGCTGCAACCCCACCTGCATTTCCTGTTCAGCAGTCTCGGGCGTATTGCCAAATCTTCAGGTCAGGTGACCCCGACACACATTCTTTATGCCGAGGCGGTGCTCGCGAGGCTTGGCTGCAAAGGTCGAGACAGAGCCCGGGCCATAGAGTGGTTCAACGAAGGCAAGAGTGGGGAGGCAGACTTCCATCAGCTGGCGCTCCATTGCAATACCAGACCAACCTCACGCCTGCATCCACTGGTTCTGGACTGCCTGGTGCACATGTTCGAGATCAACGCGACGCCCGCCGCCAACCGCTCCCTGCATTTCCTGGGCAGCCTGCTGGGTTTCGAATCTGCACGTATCACCACGAAACGTGACGAGGTCCACCGGGAACAGACGACCCTGAACCAGGCGCGGCAAGTCCTTGGCCTCAATGACGGTGCAACGCCCAGGCAGATCCGTCTGGCCTACCGACAGCTGGCAAGCCGTCATCACCCGGACAAGCTTGGGCGAGATGCATCAACGCAGGAGCAGGAACAAGCAGTGGCCCACAGTGTCGAGATTCGCGCGGCATACGATTTGTTGCTGCAGGCGACAGGAGGACGATCAGCTCAGTAGAATCGGGGCATGAATACACCCCGCTTTCTGATTGCACCATCCATACTCTCCGCCAACTTTGCCCGACTCGGTGCCGAAATCGAGTCGGTGCTCGAGGCCGGCGCTGACATGATTCATTTCGATGTCATGGACAATCACTACGTACCCAATCTCACCATTGGACCACTGGTGCTTCAGAGTCTGCGCAAGTCCGGCATAACCTGTGAAATGGACGTGCATCTCATGGTGAAGCCAGTCGACCGACTGATCACCGATTTTCTGGCCGCGGGCGCCAGCATCATTTCGGTGCACCCGGAATCGACGGAACATCTGCACCGCACCTTGTCCACGATCAGGGACGGCGGTGTTCGCGCCGGCCTGGCCTTCAACCCGGCAACCCCGATTGGTGTGCTCGAAGAAGTCATTGAACTGGTGGATCTTGTACTGATCATGTCCGTGAATCCGGGCTTTGGCGGGCAGAGTTTCATTCCTGACAGTTTGCGCAAGGCGCGTCAGGCGCGAGCCATCATCAACGCCAGTGGTCGACCGATCAGACTGGAAATCGATGGTGGAATCAAGGCATCCAACATTGCCGAGGCAGCCCGCGCTGGTGTCGATACTTTTGTGGCAGGCAGCGCAGTCTTCGGTGCACCCGACTATCGCGCGGCCATTGCTGCCATGCGCGGGGCTCTGGCGGCGATCTGAACTCTGACAGGTTTTTCAAGAGTCGACCGAGGGACTCGAAGATTTTCAACATCCTGCCCGGGAGCAAGTCCATTGTCATGGCGCCGTGAGTATGAGGGATACCTGTTTGATCTGGATGGCACGCTGATCGACACAGCGCCTGATCTGCATCGGGCGCTGAATCACGGATTGACCGCATGCGGATATCCAGTCGTCAATGAATCCTTGACCCGTGGCTGCATTGGTCACGGTGGTCGCGCCATGATCCGCTCGGCGTTACAGCACACCGGTCATTCGCCAGACCACATCGATGAAATACACGCGTTATTCCTCGACTACTATTCGAGCCACATTGCGGTCGCCAGCAAACCGTATCCGCATGTCGAATCAACCCTGAACAAGCTGCGCAGTCGAGGCGCTCGTCTCGGTGTTGTGACCAACAAAAACTCGGTGCTCACGCAGCGACTGCTCGCTGAACTGCGTTTTGACCAATATTTCACCACCGTCGTTGCCGGTGACACCGCCGCACAACCGAAGCCTGCGGCGGATCCGGTCGATCTGGCACTGCGCCGGCTGCGGCTCACGCCGGAGGATGCACTGTTTGTAGGCGACTCGAACACCGATGTTGGTGCCGCCCGTGCCGCTGGGGTTTCGGTGATCTGCGTGACCTATGGATACAGCCACGGCATCGCCGCGGATGAACTGGGAGCGGACGGAACCATCGAGAGCTTTCTTGACCTCCCCTGACCGCATCGCTAAGGTTCGGCGTCCTGGGAGTGCAGATTTCCGGCATTCAAACTACTTCGGTCGAGACTTCCTACTAATCATGCAGCCTGCGGATTTCGAACTCTGGAAAGCCAAGGGGTACAACCGCATTCCCGTCATCGTCGAGACTCTGGCCGATCTCGACACACCGTTGTCGACGTATCTGAAACTGGCACGTGGTCCCTATTCCTACCTGCTGGAATCCTACCCGGGGGAGGAAAAGTGGAGCCGTTATTCGATGATCGGGCTGCCTGCGCGAACCATCATCACGGTGATCGGCAACACCGTCGAAGTCCGAACGGATGGCAAGGTTATCGAGCGTCTGGAAACTGCAGATCCGCTGGCTTTCATCGAATCCTTCCAGGCACGTTTCCGAGTGGCACCAGTGCCCGGTTTGCCACGGTTTTATGGTGGCCTGGTTGGCTACTTCGGCTACGACACACTCCGCTATGTCGAACACCGACTGCGAGACTCCGCTCCGCCGGAGACCCTGAAGACACCGGACATTCTGCTGATGCTATCCGAGGAAGTGGTTGTCTTCGACAATGTCAAAGGGCGCATGCAACTGGTGAGTCTGGTCGACGCAGATGCGGTGGATGGACTGGCGCAGACCACGCAGCGTCTTCGCGAGCGCGTGCAGCAGCTGGCCACAGCATCACCATCGATTCCACGCCCAACCGCCAACCGACCGACCGAAGAAAGCGATTTCACCTCTGGATTTGGTGAGGCACCATTCAAACAAGCGGTCGAACGCATTCGTGAGTACATACGCGCAGGCGATGTCATGCAGGTCGTGCTGTCGCAAAGGATGAGCATTCCGTTTGGTGCCCACTCGATCGACCTCTATCGTGCACTGCGCAGCTTGAATCCGTCACCCTACATGTACTTCATGGATCTTGAGGACTTCGAGATCGTCAGCTCATCGCCTGAAATCCTGGCGCGTCTCGAAGACGGCGTGATCACCAATCGACCACTCGCCGGAACGCGGCGTCGTGGTCATACGCCCGAAGAGGACGCAGCCTTCGAAGCGGAGTTACGCAACGATCCGAAGGAAATCGCCGAACACCTGATGTTGATCGATCTGGGCCGCAACGATGTCGGACGCGTGGCAGCGACCGGCACCGTTGAAGTGACCGAAAAATTTGCCATTGAGCGCTATTCACATGTGATGCATCTGTCGAGCAATGTCATCGGCAGGCTGAAAGCAGGTGCCCGGGCGATGGACGTGTTACGGGCTACCCTGCCTGTCGGAACACTTTCCGGGGCTCCCAAGATTCGCGCCATGGAAGTCATCGATGAACTGGAACCGGTGAAGCGCGGAATCTACGGTGGCGCCGTGGGCTACCTAGCCTGGAATGGCAACATGGATATGGCCATTGCCATCCGCACCGCCATTGTCAAGGACGGCACACTCTACATTCAGGCGGGAGGTGGTATCGTCGCAGACAGTCAGGGGAGACTCGAGTGGAAGGAGAGCATGAACAAGGCTCGCGCCATCTTTCGTGCAGCTGCGATGGCTGAGAACAGGCTGGAAAAATTCGACGACTGAAATCAGCTGTCCGCCTCAGCCATCCACCTCATCCATCCACCTCATCCATTCACCTCATCCATTGAACAAGGCGACTCGCGCCTGTACACGTCGCTCCCAAAGCTCAAATACCAGTGTTCCGGCGACATAGGCTGCGACAAACAGCAGTGCGCGTGAATCCAGTGCGAAGGCGCCAACAATCGCCGGACGTGGACAATAACCAGCGATACCCCAGCCAATCCCGAACAACCCTGAATCGATCATCAGCGTCGGTCGATGCGATTGGCTGCTGGCCTGTGCAAGGTTGAATCAAACAGCGGTGCAGCGCGTCGACCAGCCAATCGATAGCCTCTACCAGTCACCACCAGCGCACTGCTTATCACGAGGAGCAGCGCAGGACCCCAACCCACCGAGAGGTTGAGAAGGGCGATGACGTTGGCTGGCTCGGTCATTCCCGACAGTACCAGACCGATTCCGAAGAGGATGCCGGCAAAAAGGTCTGCCAGTGGGTTCATGAATCGATGACTCCCGTGCCACGCAGCAGAATCGCCGTCAGCATTCCCAAACCAACAAAGATCATGGTTGCGACGATCGACCGCGGTGACAATCTTGCTATCCCACAGACGCCGTGCCCGCTGGTACAGCCTGACCCGAGACGTGTTCCGAAACCAACGATCAGACCACCCAGGATCAACCACATCGGCTCAACCGTAAGCCGATTCGAGGCCGGCCCAACAAAAAGCGTCGCAATCCAGCCACCCGCGCCGGGACCAAGAAGAAACAGCACAGGCCAAAGCGTGCCCGGATTTTTCAACGCCTGGCTGACGATACCGCTGATCCCGGCAATCCGTCCGAGGCTCAGGAACAGCCACTTGTCGCGAGACCAATCAGAATTCCGCCCGCAACGGCGCTCGCGAACACGTTTGTGAACACCGTCACATCTCCTTGTTCGACTCAGACCTTTGAATGCAAACCCCGGTTGCCAGGCAATGGCACCGACTTACAGATCCATGACAACATCAGGCCGCTGCGGATCCCACGGCAATACAGACTATGCGCCCGCAGCGCCAGCGTCTCCGTCAGGCCCATTGACACCCGAATTGTGCAGGATCGCAATGAATGTGAAAGGGTAATCGACGAACATGGGGCCTGGTGTCGGAATCAACGTCAGTAAGGCATTGGGCTCTCATTGGGCGCAAGCACTTCAAACAGGACCGCTTGGAGATCTTTTGGACGCGCAAGAATTTCGCAGGCACGAATTTCGCAGGCACGAATTTCGCAACAGGTGGGAGCGCTGGTCTCTTCGACTGGCCAGACTACCGTTGGTTGGCGTGCTCGGTCGGCGGCTTGCTCGACTGGGATACCGGCCCTATACGGGAGATACCGGCCTCGCCCGTCATTTCCCGGAGGGTTATCGCTCTCCACTTGCGCGCGTTCATGCAGACAAACTTGAAACAGGCAAACACTGTTACATCGGTGATCACGCGCTGCTCATGAATGAGCCTGGTGGCGGAGCGATAAAGCTGGGTGATCATGTCCTCATTTTCGAACACACGACGCTGTTGACCATCCAGGGCGGCAGCATCGAAATTGGCGACGGCTCGCACATTCAGCCGCGGTGCCAGTTCTCGGCCGCCAAGGGGTCGATCAAGATCGGCAAACGTGCGGAAATAGCACCGGCTTGCGCGTTTTATCCGTACAACCATGGACTTTCTGCGGACCTGCCGGTTCGCGATCAACCCTTGACCAGTCGCGGTGGAATCACGATTGGTGACGATGTCTGGTTAGGTTACGGCGTAATTGTTCTGGATGGCGTCCATATCGGGGACGGTGCAGTCATCGCCGCCGGGGCCGTTGTCGTCAACGACATACCGGCCATGGCTATTGCTGCCGGAGTCCCTGCAAGAGTTTCGCGATTGCGCGTGGCAGGCAATGAAAAAACAGAAAACTGCAGGTAATTAGTTCGATGGCACTTTCTTCCGAATCAACAATTGTCATTCAGTCGACCAAGGGGCTCGCTCAACTTGGATTTGGTGAGTTGTGGGCCTATCGCGAGGTCATCTTTTTCCTCGCCTGGCGAACCATCAAGGTGCGTTACAAGCAGACCATTTTTGGTGCCGCCTGGGCGATCATCCAGCCCATCATCACCATGGTCATCTTCACCATTATTTTTGGTCGGATTGCCAAGGTCCCGACAGACGGTATTCCATATCCTCTATTTGTGTTTGCCGCATTGTTGCCCTGGCAGTTTTTTGCCGCCAGCATCAGCGCAGGCTCAGACAGTCTGGTGGGTGGAGGGTACATACTCAAGCAGGTCTATTTTCCACGTCTGGCGATGCCATTGGCCAGCATTGCTTCCTGTGTGGTCGACTTTGCGCTTGCCTTCCTGGTCATGGTTGCGTTGATGATCTACTTCGGCCATGTGCCAACCGCATCGATCCTGTTCCTCCCGTTCCTGGTGCTGTTGGTGATCATCGCTTCACTGGGCGTTTCATTGTTCCTGAGTGCAATGAACGTTCAGTTTCGTGACGTCAAACACGCCTTGCCATTCATGATCCAAGTCTGGATGTACTGTACGCCGGTGGTCTATCCATTGCGGCTGATCGAAGACCCGCTGCTGGCCCTGCTCTATTCCCTGAATCCAATGGTCGGCGTTGTGGAGGGATTCCGCTGGGCAATCCTGGGCGTTGGTACAGTACCCGTTCTACCGCTGATGTTGTCGGCAGCGGTCTCCCTGATACTGCTGATCATCGGCACGTTCTATTTCAAGAAGATGGAACGTACTTTTGCTGATGTGGTCTAGTTTTCATCCAGACTGGCCGGTGTTGTGCAGGACAGGACAAACGCCGGCGGAACATTACGCAGCACTGGTCGACTGAGGTCATAACTCCCGAACGCCTGATACAGACGCGCTCGCAGTTTGATTGCACCTGGCGTCGGATAGTTGTGGACATAACTGAACGTGCGGAACACCCCATCCTTGTGCATGAAAACACGCAATCCTGCAAATATTGATTCGACCTGTTCATCAGGCATCCACAACAGTGGCAGCCCCGAGAGGACTATGCGAACTGGCGGTAACCCGCGTGCCGCGACAAAAGCTGCTGCGTCACGGACATCGCCAAGCTGGAATTCCAGTTCCGGGAAGCGGGAACAAAGTCGGCGATACAGACCCGCGTCTCTTTCGATGCCAAGGTAGCGAATATCCAATCCGGAACTCCGCAAGCGGCGAATCTCCTGTGTGAAGGCTCCGGTCCCCGGGCCGAACTCCACGACGACGTCACCATCCTGCAAGGCCAGTCCTTCAAACATGGCATTGGTAAGAAACCTGGAGCTGGGGACCACAGACGCCACGCGTCTGGGATTGCGCAGAAATCGCCCTAAAAAATTACATCGCATCAGCAACTGGGCCTGAATTGGCTTGATCTTGTGGCGCGGGCATCCGATTGATCCTGAACTTCCAAGGTGACACCGGAGTGTACCCAATAATTGAGTCCTTCTGTCGTGCGTTGCGGCGTGCCTCCTGGCAACCATCCGGGCACCGGGTCCGGGAACAGCTGTCGTCCCGTCCATTCCCTGGCAGTTGCGGCATGATTCCGATGGGTTTGGGCAGTTATACTTCGCGGCCCTGTCGCTGATGTATCCAGTCTGTTCCAACGAGGAATCAGACCCGCTCCCGGAGTATTTCCTGATCATTATCCTCATGATCGACAACGCGACGTCCTGTAGGCAATGACGAACACGGATGCGATGGTCATCGGGTGAACGGTCGCGCACAGTATCGTTCACCTGCCAGACGCGATGCTGTGTGGGCGTACTTGGTAAGCCGTGGTAAAGGACGATTGAGACGGGAAGTGCGGTCTGCATCTGCTCTTTGGCATCGCGCAAGCCAAACACCGGTTGCCTCCCGGGAGTATTGTGTGCCGGCGGAACTCGTATGCCTCTCGCGATTTGCCGCGCGACCGGCCCTGCTCCAAATTCAGAATCAGTACGCCTGCAAGGGAACCTGACATGAACAGAACAGGATCGAGGCCAACACCCTCTACTCGAAAGATCCGGAGGCTCCTTTCAACCCTGACGCTGCTGGGCACTACCCTGCCCGGGCTGGTCTGTGGTGTTGCGTAAACTGCCGGCGAAAAGCGGATTGAATCGATCCAGTAACCCGCCGTCGTGGACAAGCCCATCGAATCTCTTTCCAGTACCCAGACACCGCCACCCGTCGCAACGAGTAATACGGATCTCGATTGCGGTGGCGGACGAAAGCTGAGTCTGGTGGGCAACTGCACGGTTTCCAATACGAGCAGTGTCGGCGTGTGCCGAGGCACCAACGAGGCCGTCGAATTCGACGTGTCATGCCCGAGCGGTTGATCTGGCGTTCCCGGCGGCAGCGCGAGTTCATGTAGCGACATCGTTGTTCGCTGATTGACGCACGGTCAGCGCGTGCGCCCGCGCGGTCCGGAGCGCCGTTGGCTAATGCCGGGACTTGCGATATTCCGGTTCCAATCGACACCCCTGCTTTGGACCTGAGAGCCTGTTGGACTTGAGCGAGCGTAGCGAGCCGAGTAGGAGAGCGAGGACAGTTTTTCAAGATTTCGAGGAGGATCGTGCCCTCCGGACGAAGCGCTCGGCAGCGAGAAATTGGGGAAAAATGAACCGCTCACCTTACCGGCGCAGTAGATCAGTCTCAAGTCCGACAGCCTCCCTGGCCGGGTGGTGCAAGTATTGACTGCGCCACCGTCGGTTTACCGAAGCCGGATGGATCCATGATCGAAGTCTTTTCCAGCGTCGCCTTCGAAGGGAGGAAAGAGACCCGGCGCCCAAAAGGTCAACAATTCGTCCGACCGGCCTACCAGGCCAACCACCCAAGCTTATAAGAGTGGATTATCCGGTCTATTCTCGATGAAAATCGAGTGCAATGGAAAGTGGTTTCTCACGGCATCAAACGATGACACCGGCAGGTTATCCTTGAAAGTTCTTGAATACGAATTTCTCGATATCTCCCGGGTCTCTGCATCCTACCGGCGAGTGAAAGCTCAGCTCGAACGGGACGACACCAAATCTGCCGACCTGAAGAAGCTCACCGGTTCGGCATACTTCCGGGCAAAGCTCGATGACACGAACCGTTTGTTGCTGCAGATCGTGCGCCATCGGGGAGAGCGATTTGCGGTCGCCCTCGAAATCATCGGGCAGCACGCTTACGACCGCTCGCGATTCCTGAATGGGGCTGTGATCGACGAGTCCAAGATCGAAGAAGTTTCGGAAGATCTCGAGACGTTGCCGGAAGTCACTTACTTGAACCCGGCAACAACCCGTATCCACGTGCTCGACAAGATCCTGAGTTTTGACGATGTTCAGGATGCGGTGTATCGCACGTCACCGCCCCTGATACTGATCGGTTCGGCAGGCAGCGGGAAAACCGCCCTTACACTCGAGAAGCTGAAGCAGGCGAGTGGTGATGTGCTCTTCGTGACACGTTCGGCCTTCCTTGCGCGGCATGCGCGAGATCTTTATTTCTCGCGGGGGTTCCGGGCGGATTACCAGGAGATATCGTTTTTGAGCTTGTCTGAGCTCATCGGCACCTTGCGCATACCTGATGGAAACGAGGTTCGATTCACTGACTTCAGGAAATGGTTTGAGCGTCATCGCCAGACGGCCCGTCATATCAGCGATGCACACGCGCTCTTCGAAGAGTTCCGGGGTGTCATCACCGGTGCATCGTTAGAGTCTCCATGGTTATCCCGTGAACAGTACCGTGCATTGGGAGTTCGTCGATCCATATTCCTCGATGAAGCGCGTGACGAGGTGTATGACCTTTTCGGGAAGTACGTAAGCTGGCTGGAGGAGGCTGGTCTTCATGATGCCAATATCGTTGCCCAGGAGCGGCTTGGCACTGTGGTGCCCCGATACGACTTCATCGTCGCCGATGAGGCACAGGATCTGACGAGCGTTGAACTTGCACTGGTCCTCAAGCTGTTGCGCAAACCGGGTCAGTTCGTGCTGTGTGGTGATTCCAACCAGATCGTACATCCCAATTTTTTCTCCTGGGCCAATGTCAAAACCCTCTTCTTCGAGCACGAGGATCTTGCGCCCGGTCGGGAAATTGCAGTGTTGCGCGCCAACTACCGCAACTCGGTCGAAGTCACCCAACTAGCCAACAGACTGCTGCGCCTGAAGACAGCCCGGTTCGGGTCCATTGATCGAGAAAGCCAGTACGAAGTGATCGCTCGCCCGACCACCCGTGGCGAAGTTGAACTCGTCCGGGATGATGTCGCGAATGTCGCAGAAATCGACAGCAGAACGCGAAGGTCACGGCGCTTCGCGGTGATCGTATTGCGGGATGAAGACAAGCCTGAGGCATCGAAGCGGTTCCACACCCCCCTGCTGTTTTCGGTACACGAAGCGAAAGGACTCGAATACGACAATGTCATTCTGTTCAACGTGGTGTCGAATTGTCGTTCCCGGTTTGACCAGATCATCGAGGGGGTAGACCGGCAGGCGCTGGATCGCGGACAGGACTATTCCCGTGCCGGCGACAAACGCGACAAGTCGCTTGAACTCCTGAAGTTCTATATCAATGCACTATATGTGTCACTGACAAGGGCGGTAACGCGGATCATCTGGATCGAGTCGGATGCGAAGCATGGCATCTTCCCCCTGCTGGGTCTTGGCTTGCAGAACACAACCCTGCACGTAAAGAATGACGTTTCCAACCTGGAAGAATGGCAGCAGGAAGCCCGCAAGCTCGAACTGCAAGGCAAGCAGGAACAGGCAGATTCAATCCGCAAAAGCATTCTCGCCAATACGCCGGTGCCATGGCAGGTACTCGATCGGAAAGGGTTCAGGCAAATCGTTGCCAAGGCGCTTGATCCGAAATCGGTGTCGAGCAAGATGCGCAAAGAGCTGCTCGAGTACACGATGTTTTTTGCCGAAGCCGATGTGGTTGAACGACTCATCAGTCTGCGTTTTGTTTCCGATGCGAGCTACGCCGCACAACATCCAGGCGTATTGCGAAAACATCTGGCACCGTATCTGGAAAAGAAGCCGCTGCAGGTATTGAGCTGGGTGGAGCGTCATGGAATTGAATTCCGCAGCCCTCTCAATTTCACGCCACTCATGCTGGCGACGCTCGCCGGCAATCGCTCGTTGGTCGACACACTGATCGAACGCGGCGCGGATACCACGGCGTTCGACAATTTCGGGCGAACGGCGTTCCACCATGCGTTGATGCGGGCCGGAGATGATGAGCGTTTTGCCAGCAAGGTACTGCCGGAACTATGGCACCTGCTCGCACCATCCGGCGTAACGTTGTCCCTCGATGGGAGATTGTTACGACTCGACGCCAGCCAGATCGAATATGTGCTGTTCAATCTGATGTTCCAGAAGTTGCGCGAATACATCTGCCCTCCCCATGGCGTGTACCGACGTCCGGGTTTGAGTGCACTACAACTGCTCGATGCCGTGAATGCCGTTCCAGCACATGTAATCAGCCAGGCGCGGCGACGCCGAAGTTATCTGAGCGGTGTGCTCGCAAGAAACGAAGTGGCGCGGGACTATGCCTGGAACCGCAGGTTGTTCCTTCGTGTACAGCATGGGCTCTATGTGTTGAATCCCCGCCTGCGGATGCAGGTCGGAGAACAATGGACACCGGTTTACGACCTCATGGATATCAACGCGGTCGAACTTCCGGGGTTCGGGCTACGCGAGTACGCCAGCACCATGATCGAATCGGCACTCAGGTATCTCGATTCGTTGGCCAGCAAGACCACAGATCACGATGAGGGAGTGCTGCACCCTGTCAGATCTGATGAAGAATCGCGTTGAATGAATGCGTTGACGGAGCTGCTCTCGCGTGCGGCGATCTTCTCAAACTCTCGGGAGCCAGGGCAGCTCTGAGGTAAGGAGTGTCATGGTTTTATCGGGGATTTCCGAGATGCCATAGTTGCGGTGCGATACAAAATCCGGTGGTCCGGGAGCTGACTCGTTAATCGCCTAAGGCCGCTGTTGCGGAAGCTGCAACCGCAGCTTTGCATGATCCATTTGAACAGGTCTCCTTCCATAGAGCCGTCAGATCACCATCTTTCGGGAGCTAAGATCCGACTATGGGTTCTTGGAACCGCCCCAATGGGTGAGAATGGCACCCTGCGAATGCCGTCTGGTATTCAGGGATCGACTCAGAATCGTGTGGGCATCGGCAGAAAAAGAGGGTATCAGTCGGGGTATGATCACGGTGTAGATGAGTTGAACACAATATAAATCAATAACTTAAGATCAATATGATCCTCATGATCGACAACTACGATTCATTCACTTACAACGTGGTTCAGTATCTGGGCGAGTTGGGCGCCGAGGTGAGTGTGCATCGAAATGACGAAATCTCTATCGACGATATTGCTGCTCTCAAGCCAGACGGAATTGTCATCAGTCCAGGGCCGTGTACACCAAACGAAGCCGGCATCTCGATGGAAGTCATCAAACGCTTCGCCGCCGACATACCCATTCTGGGCATCTGCCTGGGTCACCAATGTATCGGCCAGGTTTTCGGTGGCATCGTGACTCGTGCTCACGACGTCATGCACGGCAAGACCTCTGCGATCCACCATCGAGGCACAGGTGTATTCCGCCAGTTACCGAGCCCTTTTCAGGCCACGCGTTATCACTCGCTTATCGTCGAGTGGAATGATCTGCCTGATGCACTCGAGGTTACCGCGTGGACCGAAACCGATGGCAAGCCGGATGAAATCATGGGTTTGCGCCATCGGACGATGCCATTGCAGGGTGTGCAGTTTCACCCGGAATCGATCCTCACCGAATGTGGGCACGACCTGCTGCGCAATTTTCTCACCGCCAAAGGATTCTGACCGGCGTGGATATGTTTACAGCACTGGCAGAAATCGCTGCCGGCAGAAGCCTGTCCAGGCAGGACATGCAGGCAGTATTTCACCAGGTAATGTCTGGCTCAGCGACGCCGGCGCAGATCGGTGCCCTGTTGATGGGGCTCCGAGTGAAGGGCGAAACGACCGAAGAAATTGCCGGCGCGGTAACTACCATGCGGGCGTTGTCGACCAAGGTTGATGTCAACGTCCCGTACCTCGTTGATACCTGTGGTACAGGTGGCAGTGGCCAGAAACTCTTCAACATCTCCACCGCCGCCGCCATCGTCGCTGCTGCGGCTGGCGCAAGAGTTGCCAAACATGGCAATCGCAAGGCGTCCAGCCAGAGTGGGGCAGCCGATGTCCTGGAAGCCGCCGGTGTTCGCATAGAGCTTGCAC
>Ga0105050_10000651_pt1 | contig 53029 bp, 62 predicted proteins | sample FRY01_FD_78088 | JGI IMG/M metagenome (GOLD analysis project Ga0105050, IMG submission 78088) | Freshwater microbial communities from Lake Fryxell liftoff mats and glacier meltwater in Antarctica - FRY-01 | ecosystem: Environmental > Aquatic > Freshwater > Ice > Glacier meltwater ...
AATCTGAGAAAACAAAGTTATATTTGCCATGAGAGGGAGTTTTTTTGTTATGCAACTCAAAGGTAATTTGAGATACGGAATATTCCCTCTTATTTTTTTAAACGTTTAGGACGCTATTGATTTTTTATAAACAAAAAACTATTTTTTGCGCAATTCAAAATTCTGACCAAGATAAACCCGTCTTACTTGTTCGTCTGAAGCTAATTCTTCTGCGGTGCCAGATTTTAATATTCCACCTTCAAAAAGTAAGTATGCGCGGTCTGTAATTGACAGTGTTTCTTGCACGTTGTGGTCTGTAATTAAAATTCCAATATTCCGTTTTCTTAAATCGGAGACAATGCTTTGAATATCCTCAACAGCAATTGGGTCAACCCCAGCAAATGGTTCGTCCAACAATACGAATTTCGGATCAGTTGCTAAAGCTCGTGCAATTTCTGTCCTTCTTTTTTCACCACCAGAAAGTCTGTTTCCAAGATTCTTACGCACATGTGTTAGATGGAATTCTTCTAACAACTGTTCTAGTTTTTCTTTTCTTTGTGGCTTCGTCATATCAGTCATTTCTAGAATTGCAAGAATGTTGTCTTCAACACTTAATTTTCTAAAAACGGAGACCTCTTGTGGTAGGTAGCCTATTCCCAATTGTGATCGTTTGTACATTGGGTAATTGGTAATCTCTAAATCATCTAAAAATACTTTTCCGATATCTGGTTTTACTAAACCCACGATCATATAGAAAGAGGTAGTTTTACCTGCGCCATTAGGACCAAGAAGCCCAACAATCTCACCCTGATTTACTTCAATCGAAACACCTTTGACAACGTCGCGACCTTTATATGATTTCTTAATATTTTCGGTGTGTAATTTCACGGTACAAAGAAACTAAAAATTTAAAGCAAAACGCGCTCTTACTCCAATAGGTGACATACCTGGATCAAGATGAGTTACTCTCCAAACTAAATCAACACGTGCCACTTTAAAAATATTTTCGATACCCACGGCCAATTCAACATATGGTAAATTTCCAAATTGTTTGGTAAAAGTAGGAAGTAACATTTCTTGGCTATGACGATCCGAAATGCTACCGTAGGTAATCCTAGCTAAAGTTACCAGACGCCATTTTAATTTGTTAATCAATGGAATACGGTCAAATAAAAGACCTTCCCAGTGATTTTCAATAAATGCTCCAACATATTTATCAGAAATAAACTCAAAGAAGTTCAGCTTATTAAAAGTGGAGGTCATTAACCAATAAGATTGATTCCCTTCATGAACTTTAAGAAATGGATAGGCAGCTGTACCAAAAACATAACCTGCCGAAAATCCATAACGAATTCTTCCTAATGCGCCAATTAAACGATGATGTTCTAATTGAAATTCAAGTTTCTGGTAATTATAATCACTACCAAAAAGATCTTTTACACCAAAAATTCCTTGGATAGAAATGATCGGATAGCGAGATCTTAGGGATGACCTATCAAACGAACCACCAATAAATTCTTCGTCTTTTGCCCATCTAAAGCGCAAAGTAAATTCACTGGTTCGAATGCTTTTAATGGTGTCTAGAACATTGAAATCATTTAGTTTGATATAATTCGCAATGCCGAGTGGTGTAAATTCTTTCCATTCAAATGAACTATAGATGATAATATCCTTTTTTACATCTTTTTCTAAATTGATTCCAGCTTTTTCAACGAAAGTTAATTTATCCAAAGGTCCAGTTCTAAAAAGCGTTCCGAAGGTTGAGCCAACAGTAGCAGCAGTTGGGGATTGACCTATTTGTTCTATATCGTAATTATAATAAGCTACCATCATTCCTCGCTTTTTAGGCGTAATATTATAGCGTATGGAACCACCATATTTAAAGCGTTCATCACCGAAACCATAAGCAACCTTTCCACCAAATTCTAAGCGTTTCGAGAATTTATTTGAAGTTCTTAAGGCTAAAGCGGTCCTAAACGATTCAACCGGGTTCATACTTACTATTGCAAAGGCATTTCCAATTTCAATTTTACCTAATGGATAGTAACCTGTAGTAGCAAAATAACTCAAGTTTTTAAGTGTTTTAAACAAGGGAACATTTTGCAATGAGTCAACCATTTCTTGAATTCCTTCTTCTTGTTTACTCAAAGGAACATGCCTGTGTTTAATCCAAAAGGCTTCGTCACGCACTTTTGCACTATCGAGAAGTTCGACTGTGTTGTCTGATTTATAAAAGTCGTCGGGGCGCTGCTCATTTATAACAAAATTCTTACGCGAGGAAAGTTTTCTTCCGTAGAAACCATAGATACCTGAGTTGCGTGTGACTTTAATATCTGCAATCATTTTTTCCTTGGTCATCATCCAAACTTCTGGCGCAACCATATCGAAATGGTGCTCAAAATATAAATCTTGTACATAATTGATATTTGCCCATGGAGAGATCGAAGCACTTATTTGTTTTACAGCATAGGTCGTATCATGGATCCACATTTCTCCCTGAAATGTCATATCACCTTTTCGTTTAGGCTCAAATCGAAGTTTATAACACCATTGATTATCAATGAAGGTAGAATCTTCTAAATAAAAACGGTAAAATGATCGTGCACTATTGGCTACAGGACTAATAAATGCTTTATTGAAAAGATTGATGTTATTGTCATAAATATTAAAATCTAAGTACATATCGCCCATTAATTGGCTGACTTGCAGATTATCAATTCCGGTAATATGTGTTCCTGCAATAACTTCACGTTTCTTTTTAGGATTGTTTTTGAAATAGTAATTGGAAACAGTTTCACTCAGGAGCATAGGAAGGTAGTTTTTTCCATTTTCAGCTGAGTCTAAGTAACTCATTACTAGATCTAATTTCTTAACAAGTCCTATGTCAGTGAATTTATCACCTAGATTATTTAAATCTAATTGCATTTTAGAATACACCTCATATTCATAGGATATTAATTTCTCTTTATTATTAATATCCTTGTTTGCAATAACCTTTTTATGCAAAATAGTTGAAGGGAATTCATCTGGAGGCCGAACAACTATTTCTTCAAAATCTGTTGAAGGAATTGACAATTGCACATTGATCTCCTGATCTTTATCTTTAAAAACCTTCTTTCGTGTAGTCACATATCCGCCCATTGAAAATTGCAATGAATCAGAAGCATAATATGTTTCAAGAGAGTACTGACCTAAATCATTCGTTAATGTTCCAATTTTCGTATCAACAAACTGAATACGAACGAAGGGAACTGGAATGCCAGTCATTGCATCCGTTACAACGCCATGTACTTTTGTCTGCTGGCTAATTGCCAATAGTGGCATAATTACAAGAAGGGAGAGTATATAACGAATCATAGTTATTTTGAATGTTTAAAAATAAGAATGATTTTGTAAAAGTCCTATTTGCTCAATTGTTCTTTTATCATATTCTTTTCAACGCGAACTGCGACGAAAATACTTATTTCATATAATAAGAGAATAGGAATAGAAACGATTATTTGCGAAATCAAATCAGGAGGAGTTATAGCTGCTGAAAGTATCAAGATCCCAACGATTGAATGCTTCCTATATTTTCGTAAAAATGCGGGTGTAATAATACCTAAACGCGTAAAGATATAAGTAACAACTGGCAACAAAAAAAGCAATCCTGAGTAGAAAACTGTCGACAAGATAGTACTCATATAAGAGTTAATGGTGAAGTTGTTTTCAATTTGCGCACTTATCTTATAAGTACCAAAGAATTGAATGCATAAAGGTGCAACCACAAAATAACCAAAAGCAATACCAATAAAAAATAGCACACTTACATAGAAAACAATGCCTTTTACAATAGTTTTCTCGTTGTGTTTAAGTCCTGGTTTTACAAATCCCCAAATCTGATAGAAAAGATAAGGAAATGCTAAAACAATCGCTCCCATAAAACTCATCATCAAAGCATACGAAAACTGACCTGAAACAGTCATACTTTGCATTTTTACTGGTATTTCGTCAATACAAACACCGAAAAAATGACACATCCATCGAAAAGAAATAAAATCAGGCTTTCGCATTGAAAGAAAAAGTGTTTCCATAATCCATTCTTGGAAAATCCATAGCACGATTGAAATTAATAATATCGCAATTGCAATCCGAACTAATCTCCACCTCAATTCCTCAAGATGCTCAAGAAAGGACATATGTTTTTCTTCTTCCATTCGACGACAAATGTAATCATTCGTTAGAAATCTATGGACAAATAAATAGAAGCCCTCATTTTATTAAATAAGCTTCAAATTCAAGAAATAACAATGTTTTCTCACAATTTTACGGTCAAATTGTGTAAATTCGTTATATTATTTTAGTATATTTAAGAAAGTTTAAAAACATCATTTAATGTCAGACTACAAGCTCAAAGAAGCGCTGCGTAAATTTTTTGGATTCGATACGTTTAAAGGACGACAAGAAGACATCATTACAAACGTGCTTGATGGGAAGAATACTTTTGTTATCATGCCTACTGGTGGTGGTAAATCATTGTGTTATCAATTACCTGCATTGCTTTCTGAAGGGACAGCAATTATTGTTTCGCCATTGATCGCTTTAATGAAGAACCAAGTGGACGCCATTCGCAATGTGAGTGAAGATGAAGCTGTTGCTCATTTCTTGAATTCTTCATTGACTAAAACAGAAATTGCTCGAGTTAAACAAGACATTCAATTAGGAAGAACAAAATTGTTATATGTTGCTCCAGAGTCTCTTACTAAACAAGATAATATTGACTTTTTGACATCTGTTGATATTTCCTTTTTCGCGATTGATGAAGCGCATTGTATTTCTGAGTGGGGACATGATTTTAGACCTGAATATAGAAGACTTCGTGAAATTTTTGAGAAAATTTCCAAAGTTCCAATTATTGCACTAACAGCTACGGCAACTCCAAAAGTTCAATATGACATTCAAAAGAACTTGAATATGTTGGATGCCACTCTTTATAAATCTTCCTTCAACCGGGATAATTTATACTATGAGATTAGACCTAAGCGGGATGTAGAAAAAGAAATCGTAAAATATATTCGCACACAAGAAGGCAAAAGTGGAATTATCTATTGTCTGAGTCGTAAAAAAGTGGAAGAAATAGCTGAATTATTGCAGGTAAACGGAATCAACGCCGTAGCTTACCACGCAGGATTAGACAGCGCTACTAGAGGGAAGCATCAAGATCAGTTTCTCATGGAAGAGATCGACGTAATAGTTGCAACGATAGCCTTCGGAATGGGGATTGACAAACCAGATGTTCGATTCGTTATTCATCACGATATTCCAAAATCCCTTGAAAGTTATTACCAAGAAACGGGAAGAGCTGGAAGAGATGGTGGTGAAGGTGAATGCGTCGCATTCTATAGCTATAAAGATATTGAGAAACTCGAAAAATTCCTCCAAGGAAAGCCTATTGCTGAACAAGAAATAGGAAAGCAATTACTTAGTGAGATTGTATCCTATGCTGAAACTTCAGTCTGCAGAAGGAAATTTATTCTGCATTATTTTGGCGAAACATTTAATGAAAAAGAATGCAACGAATATTGTGATAATTGCAAGCATCCAAGGGAACGCAGAGAAGGAAAAGAATATGTTGTCATGCTTTTGCAATCCATTACCGATTTGCAAGAAATGCATAAATCAAAGCATTATTGTGCGTTCCTTTCTGGACATGTTACTTCTGACATTAAATCATATAAACACGACTTAATGGCTAATTTTGGTGTTGGTAAAGAACGTGATGAACATTTCTGGAATGCAGTAATTCGACAAGTCATCGTAAATGGAATGATTTCAAAAGATATTGAAACATACGGAACATTGAAATTGACAGATAAAGGGAAAGAATTTTTAAGCAACCCGATATCTTTCTCCTTGATTAAAGAGCATGATTTCTCGCATACGGATGATGATGAGGGAGGAATTAATATTAATGGTAAAGGAGGCGCCTTTGATGAAGTTCTGTATGATATGTTAGTCGATTTAAGAAAATCATTGTCAAAACAGAATAATATTCCTCCGTTCGTTATTTTTCAAGAACCTTCTCTGAAGGATATGTGTTTGCAATACCCTATCACGATTGATGAGTTGACAAATATTCAAGGTGTTGGACATGGAAAAGCAGTGCGATATGGAGAACCTTTTATTGCGTTAATAGCAAATTACGTCGAAGATAATGACATCGAGCGTCCTCAGGATATGATGATGCGATCTTTAGTTAATAAATCTGTACTTAAAGTTCAATTAATTCAGAATATTGACCGTAAGTTACCATTGGAAGATATTGGCCGTGCTCAAGGAAAGAATTTCCAAGAAGTAATTGAAGAAATTGAAGCTATTGTTTCTTCTGGAACTAGAATAAACATCAATTATTATATAGATAACATTCTCGATGCTGATAATCAGGAAGAAATCTACGATTATTTCAATGACGCAGAAACAGACGATTTAAAAGAAGCTTACAATGAATTTGATGGTGATTACACGGAGGATGAACTTCGATTAATGCGCATAAAGTACATGAGTGAAATGGCAAATTAATCACAAATAATTATTTTCTACGGAATGTGTAGGTGTTAATTTGTCCAGCAATATCTGTAAACTCTAATTGTAAATCTGTTGATGTGAGAACCATGATTCGATGCTGGTCAATTCGTGTGACAACATCGGACGAGTTTAATGTACTGACATCCATATATTCTCCCGATTCTAAAACGTTAATGAGACCATTTTGAGTCGTTGTTCCCGAAAATGAAGGAAAAGAATAATTTAATTGAAGAGAGTATGATTTTTCCCAAGCTTCATTGCTCGAATTCTCTATATTCATTTCCCCCGAAGCATTGGCATAGATAGAAATACCTGTAGATAATATTCGTTTATACTTTTTGATTTCCCAAGACCCTTCTATTTGACGGACAGTTCTTTTTTCTTTATCGCAAGACAGAACCAAGAACACCATTAAAAGTAAAATTAGAACGTGTTTCATATCTTAAAAAACTGAACTTGCTATTACTTGCATTCCTGTTATTAGCGCTTTGTCATCAATATTAAATTTAGGATGATGAACGCCATAAATAATTCCTTCTGCTTCGTTACGCACCCCCAATCTAAAAAAACAAACTGGTATTTCTTGTGAATAGAAAGCGAAATCTTCTGAAGTCATTCGAATTGGCAAATCCTTTACGTGCTCATTTCCTAAAATCTGCTTTGCTTTATTGCTCAATTTCTTAGTAACGATTGGATTATTTTCTAAATAAGGGTATCCTTTGCTAATTTCAACTGTAACGTCAGCACCCATAGAAGCACAAAGATCTTTCGTTTGTGATTCAACTATGCTTAGCGCTTCTGCGCGCCAATCTTCACTCATTGTTCTGAAGGTTCCTTTTATAATCGCTGTTGAAGGAATTATATTTGTAGCGCCTATTGCTTCGAAATGACCAAAAGTGAGAACGCTTGGAATAGTAGGATTACATTTTCTACTAATAATTTGCTGTAATTGAACGAGTAAATTCGCGCCAATCATTATGGGGTCAACACATTGATGAGGTGTTGCGCCATGACCACCTTTGCCATGAATGGTGATATAAATCTCATCGCTAGAAGCCATGTAAACTCCTTCTCTGAACCCAACATTTCCAGTTTCCATTTCAGGAAAAACATGCAAAGCATACATTTCTTTTACAGTAGGATTATGCAAAATTCCATCAGCAATCATAAGTGTTGCACCACCTGGATTTTTTTCTTCACCGGGTTGAAAAATCAGTTTCACGGGCGAGGATAAATTATTTCGTTGTTCCATTATTATTTCTGCAGCACCAAGAAGGATTGCAGTGTGTACATCATGACCGCAGGCATGCATTACTCCGGATTTTTTAGAGCAGAAAGGAAGTTCATTTTCTTCTTGAATGGGTAAGGCATCTAAATCAGAACGCAAACCAATACAAGGCTCGTGAATTGAATGTTGATCTCCACGAATAATTGCAACAACACCTGTTTTACCAATACCTTTTTCATGTTCAATCCCCAAAGCCGTTAAGCATTGAGAAACATACTCCATCGTTTCAAATTCTTTATATGAAAGCTCTGGATACATGTGGATATGTTCCCGATAACCTTTTACTTTTTCAAAAAGATCTTCTGATTTATGTCGAATAAATTGTAGTATATCAAGACTCATTAGAAAACGAATTATACCCAGAAATAATTAAGCGAACAGAAACATAAGCCATTAATAATCCAAAAATAAATTTCACAAGTCCAGGAGATAGTTTTAAAGATAACTTAGAACCAAAATAACCGCCTATAACAAATGTCGCAGCGATAACTGCACCGTATGTCCAATTGACATTATTTGTTTTTGCATAATTCATCAGTGCTAAAATCACTACTGGCATGGCTAAAACAAACAAACTAGTCCCTTGAGCTTGATGTTGTGATATTCCAAGAAAAAACACCAATGCTGGAACAATAACAACACCACCTCCAATTCCAACAAAACCACTTAGCATACCAGCAAATAAACCGATTAAGACTAAAATTAATATGGTTGTTGTTGACATTTTCAATTTTCTTTAGGTAAAAGTAAGCAATTCTAGGTATTACTCCACCATGAGATTGCAACCGCGAATATCAGATTGATCAAATCTGCCTAGGATTTCGAAAGTTTTATTGTCAATACATTTTCCAAGATCTTGCGTGGCTATGAAGCTACAAGAATTTAGATTTGCAAGATCTGTTACATTTATTCCACCTGTTTTTCCAAATGGTGTAATAGAGAAAGGATCATTAATATCTCGGCAACTTATTTTCATCCAAGCAGGTGAGTGAAATTGACCATCTGAAAGAGAATATGCCTGAGAAAGCAGCTCTGTCATGCCATATTCAGATGAAATAAATTCAACATTCAATCCTTTAATCAATTCTTGATGCAATTCAATTTTGGTAAGTTCCTTGCGTCTCCCTTTCATACCACCTGTTTCAATTATGGTCGCTTTTGAAAGATCAGTATTCTTTTCTGCTAAATCGAGCAAGGCGTATGAAACACCAAAAATTACGACCTCTTTTCCTTCCAGGATTGCTTGATCATAACTTTGTTTCACTGCTTCTGGTTGATTTAATACAAAACCGGACATAGGTGACTGACTTTTTGCAATCAGCTGATTCACCATATAAACCAAGCTTGAATTACCTTGTTCAAGGTAGTTTGGCAAAAGTGCAAGAATAACTTGTTTTTCTGGGTCACCTATAAATTGTTTGTAAGCTAGAAGAAATGAAGTTTCATATAAACTAGGGTCACTAACAAAATGTTTGCTGCGAACTGTTCCAGTAGTTGCACTGCTCAAAAATTCAAGACAATTAGCTGGTTTTTCTCCGCAAATGATGGTTTGTGTTTTAAAAAACTCAATTGGTAGAAAGGGAATTTCATCAACAGATTTAGGAAGGGGACGTTTCAATAAATCGACGTAGGATTTGTAAACTGGATTATACTCATACTGATACTGAAAGACCATTAAAGCAAGGTTATTAAATTCCTTATCAGTCTTAATAGAAAAAATTTCGTTCACAAGATTCATGTCCTTTAAGAATTGAATCAATGGTTAACATCTTGAAATTCGATAGAATTATGCTTGTGCTTAAAAAAGATCGCGAATAAAACAGCTACAACAAAAGAATATGCAGCAAAAGAGAGCCAGATCCCTTCCCAATCTCTAGTTCCGTTGGCGGATGTAAAAAAAACATCTATCAAGTAACCCGACACTAAACTTCCAAAAATAGCTCCTACACCATTTACCATCATCATGAATAATCCTTGGACACTTGCTCTTATCTTTGAATCTGTTTCACTTTCAATGAATAATGAACCCGATACATTAAAGAAATCAAATGCCATTCCGTAGATAATACATGAAAGGATGATCATCCATAAACCACTTCCTGGGTCACTATATGCTAATAAACCAAATCGAAAAACCCAAGCTATCATACTTAAAAGCATAACTTTTTTTATTCCAAGTCGATGCAGGAAAAATGGTATAAATAAAATAAATACTGTTTCAGAAATTTGTGAAATCGACATAACGATTGCAGGATATTTCACAGTAAGTAAATCTTTATAGAGAGGATTATCAACAAAATCATGTAAGAAAGCATCCCCATATGCATTTGTCAGTTGTAAGGACGCACCTAATAACATCGAAAAAAGAAAGAAGAGTGCCAATTTACGATCTTTCAATAATGCAAAAGCTTTTAATCCCAGGATATTTAAAAACGATTCTTTAATTCCTTTACCCGGAGGTGGGCATTTTGGCAATGTTACGGAATAAATACTTAATAAGAAGGATGCTACTGCTGCAACATAAAATTGATTTTCTGATTGTTCAAATCCAAGTAAACTAACTGTCCATAAAGCAACGATAAAGCCTACTGTACCCCAAACTCGAATTGGAGGATACTGTTTTGTTAAATTTAATTTATTGGAAGAAAGAGAAGTATATGCGATAGTAATAGAAAGTGAAATCGTTGGCATATAAAAGATCATCGTGATCAACATTAACCAAAACATCCAGTTTTCATTTGTGGCAAAAGGGATAGTAGTTAGCATTACACCTCCAAAAAAATGTAATAAAGCATATAGTTTTTGAGCCGATAACCAACGATCTGCTACAACGCCCATGATAGTTGGCATGAACAATGAAGCAATTCCCATAGTTGAAAAGATTGCTCCGAAAGATTTACCGTCCCAATGTTTTGTTTGAAGCCAATATGCTCCGATTGTTATCAACCATGATCCCCAAATAAAGAATTGAAGAAAATTCATAAAAATCAAACGATTCTTTATTGATAACTGCATATTTACAGATTATTTAGCTAGTTCTTTTACTGATTTCGTCGCGAATTCTGGAAGCTAATTCATAATCTTCATTTTGAATTGCTTCGTCCAATTGCACTTCCAATTCGTCGATACTCACTTCATTAAAGGCGTCTAAGGAAAGATCGCTAACTTCTTCCTCAATCGAGTCAGAATCAAATTCATTTCCCGTTTCTTCATCAAGTAAAATTCCTGCACTTGAAAGTATATTCTCAAAAGTGTAAATTGGACAATTGAAACGGACACCGATAGCAATTGCATCTGAAGTCCGAGCGTCAATTTCTGTCATTTGGCCATCTCTTTCACAAATTAATTTTGAGAAAAAAATCCCTTCAATCAAATTGTAAATCACCACTTCTTTAACTTCTATTGAAAACGAGACAGCGAAATTTTTAAATAAGTCATGCGTTAAAGGTCGTGTTGGTGTCATTTTTTCCAACTCAATAGCAATTGCTTGCGCTTCGAATCCACCAATAATTATTGGTAATTGACGTTTCCCACCCGTTTCTGCCAGCACAAGTGCATAAGCGCCTGATTGAGTTTGACTATAGGATAATCCAGCAATTTCAAGTTTAATTTTATCCATGCTTCTTCTGCTCTTCCCTTTACTTCTTTAAAAAAGTCGGGAGGCATTGAGCTCCCCACTAATTTGAATGTTGTAAAAATAATATTTTAACTGAAAATTAGTGGTTTGAAGCCTTGAATTTTTTTACTGCCTCTGTTAAACGAGGTAATACTTCAAATGCATCTCCAATAATTCCGTAATCTGCCGCTTTGAAAAAAGGTGCTTCTGAATCAGTGTTAATTACAACAATAACTTTAGAACCATTTACACCCGCAAGATGTTGAATTGCTCCGGAAATCCCTGCAGCAATATATAAATTTGGACGAATAGCAACACCGGTTTGACCAACATGTTCATGATGAGGTCTCCAACCAATATCAGCAACAGGGCGAGAACAAGCAGTTGCAGCACCAAGGGCACTTGCTAAATCTTCGACAATTCCCCAATTTTCAGGGCCTTTTAATCCACGTCCCGCAGAAACTACCAATTCAGCCTCCGGTAAAGGAATTTCTCCTTCTGGTTTTTTAGTGTTTAATACTTTTACGGCTGTAGATCCAGCATTTCCATTAAATTCTGATACTTCTGCTGTACCTCCAATCGATTCCGGTTGAATACTATTGGGAAGCAAAGAAATAATTTTAACTGAAGAATTCACTTTGACTGCACCGAATGCTTTTCCAGAAAAAACATTGACATTTACGGTACCATCTGCAGATGGTAAAGCAATTGCTCCTGAAATTAATCCAGCCTTTAATCTAACAGATAAACGTGGCGCTACTGCCTTTGCAATTAAATCGTGCGAAAATATAATCGTACTTGCACCAATCGATTCGGCCGCTGAGGCGATAACTCGTGTTAATTGTTGAGAGTCTTGACCAGAAACTGAGCGATCAACCATTACTTTAGAAGCCCCATAGTCACCTAACGTTGCAAGTAAAGCAGCATCTGCATTTCCAGTTGTAATAACTGTTACATTATCTCCTGTTTTCTTTCCATATGTAACTACTTCCAAAGCTGATTTGTGAAGTCCATTGCTACTATTGATATATACTAATGTTGACATAATTCTATCGTTTTATTCAATTCGTTTAATCCTTATTTGGGATTAAATTACTTTCGCTTCATTGTGTAATAATTCAACTAATTCATCCATGTTTGCTGGGTCAATCATTTTACAAGCTGACTTTGCATTAGGCATTGTGTAAGACACATAAGTTGTCATTGGATCGATAGCAACTGGCTCAACAATTTGCAAAGGCTTTGTTCTTGCCGCCATAATACCTCTCATGTTCGGAATGCGTTGTTCAGCCATTCCTTTAGCACAAGAAACTACAGCTGGCAATGCTACTTCAACCACTTCAAGGCCACCTAATATTTCACGCTCCAATGTCAATGTTGTGCCATTCACATCCAATTTAGTTGCTTGAGAAATAAAAGGCAAGTCTAATGATTCCGCAATCATACCGCCAACTTGTGATCCGTTGTAATTTATAGTTTCTTTTCCCGTAAGAACTAAATCGAAACCGTTTGATTTTGCATATTCAGCAATTTGAACTGCCGTGAAATAGGCATCTGTTGGGTCTGCATTAACACGAACCGCGTCATCTGCTCCAATGGCAAGTGCTTTGCGAATAATTGCTTCATCAGCAGCACTGCCGACGGTGATGATTGTTACATTTCCGCCAATAGATTCTTTAATTTCTAATGCTCTTACTAAAGCATACCATTCATCATAAGGGTTTACTATATATTGAACACCATTTTCATCGAACTTGGTGTTATTATCTGTAAAAGCAATTTTCGAAGTAGTATCAGGTGATTTGCTGATGGATACAAGTATTTTCATCGTTGATTATTTTTCTTTGAATGGGTGCAAATTTAAAACAATTATTCTCAAGAATATCAAAACACTATAAGCAAATAGTAACAATTTATTTTTCACTTATCAACCTAGCAACTTTCTATTACTAACTTTGGACTTTCGACTAAAATTATTATTTTTGGCGACCCTTTGTGGGTTACATATATATAAGGTATGAGAACGGTACAATTTAGAGAAGCATTAAGAGAAGCAATGACGGAAGAAATGCGTCGCGATGAAGGCGTGTTTTTGATGGGTGAGGAGGTTGCTGAATACAACGGTGCATATAAAGTGTCACAAGGAATGTTGGATGAATTTGGTCCGAGAAGAGTTATTGACACCCCAATTGCAGAGTTAGGATTTACTGGCATAGCAGTAGGTGCATCAATGAATGGACTAAGACCAATCGTTGAGTTTATGACATGGAACTTTGCAATTCTTGCAGCAGATCAAATTATAAATAGTGCAGCTAAGATGTTGCAGATGTCGGGCGGTCAATATTCTTGCCCTATTGTTTTTAGAGGAGGAAATGGTCCTGCAGGTCAATTAGGCGCAACACATTCACAATCTTTTGAAGCATTTTATGCACATGTGCCGGGACTTAAAGTTATAACACCATCCAATCCTTATGATGCAAAAGGTTTATTGAAAGCAGCAATCAGAGATAATGATCCAGTTGTTTTCTTGGAGTCGGAAAAAATGTATGGTGATAAAGGTGAAATTCCAGAAGGTGAATATATCATTCCAATTGGTGTCGCAGACATTAAACGTAAAGGAACGGATGTAACGATTGTAACATTTGGAAAAATTATAAAAGTTGCTCAAGAGGCGGCAGATGTTTTAGAGAAAGAAGGTATTTCGATTGAGATTATTGATTTAAGAACAGTTCGACCAATTGATTATGCTTGCGTTGTTGAATCTGTTAAGAAAACGAATCGCTGTGTCGTAGTCGAAGAGTCTTGGCCGTTAGCATCAATTTCTTCTGAAATAGCTTACCATTTGCAACGTTATGCTTTTGACTATTTAGACGCACCAGTTATGCGAGTTACACAGACAGACACACCATTTGCCTTCTCTCCGACACTGATTAATGAGGCCTTGCCAAACGTTGATAGAATTGTAAAAGCTGTTAAAAGCACCTTGTATCGCGCGTAAATTATGTTAAATATAAATTTAGAAAACTCTCGCTTTGGCGGGAGTTTTTTACATTAAATAGATTTTTTAATCCATATTTTTTGAATTCATTGCTTGAAATGCCAAATCTTGTATTTTTATTTTAATTAGTTATGAAGAGACTATTACTTCTGTTAATTTTAAATTGAGCTACTTCATATCAACACTATTGTAACTCAATTTTGTGATCAAGACTTCCACGAATTTGAATAAATTCTTAAATCATCGAAAATTCAAAACCAAGCTTATTTTCCAATTCGAAAGATACAAACACTGAATTGTGAAAAAAATCTACTTTTTTTTAATAACAACTTGGTTTGTAATTTAAATCTAGTATCTTTGCACCCCTCAAAGTGTATTTGAGCGAATAATATATTGTATAATAATCAGTAATAATTAAGAGTATTTTATGCCAACTATCCAACAATTAGTTCGCAAAGGAAGAACAGCGGTAGTGAAGAAGAGTAAATCTGCTGCACTTGATTCTTGCCCACAGCGTAAAGGGGTATGTGTAAGGGTTTACACTACTACGCCAAAGAAGCCGAATTCTGCCATGCGAAAAGTAGCCAGAGTAAGATTAACCAACGGTAAGGAGGTTAATGCATACATTGGTGGTGAAGGTCACAACCTACAAGAACACTCGTTAGTGCTAGTGCGCGGAGGAAGAGTAAAAGATCTTCCTGGTGTGCGTTATCACATTGTACGTGGTGCTGAAGACACTGCAGGTGTTGAAGGAAGAAAACAACGTCGTTCGAAGTACGGAACTAAGAGACCTAAACAGAAATAATTAAAGCTTTTAAGACATGAGAAGAAGAAAAGCCAAAAAGATTGCGATTCTCCCAGATCCAAAGTTCAACGAAGTTGTCGTAACGAAATTCGTTAACAACTTAATGTACGACGGGAAAAAGAGTTTAGCATTTAAGATATTCTACGACGCTATTGAGATTGTAGACAAGAAAATTGAAGATCAAGAAGGATTAGACGTTTGGAAAAAAGCATTGGAAAATGTAACACCTAGCGTTGAAGTACGTAGCCGTCGTGTTGGTGGTGCTACTTTCCAAATCCCTACTGCATTGCGTGACGAGCGTAAATCATCTTTAGCGATGAAATGGTTAATTGGTTATTCACGTAAGCGTAACGAAAAGACAATGGCTGGAAAGTTGGCGTCTGAAATCATCGCTGCTTCGAAAGAAGAAGGTGCTGCATACAAGAAAAAAGAAGACACACTAAGAATGGCTGAAGCAAATAAAGCTTTCTCACATTTTAGATTTTAATTGATATGGCTAGAGACCTTAAATATACTCGTAACATTGGTATTGCTGCTCATATTGACGCAGGAAAAACAACTACGACTGAGCGTATCCTTTATTATGGTGGTGTGAGTCACAAAATTGGTGAAGTACATGATGGTGCTGCAACAATGGACTGGATGGAGCAAGAGCAAGAAAGAGGTATTACAATTACTTCTGCTGCTACGACTCTAGATTGGATGTATAGAGGAGATAAATATCATGTTAACATTATTGATACTCCTGGACACGTTGATTTCACGGTTGAAGTGAATCGTTCATTGCGTGTTTTGGATGGTTTGGTATTCTTATTTTCAGCAGTTGATGGTGTTGAGCCACAATCTGAAACAAACTGGAGATTAGCAAATAATTATAATGTTCCTCGTATTGGTTTTGTTAATAAAATGGACCGCCAAGGAGCAGATTTTTTAAATGTTTGTTCTCAAGTGAAGTCAATGCTAGGGAGTCATGCTTTACCACTACAAATACCTATCGGTGCGGAAGATTCTTTTACTGGTGTTGTTGATTTGATCAATTTCAAAGGTATTGTTTGGAATGAGCATGATCAAGGAATGACTTTTCAAGAAGTTCCAATTCCTGAAGATATTTATGAAGAGGCAAAAGAATACAGAGAAAAACTGTTGGAAGCTGTTGCTGAATTCAATGAAGAATTAATGGAAAAATATTTCGAGGATCCAGAATCTCTTACAGAAAGAGAAATTTTAGATGCCTTGAGACAAGCTACTATAACAGGTAAAGTTGTGCCAATGATGTGCGGAACGGCCTTTAAAAACAAAGGTGTTCAAGCAATGTTGGATATGGTAATGGAAATTCTTCCTTCGCCGTTAGATGTTGATGGAATTACTGGTATCAATCCTAAAACGGATGAGCCAATCACACGTCAACCATCTTTTGATGAACCATTTGCTGGACTAGCATTTAAAATTGCAACAGATCCTTTCGTAGGTCGCTTGTGCTTTGTTCGTGCTTATTCTGGTAATTTACCAGCTGGATCATACGTTTATAATACTCGTTCTGGTCAAAAAGAACGTATTTCTCGGATCTTCCAAATGCATGCTAACAAGCAAAATCAAATTGATGAGTTAGGTGCTGGAGATATCGGTGCAGTAGTTGGATTTAAAGATATTCGTACAGGAGATACTCTTTGTGCTGAAGGACATCCAATTGTCCTTGAATCAATGGACTTCCCAGATCCAGTTATCGGAGTTGCTATTGAGCCTAAAACTCAAGCCGATGCTGATAGATTGTCAACTGGTTTAAATAAATTGGCTGAAGAAGATCCAACTTTCCGTGTTAATACTGATGAAGAGTCAGGACAAACAATTATTTCTGGAATGGGTGAATTACACTTAGAAATTATTGTTGACCGTCTGAAGCGTGAGTTTAAAGTTGAAGTAAATCAAGGTGCTCCTCAAGTAACTTATCGCGAAGATATTACGGAATCTATTGATCACAGAGAAGTTTATAAGAAACAATCTGGTGGTCGTGGTAAATTTGCTGACATCTATGTTAAAATTTCACCTCAAGAAAATAAAGAAAAGTCAGGTTTAGAATTTATTAATTCTATTAAGGGTGGTAATATTCCGCGTGAATACATCCCTTCTGTCGAAAAAGGCTTTAAAGAATCTATGAAAAATGGTGTATTAGCTGGTTATCCAGTTGAAGCATTGAAAGTTGAATTATTGGATGGTTCATTCCATGCAGTCGATTCAGATTCTTTATCGTTCGAATTGGCAGCAAAAATGGCTTACCGTGCAGCCTTGAAAAGTTGTAAACCAATTTTATTGGAACCAATTATGAAATTGGAGGTAATCACTCCAGAGGAAAACATGGGTGACGTGGTAGGTGATTTAAATCGCCGTAGAGGAATAATGAAAGGGATGGATGATAAAAACGGAGCTAAAGTATTGAAAGCAGATGTTCCACTTTCTGAAATGTTCGGTTATGTAACTCAATTGCGCACGATGTCTTCAGGACGTGCAACTTCAACTATGGAATTCTCGCATTATGCAGAAGCGCCTAAAAATGTTGCGGACCTAGTTTCTGCAAAAAATTAATTTAAAGTTTCAGCTAAATATCAATTATAGATGAGCCAAAAAATAAGAATAAAATTAAAATCATACGATCACAACTTAGTTGACAAGTCAGCAGAGAAAATCGTAAAAACTGTAAAAGCTACTGGTGCAGTAGTTAGTGGACCAATTCCATTACCAACTCATAAAAGAATTTATACAGTTTTGAGATCTCCACACGTTAACAAAAAAGCACGTGAGCAGTTCGAATTGTGCTCGTACAAAAGATTGTTAGATATCTACAGTTCTTCAGCGAAGACTGTTGATGCATTAATGCGTCTTGAGCTTCCTAGTGGAGTTGATGTAGAAATTAAAGTTTAATTATTAATAACTAAAGTATGCCGGGAATTATTGGTAGAAAAATCGGAATGACTAGCATCTACAGTGCCGAGGGTAAAGCATTACCATGCACAGTGATAGAAGCGGGTCCTTGTATTGTTACGCAAGTAAAAACACAAGACAGAGATGGTTACGAAGCTATTCAGTTGGGATTTGGAGATCGTAAGGAGAAAAATACTCCTAACGCATTGAAAGGTCACTTCAAGAAAGCCAATACCTCTCCAAAGTCAAAATTAGTTGAATTCAAAGGATTTGACGGTCTTAACCTTGGTGATGTAGTAAACATCGATATTTTTGAAGAAGGGGAATTCGTAAGTATTGCTGGAACTTCAAAAGGTAAAGGTTTCCAAGGTGTTGTAAAAAGACATGGATTTGCTGGTGTGGGTCAAGCGACTCACGGTCAACATAACCGTCTTAGAGCACCAGGATCAATTGGAGCTTGTTCTTATCCAGCGCGTGTATTCAAAGGAATGCGCATGGGTGGTCAAATGGGTAACAAGCGTGCATTGATGGAGAACCTTGTAATATTAAAGGTTCTTACAGACAAGAATATCATCGTAGTGAAAGGATCAATTCCTGGAGCGAAAGGTTCAACCGTAACAATTTTGAAGTAATGGATTTAAAAATAATAGACGCGAGTGGAAAAGTTACTTCGAAAAAAGTAACACTTTCAGATTCAGTGTTTGGAATTGAACCAAACGATCACGCTATTTACTTAGACGTAAAGCAACACTTGGCAAATCGTCGTCAAGGAACGCATAAGTCAAAAGAAAGAGCTGAAATTTCTGGATCAACAAGAAAAATCAAAAAGCAAAAAGGAACTGGTGGAGCACGTGCAGGTAGCATTAAGTCTGGTACACGTGTTGGTGGTGGTCGTATTTTTGGGCCAAGACCAAGAAACTATCACTTTAAATTGAATATCAAATTGAAGAGATTGGCTAGAAAATCAGCTTTCTCTTACAAAGCGAAAAATGAAGGAATTTTAGTGTTGGAAGATTTGAAATTTGACGCTGCAAAAACGAAAGAATTTATAGCGTTATTGTCAGCCTTGAAACTAGACAATGAAAAAGTTTTATTGATTCTAGGTGAACAAAATGATAACGTGTATTTGTCTTCTCGTAATTTAGGAAGAGTGAAAGTCGTAACGGCAGATTCAGTGAATACATTCGATGTTTTGAACGCGAAGAAAGTAGTTCTTGCTGAAAGCTCAATTTCAGTGATTGAAAAGATTTTAAATTAATTGATGATGAAAATAGTTATCAAAAAGCCTTTAATAACAGAAAAAGCAACTGCTGCTACCGAAAAGTTGAATCGTTTCACTTTTGCAGTAGACAGAAAGGCAAATAAGATCGAAATTAAAAAAGCCGTCGAGAAATTATACGGAGTCAGGATTACTGAAGTACGTACAATGAATTATGGCGGTGGCAAATCCTCTGTTAAATTTACTAACAAAGGTATCGTTGAGCAACCGAATCGCATATGGAAAAAAGCGATTGTAACGGTAGCAGAAGGAGAGACGATTGATTTATTTAATAATTTTTAAGTAGTTGACGAATGGGTCTTAAAAAATTCAAGCCTATCACTCCAGGGCAGAGACACAAGATTATCAGCGATTATTCTGAAATCACGACTGGTACTCCAGAAAAGAGTCTAGTTTCGAAGAAGAAAAAATCTGGTGGTCGTAACAATGACGGTAGAATGACTATGCGCTACATCGGTGGTGGTCACAAACAAAGATACCGAATTGTTGATTTCAAAAGAGACAAGCAAGACGTACCTGCTACGGTTAAGTCGATCGAATACGATCCAAACCGTACGGCACATATCGCTTTGTTGTTTTACGCTGATGGTGAAAAGCGCTACATTATTGCTCCGAACGGATTAAAAGTTGGAGACACTGTAGTTGCTGGAAAAACAGCGACGCCAAATGTCGGAAATGCACTTTTTTTAAGTGATGTTCCGCTTGGTACTGTAATTCATAATATTGAATTAAAACCTGGTAAAGGTGGTGCTATCGCTCGTGGAGCTGGTACTTACGCTCAATTGAACGCTCGTGATGGTCGTTATGCAATCGTTAAAATGCCTTCTGGTGAAACTAGAATGATTTTAACTACATGTATGGCTACGATCGGATCTGTATCTAACGCTGAACACAACTTGGCAGTTTCCGGTAAAGCTGGACGCTCTCGTTGGTTAGGCCGCCGTCCACGTGTACGTGGTGTAGTTATGAACCCTGTCGATCACCCTATGGGTGGTGGTGAAGGCCGTAACTCTGGAGGTCATCCGCGCTCACGTAATGGTATACCTGCTAAAGGTTACAAAACACGTGACAAGAAAAAGTATTCAGATAAGTTTATCATCGAAAGAAGAAAAAAATAAGTAAGATATGAGTCGTTCGTTGAAAAAACCACCTTTTGTTCACTACAAGTTGATGAAACGTGTGGATGATGCACAAGTGTCGAGTAGCAAAGCTGTTATTAAGACATGGTCGAGAGCATCTACGATTACTCCGGAATTCGTAGGATTGACATTCGCGGTGCACAATGGTAATAAATTCATTCCTGTGTTCGCAACTGAGAACATGGTCGGTCACAAATTGGGCGAGTTCGCTCCAACGCGTAACTTTAGAGGCCATGCAGGGAACAAGAAGGATAAAAAAAGATAAAATAGCAAAGTCATGGGTGCTAGGAAAAAAATAAGAGCTGAGAAATTAAAAGAAGCTAAAGGTCAAACAGCAATCGCAAGTTTGATTGGATCTTCTATTGCTCCGAGAAAAATGAGACTTGTTGCAGATCTTATTAGAGGAGTTGAAGTTAATAAAGCTTTAAACATACTGCAACATAATGCCAAAGATGCTTCTACTAGTTTAGAAAAACTTCTTCGTTCAGCAATTGCTAACTGGGAATCTAAAAATGAAGGAAAAAGCATTGAGGAAGAAACATTAGTCGTTAAGACAATTGAAGTCGGCGGCGGTGCAATGTTGAAGAGAATTCAAGCGGCTCCTCAAGGAAGAGCGCATAGAGTTAGAAAAAGATCAAACCATGTTACCATTGTTGTTGATGGTGCTAAATAAGTTGGGATAATGGGACAAAAAACAAATCCGATTGGCAATAGATTAGGCTTCATCCATGGATGGGAGTCTAACTGGTACGGTGGTAATGACTACAAAGATAAGCTTGTAGAAGATGACCAAATCCGTAAATATCTAAATGCTCGTTTATCAAGAGCTAGTATCGCGAAAATTATTATCGAGAGAACACTTAAGCTTGTTACAGTTACTATCAACACAGCTAGACCAGGAGTAATCATTGGAAAAGGTGGACAAGAGGTCGACAAGTTGAAAGAAGAGTTGAAAAAATTGACGAAGAAAGAAATCCAAATCAACATTTTCGAGGTTAAACGTCCAGAATTGGATGCTCGTTTAGTTGCAGATGGAATCGCTCGTCAATTAGAAGCTCGTATCTCTTTTAGAAGAGCAATTAAAATGGCAATAGCGAGTACAATGCGCATGGGAGCTGAAGGAATCAAAGTTAAGATTTCTGGACGTTTGAATGGCGCAGAAATGGCTCGTTCAGAGATGTACAAAGATGGACGTACTCCGTTACATACGTTCAGAGCTGACATCGATTATGCAGTTTCCGAAGCACATACGACTTATGGTCGCTTGGGTATCAAAGTGTGGATATGCAAGGGCGAAGTATATGGGAAACGAGATCTTTCACCAAATGTTGGAATGTCTGCATCAGCTGCGAAAGCAGGTGGAAATGCTGGACCAAGAAAACCAATGGGTGGTGCTAAGAGAAAGAAAAAATAAACAGTTAAGTTAAAAAGACGTAAGAGATGTTACAGCCAAAAAGAACCAAGTTTAGAAGGGTACAGAAAGGTCGAAACAGAGGACTAGCTCAAAGAGGTAGTACTATTGCTTTCGGTTCTTTCGGTCTAAAAACATTGGAGCCTGGATGGATCACATCACGCCAGATTGAAGCTTCACGTATCGCCGTAACCCGATATATGAAACGTGAAGGTCAGGTGTGGATCCGTATCTTCCCAGACAAGCCGGTTACCTCAAAACCAGCAGAAGTCCGAATGGGTAAAGGTAAAGGTGCTCCAAGTCACTGGGTAGCAGTAGTAAAGCCAGGTCGCATAATGTTTGAAGCAGATGGAGTTTCGTACGAAATCGCTAAAGAAGCAATGCGTTTGGCAGCACAAAAGATGCCGGTGAAATGCAAATTCGTTGTTCGCAACGATTATGTTATACCAGAGAAATAGAAAATAGTATGAAGCAGCAAGAAATCACAAAGCTTTCAGCCGACGACCTAAAAAGTAGAATCAATGATTTTTCGGAGCAATTGTATAAGTTAAAACTTACACATAGTGTTGCTCCTATGGAAAATCCGATTCAAATCAGAAAGGTCAGAAAAACAATCGCACGATTGAAAACTGAATTGACACAACGTGAAGCACAAGCTTAGTTGCTTGTTTAAAAATGAAATGAGCTTGAAATGGAAAAGCGTAATTTAAGAAAAGAACGAATCGGAATCGTAACTAGCAATAAAATGCAGAAGTCGATTGTCGTGTCCGTAGAGCGTAAGGTGAAACACCCGAAATACGGGAAGTTCGTAAAAAAAACGACTAAATTTGTAGCCCACGACGAAAATGATGACTGTAACATAGGTGATACAGTTAAGATCATGGAAACCCGTCCTTTGAGTAAATCAAAGAATTGGAGATTAGTAGAAATAGTCGAAAGAGCTAAATAATTCTAAGTAATGATACAGGTAGAATCAAGACTTGCAGTAGCAGACAACTCCGGAGCGAAGGAGGTATTGTGTATCCGAGTACTCGGAGGCACAAGACGCCGTTACGCTTCAGTTGGCGACAAAATCGTTGTTACTGTCAAGAGTGCAATGCCCTCTGGTGCCGTCAAAAAAGGAACGGTAGCCAAGGCAGTGGTCGTAAGAACCAAAAAAGAAGTACGCCGTGCAGATGGTTCATACATTCGTTTCGATGATAACGCTTGCGTTATTTTGAATCAAGCGGGTGAGATGAGAGGTACTCGTATTTTCGGACCAGTTGCTCGTGAGCTAAGAGAAAATAACTATATGAAGGTTGTTTCATTAGCCCCTGAGGTACTTTAAAATAATTGAAGTTATGCAACAGAAATTACACGTTAAAGTAGGAGACACAGTGAAAGTTATCACGGGTGAATCAAAAGATAAAGAAGGGAAAGTCCTAGTTATCGACAGAAAGAAAATGCGTGCCCTTGTAGAAGGTGTGAACATTGTTAAAAAACACACTAAACCAAGTGCAACGGATCCTCAAGGTGGAATCGTGGAGAAAGAATCAAGTGTCCATATTTCTAACCTTATTTTAGTTTACAAAGGTCAAGCAACGCGCACTGGTCGTAAAGTGAACGCTGATGGAAAAATAGTACGTTATTCAAAAAAGTCAGGGGAGGAGATTAAGTAATGAGTTATACACCAAGACTGAAGGAAAAGTATAGTGCGGAAATTATTCCGGCATTAACTGAAAAGTTTGGATACAAAACTTTAATGAGAGTTCCCAAACTGCAGAAAATTGTATTAAGCCAAGGAATGGGCGATGCAGTTGCTGATAAAAAATTAATCGATAGTGCAGTTGCAGATTTGTCTAGAATTGCTGGACAAAAAGCAATTACAACTATTTCTAAGAAAGATATTTCGAATTTCAAACTTAGAAAAGGTATGCCTATCGGAACAAAAGTTACACTAAGAGGTGAAAGAATGTATGAATTCTTAGATCGTCTTATTGCAGTGGCTCTTCCAAGAACACGTGACTTTAGAGGTATCAATCCAAAAGGATTTGATGGTCGTGGTAACTTTAACTTAGGAGTTAAAGAACACATCATTTTCCCTGAAATTGACATCGACAAAGTGAATCGTATTCTAGGAATGGACATCACTTTTGTTACATCAGCAGATAGTGATGAAGAAGCAAAAGCGCTTCTTGATGCATTCGGTTTCCCATTCATTAAAAAATAAAAGGAAATGGCTAAAGAATCAATGAAAGCGCGTGAGCGCAAAAGAGAAAGAATGGTAGTTCAATACGCTAAGAAACGTGAGGCTTTAACGAAAGTTATTAAGTCGTCTGACACTTCTGAAGAAGTATTGGCAGCTAAATGGGATGCAATGATGGCTATTCAAAAGCTACCTGCAAACTCTTCGAAGGTCCGTGTTCATAACCGTTGTGGTTTGACAGGTCGTCCTAGAGGTTACATGCGTCAATTTGGTGTTTCAAGGGTAACATTCCGTGAAATGGCTTTGTCGGGTAAGATCCCAGGAGTAAAGAAAGCTAGTTGGTAATTAAAAGAAAATAGGAAGATTATGACAACAGATCCTATAGCAGATTTTCTAACCAGAGTCCGTAACGCGAGTTCGGCTGGTTTGAAAATAGTAGAGATCCCTGGTTCAAATGTAAAAAGAGCAATGGCTCAAATTTTATTTGATCAAGGTTATATCGCTAATTACAAATTTGAAGAAGACGAAAAACAAGGTGTGATCAAAATCGCTTTGAAGTACAACCCGTCAACGAAAGTTCCTGCAATTACAAAATTGCAAAGAGCTTCAAGACCAGGACTTCGTAAGTACAGTGGATCAACAGAAATGCCAAGAGTTCTTAACGGACTAGGTATTGCTATCGTTTCAACTTCAAAAGGTGTAATTACTGATAAAGAAGCAAGAAAACTAAACGTGGGTGGAGAAGTTCTTTGCTACGTATATTAATTTTAAGTTTTAAGAAATGTCAAGGATAGGTAAATCCCCAGTAAACATCCCGAGTGGAGTAGACGTAAAGTTAAACGGTAATATCGTTACCGTTAAGGGTTCTAAAGGTGAGTTGACACAAGAGATTGATTCTTGTGTAAATTTAACCATAGAGGACAACATAATAACTTTCAGCCGCGAATCAGACGTGCCAGCACACCGTGCAAAACATGGTTTATACCGTGCTTTATTGCAAAATATGGTTGTTGGTGTATCGGAAGGGTATAAGAAGGAACTAGAAGTCATTGGTGTAGGTTACCGTGCAACTGCAACTGGTCAACAGTTGGAATTGTCATTGGGTTACTCTCACTCAATTATTTTAGAAGTTCCTTCGGAAATTAAGGTATCTGCAGATACTCAAAAAGGTAAGGCACCAGTGGTAACACTTGAGTCATACGATAAACAACTTTTGGGTCAAGTAGCTGCTAAGATTCGTTCCCTTCGTAAACCAGAACCATACAAAGGAAAAGGTATTCGATTCATGGGTGAAGAAATCAGAAGAAAAGCTGGTAAATCTGCAGGTAAAAAATAATTTTTAGAGTTATGGCATTTAGTAAATTAAACAGAAGAGCAAAAATCAAAAGAAGAATTAGAAAGAAAATTTCTGGTACTTCTAAGTTACCTCGTTTGTCTGTATATCGCAGTAACAAACAGATATATGCTCAATTGATAGATGATACAAACGGCGTTACGTTGGTTTCTTCATCATCATACAAAAACAGTGCAGTTGACAATAAGTCAAAAACTGAACAAGCTGCGGTTGTTGGAAAAGAAGTCGCTGAAAAGGCTTTGAAGGCTGGTATTGAGACTGTTGTGTTTGATCGCAATGGATACTTGTATCACGGTAGAGTTAAACAATTGGCTGACTCAGCTAGAGAAGGCGGACTAAAATTTTAAGACATGGCAGCACAAGTAGTAAATAGAGTAAAATCTTCGGAAATAGAGTTGAAAGACAAACTCGTGTCTGTAAATCGTGTTACGAAAGTAACAAAAGGTGGACGTACATTCAGTTTCTCAGCTATCGTAGTAGTAGGTGATGAGCACGGAATAGTTGGACATGGTTTGGGCAAAGCAAAAGAAGTAACTGAGGCAATTACCAAAGGTATTGATGACGCTAAGAAAAATCTGATAAAAGTTCCAATTTTAAGAGGAACGGTTCCACATACCCAAAAAGGTAAATTTGGTGGTGCTGAAGTACTTTTAAAGCCAGCTTCAGATGGTACAGGTGTTATCGCCGGTGGTGCGATGCGTGCAGTTCTTGAAAGCGTTGGAGTACATAATGTACTTGCTAAATCACAAGGATCTTCAAATCCACATAACGTGGTGAAAGCAACTATCGATGCTCTTTCTAAAATGCGTGACGCGGTAACCGTTGCAAGACAGAGAGGAATCACATTGGACAAAGTATTTAACGGTTAATAGACTTATAATCATGGCTACAATTAAAATTAAGCAAGTAAGAAGCGCTATTAGACGTCCAGCTGATCAAAAAGCAACGATAAAAGCGTTAGGATTTAGAAAGTTGAATCAAACGATTGAAAAGGAGGCAACTCCTCAAATCCTTGGGATGGTCAAAAAGATTCAGCATCTGATCGAAGTTGTTGAGTAAAACTTTAAAATCGAATCGAAATGAATCTAAATAATTTAACTCCTGCGAAAGGATCTCTTAACAGAGAAAAGAGAATCGCGCGTGGTCAGGGATCTGGTCACGGAGGAACATCTACCCGTGGACACAAGGGAGCAAAATCGCGTTCAGGATACAGTAAAAAAATTGGTTTTGAAGGTGGGCAAATGCCACTTCAAAGACGTGTACCTAAATTCGGTTTCAAAAATATTAACCGCGTTGAATACAAGGCAATCAATCTTGATATTATTCAGTCTTTGATCGAACGTAAAAACATCTCAGAAGTTACTCCTGAAGTTTTGCGTGAAAATGGACTTGTATCAAGAAATGAACTTGTTAAAATTCTTGGAAGAGGCGAGTTAAAATCCAAGATTAATGTAACAGCACACAAATTTTCAGGTACTGCAAAAACAGTTATTGAAGGTCAAGGTGGTGTTTGTTCAGAAATCTAATTAACTTTGCCAACATTTTTTTTAGAATGAAACGTTTTATACAGAATATTAAGAATATCTGGAAAGTCGAGGAACTTAGAAAGAGAATTATTTTAACTCTTACGTTAATCCTTGTCTACCGAGTAGGTTCGTTTATCATTTTGCCGGGTGTAAACTACAAGGCATTAACAAATGCGCAAGCATCTGGTGAGCAGAATACGTTGGAGACTTTACTTTCCCTGTTTTCTGGCGGTGGATTTTCTAATGCCTCAGTGATGGCATTAGGAATCATGCCCTATATTAGTGCATCGATTATCATGCAGTTATTAGGGATAGCCGTACCGGTAATTCAGAAAATGCAAAATGAAGGTGAATCAGGAAGAAAGCGTATCAACAATTATACGCGTATTCTAACAATTGTAATTTGTGCGCTTCAAGCTCCAAGCTACCTTAAATTGTATGTAGAATCAAAAGGTGCTTTACCTGAAGATGCTACTACGTTTTGGTGGACACAAACAATTCTTGTTTTAATTGCAGGATCTATGTTTGCAGTTTGGTTGGGTGAACGTATTACTGACAAAGGAATCGGAAACGGTATTTCTTTGTTGATTACTGTTGGAATTCTTGCTCGTTTGCCAGAAGCATTTGTTGCTGAATTCGGTATCAACGCAGGCAATTTAATTAAAATTGTTTTGGAAATTGTTGCTTTTATGGTAGTGGTGCTTTGTACCGTGCTAATTGTCCAAGGAGTCAGAAAAATTCCGCTCAATACAGCTAAACGAGTTGTAGGTGCGAGAAGTGTTGACGAACAAGGAGCAAGAAGTTACTTACCAATAAAAGTAAATGCAAGTGGTGTAATGCCTATCATTTTTGCGCAGGCAATTATGACTATTCCTGTAATGATCTTTGCAGGTGGAGATGGCGGTGGAAACTTTATCCAAAGAACATTAGGTGATATTTATGGTGTGAGCTATAATGTGTTATTGGCTGTTTTGATTATTGTTTTTACATATTTCTACACAGCAATTATGATTAATCCTCGTAAAATTGCAGATGATTTGAAACGAAGTGGTGGTTTTATCCCAGGTGTTAGACCAGGTGAAGAAACAGCTGAATACATCGATACCTTGGTTTCTAGAATTACGTTCCCAGGATCTGTATTCTTAGCAATCATCGCTATCATTCCTGCAATCGCTAAAATTGCTGGTGTGAATGCTGATTTCGCAATGTTCTTTGGTGGAACTTCAATGTTAATCATGGTTGGTGTTGTCTTAGATACATTGCAACAAATTGAGTCATATTTATTGAATCGTCACATGGATGGTTTGATGGAAGGAACACGAGTAAAAGGCAGAAGATCTGCTGGTGAACTGTCAGGAATGTAATTATGGCGAAACAAGCATCAATTGAACAAGATGGAGTAATCATCGAAGCACTATCCAATGCAATGTTTAGAGTTGAGTTGGAAAATGGACATGTGATTACTGCACATATTTCAGGAAAAATGAGGATGTTTTACATCAAAATCCTTCCTGGAGATAGAGTTAGAGTGGAAATGTCTCCTTATGATTTAACAAAAGGTAGAATTTCATTTAGATATAAATAGGAAGGTTCCTTAATTAAAGAAAAGATGAAAGTTAGAGCATCCGTAAAAAAGCGTTCTGCAGATTGCAAGATCGTTAGAAGAAAAGGAAGAGTTTATGTGATTAATAAAAAGAATCCTAAACTTAAACAAAGACAAGGGTAATATTTTAAAAGTATGGCACGTATTGCAGGAATAGATTTACCAAAGAACAAAAGAGGAGTTATTGGTTTAACTTACATCTATGGGATTGGTAGAAGTACTTCAAAGAAAATTTTGAAGGATAGTGGTGTTGACGAAAACATCAAGGTACAAGACTGGAATGACGAACAGCTTTCTGCTATTCGTGTATCGGTGAACGAAGTAAAAACAGAAGGTCAATTGCGTTCTGAGGTTCAATTGAACATCAAGCGTTTGATGGATATCGGATCTTTCCGTGGGATTCGTCACCGTGCTGGCTTACCACTTAGAGGTCAGCGTACTAAGAACAATTCTCGTACTAGAAAAGGTAAAAGAAAAACAGTTGCTAACAAGAAAAAAGCAACTAAATAATAGTTAGAAATGGCAAAGTCAAATCAAAAGAAGAAGAAAAATGTCAAAGTAGACGCGGTAGGTGAAGCGCATATTCAAGCTACCTTCAACAACGTAATTATCTCTCTGACTAACAACGCCGGTCAAGTTATTTCTTGGTCGTCCGCTGGTAAAATGGGCTTCAAAGGTTCTAAAAAGAACACACCTTATGCTGCACAAGTGTCAGCAGAAGATGCTGCAAAGGAAGCACATGACTTCGGATTACGTAGAGTAAAAGTGTATGTTAAAGGACCTGGTGCTGGTCGTGAATCAGCTATTCGGGCATTACACAATGCTGGTATCGAAGTTACGGAAATCGTGGATGTAACTCCACTTCCACACAACGGTTGTCGTCCACCGAAAAGACGTCGAGTTTAATATAGTATTATAAACCGCGAGAGGAATAAGTTATCGAAGGAAAGCCTTAATTCATAACCCTCTCCATAATTAAATAAAGATGGCAAGATATAGAGGTCCAAAATCAAAGATTGCGCGCCGTTTTAGGGATCCAATTTTTGGCCCTGATAAGGCATTGGACAAAAGAGCTTATGGTCCTGGACAACATGGCCCTAACAAAAGAAGAGGTGGAAAGCAATCAGAATATGCAATCCAACTTACTGAAAAACAAAAAGCAAAATACACTTACGGTATTTTAGAACGTCAATTCTCGAACATGTTCGTGAAAGCTTCTAGAATGAAAGGTATTACAGGTGAAAACTTGTTGCAATTGTGTGAAACTCGTCTTGATAATACAGTTTACCGTTTAGGAGTTGCTCCTACGCGTAGTGCTGCTCGTCAATTCGTAACACACAAACACATTACTGTAAATGGTGAAATCGTTAACATCCCATCTTATACAATTAAAATTGGTGATGTAATTGGAGTGCGTGAAAAATCTAAGTCTTTAGAAGCTATCACAGGTTCTCTTTCAGCAAATAGTAAGAAATACGATTGGTTAGATTGGAATAATTCTGACATGTCAGGTAAACTTTTAAGTGTGCCTTCGCGTGAAATGATTCCAGAAAACATTAAGGAGCAATTAATCGTCGAATTATACTCTAAGTAATAATTAACACATTGGTTTTCGGCTAAAGGATTAAGAGGATTTTCTTCATACCTTTTAAACGCGCAACCGAAGAACAAGTAAAAAGAAGAAACACAAATGGCAATTTTAGATTTTCAAAAACCGGACAAAGTTATCATGATTCAGTCCGATGAGCATCAAGGACAATTCGAATTTCGTCCCCTTGAGCCCGGATATGGTATCACAATTGGTAACTCTTTAAGACGTATATTACTTTCTTCACTTGAAGGTTTTGCAATTGCATCTATAAGAATCGAAGGTGTTGACCACGAATTTACAACAATTAAAGGTGTTGTAGAAGATGTAACTGAAATTATTTTGAATCTTAAACAAGTTCGATTTAAGCAACAAATTGAAGGAACTGATGCTGAAACTGTAGTAGTTTCAATTTCAGGTCAAGATCGTTTGACTGCAGGTGACTTAGGTCGATTTACATCTGCTTTTCAAGTATTGAATTCAGACTTGGTAATTTGTAACATGGAACCTTCTGCAAAGTTGGAAATTGAGTTAACAATTATCAAAGGACGTGGTTATGTTCCCGCTGAAGAAAATAAAGTAAGTGCGGCTCCATTTGGAACAATTTTTATCGACTCTATCTTTACACCAATTAAAAATGTAAAGTATTCGATTGAAAATTTCCGGGTAGAACAAAAGACAGATTACGAGAAATTAGTTCTTGATATCACGTCTGATGGTTCGGTACATCCAAAGGAAGCGCTTAAAGAAGCAGCAAAAATTCTTATACACCACTTTATGCTTTTCTCTGATGAGCGCATCACATTGGATAGTGAGGTTAAAGCTGAAACGGAAGAGTTTGATGAAACTTCTCTACACATGCGTCAATTATTGAAGACGAAATTGGTGGATATGGATTTATCAGTTCGTGCATTGAATTGTCTTAAGGCTGCTGATGTAGAAACCTTGGGTGACCTAGTTTCTTACAATAAAAACGACCTTTTGAAATTCCGTAATTTCGGTAAGAAATCACTTACTGAATTAGAAGACTTAGTTGATAACAAAGGTCTTTCTTTCGGAATGAATGTTTCTAAATATAAATTAGATAAAGATTAGTATCGCAATTAAATAATAATGGCGTAATAGGTGGCTGAGCTTAGGCGATACCTTAGTAAAGATTCAGTTAACCGTTACTTACGAAATTTTAAACATGAGACACGGTAATAAAGTAAATAATTTAGGTAGAAAGTCCGCACATAGAAAAGCGATGCTTTCTAACATGGCAAGTTCTCTTATCCTTCATAAACGCATCAGTACTACTGTTGCGAAAGCGAAAGCATTGAGAGGTTACGTAGAACCTTTGCTTACAAAATCGAAAACGGATACAACGCACTCACGCAGAATTGTATTTAGTTATTTGCAAAATAAAGAAATCGTAACTGAATTATTCAGAGACGTAGCACCGAAAATTGCTGATCGTACAGGTGGATACACACGTATTATTCGTACAGGATACCGTTTAGGTGATAACGCCGAAATGTGCATTATCGAATTGGTAGACTTCAATGAAATCTATACAAACGAAAAAGCAAAGAAAACAACACGTCGTTCAAGAAGAGGTGGTAAAGCAGGTTCTGAAGAAACTGTTGCAGCAAATGAAGTTGAAGCAAAAACAGAAGAAGTTGTTGAAGCAATAGAAGAGCCAACAAGTTCTGAAGAGCCACCAAGTTCTGAAGAGCCAACAGCTGATACTGAGCCAACAACTGACACTGAGCCAACAACTGACGAAGAATCAACTGAAGAAAAATAATTTTTTTGACAAAATTAGGAAGGGACAATGGAAACATTGTCCCTTTTTTTTGTTTTTCATTCTTGAGTATTGATTTGAAATTCTAACTTTGCAAAAAATTAGAGAATGGAAGAAAGAAAACCTGCTGTACTCGTTTTAGCCGACGGAACAGTATTTGAAGGTGTAGCTATTGGTAAAATCGGTACAACTACAGGTGAAATTGCATTCAACACAGGAATGACAGGTTACCAAGAAGTATTCACTGACCCTTCTTATTTTGGTCAAATTCTGATTATGACAACATCTCATATTGGAAACTATGGTGTTCATTCAGAAGAAGTCGAATCAGATTCAATTAAAATCGCTGGATTAGTAACAAAAAAATTCTCTGAAATTTATTCGAGACCATCAGCAACAGGATCTTTAGAAGATTTAATGTTTCAAAGTGAAACGGTGGGTATTTCTGATATCGATACCCGTTCTCTTGTAAGACATATCCGCAGCAAAGGAGCTATGAATGCGGTTATTTCTTCAGAAATATTGGATATTAACGAACTAAAAGAGATTGTTGCAAAGGCACCTTTAATGGATGGATTAGAATTGTCTTCTAAGGTTGCTTGCACAGAGGCATACGAAGTTTGTCCTGAAAATCCGAAATATAAAGTATCACTGATTGATTTTGGTGTAAAAATGAATATTGTACGCTGTTTGGTTGAAAGAGGATGCCATGTGAAGGTTTTTCCATTGAATTCTACAAAGTCAGATATGGACAGCTTTAATCCAGATGGCTACTTGTTATCAAATGGACCAGGTGATCCTGCAGCAATGCCTAGTTCCATCCAATTGGTAAAGGAATTGGTCGAAGATGACAAACCTATTTTTGGAATTTGCTTAGGACATCAGATTTTGGGTTTGAGTCAAGGCTTGAAAACCGAAAAAATGTTTAACGGACACCGAGGGATCAATCATCCAATAATGAATTTGAAATCGGGTAAAGGGGAAATTACTTCCCAAAATCATGGCTTTGTAATTTCAAAATCGAGTATTGAATTAAATCCAGCCATTCAAGTTACGCATCGCCATTTAAATGATGATACAATAGCAGGGATTGAATTGGTAGGAAGACCAATTTTCTCTGTTCAATATCATCCGGAAGCTTCGGCAGGACCTCACGATTCAAGATATCTTTTTGATCAATTTATTGAAAACATGAAAAACAATTAATTATGAGCCAGATAGAAAAAGTTATTGCGAGACAAATTTTAGATTCACGCGGAAATCCGACTGTTGAAGTAGATGTGATTACTTCAAATGGATATGTTGGAAGAGCAGCAGTACCATCTGGAGCATCAACTGGAATTCATGAAGCCGTGGAATTAAGAGATGGTGACAAAAGTAAGTATCTTGGAAAAGGCGTTTTAAAAGCAGTTACAAATGTCAATACACTGATCAATAGCGCTTTACACGGTTTTGATGTATTGGATCAAAAAGGAGTTGACTCATTGTTAATTAAACTGGATGGAACTGAAAATAAATCGAATTTGGGTGCTAACGCAATATTGGGTGTTTCATTGGCTGTGGCAAAAGCTGCATCTTTAGAATCTGGTTTAAGTTTATATCGTTATATCGGTGGAGTTGGTGCAGTAACAATGCCCGTTCCTATGATGAATATTTTAAATGGTGGATCTCACGCAGATAATTTAATTGACATTCAAGAATTTATGGTTATGCCATTTGGGGCAACAACATTTTCAGAAGGACTGCGATGGGGTACAGAGGTTTTTCATCACCTAAAAAGTGTATTGAAAGAGAAAGGAATGTCAACTAATGTTGGGGATGAAGGAGGTTTTGCACCAAATTTAGCTTCAAATGAAGAGGCAATCCAAGTCGTTGTTCAAGCGATTGAAAAAGCGGGTTTCAAACCTGGTGTAGATATGTTTATTGCATTAGACGCGGCAGCTTCAGAATTTTACGATGCTGAAAAGGGTAAATACATTTTCCATTCAACCGGAGAGGAAATGAATTCAAGCGAAATGGTTGAATTTTGGAGAAATTGGTGTGAAAAGTACCCGATTGTTTCAATTGAAGATGGTTTAGCTGAAGATGATTGGGCTGGTTGGAAATTGGCTACAGATGTGCTAGGAGAAAAGATTCAATTAGTTGGTGATGATTTGTTCGTTACGAATACAAAACGCCTTTCACGAGGAATTGAAGAGGGAATTGCTAATTCTATTCTTGTAAAAGTAAATCAGATTGGCACTTTAACGGAAACAATTGAAGCAGTGCAAATGGCAACACGAAACGGATATTCTTCGGTTATGAGTCATAGAAGTGGTGAAACAGAAGACAGTACAATCGCTGATTTAGCTGTGGCACTTAATACAGGGCAAATTAAAACGGGCTCAGCTTCAAGGAGTGACCGAATGGCAAAATACAATCAATTATTACGCATAGAGGAAGAATTAGGAGAAACGGCAGTATTTCTTGGTAAAAAGTTCAAATTTCTGAAGTAAATTAACACATGCGTTAAATTAATAACATATAAGGGGGTATTTGCCCCCTTTTTTTGTATAAAGGACTTTTTGCCTTAGTTTTACAAATTCGAGACGCAACTAAATAATAAGATTGTCGTCTAAGAACCAAACTTATACACTTATGAAAACATTAGGACTTATCTTTTTCTTGCTTTTAGGAGCTTCACAGGCAAGCGCACAAGAGCAATCAACTTCCTTTTTTGGTCAATGCATGATTGATGTGTCAACTCCTGAGGAAATGGCTCATCTTCAAATAGTAATGAAAGAAAATCCATATATCAAAGTTGTTAGATTGGATTACAATACACAAAGAGCGTTTGTCTTGACACAGAATTTAGAGTCTTTAACTGAAGAAAATTTCACTTCTTGGTTCAGTCAGTACGCTGATAAAGTTAGATGTGTTCAAGTAGGTCAACATGGTGTTGATAGTATCAAACCATTCCCTTTTGAAGGGTGTGAAAAATAATTAAGATGATTTTATTAAATAGATTTTTAGTTGTATTCACACTTGTTGCTTCATCGTTTGTTTTTGGGCAACAATTACCTGTGAATTGTGACTTGGCAATTCCTGGTTGTTCAACACCTTCTTTTGCCATTGTTGGAACTCAGCCTGCATATAATACGGTCGATTTTAGTTCTGGATCAATTTCCAATCCTAGTTCTAATCCTCAAGGTATTAACTCAGGATGTTTATTATCGGGTGAAACCGTTTCAACATTTATTTCAATCAATGTTGTTTCAAGTGGAACTTTAGAATGGTCAATGATCGGAACTGCAGGTGGATGTTTTGATTGGATTATGTGGGCAATGCCAAATGCAAATCCTTCTCAAGCATGCGCTGGGATTAATGGAAACACTTTGCCTCCAGTTGCTTGTAACTGGAATGGCACATGTAATGGAAATACAGGCATGGCCGCTGCAGGAAATTTACCTCCAAATGGATCTCCTTCTAGCTACCAACCACCATTAACTGTAACTGCTGGACAATCTTTTATGCTTTGTCTTTCTAATTATAGTTTTACAAACCAAAACGTAAACTTAAGTTTCTTTGGATCCGCTCAAGTTGTTTGCGGTGTTTCTGCTGCAGACCAAACAATTTGTCAAGGGACAAGTGCAATTGTTAATATTGCTACACCAGGTCTAACAGCACCTCAATTTAATTGGTTAGTAACAAATGGTGTTTCAAATACGTCTTCAGGTACTAATGTAACCGTTACACCGAATGTGACGACTACTTATTCAGTGCAGGTTACACAGCCAGCAACAATGTCTTCTAGTGCATTTATTGACACTGCAGTTTTTACGATTACAGTTGTACCACCACCAGTGCCAAATGCGGGTATTGATGATACCGTTTGTTTAGGTCAGCCTATTTATTTGTTCGGATCAATTAGTAATCCTTCAAATACACCATCTTGGCAAGTATTAACTGCGGGGATAACTCCTGCACCAACCGTCACTTTTGCTCCAAACTTTAATTCGTTAACGCCAACTGTTACGGTTAATCAAGTTGGTCTTTATTCATTTATCCTACGCGAAAACAACACGGTATGCGGAATGAGACGTGATACTGTTCGTGTTTTAGTTACTAATATTACACAAACGACATCATTTACCCCACCTTCTTGTGGTACTTTAAGCGATGCTACAATAACCATTACAAGTCCTTTAGCAGAAGAGTATAGCTTTAATAATGGTACTTCTTGGCAAACAGCAGCTACACAAGGTGGTTTTGCTGCAGGTACTTATACTGTTTGTTCAAGGAATTTTGCGGGCTGTCAAACTTGTTCGCAGGTTGTAGTAATAGATCCTCCAGTTGTTACAATTTCGGCTAGTAACGACACTTTAGTTTGTAAAAATGGCACAGCGACGTTGATTGCTTCTGCTACTGGTGGAACTAGTTATACTTTCAATTGGGGACAAACGAGTAGCACTGGAGCAACTCAATTAGTTAGCCCAACAGCCAACACAACTTATACAGTATTTGCAACAAATCAGAATGGCTGTGACTCGCCAACTGAAAGTATCATGGTGACTGTTCGAAATCCTATTACAGGGACGATATCTGCAGAAGATACAATCTGCCCAGGTTATCCAACAACTTTAACAGCAACGGCTGTGGGAGGAATTGGAACTCCTTTTACATTTGTGTGGAGCACTAGTGAATCTGGAATAGGCACTGATCATACAATTATTAATGTTAATCCAGCCGTTACAACGACTTATACAGTTACTGTAGAAGATGTTTGTGAGTCAACTCCTTTGGTAATGACTACTCGTATTGTAGTTGCGCCACTTCCAATACCGATGATTTCAACAGATATTAATAATGTTTGTGAACCAGCTGTATTTAACTTAACAAATGAAACAGATCCAACTATGGTTCAGGATGTGTTTTGGAGTGTTTCGAATGGAGATATGTTCCAAAATCAATCAACTGTAACAACAAGTGCAATATGGGATGGATTATACAATGTTCAATTGATTGTTACATCACCTCAAGGTTGTATAGATTCAACGACTTTTTATAATTTTTTGAATGTATATCCTAAACCAATTGCTGACTTTAGATACTCTCCAAACCCAGTATTGGTGTTCAATACAAAGGTGAAGTTTGTGAACTATTCAATTAACGGTGATTCGTACCAGTGGTTCTTTACAGAAGGGAATCCTTCTTATTCAGCATTAGATGACCCAACAGTTTTCTATCCTGATGGAGTTACAGGTGAATATGACGTCATGTTGATTACAACTTCGGAATTTGGCTGTATGGATACTGCAATGCAAACGGTGATAGTACTTCCTGAAATTCTTTTATATGCGCCAAATGCGTTCACGCCTGACAATGATGAATTCAATCAAGATTGGGGAATTCATATTTCTGGAATTGATGTTTATGATTTTCAATTGCTTGTTTTCAATCGATGGGGTCAAATCATTTGGGAATCAAATGATCCAGAAGCAAGATGGGACGGAACATACAATGGAGTGAGAATTCAACAAGGAGTGTATACTTGGACAATTCGAACAAAAGATGTAATTAATGATGCCAAATACGAGTGGAACGGCTTTATAAATGTGTTGAAATAATTTAAAACCCGGTTCGACCGGGTTTTTTTATGTCTTATTTATTGGATTTGGTTTAACTTTGCTTTACTAAAGTACAAACAATGAATATCCTAGATTTCCAACAAGACATTCAACATGGAATACCAAAATCAATTCCTGCTAAAAAAATAGTTGATCCTACCGTTAATCACGCTCCTAAAAGAAAGGACATTCTATCGTTGGAAGAAAAAAAATTAGCGTTGAGAAATGCTTTGAGGTATTTCCCGAAGGAACAGCATGAAGAATTAGCTGAAGATTTTTTGCATGAATTGGAATCATATGGTCGAATTTATATGCTGCGCTATCGACCGGATTATAAAATGTACGCACGTCCAATTGATGAGTATCCTGGCAAATCTTTGAAAGCAAAGGCAATTATGTTAATGATCCAAAACAATTTGGATTATGCGGTTGCTCAACATCCACATGAATTAATTACTTATGGAGGAAATGGTGCGGTTTTCCAAAATTGGATTCAGTATCGCTTAACGATGAAGTATTTGTCAGAAATGACAGATGAACAAACGTTGGTCATGTATTCAGGACACCCAATGGGTTTATTTCCTTCTCATTCAAATGCACCGAGAGTTGTTGTGACGAATGGAATGGTGATTCCTAATTATTCTAAACCAGACGATTGGGAAAAAATGAATGCTTTAGGAGTATCGCAATATGGACAAATGACTGCAGGTTCATATATGTATATTGGACCTCAAGGAATTGTTCATGGAACTACCATTACGGTTTTAAATGGATTTAGAAAAATAAAGAAATCGCCTGCAGGATCTTTGTTCCTTACATCGGGACTTGGAGGAATGTCAGGAGCACAACCAAAGGCAGGTAATATTTCTGGCTGTGTGACAGTTTGTGCAGAAGTTAACCCAAAGATTACAAAGATACGTCATGAACAAGGTTGGATCAATGAGATTTGTGAAGACTTAAATGAATTAGTCGCTCGTGTTCGAATTGCTCAAAAGAAAAAGGAAGTTATTTCGATTGCTTATTTGGGTAATATCGTAGATGTTTGGGAGAAATTTGATCAGGAAAATATTCACATCGATTTAGGTTCAGACCAAACATCTTTGCATAATCCATGGGCCGGCGGTTATTACCCAGTTGGTCAAAGTTTTGAAGCTTCAAATGAAATGATAGCAACGAATCCAGACTTATTCAAATTGAAAGTAAAGGAAACACTTGTTCGTCACGCCGCCGCTGTAAATAAGCATACAGCGAAAGGAACCTATTTTTTTGATTATGGCAATGCGTTTCTACTAGAAGCTTCGCGAGCTGGGGCCGATGTAATGGCACCAAATGGAATTGATTTCAAGTATCCTTCTTATGTTCAAGACATCATGGGACCCATGTGTTTCGATTATGGTTTTGGACCTTTTCGTTGGGTTTGCGCATCAGGTAAATCAGAAGATCTTCAAAAAACAGATACTATCGCGTGTGAGGTTTTGGAGGAAATGATGAAGAATAGTCCGCTTGAAATTCAGCAACAAATGGCTGATAATATTCAATGGATAAAAGGTGCGCAGCAAAACCAATTAGTTGTTGGTTCTCAAGCGCGAATCTTATATGCTGATGCTGAAGGAAGAATGCGCATTGCAGAGGCATTCAATAAGGCAATTGCAAATGGTGAGGTTGGACCAATAGTATTGGGCAGAGATCACCATGATGTTTCTGGAACAGATTCACCTTATCGAGAAACATCGAATATTTATGATGGTTCACGCTTTACAGCTGATATGGCGATTCAAAATGTTATCGGTGATAGTTTCCGCGGCGCAACATGGGTTTCTATTCACAATGGTGGTGGAGTTGGCTGGGGTGAAGTTATCAATGGCGGATTTGGAATGCTACTCGATGGAACATCTGAAGCAGACCGCTTATTGAAAATGATGCTCCACTGGGATGTGAATAATGGCATTGCAAGAAGAAGTTGGGCAAGAAATGAAGGTGCTGTTTTTGCGATTAAAAGAGCAATGGAAATGGAGCCTGCATTAAAAGTGACCGTTCCAGAAAATGTAGAAGATTCAATAATTGAAAGAGTTTTCTCAGCAGTTAAAAGCTAAGAAACTTGAATTAATTCGTTTTTTAGAGTGTAAAATAGGTAGCCTTTTACATTCGCTACACCCATTTCTGCAAAAATGGCGCAATACGACTTTAATTGCGTTTGATCTGACTTTTTAGGCAATCCTGTTTTAAAATCTAAGATAATCGTTTCATTTTCTTTGATAAGGACCTTATCAGGACGTTTTGTTTCGTCTTCACTGATAAGTATTGATTGTTCATTCAAAACTTCTATTGTTCCCGCATAGATCGCTCGAAAATCAGCTGAATCAAAAATTGCATTAGCTTTATTCATTAAAGTAATTCGATTATTTACTTCAACTTGACCATTTTTAATTAAACTATCTAGCGTACTCCTTAATGAATCTTGATCCCTTGTTTCTGCCATCAATAAATGGAATTGATTTCCAAAATTCTGTTCTTCTGACAGTGTAAATTCAACGTCACTTAATTTCCGTTCCTTTAAAGCAATATCTGGAAACCATAATGTTTCACTTATTTGTTTGGGTTCAAAGAATAAAGAGTTGACAGATGTAGGACTTGTGTATTCGCATTTTATTCCTATTTCAAGTTGAAGACTACCATCGGCAAGGATGGAATGCGATTGCTTTGTCAAAGCATTATGTAAAATGCTTCCAAAGCCTTCTTTTTTGAAATGATTGAATCCGTACAATCTATTCTTGGCTCTTGTTAGTGCGACATAACAAAGATTCATTTTATCAGTGAAAATTTGATTTTCTTCTTCTTCATGTTGCGAGCGAATGGAGTCAAGTTCATTACTTTTACTCAAACTAGTTCTTAAAATCAGTTCTTCGGACTCCAACATGAATTTCGAAGTCTTATTGATCTTCGTGTCAAAATCCAAAGATGGAACGATAATAATGGGAAATTCTAAGCCTTTAGACTTGTGAATTGTCATGATAACTATCGCATCGTCACTTGCTGGCGTTTGAATGGCTAAATTATTTTTTTTCTCTTCGTAAAGATCAATGAGTCCTTTCAAATCTGGACCTTTTGCTTGTTCAAATTCATACGTAAAATCAGCAAAGTGATGTAAATAAGGATCCGTGAGTTCATTCCATTGCATTAATCCGATAAATTGTTGAATCAAATCATATAATCCTTCATATTTAAAAAAGAATTGATTGACAGAACCAAAATGTTCGTTTAGAAATTTTTTATTATCGAAAGAAGTTCGTGTATGTCTGTCCTCACTTGTAATAATATTCAGATAGCTTCGATACAATTCAAAAGGCTCTTTAAACTGACAATTAAAATACATTTCTGCAAACATTTTCGCTTCACTTTCTTGTGCTGGTCGAAGTCTACGTTTTAAGTAGGAAACAATTAAATTGACACGTAAATCATTACTCAGTAAAAGTGATTCAGCAGAGATAATTTTAAAACCTTCCTTTTTCAATTCAACTGCCCAATGATTTGCTTCTTTGTTTTTTTCAGCGAGAAGACAGATGTCAGAAAGCTTGAAACCATCCTTTTTTGCATCTTCAATGATTGTTAGAATGTGAGGCTTTACATTCGAAGTATCTTCTTTTTCCTTTAATCCGGAGTTGATACTTACAAAACCATTTGCAGAAGATTTCGGATGTTGAAAAACCGATTTATAAAAAGGTATGGAAGACGATGGTAAAGCTTCTTTAAGATCAGTAAATAACTGATTATTGAAATTGACAATTTCTGGAGCAGATCGCCAATTATCATCCAAACTTTTTAAATCTCCTGCAGTTTCGAAATAGTTCGAGATGACTTCGATAGTTGATTCTTTCTCGGGATTGTAGATCCGTGGCAAGGCTACAAATTGTTCAGCAACACCATTCTTAAAACGATAAATTGATTGCTTTGGATCACCAACAATGAGATTTTTATTGCCTTTAGATAAAGATTCATGCACCAAAGGCACCATATTCAACCATTGTAAACGAGAAGTGTCTTGAAATTCATCCAATAAGAAATGACTAAATCGATTACCAAGACGCTCGTAGATAAATGGGGCTTCTTCTTGCTGGACAAGCGTAGAAATTAATTTATTGAATTCAGAAATACGGATAATTCGTTCATCCTTTTTTAAGGTTTCAATCGCATCTGCCACATATCTGAGCATCGACATGTTGTAGAAATCCTTTCGAAATAATTGTTTAGACAAATAGCTTTGTGCATGGCTTTTTTTGAATTCATTCAAATGCAGCAGTTTTGATTGCAATTCCGCTGGAAAAATTCTTCCTTTGGGTGCTTCTTGCAAACAATTTTTCAGAAAACTATCGGTAAAGGATTTTGATTCAAAAACAGTTGAATCAATCAGTGCTTCAATTACTTTTGACGTGTGACTTGCACCCGGCAAATTCGAAGAAACTAAACCAAGTGAAGAGTATAAGTTGCTAATCTCTTTGGTTAAAATGCAATATTCACGGTCGATAATAGCTAATTCTGCATTGAGCTCAGCATAGCGTTCCGCAGAAAAATCGGATGCAAGTAGTTTTTGAACGTAAGGCTGATCTTTTTCTTTATTTAAGGTTTCACCGAATTCGATTAATTTCTTTCGGAAATCCCATGAATCGCCATCATCTAGATTTCTTTTCGCAAAATTAAATGCAGATTTGGTGAATTCAACTAATTCATCGGAGCCCATATTACTTAAAAGTAAGTCGACCACTTGTTCAACCACTAATTTTTCATTCAATACAACCTCGAAATCAGCTGGTAAATTTAAATCACGACTAAATGATCGAATCAAGCGAAGATTGAATTTGTCAATTGTTAAAACATGAAAATCTTCATAGCGATGCAATAATTCTTGTAGCACTATTCTTGCTCGTTTATGAACATCTTTCGGATCAATACCTACTTCTTCTCCTATTTGAATAGCATATTGTTCTGAAGTTTTGGTATGTACTTCTGGGAAACTCAATTGATCCAGTGCCTCAATTATTCTGTTTTTCATTTCCAACGAAGCCATGTTGGTAAACGTCATAGCTATGATTTGAGAAAAGCGTGTTGATTGGTTTTCATCTAAAAGGAGCAGTTTTATATACTCCTTAACCAAATTATACGTCTTGCCACTACCAGCTGAAGCATTCAGAATTTTAAAAGGTTTTGGATCAATAGCTTGTTGAATCATGAATATGGCTAATTTCTATTTTGTTTGAAGTAGAAAAAATATGATTAAAAGTAGAGAATTCTATTCGTTTTATCTAAATTTGTTAATACTGTTATATGAAACAAACGACATTTTATCTTTTATCAATTCTTATTTTGGCTTCTTGTCAAGATGATGAGGTAATTCCTCCTGCGGCGGTAGTTGATCAATTAAAAATGACAATGCAACCAACTTTTGGTTCAGTCGATTTGATTTTAGATCAAACATATACAACAGATGAAGGCTATTTGGTGCAATTTACCGATTTGAAATGTTATTTGACCGATATTGCAAGCTCCTCAACAACCTTATGTTCCAGCGCATTATTTGACTATCGTGAAAGAGGAACGTCACTTTTTACGAAGCCAGGAAAACCTTCAAATTTTTCAAATTTAACAGCGAATTTGGGTGTGCCACCATCAAGTAATCATGCTGATCCTACTGCTTTTGCTTCAACTGACCCTCTTAACATTATTATTGCAAATGACATGCATTGGGGATGGAATCCAGGTTATATTTTCATCAAAGTGGAAGCAAGAGTTGATACTTTGCCAAATGGCATTGATAATTTTGATCATTTTGTTGTGTTTCATGTTGGTGGTGAACCTTATCTTCAAAATTTCCAGCTAAATTCAATTTCATGGATTGCTGAAGGAAATGGAATTTTTTCGAGGAGATTAAAATTGGATATGCAAAAATTCCTAAATAATGGAACGGAGGCAATTGATTTAAAAACAGAATTCAGTTCACATACTGCTGCTGGACAGGAATCGCTTAGTTTGAAAGTAATGGAGCATTTTAACCAGGCGATTAGTCTATTTTGATTTTATGAAATATTTATTAATCATATTTGTGCTGTTGGTGTTTGTATTATCTTGTAAAAAGGATAAGGTAGGATACACGCCAAGCCCTTATGAATTAGATATCCCATCTCATTTTCCCGACATGGAAATTCCAGCGGATAATCCAATGACAATTGAAGGTGTAATCCTCGGTCGTTTATTGTTTTATGAAGAAAGATTAAGTGGTGACAACACACAGTCGTGTGCTTCCTGCCATGCAATCGCAAATGCATTTTCCGATCCCAATCAATTTTCTACAGGGATAAATGGTATTCAAGGAAACCGCAATTCGATGGCCTTAATAAATTTAGGTTGGCAAAATTCTTTTTCTGGGATGGACGGTCTTCAACGCTTGAAAAGCAAATACTTGAGCCAGTGCCAAATCCAATTGAAATGCACCAATCGTGGAAAGATGCTATAGCTAAATTGGCGAGCGATGTCAAATACCGCAATTTGTTTTATAAAGCATTTGGCGAAGAGGGTATTGACTCAAGTAAAGTGGCTAAATCTATGGCGCAGTTTATAAGAACGTTAATCTCTGGAACATCGAAATATGACGTAATGTATAAATATGAAAACGGATATACCTTATCCGCTGTTGACCAAGCAATTTTGACAACCATCACCAATGAGGAATGGGGCGGATATGATTTATTTAAAAGTTTAAATGGTGCTGATTGTTTTCATTGCCACAATGGGCCTTTAATGCAAGTGCAAAAGTTCAGTAACAATGGCTTAGATGCTACCTTTGCTGATCATGGAAGAGCCGGTATAACAGGCAATCCAAATGACATGGGTAAGTTTAAAGTTCCAACTTTACGTAACATTGCATTGACCGCACCTTATATGCACGATGGAAGATTTACAACATTAGAGCAAGTGATCGAGCATTACTCTTCTGGCATTAATCAATCATCGACAATTGATCCTTTGATTGAATTTGCTTTTCAAGGAGGAGTCCAATTGGATGCAGAAGGGAAAAGTATCCTGAAGAAATTTTTAGAAACCTTAACAGATTATAATTTTATAAACAATCCTAACTTTAAGGATCCGAATTAAACGAATTAGAAGATGATTGATGAAAGAAGATTGACTACCGAGGAGAAGGCATTAAAAATAAATTTGACATCAGACATTTACGGTTGTTTTGCTGAAATTGGTGCAGGGCAAGAAGTTGCCGCTAACTTTTTCAAAGCTGGTGGTAGTTCTGGCACAATAGCATATACTCAATCTGCCTATGACATGAAAGTTTCAGATTCAATGTATGGTGAAGCTTCGCGATATGTTTGTGAGGAAAGACTTATCACTATGTTGGAAACTGAATATGGAACACTGAAATTTCGTTTACCAAGTAAATACAAAGAAGCTCGATTTTTTGCATTTAGCAATACGGTTGAATCTTTGAATTATCATAAAACTAATCAAGGTCAAGGATGGGTTGGGATTCGTTTTCAATTAAACCTGGATGCTGAACCTAATGACGTTATTCTTCATATTAAAATGCATGATAATAGTCACAAAGCACAGCAGGAAGCTTTAGGTATTTTAGGGGTTAATTTAATTCATGCATGTTATTTTCATAATGATGACTTACACGAGTTTTTAGAAAATCTTGTTCATCGTTTACCTCGTGATCGCATGGAAATCGATATGCTCCGTGTTTCTGGACCCGATTTTAATAATATAGATAATCGAATCATCGCTTTGAATTTGGTGAAAAGAGGTATAACTGATGCAACAATGTTTGATTTGACGGGTCATGTTGTTCAACCAGCAACTGCTCTTTATAAAAAGAATATACTATTAATGCGCGGCCGTTTCAGACCAGTAACCAAAGTGCATATTGATATGATTGAAACTGGAACGAAACAATTTGTAAAGGAAAGTGAGGTAAGAGAAGAAAATCTTAGAGTAATTTTCGAATTAACCTTAAAGGATTTGACAGCTGATGGTAAAATATCAGATAAAGATTTCGTGGATCGAGCAGAACTACTTGGATTGTTAGGCTACACAGTAATGATTTCAAATTATTTGAAGCATTACAAAATGGTCGATTATTTAGCGTCAATTGCCAAAGAAAAGCGAATGGGTGTCATTTTGGGTATTTATAATTTGAATACCATTTTTGACGAACGTTATTATGATAATTTACCTGGAGGTTTGCTCGAAGCATTTGGGCGCGGGTTTGGTCACAATGTTAAATTGTTTATCTATCCAGCGACGAATGTTGACACTGGAGAGATCTATTCCTTGTCTAATATTAAAATTCCAACTCATTTAAGTGGTTTACTTCAATATTTAGTAGACAATAATAAAATGGAATCTATTGAAGACTTTGACCCCAAATTGTTACATATTATGTCTGATGACGTCTTGTCAAAAATTAAAGCGGGTTCAACTAGTTGGGAAGAAGATGTGCCTAAAGAGGTGACAGAAGCAATCAAAGAGTATGATTTGTTTGGTTTTAAAAAGACCAAAGAAGCTGTAAATCATTAGTTTTTAGCCAAACATGCCACACATTAAAAACGCACTCATTCGTTTTCGAATTATTGACAAATGTTTGCGCAATAAATATAAAACATATCCAACTAAACAAGATTTAAGAGAAGCTTGTGAAGAATCTTTGTTTGGTTCTATTGACGGTGCAAATATTTGTGATTCGACTATCGAAAAAGATATGTTTGCCATGAAGATGGAACATGACGCTCCAATTCGCTACAGTAAAAGGTATAATGGTTATTATTACGAAGATCCTAATTTTAGTATAAACGATATTCCACTCACAGAAGATGATTTGAGTGCGATTAACTTTGCAGCCAAAACATTGATGCAGTTTAAGGATGTTGATATGTTCAAACAATTCGGCAATGCGATTGACAAAATAGTTGACCGAGTCGCTATTGCAAATGACCCAAATCAAGCAAATTTCTCTCATCTTGTTCAGTTTGAAACAGCTATTTCATCTTCTGGAAATGAATTTTTACCATTATTACTGGATGGGATGCGTATAAATCGGTCTGTTTCATTCCAGTACACAAGTTTTATTTCAAACAAGTCGAAACAGCGTGATGTTACTCCGCTTTTATTAAAGGAATACAGAAATAGATGGTACCTAATTTCGTATGACCCATCAAAAAATGATATTGTAACCTATGGTTTAGACAGAATGTCTGAGGTAGAAATAAATGAAAATGAAGGGGAAAAACCTGAATCATTTAACGCAGATGATTACTTCAAGTATGCTATTGGGATTACCAGCAATAGAAGCAAACCAGAAATAATCGTGCTGAAAACGGGAAATGTGGCAGCAAAATATATCGATTCACAACCTTTTCATCCAACGCAAAAAATCATCAAAGAAGGGAAGAATAAAACTACCTTTCAATTAGAAGTACTTGTTTCAGAGGAATTAATTCGAACTTTAATGTCATACGGTGGCGAAATTGAAGTGGTAGAACCTGAATCTTTGAGATCTATCATGATCAAACGCGTTTTTGATTTAGCTGAAGTCTATAATATTTGATTTCAATTCACTGCTTTTTTTAAAAGCATCTCTTATCTTCGTTGAAAATTTTGATCATGGAAATTATTCGTACACTCATAAATGGTGTTTGTGAATTAAAACTCAACAGACCCGCCGTTTTTAATTCTTTTAATCAATCGATGGCTTTTGAACTTCAAAAAGCGCTAGATGAGGCTGAATTGAATGAAGAAGTAAGAGCAATTGTTATTACAGGTGAAGGAAAAGCATTTTGTGCAGGTCAAGATTTAGCAGAAGCAATGGATCCAGAAGGACCAGAATTGCAATCCATCGTAAAAGATCACTATAATCCAATAATAGAACGAATCAGAGCCATTGAAAAACCAATCATTGCTGCAGTAAATGGCGTTGCAGCTGGTGCTGGTGCAAATATCGCATTGGCTTGTGACATCACAATTGCTAAGAAAAGTGCAAGTTTTATTCAAGCTTTTTCGAAAATTGGGTTGATTCCAGATTCTGGAGGTACATTTTTTTTACCAAGAATCATTGGTTCACAAAAGGCATTGGCTCTAATGATGACGGGTGATAAAATTTCAGCAGAGCAGGCAGACCAAATGAATATGATCTACAAGGCGGTGACTGATGAATCATTTGAGGCAGAAGTAAAATCATTTGCTGAAAATATTGCTTCCATGCCAACTCGTGGACTCGGTTTAACAAAAAAAGCAGTGAATGCAACATTTTCAAATAATTTAACGCAGCAATTGGCACTTGAAGAAGAATTACAAACTGAGGCAGGACAAACGTATGATTTCCAGGAAGGTGTGAATGCATTTTTAGAGAAACGTAAGCCAGTTTTTAAAGGGAAGTAAACTAGGTTTGGGAAAGTGACAGGGATTAGAGAGTCAGGAGGAAGGAATTAGAGAGTCAGGAGGAAGGGATTTAATTAGAGAGCGATATGAAACATAATTTTAGAGATTTAGGTATTTGGAAGGACTCTTTTTTAATTGTTAAAGAAGTTTATGAATTATGTAAAACTTTACCTGAAGATGAGAAGTATGGTTTGAAGAGTCAAATTCAGAGATGTGCGGTTTCAATTCCGTCAAATATTGCAGAAGGTTCAGGAAGAACTTCTGATAAAGAATTTTTATATTTATTGAATATTGCAATTTCATCTTCATATGAATTAGAAACTCAATTGTTACTATGCCAAGATATTTTTAAGATGAATGTTGAAGCAATTGTAGAAAAACTCCACAGCAATCAACGAATGATTGGAGGTTTAAAAAGAAAAATAAATAATAATTAAAAACAGAGGCAGGAGGCGGATAAGGATAGTTTAACAAAACAAGCCCTGATTCTTGATTCCAGTTGTCTTTTAGTCTAAATAAAAATGGTAGTAGGAGTTTTAGGAGCAGGAACAATGGGTGCGGGAATTGCACAAGTTGCTGCTCAAAATAATTGTGAAGTCGTATTGGTTGATCTGAGTCAGGAAATGTTGACGAAGGCTGAAAGCAATTTAGACAGAGTATTGAATCGGTTGGTAGAGAAAGGTAGCCTTTCGGAAGATGATAAAATTAATATTCAAGGAAGAATAAGTTATTCAACTGATATTCGTGACTTCAAAGCGTCTAGCCTAGTAATTGAAGCAATCGTCGAGAACTTGGATGTTAAGCATAAAGTATTTGCTGACTTGGAATCAATTGTTTCGAATGAGTGCATTTTAGCAAGCAATACTTCATCACTCTCAATCGCGTCAATAGGGTCTGTTTTAAAAAATCCTTCACGTATTATTGGAATTCACTTTTTCAATCCAGCGCCTTTAATGCCCCTGGTAGAGATTATTCCAGCGGTACAAACTTCAGATGCGACCTTGGCTAATACAAAAGCCTTGATTTCAAATTGGAAGAAAGTTGGGGTTATTTGTAAAGATACTCCCGGATTTATCGTTAACCGTGTTGCTCGACCTTTTTATGGAGAAGCGCTTCGGATATATGAAGAAGGAATTGCTGATTTCGCAACAATTGATTGGGCAATGACTTCCATTGGAGGATTTAGAATGGGACCATTTACATTGATGGATTACATAGGTAATGACGTAAATTATGCAGTAACAGAATCCGTTTTTGCCTCTTTCTATTACGATCCGCGTTTCAAACCATCTTTTACGCAAAAGCGACACAAAGAAGCAGGATTTTATGGAAAGAAATCTGGTCGAGGATATTATAATTACGCAGAAGGTGCTGAGTTACCGAAACCTATTGAGAATGCAGAAATAGGTCAACTTATCTTTAACCGTATTTTGGTGATGCTTATTAATGAAGCAATAGATGCTGTATTCTTGAAAGTTGCCTCAAAAGAAGATGTCGATTTAGCTATGACAAATGGGGTGAATTATCCTAAAGGATTATTGAAATGGGCGGATGAAATCGGTTTGAAAAATGTTTTAAGGCGATTGGAGGAACTTTTTGAAGAATATGGAGAAGATCGTTATCGTCCAAATCCACTATTGAGAAGAATGGTGAAAAACAACCAATGCTTCTTTAATTAATAAAAAATGCCTCGCAATTGTGAGGCATTTTCGTTTATAGATCTTAGCTTATAAAATAGATCGTCGCTTATAAATTAGAGACAATCTTTTTCGCTTGAGAAGCATAATAGCCGTTCGCGTTAATGATCTTTTGGAAAAGTGCACTAGCTTCTGCTTTTTTTCCATCAGACAAAAGGCTTTTTGCAGCATACCATATCGCCTCCTCATTGAAGTTAGTGTATTTAGAATCGATGCATTGATTAAAAGCACTTACTGCACTGCTGAATTCCTTTAAATTGTAATAGCACAGCCCAGCATAGAAATTAGCGTTCACATCGTCTGGATAAGTCTCAAGAATCACTTGGAAACGTGATAGTGCTTTTTTATTCTGTCCTTTTGAGAATAGTTCCATGGTTTTACTAACATATTCAATATAGGGGATATCCACATTTTTCCATTCTGTGGCTTCTTCCAATTCTGTTGTTTCACCAACATTTGCAGGTGTTCCAGTCAAAACCATTTGTTTAGTCATGATCTTTGGTTTAGAACGATAGGCACGATAATCCAATAGTTTCATATCAAACAAGTAAATTTCCTTTCCTAAAGTTGACTCTTTAATGAGTGTCGTTTCCTTTTCTACTTCTTCAATCTTTGAAATAGCTAAATTATCAATCACCTCTGTTTTTACATTATTTGACTGTTCGCTTTTCTGGATGGTAAAATCCTTAACAATTGTTTGAATGGCGATTTGTTGTTTTTTTGGCAATTCTTGCATCGCTTCGATCTTCGCTGGAGTAACAACATCGGTCTGTTCTACTTTAATCGAGCTTGATTCATTCGCAGCTATTTGTAGCTCTTTAGATGCCTCATCTCTAAAGTTGAATAATACCACACTTATAATGATTCCAAGTATTAAAACGGCCGAGCCCCAGATATATGGGCTGTAATTCGGTTTGAATTTCTTATCAAGTCGTTTCATGTTCAATGGAACTTCACTTGGCGCTGACCAACCTTCTAGCGCATCAGTATCGAAATCGTTTTCGAGTAAATCTTTCTCAATACGATGCTTCACCGTCTCGTCAGTAGTTGAACGATACAAGTCAATATCCTCGCGAGATAAATTCCGTTGATATGGTTTATTTGAATTCATTGCGTTCCTCCAATCGTAATTTTAAGTTTCTTTTTCCATTTTGAATTGCACTTTTCACTTGCATTAGAGTTAAATGTAATTCATCACAAATCTGCTGATAAGACATTTCTTTTAAATAGAAAAGTTCAATACAGCTCCGTTGTTCGTCCTTTAATAAAGGAATCACTTCTTCAAGTGCGGAAAGTTTTTGTTCATTCAGGTGTAGTTCATCACTTAAATTTTCATCCTTAACTTCCGTTAATTCGAGCGATGAGGTATTGATTCCCTTTTTGCGAAACAACATAAAACATTCATTTTTAGTCACCATATATAACCATGACTTAAAATAGTTGATTTCGTGTTTCAATAATTTATGGTGAAGACTTTCAAAAATTTGCATAGTAACATCTTCCGACTCTGTCACATTTTTTAGGTACTTCATGCAGGATCCCATCACAAGGTGACCATAGCGTTCATACAAAATTCCGATGCACTCATTATGCTGCTCATTTTTATAAATGGCTACAAGTTCCTCATCGGATTTAGTTCGATATGTTTTTCGTTTAAAAGAGAACATTTGTGTACTTAGATGTCATAAAAGTAATATTCCATAAAGTTGAATGAAAGTTTTTCCGAATTTAGTAACTTCAAGGCTTGAAAAGTATGCATGATATCATATAAGTTTGTCAAGCAATTTTTCTTACGAAATAACAATAACAATTCTTATGAAGAAAATAGCCCTTTTGACCTCTGGAGGTGATTCACCAGGTATGAATGCAGCCATTCGTTCAATCGTTAAAACATGTTTGCACTATAATATAGTACCATTTGGCATTTACGATGGATATCAGGGAATGATTGATGGGCGAGGAAAAGAAATGGTTTATACTGATATTGATAATATCATTCAATATGGAGGTACTATTCTGGGAACTGCCCGTTGCCAAGAATTCCTTACACCCGAAGGACGACAAAAAGCGTATCGATTCTTAAATAAAAATGAGATTGATGGACTAGTTGTAATTGGTGGTGATGGTACTTTTACAGGTGCGAATATGTTGAGTCAAGAGAACAATATTCCAATTATCGGTTTACCAGGAACGATAGACAATGACATTTATGGGACCGATTATACAATTGGTTTTGATACAGCCTTGAACACAGTTATTGATGCAGTAGACAAGATAAGAGATACCGCTTCAAGTCATCACCGTGTTTTCTTTATAGAAGTAATGGGCAGAGATGTTGGATTGTTGGCCTTGCATTCAGCGATTGCTTCAGGTGCCGATTCAGTTTTGATTCCAGAGGAGATAACGAACATATCAAAGTTGGTAGCAGACATAAAGTTGCACAATAAGGGAAGAAGAAGTACCATTATCATGGTTGCAGAAGGAGATGATGAAGGTCATGCAATTGATATCTTAAATAAAGTAAAACCCTTTCTTCCTGAATATGATTTGCGTCATTCCGTCTTAGGACATATTCAAAGAGGTGGTAATCCATCTGCTTTGGACCGTAAGATTGCGACTCGAATGGGTAATCATGCAGTTGAATTACTAATGGCAGGAAAAACATGTCTAACAGTGGGTGTTAGAGGTGAAGATTTAGTCACTTGTCCAATTTCAGAAGCGATAAAAGAACATTCTGAGTTAGATATGGCTTATTTGAAACTGCTAGAAGTACTTCGAACGAAATAGGTAAAACTGTTTAGAGGTTTTAAGGATTAATTTAACCTTGTCATCTTATTAAATATAGCAGGATTTAATCCTTCTTTTTTGTTTGATTTGTTTTTTTTGAAAAAAAAATCAATCCAAAATATGCGTAATCAGTGAGTTAAGAGATAGATGAACTTTTTTTCAAAAAAAGATTGTTTAAAACCCTTGCTGAACCAAAAAGAGTGCATATCTTTGCACCCCGATTACAACGGTAGGCGGCTTTAAAATTGACAGGATAACAACAAAATCAAGACTTAAGAGAGAAAGTCATTCGTCGAAGGTTTTGAAGTGTTAGTAGAAAAAATGAAAAAAACTTTTATCAACTCTTGTTAGAATGAAATAAGTGATTACCTTTGCCCTCCCAAATCGAACGAGATAAGGGATAATGAAACAAACGAAATGTCGTCCTATAGTCTTAATGTATTTAAGATTTAGAGTCACAATGAA
>Ga0105050_10000665_pt1 | contig 52458 bp, 35 predicted proteins | sample FRY01_FD_78088 | JGI IMG/M metagenome (GOLD analysis project Ga0105050, IMG submission 78088) | Freshwater microbial communities from Lake Fryxell liftoff mats and glacier meltwater in Antarctica - FRY-01 | ecosystem: Environmental > Aquatic > Freshwater > Ice > Glacier meltwater ...
CACGTTGCTGAGCGATAACCGCAGCACGTTCATCCTGTAGTCTGTTTTGTTCTTGCAAGTAGTGTGTCAGCTGGGCTTGGACAGCTCTTTCAAAGCTCTGCAGCCATCGCAGTCTGTCCATTTCATACGGATCATAGTTTTCACCAACGGTGATAGAAAGGTATGCACCTCCCCCTAAATTACGCTGTGCCGTTAACCCGCCACGAAATCTACTTATTGCACTGTCAAAAGGGGTCAGGCGCCAGGTCCCCGAATGGTCAGGAGCTCCAACTAAACAATCACGTACTGTTTTTGCGCCATCGGGAATACTTACAAGAATGCCTCCAAGTTCAAAATGGCGTTCGCCATAAAGTGGCAAAAAAGTAGCTAAACAAAGGGACAAAATAGCTTTTACAAATATCTTCATTCTCTCTCCAGATCGTTGTTTTAAATCCAGCAGAGACTACTATGCGAAATTTTTTAAAGCAAATAAGTTCATAAAAAAGAGGGCCTTGTTGATGACAACAAGGCCCTCTAAAAACTATAAAACTATTTCGTTTAGAATCCTGGCTTGGTCCATTCAAGAGGATCAACTTCTATGTTGTTGACTCTCATTTCCCAATGCAGATGATAGCCAGATGCATATCCTGTTTTTCCTAATCTTCCGACAGGACTTCCGCGTTTAATCATCTGACCAACTTCTAAATTTTCAGGGAAACTATCAAGATGGTAAAACAATGACAAAATTCCCCAGCCATGATCAACCACTACAGTATTGCCGCTGTAAGCGTAGCGGTCTTTAATTACTACGCGACCATCTTGAGACGACCATATAACACTTTTTGGGCTATTAACAATATCGACCCCTTTATGCGCATACAGACCCTTTTCTTGGGTTGTACGTATGGTGCCAAACTCTGTTGATATCCTTAGAACTTCAGTCGGCAAGTAGAACATCCCTTTCCACAATTTTTCTTGTGGAGAAGCTTCAGTTATTTTTTTCAGCTCGGTGTTTAGCAATTCTTGTGATGCACCAATCTCTTTTTCCTCAGCAACTTTTTCAGCCGAAACGTGTAAGGTATGTTTTTTAAAAGGATACAAAACAATTTGCACTTTTCCTTCAAGCACTACTTGGTTACGCACGTTGTCATAGCAATCAACAGAAAGCATGTACTCATTTGGCTTTGCTTCACATTCAACAGGTACAAATCCTTCATAAATTAAAGAACCTTTTGCTTCAGGAAAGCACGGATATTTTTGAGAAAGCACTTTTATATATGCTTCCTTGAGTGGTTTATTTGATTGAAATTGAATGTGTAATGTCCTGCCCTGAAATACTCGAAAGTCAGTGTTGGACTGTACAAACGCAGCTTGCAAAGGTGCGTTATCAACTTGAACCTTAAATTCTTTAATTGCTTGATTCTTGTGATAGGTACCATCAACTAAGCGAATCTTAATGGTATGTTCACCATCGGGCAAGGTGCGTGTTGGCAATGTAAAAGGGTATTCAAATGAAGATTTTCCAATAGAGTAATTGTACGTTAATGGTTTTTCATCAAGAAATACCGAAATCGTTTTTACTTTGTAAGGATGTTGTCCACTTACTACGCAAGCAACGTCGCCTCCGTAGGATTCTCCTTCAACTAAACCCACCACATGCAGCTCAGGATTTTTCTTGTCGAAAAAGTAATGATACGTCCTAAGACTCATCCATCCACCTAGAAGGAGCGCTAGAATCCATCCAAAAGAACCTGGCTTTAACATCATAACCCTTACTTTTACTCTATTGATACGATTTGCTTGACTTGCTTTACACCGTTGAAGCATACAGAAAAAAAGTATTGATTCATAGTGGCCCCTCGTAACAATGAAAAAGGAATTTATTTATGTGGCTCCTGCGTTGCAAAGCTACTTATCGTATATTTATATTCTTTTTTCTCTGTGCTTGGCAGATGACGCTCTCATCGATAGACAAGGATCTTGCAAGTCTTGGGCTAGATGATTCTCCGCTAAATTCATCATCCAAAAAATCGCCACAACAATCTTCTGGGGAAAAATCGTCTTCACTTGCTCAACCGCCTAAAAAAACCAGTAATTTATCTGCGCCGGAAGTTCTTAAAAAAACTACAACAAGTAATTCTCCAGGAGAGTCAGAAGAAAAACCTGCTGCAACAAGAGCCATCCCCCTTCCTTTGTCACTTGATGCTTCAATAGCACACACGGTGCTTGCATCTCCCGCTACAAGCCATGAACAAAAATTGTCTGTTATTACGCGACGCAATACAAATAGCGCAGTAAGCCAACAAGAAATCGACGCAAACCCTACCACGGCTGGCGCGCAGCAAATGACATTTTCAAATAAAAAAGATGCTCCTAAAGGGGCGAGTGTCGTTATGAGTTTAGGCACTGGAAGTTTTACACAATCAAAAAAAATTCCTGCTCCCTTTGCTCCCTCTGGAAGTATTACTTCAAATCCAAAACTTAATGGACTTTACAAAGAATTTATCGACAGCATTACAAAAGCCTCAGATTCATCAACAAACTTCTTACCTGTTTTTACTAAGCTTCACCTGGTTGCGTTACATCAGGTATACGAATATTTAATGGGCATTTATGCAAGTCTTAATATGACCCATGTTGATGACGTCGAAGCATACGTATCACTTGAAGGCATTTATGGTCTTAATGCAAAAACACTCATTATTAACCATCTTATTACCGTTATCGAAGCGCAACTAAACCAAGCACTACGCGCTTTGTTTCCTACTATGCCGCGCGAGCAAGCAACGCACGCAGGCATGATGTGTATTAACTCAGACAAAGCAAGCAGGGTTGATCTTTTAATCGTTGACATAGAACAGGTTATTTTCCAAATGTTTGAAACCGGAGGCATAACCCCCGAACAATGGACATCAGTACTTGCTGGCCTTACTAATCGGGACCATACGCCCTTTCTTCAAAAATTATCTAACCAAACATTGCTTTTGTCAGTCACTAAAAAAATCAATTCGTTCCTTAATACTTCAATGGATTTAGGCGGCTCTAACGCTTATGAAAAAGAGGCCCGCACAACGTTTGAAAGAGAACCACAAAAAAGTCTTTTTGGGGGGACAATTCCTTCAGCTCTTGTATGGCAACAAAAAATGGATGCTGTTATTAGCACCACTTCTGATTCAGCAAAAATCCCTGCATACATTTCTTTGGGACAACAACTCAGCAAAGAAGAACGCGTTACGCTTATCGATGCTTTAGATCTTTTAGTAGCACATTTTTCTAGCAGCCAGCGCACGCAAGACGTTACAACTGTTCTTAAAATGCTCTCGGGGGCACTACCAGAAGCACCTCTTTCTATTGGCCAGTACACTCTTGTGTCAGATATTGTTAAAACACTCGCCTTTACCGGTCCGCTTGATCAGCAAATTACTCTCATTAAACAAATTTACGCTGACCTTGTAAGTGCAAATCCTACACCTCTGACCGATGCACAAAAAGAAACCCTCAATAGCATTGTTGCGTACGCAACGTTACGACTCGAAAAAGATACAACCTCTGCAATTAATGAAACTGTGGGCAAAATTCAAACCATTCTTAGAACACAACTCAGTGCTCTTTCTGCAAAAGAAAAAGATATCTTTGCGCGACTTGATGGGCTTACTGCGCTCGAACAAGGCCAGTTGCGCATCATTTCAGAAGAACTGTTAACTGAAGACGGCAAGCTCGCAGACTCGGTTGCATTTGAGCGACTTGAAGACAGAGACAAAGTATTACTTGCAAAAGGCCTGGCTGATTATGCAAAAACTCAAACAGCTCTTTCACCTGCACAGCGCTCTTTAGTTGAAGAAGTAAGTGCACGTTTTACGGCGGGAACATTTAATTTAAGCGCTCTCTCTGAAGTACAACGAACCGCATACACAGCTACGCTTACTGCGCTAAAAGCATTTCACCAAGACACCTATACCTACCAACAAGCAGAACAGGATATGTACACACTTTTTGATAAAGCAAAATTTGATAAAGTTACCGAAACACTCAATGCTGACGACCCAAATCTTTTTTCAAAATATTCTGCGCCTGAACTTCTTATGTTACTTGGATCTTTCCAGGGAGCGGGCAGAGTTGTTGAAAGCAGAATTCATAGGCACGAAGAACAGGCTGCGCTTCTTACCCATCTTTTTGAAACAGAACCAATGCTCCAACGTCAGCTCTATTGGGCTCTTGGCAGTAATGAATACGGACATCTTATTGGAATTGGAAACTTAATTGACACGCAAGCAGGCCCGGACAAAGAACACATGCCAAATACCGATGAGACATTATACGTTCAAGCAGAAGCACTTGATTCACTTGTAAATCCCGAAGCAGCAACCCCAACAGGAGTATCTCTTGCTGGTATAAGTCCCAAAAAACGGTTAATTCTTGCAGACATTCTAGCGCTTTTTGTTGCTCCCGAAAAAGGTAAAAAACTTCCTGCTCTTTTTCCTGACAATCCCGCCGATGCTCGCTCAGGAGCGACTATGCAATCAGGCCTTTTAGAGATGATTCGCGATGTTCATATGCAAGACCCTCTTGTCGCCCAGCTTTCTCAAATCAATAAGGCACAAAATTACGAATTTATGCAGACACTCTTTAAACAAGTAAGTCGATCTGATTTTGAACTTAAATATTTAACCTCCGAACAAAAACAATTTTTAAAAACACTTCTTGAGGGTTATCAAGACATAATTACAAAGTCTGATGGGGGAGCTCAAGAGCATACTCCTTCGTCTGAAACTGAAACAAAGGGACTGGGCGGACCAACCCACCCTCTTTCAGACGAAGACCATATCAACATAAATGGCGTTGCAACTATTCTACATGCATACACACATATTTCAGAAACCCAGCAATCATTTTTAAAATCGCTTGGACTATACCTTAATTTCTTTACTCCCTATACAGCGACACTTAAACAAAAAGCTGATGAAAAAACCGGAGGACAGGGGCTTACTGCGTTTGCCCATTACGCGCAATCAATTGCAAAAACCCTTGAAGGCACTCCGATGGGAAACATTAACCCGCCGCTCTTTTTCTATGACGTTGAAACATTACGAAGCATTAAACTACTTCCTTATTTGGCGCACAGCGTTGAAGGAACAATCAATGCCCCCTTTCCTACTTTTGGCGTAAATGCGGCACTATCCTTAAATCCACTTTCTGCTAATCCGCAAGAAAATAACCAAGTACAGCTTGATAATGGATCCCCCCTGGTTGTTCCTAGTTTAATAATCTTTGGACAAGGCCCTACTTACTCACCACGATTTTTCTTTAAAGACCAGTACGGAAAACCAATTGCCAACAACAGCCAATTACAATTTGGCCAGAAACAAACTAAAGATCCCAAAAAAGAATTTTCCCAAGAAGTTTCTAAAAACCAAACTCTCCCTTGGTTAGAAAAGCGTACTATTCCCTCTCAAAATTCAATAACTTCGTTTCCCTTTATCTTTACTCCCACGCAAGGAGCTGATGGTTCTCGTATTAAAACAAAAGGTGAAGAAGGACTCTTTACAAACATTCCTGTTATTTCTCGTGATCCTGCACGTAAAGATGGAATACTAGTGCGGCTTTATGAACAGCCGTTACTTGGGCAACCCGACTGGCTTAACTCACAAGAAGGCGTTGTCACTATGCTTCAAGTTTGCCTGGGAGATTTTGCATCAGGGCTTATTCTTGATGAAAAAATATTTGACCCAACACTTCATTTTATTTTTAAAAAGGCGATCAAAGTAACAAAAATTCCCGAAGGAATTTCTAGCCAATCGCTTGACCTTTCAGATCAAAGCATGAAACAACTTGAACAAGGATGTAACCTGCATTTGATACACGAACACCTTGACCTTTCAGGTAGAGAAACAATGACAGAACAACTCTCCAAAGAGGCAAATCAATGATCGCAAGAATAAAAATTAAACCGCAAAATGCTATTCTTGCAATCATACTTATGCAGAGCTGCCTTTCTGCCCAGCCAGTCCATAAAGCACGGTCAACACACATTGCCCACGGCATTTTTGGAGAATATGGCACTCGTTCAAAAAAAAGCCACACCGATATAATTGAAGAACTTGTACATGCTCTTTTAAATGCATCAGATTATCAAAAGATGCTCATTGCAGACCATGCGGCAGAACGCATTGGTTTGGAGCGTACGACAACGCAGCATGCACTCACAAAAGACCCCTTAAACAGTCCTGCTTACAAACATTCACTCTTTATTCTTAACGGACAAATATCTCATCTACAAAAGTACAGCCAATCACTCCGTCAATCAGTCTCTTTGAGTATAAAAATACAAGAAATTTTTATCTATTGGTATGAAATGGTACGCGCAAAAATAACTTTTTTTGCAGAAAAAACAGAAGAATCGTTTGTTGAAAAAGTTGCACAAGATCTTGATTTTTACGCATATTTTGAGCGCGAGCATATCTTAACCGACTACACAAAAACACTTTATTTGTTGTCTGGCTACAAAACACATCCCCTGCCTTCCATTCTGAAGTTTTGGGACAATCCAGAACAACAAAATGCACTTTTATGCCGAGTAAAAAAATATGCGCAACCTGTGCGCATTCAAGCCGAAGTGCTTATTGAAGAAATTGCCGCAACAGCAATTGACGAGGTTGCCATGTCAGTAGCAGATATTGCAATTACCGAAGAAGTTGATGCGGTTACTGAAGAAATTGTCGCCACAATAAGCAACCCTAAAACAATCCTAGAAGACACCGCAAAAGCACTTCAGGAAGACCTAGGGGACGTTACACAAATAGAAGACGAACTGCTTGAAGGCTTAGATGACGAAGCTCTCTCAACAGAAGAAACTTCTGCCGAGAAATCTGAGCCAAAAAAAGATTCCAAAACCCGCAGGGAAGATCGCAAGGCTGCACGTTCAGAAAAACGCGCAGAAATTGCGGCAAAAGAAGAAGTGGTGCTTAATAATCCAGAAACTTCAATAGCAAAAAAAGGATTAATTAAAGTAAGACAATTTATTAGATCCGTTATGCAACAATCTGGATCAACCGCGGCATCTGATGCTCTTGAAGATTATGTTTCTGGCCCTATTAGCGACTCATACAAAACACACGTATACGATACGATTTTAAAGCCTTTTGAAAAAAATATTTTAAAAGAAACCCTTGATGCTTTTCCTCATTGGATCAGACCCGCCCTTGATATAGGACTACAAATGAACATCATGCAGGGCGGCGGAATGATTGCGTATTGGGAAAGCCAAGAAGATGCAAAACTTTTTAAAAAACTTGCTGATAAAAATGCAAAACTTACCAATCTTAATACCGTTGTTCAAAGTACGCTCAAAGCTGAAAAAGCAAAAAAACTCAACCTTGCCTACAAAACATTTTCTGAGACTATGCAACAACTCACCGTTACAACCTATGCAAACATTAGCGATCGGCTTAACGCAGAACGAATCTACCGAGACCACGCATTTGCAAACATCAAACCAAAACAATATTTTACTGTACAAACTAACGACGCCTCCACCTCTTCTGAAAACAGTATGACAATCGATCAGCGGTTTGCTCTTTCTTTAATGCTAACGCCAAATGATCGCACTACAAGCGCATGGCACAATATTTTCCGGCAAGGAAACTGGCTTTTTACTCCTGAAAATAAAAGCTTTACGCAAACAGAACTCGTTTCTTTAGTGGGATCTGAAGCAAAGATTCAAGCTACCAATGCACTCTATAACAGCATCTTTAAAGAATACTACCCATCACAAACAGGGCCCTATTCTATCACCGTAGAGTGCACCGTAACGGAGTACACAGAACCTTGCCTAATAGGAGTAATCTTTAATAATGCGCGCTGGATTTCTGGAGTTCCCGATCGCTACCATCAACACCGATTTGCAGGTCTTTATGGGACGAATGGAGCGCTTTATAAAGTCCTTGAAGAATCTCTCACAACCCCAGAAGGCCAACAAAAGGCTGATACGCCAAACACTCAATGGCCTGCCTATAGAATATTTTCTAACCCCAGCACCTATACATCCTTAGAGTCAAAGATTACTGCTTTAAAACAGCCATTTATTTTCCGTTTAGAAATTACCACCGCTGCAACTGAAGCGTCGAGCACCTTTACTTTTGATAAAACAATTCCGCCTCAAAAAATAACAAAGGGGAATCTTTCTCCTGCGGTTTTTGCGCTTCATGGCATAGGATTTATAGCGACTGGATGCAGCGCTCAATTTAAAATTATTGAACCCAAAGAACTTATGTACACAGAGGCTCAACTTGAAGCATTTAAAAAAGTTATATCATCCTAAGGACAGGGCTCTAGCTATGAAAAAACTGTCTCTTGTTTTGTTTTTATGTGTGCATGGACCATTCTCGCTTATTGCACAAAAAACTTCCAATGCCCCTGCCTCTTCAGAGCACAGTCTCTCTGCGCACGATTTAAAAGCTACCGTTCCTTCAACGGGACCAGAAAGCGCACAGTATCACCAGCAAATACTTGCGCAAGCTGATTATTTTTTCGATCATCTTCCCCAATCAGAACTGCCTTCAAGTATTACAGCAGAAGTACAGCGAGTGTACTTACCACTACTTGAACTTGTTTCTCCCTCAAGCCCTCAGCAAACTCAGCCCCAACGCAAAGCTCAAGTTCTTAATCATCTTCTTAAGTTTTACGGACTACTTTACCTACTTGCACAAGAAGAAATTCTTTTAAAACAAACAAAAAGCGCTGACTCAGGAAAAAATGCGAAACTTAATACTACCACGAGTGTTGTGCCTACAAAGCTCGAAAAACCTCTTACTCCGTTACAATTAAAAGAATCGAGCACATGGCAAGACCACTTAAAAATTATGATTGCAAGCTCGTATGATCAGGAACTGCTCCTTCTGGGAAAGGTACACGAACACGAAAAGGCTCTATTTGGGTATCTTCCTCAATTTGAAGTTGCCTACTATCAAAAAAGTTTTGAGCAAGTAAGAAAATCAACAGAGCTTACTCGCCTGTATTTAATGCTTGTTGACAGAATGAGAACCAGATTTTTAGCCGATATTACTCGCTCAGCCGACAAAGAAAGCTGGGGAGACCTTCTTAACCAAATTAATGAAGCCTCAACCCGCATAAAGCAAACACCTGTCGCACAAAGAGGCACACTGTATACACAACTGCTACATAATAAAAATAGTCTCTTTAAGCTTATTCAAGAGTTTAAAAAGAGTGACTTTTATTCTATTACCATGCGCTTTGAAGATCTTGATTGGGAAAAAACAACGCCTGTCCAATTTGTCGATCCCAAAAACAATCCCATTACCCTTTCTCAGGTACTAAGCCAGGGGTACAATTTTGGGAAACTGTTTCATATCCAAAAAAATGCCGCTGGAGCACAAGAAATTACTATTACTCCGCACTACTTACTAATGCTCGAGCCAACAGCCGATGGCAAAGAAATTGTTTTTACAGCGCTCGGCAACATGGTATTTAATGGAAAAATAAAATATGAATCTGTAAAAACTCACGACGACAAAATGCTCTATCGAGGATCGTTTGAAACTGATGCTCTCTTTGAAATGCTTTTTAAGAAATCGGCAAACGAAGACAGCCAAGACCAAGTCACTCCAACATTGGGATATATTGAACTTCTTTCTTTTATGGCTATAAAACTTTTACACGCGGACCTTGCAGAGCTGTTCACCTTACGTAAAACAGGAACTCAATCACTTGATGAATCTGATGGAGGGAATCTTGAACTGACCATGCAACGGCTAGTTACCAGCGACCTTCCCAATTTCATTGCAAAAACCCCTGACGATTATCTTATTTTGTACGAAATAAACAAACTACAAAACTACTTTGCCCAAGAAGGAATAGAGCTTGATGTCATAGCCCAGAGCTGCTCAGCCGTCAAACATTTCTTTATAAAGTTAGGGCATAGCATAAAATCTGCCGCAGAACGATTTGGTGACATAGTAGTTTCGGGCGCGAAAGCAATAGGGCACGCAGTAGAGGCTGCAGCAAAAGCTACATGGAAAGCTATTAAAGATGCAGGCAAAGCAATATGGCATGGCATGCAAGCATTTGGCGATGAAGTAGTCGCAATGTATTACGCTACGTGTATCCTGCCTATGATTGGCGGCATGTCTGCACATAGTGCGATGAAGCACGCAAAAGAATGGCAACATGCATCAAGTAAGCATTTCGATCAAGCAACAAAAGATATGATGAGTACTGTTAATGATGTTGCGGATGTAGTAAAGGCAAGTGCCGCAGCTACAGCGTCCCTACTTGGAGGCTTTGTTGCACTTGTAGACAGGCGGCTTGGTTCTGATGTACAAAAAATGTGGTCATCAATTGCGGATGGAATAATTGATCAATTTAGAGATGGGGCCGATCTTTTCATTGAAGTAAATGCCGCAACTGTTCAGCTAACCGCCGAGGCAATCGAACTCGCAACTTCTGTCGTTGGAGGTATGGCAACAGGCCAACTTAATGGAGACCTCGGAGCTGAATTTGTAGGAATGGCAAAAGATGTAGCAGGCGCAATGCTTGGCTATATAACTCTTACTATTCAGCAATTTACCGACGGATTTAAAGATGCAATGGTAGCGGTGGGATACTTTATTAGCGCACTTACCGACGCAGTTGAAGACGCGTGTGCAACGGTCGCCCTCCTTAGCTATTATGGCTGGAAAGGCTTACATGACAACTCAGACTTTTTCTCTCATTATGCCGATGTAAAAGATAAAATTGATGAACATCGCCGTCTTATTTCAGGCATTATAACAACTACCGTTTTAATCGCCGTAACAGTAGCAACCGGTGGCGCAGCAACACCTCTTGCCGCAGGAATGCTTGCAGTCAACGTCGGCATGATGGCAATGAATATTGCCGGCGAAGCGCAAGGAGACTTTGAAATAATTGATAACAAAAAAAGACAGCACGAATTTACACAAGCATATAAAGAGTATGTGGCAAACAACTCTTCAATCGTGCAAGGATTTAGGACTCAAGAAATTATTGAACAGTTGGTGCAAATGCAAGCAGAAACAATGAATACCGAACGCCGCTTGCTTTATTACCAAAATTATCTTAATGAACTCTTTAACGCAGAACTTTCAAAAAAGGCACTCAGCTTTGCACTCCCTCTTCATGATAACACTTTTATCAACCAAGAAACCGGCGTCATGCATTCCGATCTTGGCTCTCTGTATGGAATTCAAACAGGACGCATGGACCTTTCTCCTCAGGGAGGATTTGCACTGTACAACCAAGGACGCGGAACCTTTAGCCAAGAAGCTGCTATCGAGCCATTGCTTGTTCCAGGAAATGTAAATCAAAATGCTCTCGATCCAAACGAAGAGCAACGAACTCTGTGGTTCTTACAAAAAGATCTTGCAAACATTCCAGCAGGCCAACCATTAAAAGCAGACGTATTATGGCGTTCTTTATACGAACAAGATGGGCCTTTTTATATTGGCATTTATCTAAGCGAACGATCTTTTGATATCCAATCACTTCAAAGCATTTACAGCCAGTATTCAAAAGCACTCAGTCCTGCTCAAGGGTCTCTTTCTGCCGTAGAATTTGATGCCGCATGGGAGAAAGTTGATACGCTTAATCGTTACTTACTTAACTATGACCACCTTGCCAAAATGTTTGTAATGTACCGCACAGACATGCCAAAAGACGGACAACCAAACGCTGCAGGAACGACTCCACGTCTGGGAGTGTATGTGCACGAATCTCCTGACAAAGCAGTCGGTGGACAAGCGGCCGGTTGGACCAGCCCTTCATTTAAAGATATCTCATTTAAGCGAAACGTATGGTACCGTATGCAGGCAAAACTCGAAGGTATAAAATTAACAGTTTCTTTCTGGGAAGTTGGCACCGATCAACAAATTGCAAAAGTCTCTCAGGCTGATACGCCGCCCGAAACAGCTGCCACAGCAACACTTTCAATCCCTCAAGCTACCGTTCCGGAAGCTGTTGCCCAGTTGTTGGTAAATCAAAAGAACTACAGTGGGTCAATGGGTGTAATTACTGCCGGCGCAGCAGTTGAATATAAAATTATTGCTCCTGATATTGTTGCGGTTCCTTCCCCTGCTGGCATTACACAACTTTCTGCACCCAAACCAAGCGCTCAGCGTGCCGCTGCAAATAAAATACTTACCGAGCAAGGCATTACAGGCTCAGAACAAGAACGTGAAAAAGCCTCACACAAAATCCTAAAAAATCCTCTACCTACCCCTACAAAAGCCCCCGAAAAAACTGCGAAAGATACTCCTACATATGGAATAGACTCAACGGCATATGACTTTAATAATTATTACGGATATGGCAAAAACGCTCAATAAAAAAGGCGTTCGTTCTGCTTGTTAGCCAATGAAATATTTTTCTTGATATTGCCTGCTTGAGGATTAAACTGGGACCCATGGAAACCGATTATAAGACACTCCCTAACCTGCCCGGTGTCTACCTCTTTAAAGATGTTGCGGGCACAGTTATTTATGTAGGCAAAGCGAAGTCGCTTAAAATGCGCGTGAGTTCTTATTTTCATAACGATACGGACTGGAAGGTCCAGTCGCTCCTGCAAGAAGCACATCGAATCGATTACGTGCTAACACAAACAGAAACGGAAGCCCTTCTTCTTGAAGCTCAGTTGGTTCAAGAATATTTACCTAAATTTAATGTTCTTCTAAAAACTGGCCAGCCATTTATCTACTTGATGGCTACCAATGATCCACTGCCCGAACTAACGATTGTTAGATCAAAAACAAGAAAAGGGACATACTTTGGTCCTTTCATTCACAAGCAGCAAGCCCGCTCGGTTCATACTTTTTTGACTAACACATTTAAGCTTTTTTGCTGTAATAAAAAAATAGAAAATGGCTGTCTTGATTATCACTTAGCACGCTGTGCAGGCACTTGCATGAAATCCTTTGATAAAGCAGATTATCTTTTTAGACTTTCACTCGCACAAGATGTTTTAAAAAAAGATCACAAAGAATTTCTAAAAAAATTAGCCACCAAAATTAAAGAATACAGTTCCGCTCTTGAGTTTGAAAAAGCACGCACTCTCAACGGATATAGCGAATCTGTCGAAACTATTTTTGCTACACTTAAAACAAAATTCTCCCAAGAAAAATATGCCTCTGCTGTTGCAGCAGCAACTTCACCCTTTGAGGAAATTGACAATTATCCAGAGACAGCACAAGAACTTAAAGAACTTTTAAATCTTAAAGGTCTTCCGGAAACAATTGACTGCTTTGATATTTCACACTTTCAAAGCCAAGCACTGGTCGGCTCCTGTGTGCGCTTTACTCATGGCAAACCTGATAAAAATAAATTTCGTAAATTTAAAATAAGAACTCTCACAGAACAAAATGATTACGCAGCACTGCATGAAATTGTTGCACGCCGCTATAAAGACCCCAGCGATTTGCCTGATTTGGTATTGATTGATGGTGGCAAAGGGCAGCGCAGCGCAGTCTTAGGGCTTTTACCCACTACACCTTGCGTCAGCCTTGCAAAAAGAGAAGAACTCCTTTTTTCTGATGCTCATCCGGAAGGAACGCCACTTACAGCAAAAAACCCTGTCGGGAAACTGCTTATTAGTTTGAGAGATTATGCGCACCATTTTGCAATTAGTTACCATCGGCTAACTCGAAGCAAAGACCGGTCTTGATTTTTACTTCTTCTTACGGATAATGATACAGGAAATAATTTCCTGTGAAGGAGACATATATGACTCAAGAGCAATTAACAACGGCAAGCCAAGAATTACTCACCAATGCTGCACAAATTGCTGCTAAAAACGGACAAGCAAACTTATTACCGCTACACACCTTGGCGGCAGGTCCAGAAAATGATTTTTGCCTCTCTCTCTTTAACGTTACGCAAGTTTCCGTTTCAATACTTTCAAAAAAAGTCACTCAAGAACTCGCTCGACTCACCCGCGCTTCAAAAGTTCCGTCTATTACAATCGATCCTAGTTTGGAAAAATTTTTACACGCCTGCAAAGACGAAGCAGAAAAACTTGGTGATACTTTTTTAAGCCTTGAACATTTCTTACTGGAATGGGCAAACACTTCATACCTTCCAGAATCAATTCGTACATTTTTTAAGCACAGTAATTTCACAACAGCTACTGTCAAAGCGCAGATGCAGACAATGCGCAAAGGAAAAGCTGCGACCACTAAAAATTCCGAAGCGCAGTATCAAGTGCTTGAAAAATACACACAAAATTTAACGGCGCTTGCCAGACGAAAAAAATTAGATCCGGTTATTGGCAGACACGAAGAAATTCGCAGAGTGATTCAGATTCTTTCTCGTCGCACCAAAAATAATCCGGTGCTCATTGGTGAACCTGGAGTAGGAAAAACGGCCATTGTTGAAGGCGTTGCGCAACGAATTATTAATAAAGACGTTCCTGAAAGTCTTACGGGGAAAGAAATTTTTTCACTCGACTTGAGGCTTTTAATTGCAGGCACCAAATACCAAGGCGAATTTGAAGAACGCTTAAAAAGAATTTTAAAGGACGTCAAAGAAGCGCAAGAAAGCGTCATCCTGTTTATTGATAAACTTCATATGCCTGTTGGCGCTGAATTGTCAGGCGGCGGCATAGATGCCTCTAATCTTTTAAAGCCAGCACTCGCACGGGAAAGGTTACATTGTATTGGCGCAACGACCTTAAAAGAATATAAAAAATATATCGAAAAAGACGCCGCGCTGGAACGTCGATTTCAGCCAGTGCATGTTGAAAAACCGACTCCTGAAGATGCACTTTCTATTTTGCGCGGACTTAAAGAACGCTACGAGTTGCACCACGGAATCAAAATAAAAGACCAAGCATTAGTAGACGCAGTGCAGCTTTCTCACAAAAATATTCCTGATCGTTTTTTGCCTGATAAAGCAATCGATTTGGTTGACGAAGCCGCTGCGATGGTGCGCATGTCTATTGACTCACAACCAGAAGAACTTGATAAGTTATCGCGCAAAATCAGCCAGCTTGAAATTGAAAAGGTCGCACTTGCAAAAGAAACAGACGATGCATCTAAAAAGCGCCTTAAAGACCTCCAGGAGGAGCTTGCCAACCTTAAAGAAGATCACGCAAAGCTTCTTAATCAATGGAAAGCAGAACGCGCTCCGCTTGAAAAAATCAGCAAACTTAACAAAGCAATTGATGCAGCAAATGTTGCATATCAAGAAGCAGAACGCTCGGGTGATTTTGCGAAAGCGTCAGAAATTAAATACGGCAAATTAGTGTCGCTAGAAAAAGAATTAGTACAACAGCAAGACGCACTCAAACAGGTCAAACCGAGCCTGGCAAGCCAAGAAGTGGATGAGCAAGATATTGCCGCGGTGCTTTCTTGCTGGACAAAAATTCCTGCAGAAAAATTGCAACAAAGTGAGCACGAAAAACTGCTTGCGATGGAAGAACATTTAAGACATCCCGTTGTTGGTCAAGATGAAGCACTTGCAAAAGTTTCCCATGCAATTCAAATGCATCGCACTGGGCTGACTGACCCCAATAGACGCATTGGATCGTTTATTTTCTTGGGACCAACAGGGGTTGGCAAAACAGAGGCTGCAAAAACGCTTGCTGATTTTCTCTTTAATGACCAGCGACATATGGTACATGTTGATATGTCTGAGTATATGGAAAAACATCCAGTAGCTCGTCTAATTGGCTCTCCTCCTGGCTACGTAGGCTACCAAGAAGGCGAACAACTGACCGAACAAGTACGCAGAAATCCCTACAGCGTTGTGCTGTTTGATGAAATCGAAAAAGCTCACCCTGACGTGTTTAACATCCTGCTTCAAATCTTAGATGAAGGCCACTTAACAGACGGACAAGATCGTACTGTTTCATTTAAAAACAGTATCATCATCATGACTTCAAATGTTGGATCATCTCTCATTCTTGATGCAAAAACTATTGATGAAAAAGTTAAACTCGCTGTTCAAAAAGAGCTTTATAAAATCTTTAATCCAGAGTTTTTAAATCGTATTGATGCGCTCGTATTTTTTAATAAACTGCAAGAAGAGCAAATTGTTTCAATTGCATACATTCAACTTGAAGAGCTTGTAAAGCGCTTGCAAGACAAACAGATAACATTGACTATCGCCCCAGAAGTTGCAGCTGATCTTGCGCAAAAAGGATACTCGCCAGAGTTCGGCGCACGCCTACTCAAAGGCACTATTCAGGAGCATGTCATGGTGCCGCTCTCCCACTTTTTACTCAAGCATCCTGATACAAAAACAATAAACATTGGCATTCAAAAAGGAGTGATTACCTTTGCATAAAAAAAAGCTGTTTGTCGCAAATTGGAAAATGAACATGACCACACAAGAAAGTCTTGCGTGGTGCGTGACACACAAAAACGAACTTCAAAAAAGTTCTTCGCAGATTGTTATCTGCCCTTCTTTTACTGCTCTTGCAAGGGCTGGTGAAATTTTTAAAGATACTGGCATCGCCGTAGGCGCACAGAGCTGCTGCGAGCACGAAAAAGGCCCCTTTACAGGACAAATTGCAGCACAGGACCTTGCAGAAATTGGGTGCTCGTACGTTATTGCAGGCCATAGCGAAGAACGCGCCCTGGGAGTTACCAATGAAATTGTTGCGCGCAAAATGGTCACCATTTTAAAAGCTGGAATGACTCCAATTGTATGCATTGGCGAGCCTCAAACAATCTACGATGCAAAAACAACAACTAACTTTTTAACAAAACAACTCGCACCACTTCTTGCTGTTACAGATCAAGGAGCTGCTCTTTGTATTGCTTATGAACCCCTTTGGGCAATCGGATCTGGGATAATGCCTTCGTTAGAAACGCTTAAAACCATTTTTGCATTACTTCATAAAAAAGCGCCCAAAGCAACTTTACTTTATGGCGGAAGCGTCAATAAAGAAAACATTGCGTCTTTGCAAAGCATTCCCTACATCAATGGATTTCTAGTCGGCGGAGCGAGTCTAAATTTTGATGAATTTAATCTCATAATCAGCTAACTTAAAATTAAGCTCTCATAAAAAACTTATAAGCTCGCTTTGCAATAACCCTTGCCTTTGGGTTATAGAGCTTGCTAAAATTAGTACTAGAATTAGAAAGTAATAGTTCTTAAAAATGGAGGATACTATGAATATAAAACAAACATCTCTTATAATAATTACTCTTTTGGGTCTGCCGCAATTGTCCTTTACTATGGGAATCGCATTCGCCACCGTTGCAACTTATCCGGCTACTTACGAGTATTACTGTGTAAAAATAAGCGACGTCGTAGAAAACGATAGAAAAATAACTCCTTTCGGATGCAAAGACTGCGTTGTATCAACCGTGCTAAACAAAAAGAAAACAGAAATAAATCAAGCAGTATGCAGCTCGTGTCTTCAGGAGTCTAAAGGCACCACTAAAACACTAACAACAAGAGGTTCAAAAGATGAATTATTATTGTGTACTAAAATAAAAACTACTAAAAAAGAAGTCTTTAATAAGACCAGAAAGAACTGGCAATGGACTGATTTAAGTGCCACTACCAACATCTATTTTGGGACAGAAACAACCGGAATTGACATTGGGGAAAAAAAACCCCGTGTAAAAAACTTTAAACTATGGGATGGACAAGCCGACAGCGCAAATGGGGAGTCATATAAACAACATCATCTAACAAAAAATCTTAACACGACACCAGTCGCTGGCCCAAAAGAAAAAACCATGCCATCAAACAACAGCTCTTCAAAAACTGTCGAGGCTGCTAAATAAAAATACCAAAGCAGTCACCATAAAATTATGATGACTGCTTTAATTTTTTAACTAATGGAGAAAGTTATGAAAAATCTAAAACTGCTCGTACTTATCGCTCTTGGTGGCCTTACAATTACCTTAGAAGCAACAAAAAAGCTTAACACAAAACCAGTTGGTCAGCCAATTACAGGAAAAGCAACCCTAACAAAAAGCACTCCTTCGTCTACGCAAGAGACCAACCCAATTTTATATTGCGTACCTTTAAATAAGGTAATTCTACCAAATTCTAGAGGCGGAGATATCACCATAGAATCCCCAAAAAAAGGAAAGGCACGCTTGATGTGGAAAAACAAGAATGTTACTTTTAGTTTTGATTCAACAACGGTAAACCACCAACTAGTTCCGGTCCTAGAAATCACCCCTACAGAAGGCCAAAAAAGCACAAAAAATTACCCTTTCGAATCACTTTTAACAGATGAGCAAATAAAGTTCCCTTTTGCACAGTACCCAAATATCCTTTCTTGTGTTCAGGTGAACATCATAGCTGCCGCAGAAAGTGACGATGTTATGAAGTTTGTTAATGGATCATTGGAAAAAGTTCTTGGAAAATATGGTTTATTCCATATTTACAAAGGATTTGGCGATGCACAAGAAGGAAAAAATTATTTCGCAGTAACCGGCACTACAAATGGAGTAACATCTACTACCGACATGAAAGAATCCTACATCAAATAATAATCGCAGATGAGCTCCTGGGCAGGTTATTTTAAATTAAAATAACAATCAAATAAAAAGGAAAGTCGTTATGAAAAAAATAATTCTTCTTACTCTAAGCTTTTTCACTTATAATCTGGTAAAAGCAGATACTATTATTAAATGCATGCCTTTAAAGAATGATGTCATAGAATTTCCCACGGTTACAATCAGCCGTAAAGACTTTACGGATATTTGTAAAAAAAATGAAAATTACACTATCAACAGGCATCACGTAGGCAACAAAACCGGCCTTCAAGATACAAGCTATAAAACATCGATAGTCTCATGCGAGATGAGTAGGAAAAAAATAATTCTCAGTAATGATGCAAGCTATCTGTGTCAATTTTATAACTCCAACTTTAATCAAGTAGACTATTTTTTTGCATACGATGACAGTAAAAAACTCACCTTAGTAACCAATGAACCCCTCATAAAAAAAATTGGACGACAAAACTTAGAAAAAGGTCTTTTAAAGCTCTACTCTACACCCGATAATAAATGGAAACTCGACACTAAAGAAAGAACGCTTAGAGTGGATGGTTATACTTCGATAGATGATTATTATATAAATAATGCCCACATCAAAGCTCTCTCTCATTGATTTTTTAAAAGATTGATGACCTTTTGCTGTCAGACCTAGAAAGCTGTAAGCAATTCCATTTGTTTAAAATAAAAAACCTGCAAAGTTTAAAACTGATACCGGTCTAAAGGAATTTCTCATAAGAAATGTAAGCCTTGACCTTGGTCACATCACGTTCCTGCTAGCGTTACTGACCTACTTCTTATTTTTTGATCATCTTTTATAAAAAACAGTCCGCCTTATAAAAAACATAATTAAGCTCAGCATCATAATACTCTTGAAAGCCCTTATTAAAAAAGGTTATTCTAAAATTAAGATAAATTTAAAAAGGAGGTTACTATGAAAAACAAACTAAAATTTATGTTATTATTAATCGTATCTGTACAAACAGAATTTTTAAAGGCAGAGCATCTGTGCATTGAAATACCCCAAGAAATACCAGACGATGCTGCACAAATAACTCAAAAAGGAAAAGATACAGTATTTACTTATAACTTGGCGCCAGTATATGGCTGCGATAGCTGCCTTGTTACCACTAACGTAAACCCATCAGACCCCAAGGAAATACTATCAAAAGGTTAATTGTGCGTGCAACAATCATCACCTTGAATATACAACTCTTCCTCGTGATTTAGAAGTTAATACCAATAAAGGCGCTCAGGAGCTAGTCTGTGCCGTGCGTGCAACCAGAGGGGGGAATAAGGAGTTTAGAATTACCGAAAGTATTATAACGGGAACAAAAGAATTAGGTATAGGTGAAAGTAAAGTCTACTACCTATGGAGAGGTACTGGTAGATCTAATGATACAAAAGATACGGAGTGGAAATACGACTATAAAAAAATGAACCTCACTGAAACCTTAAACGATCCTGTTGAAGTAAGGAAGGTTAAGAATAAGGTTAAGAAATAAGGTTAAGAAATAAGGTTAAGAAATTACAAACTAAGTAACCAAGCACGTCTCAAGCCGAAGTCAATTCAGCTCTCTCATAGTTTTACCAAGAACTATCGAAAGTATCTGACCCTTTTGGCTCGCTTCTTGCAAATTATAGGTTTTTAAAGCAGACTAAAACCCTATAATTTATACGACGGAGCCATAAACATGTTGTTAAATATTTTGATAAGCCTTTTTGCTCTTATGTGTTGCATGTTAATTTTTCTTATTTTCCTACAAAAAGGAAAGGGAAGCATGGGTCTTGGATCTTTGGGCGGCGGAACACAAATGCTCTTTGGTGGAAGCGGCGGCCAAGACCTTTTCCAAAAAACCACATGGGTACTTGTTGCATTATTCCTTGGCGGTTCATTAGGTTTATCTCTTTATAAGAATAGAACAACCTTAAAAAATCGCGCGGCACAACAACAACGCTTTCCTTTATAGTAAAGGCGGCCCAGAAAGGGAAATATGGTTGCACGTATTGCTGAAAAAATTGGCGGAAAAGTTATCTCCTCCTGCAACGCGCTTGGCCTTTTTATTCTCTTTTTTGTCAATATGCTCATCACGCTTGTAACAACTCCCTTGCGAGTTAAAAAACTTTTTGCCCAAATGGAACACATTGGTGTTGATTCATTAAGCATCATTCTTTTGACGGGCGCATTTTCTGGTGCAGTTCTTGCACTACAAAGCTATGTAGGGTTTAAACGTTTTGGCGCAGAAGACTTTATTGGTCCTGTTGTAGCATTAAGTCTGACGCGAGAACTGGGCCCCGTACTTACCGGGCTTATGGTTGCAGGGCGCGCTGGCTCTGCCATTGCCGCTGAATTAGGAACTATGCAAATTACCGAACAAATTGATGCTCTCAAAACTTTAAACATAAACGTCAACCAGTACTTAATGGTGCCACGCATTGTGGCTAGCGTACTGATAATGCCGCTTCTTACCCTTTTTTCTATGATTTGTGGCATTGTGGGTGGCTATGTAATTAGCGTGTTTGTGCTGGGGCTTAACGGGGAACAATACATAACTCAAATTCAAAGTTATCTTGAACTTTCTGATATTGTCGGTGGACTTATTAAATCAAGTGTTTTTGGTCTCATTCTTGCATGGGTCGGCTGCTATAAAGGATACTATACAACAGGCGGAGCAAAAGGTGTTGGTATGGCAACAACACAAAGCGTAGTGTTAAGTTCCATACTCATTCTTATTTCCAACTACTTTCTGGCAGCAATGTTATTTGAATAAAGAGAGAACAAGTGATTATACTCAAAAATCTCAAAAAGCGATTCAGTGCCAATAGCCCTTGGATTACCGATGGAATAGATCTTCAAATTCCTGACGGCCAACTAACGTGTATTATTGGTCGCTCTGGTGAAGGTAAATCAGTTCTTCTTAAACAAATTATCGGTCTTATCCCCCCAACATCTGGCACTATTTTGATTGACGACCTTGATGTGACAACACTTTCAGAGAAAGATCTTTCTCAAGTATTTGCAAAAGTTGGGTATGTTTTTCAGTTTGCGGCGCTTCTTGATTCACTTGATGTTTTTGAGAATGTAGGCCTTCCTCTTTTTGAGCAGGGAATGTCTTATGCAGAAATTGAACCAATTGTAAGAGAAAAATTATCATTGGTTGATTTGTCGCCCGATGAAACTATGCACAAGTTTCCCTCTGAGCTTTCTGGCGGTATGAAAAAACGCGTAGGACTTGCACGCACGCTGGTAACTAATCCTAAAATTATTCTGTATGATGAACCAACAACAGGACTAGATCCTATTACTACGCGCATTATTCATGAACTCATCAGCTCTATGCAAAAAAAATTAAAACTTACCTCGGTTGTAGTCTCACACGATCCTGAAATATTTAAATTTGCAGACAACATCGCACTTCTTGATGATCGCAAAATTAAATATTTTGGCGATGCAAAAACAATATGGGAATCAACCAATCCCCATATTTACCAATTCATACGCGGTCTTACTGAAGGACCTATCCAAACAGAAATAGTCCACTCAAAAGACAAATCGTAACATTTATTTTACGACTTTTTCTCAAAATCTTTATACAACATACTCGGTTGTGCGCCGGTATTATTTTGATATTTATTGCTGACGTACGAGTCGTATTCGCCCTCGATGGTATGATAAAATATCTGACAAATTTCTGTACCAGCATAGATTCGAATAGGATGAATACAAAGCATTTCAAGAGTCCAATAACCCGCAAAACCAACGTCTCCAAACCCAGCGGTAATATGAATAAAAAGACCCAAGCGCCCGATTGAAGAACGACCTTCCAGCATCGGGACACACCCCTGCGTCTTGGTGTATTCAACAGTGCGGCCAAGATAGAGCATTCCAGGTTGAAGCACTAATCCTTCTTCGGGGATTGTCATTTTTTTAAAAGGATTATTTTGTTTCATATCAAGAACGGGAGTGTCATACACCAAGAACTCACTATGAAGACGTAAATTATAACTATTTGGGCCAAGACGTGAATCATCAAATGGATCAATAAGAATGTCCTTGCCCAACCGCTTTTTTATTTCTCTCCCAGAAAGAATCATAACTTTCCCACTCCTGTAGAATTTAATAATTTCTTTTGTAAAAAAAGAATACCACTAACAATCGCGGTTGACCAATTGGCAGGTATCAAAATCGGTGTTAAACTTATAACTTATGGTATGTGTTGCAAAAAAAAGGAATGATTATGACAGCAAACGTTTTTGACGAACGCGTTACACAAGAGATCCAGGAAAAAAGCGCCCTGTTTCAAATGCAATCGCAAGAAGTTGCAAAAGTTATTGTCGGCCAAAAAGATATTATTTCTTTTATTCAAATGGCAATCCTTTGCGAAGGACATATCCTTCTTGAAGGTGTTCCGGGCGTTGCAAAAACAACCATGATTAAAGCAATCAATAAAACCGTTGGCCTTGATTTTGCCCGTATTCAATTTACTCCCGATCTTTTACCTTCCGATTTAATTGGAACGCTTATTTACAATACAAAAACTCAAGAATTTGAAACAAAAAAAGGTCCTATCTTTGCACACCTTGTGCTAGCGGATGAAATTAATCGCGCTCCCGCAAAAGTGCAAGCTGCACTTCTTGAAGCAATGCAAGAAAGACAAGTGACCATTGGATCAACCACTTTTAAACTTGAGCAGCCATTTTTAGTTTTTGCAACGCAAAATCCTGTTGAACAAGAAGGAACTTATCGCCTTCCTGAAGCGCAAGTTGATCGTTTTCTGTTTAAAATCTTGGTACATTATCCAACCAAAGCACAAGAGCAATTGATCTTACAAAGAACATTAGACCTTAACGACATCAAACAAGTTTTAACAAAAAAAGATATTTTCGAAGCGCAACAACTTGTTGAGAAAATATACGTTGATGAAAAAATTCGGGCCTATATTATTGATATAATTTTTGCAACACGAGAACCTGCGCAGTATAATCTTAAGAAAATTGCGCCATTCATACTATATGGAGTGACTCCTCGAGCAACACTCGCCTTATATCACAGCGCAAAAGCTCATGCATTTTTAAAACACAGACACTTTGTTACCCCTGATGATGTAAAGGCAATTGCCCCTGCCGTATTACGACACAGAATAGCAGTTACTTACCAAGCAGAAGCTGAAGGCATATCTGTTGACGCCCTCATACAAGACATTTTGGCAACAGTACCCTCTCCCTAAAAAAACAATGTCTTGCGTAGGGACGCGCAAACTTGACAAGAGAAATTCCACAGGGGTATTGTGTGAACATAACTGTTAAAAAGGAATTGTGTATGCGACATCCTTTATGGCTGGTAAACACCGCCTTTCTTTTTTTACTTGCAGCGAGTGCAGTGTTTACTTTTTTTTCTACAGAAAAACCCCCTAAGCGTGTTGCCCTCGAGCCGCAAGCTTCCTATGCTCCAAAAGGAGCTTCAGCAAATACTGTTGATATTGCACCTATTTATGAAAATGATTTATTTGACACCTACCACAAAGTTACAGCCAAGCCAGTGGAAAAAGATTTCACCTCCCTGATGCCAACGATTCCTACTGCAAGCACCAAACAAACTCCACCAGACCAAACACAACCCTTTTTAGCTCCTCTAGATATAAAATTACGGGGAATTATTACGGTTGATGATGAAAGCAATAACATAGCAATTATCGCTGACACAAAAACAACCGAACAAAAGAATTACAAAGCTGGCGATATTTTAGAAGACGCACGACTTATTAAAGTTTTACCAAACAAGGCAATTTTTATTCGATCAAACGGTCAACAAGAAACATTATATATGCATGAAAAAGATCTCGAAACCGATCCTGCTCTCATAGAGGCGCGCGCACATTGGCTTAACGTTATAAAAAAAGTACAAGAAAACCTCTTCCTACTTGACCCTGAAATATTTGTCGAGGTTACAAAAAACATTGCCCAGTTAATCGACATCCTCAATCTGACCACCGTTTACCAAAAAGGTAAAAACATCGGCTGTAAGGTAGGAGAAATTGCACACAATTCGTTAGCAAGCGCTATGGGACTTGAACCTCACGATATCATTACAAAAATAGATGACATAACCCTTTCCACAACAGACCACCGCTATGAAGCATACCAAAAAGTCACCAAAAAAATATTTGGGCAAACAGTTGTTGTTGATATTATCCGCGAAGAACAGCCTCTCAAAATTTCTTATAAATTACACGATCTTAAAGATCCACTCGATGAAGACATTGAACAACTTAAAAAATCAGACCTTGCAGCAGGAATTCATACTCAAGAAAACGCCGAAGAACTTGCCGAAGAACGTATTAGGTTATTGAAAGCAAAGTATAAGTTTGCACCAACAAAACAAGACATCAAAGTAAACCAAACGATTACGATGTTTGAACAAGGAAAACGGGACCGAGTAAAACAGTTTAGGCTTGATAAGTGAAAAGCGTTATGAAAAACAAACTAGCTATATTTCTTACAACAAGTCTTATGACTACCATGTATCCAGATAAAGCTCCTGAAAGGAGTATATTTGCGCGCATTCCTGCAATGGAAACCGATCACTTAGCGTTGCCAAAAACACCTGCCCTCTCTATTGAAATCCCGGAACTACCGATGGTGCCATCTGTACTAAAAGTTGAAAACAAGCTGCCGCGCAGCATTATGCCAGAAGATGAAAAAAAATCTCTAGTCCCTGAACCTGCCGTAGCTGTAGAACTCACCAAAAAAGAAACCGATGCCCTCAAGAAAGCAAAAAAAACTGAAGAAGACGAACAAAAATTCAGGTTTTACTTTGAGGAAGCAACTCTACCAAATCTTGTAAAGTATGTTGAAGAACTGCTGCATGTCACTTTCTTGGCAGATGATGCAATAACACCTCTTCTTCAGGGAGGCGGGACATTGCAAGGACAAAAGATAACCTTCAAGACCAACAAGCCTCTTACGCGCAAAGAGGTATGGGATCTCTTTACTCGCCTACTTGATCTTGCAGGTCTTGCGGTTGTCCCTGGGCCAACAAAAGATTTTTACCGAATTACTTCTTCTTTAAATGCAAACAAGGAACCTATTGCTACCTACTTCAATACTCCGATAAGTTCCCTCCCAACCAACCCAACAAAGGTACGCTATATTTACTTTGTAAAACACAGCCCTATTGCAACTGTGCAGAATGTTGCAACAGCTCTTGCAAGCCCGCAAGCTTCTATAAAAATTTTCCCAGACCTTGACGCACTTGTTGTAACCGACAGGGCCGACAACATTCGTTCTTTAATGGAAATTATACAAGAGTTTGACAAAACTGTTCCTGAAGCGCTTTCGGTGCTTAAATTGCGCCGTACTTCTGCAGTAGAAGTAAAAGAACTGTACGACAAATTAACAACCGGAGAAGGTTCGCGCGCAGGAGCTCGGTACGTTAACCAAAGAAAGCAACCAACTTCATCCTTCTTTCCTACAAATGTCCGCTTAATTCCGGAACCACGTACAAATGCTCTTGTTATTTTAGGACCAAAACGAGCTGTTGAACGTGTAGAAAACTTTATTATTACACACGTTGACACGGAACTTCAGATGCCCTATTCCCCGCTACATGTATACGACTTACAGAACACTGACGCCACCATGATCGCCAAAATTTTGACCAATGTAATTTCATTTGGGAAAAACGATGCGATAGGACAATATGGGGGAATTCGTGATGGAGAAAAATACTTTGATTCAGTTCAAATTACTCCAGAACCAGTGGGCAACAAGCTCATTATTAAAGCTGATGACTGCGACTTTAACCACTTAAAAAAAATTATCGCCGAACTTGATATCGACCAACCACAAGTTGCTATCGAAATTCTTATCGTGGACGTTCAAGGCACAACCAACAAACAAATGGGAGTCCAGCTGCGTAATAAAACAGATGGATCTCTTGTCAAAAATGTTAATTTCCAATCCTCCACTATTGATTCAGTAATAACCGATCAAACCACTGGATCAGTTCTTGGAAACTTAATTGGACTTGCTTCTGGAGCAGCAGGCTCGACCATTGTAAGTGTCGGTAATACAGCGAGCGGAGTCTGGGGTCTCTTTAAAATGTTGAATACCGTAACGAATTCTAAGATCGTTGACAACCCATTTCTGGTAACAACAAATAATTACCCTGCATATTTTAAGTATGGAAACACACGGCAAGTTGTTGAAGCTACAGTAGGAAACGCATCAAGTTACACAACTGCTGTTGCTGATTTAACGATTAACATTACTCCTCAAATTAATAGTGAAGGAACAGTGTTAATGGACATAAAAATTGATATTAACGACTTTGTTAATGAATCACAAACCGATGCAAACACTATTCAAAAAAGCATTAACACTTCTGCATTAGTACGAGATCAGGAAGTTGTGGTACTTGGTGGAATCACCAAAAACAAAGTGCTTCGTAACGTTAGAAAAACTCCCTTCTTGGGTGACCTACCTATTATTGGAAATTTATTTAGATCGAAAACAAAAAATAATAGCCGATCAAACCTTCTTATATTCATTTCTCCCAAAATTCTTTCTCCTGCCCGCGGACAACATCATACGGACAACTATACCCATCAAAAATCTGAGCACATCAAAGAGACAATGGCCGGCATGGAAAAAGCTCTTGCTCCAATTAATCGCGATGTAATTGCCAGAAATTTCTTTAATGCTAATGAAAAAAATTCAGAATCATATCTCAAAAATATAAATGACTTTATTACTCCTGATGAAACAGAATCTGAACAACAAGAAAAAGACCTCAAATCCGAACCTAAAAAAACTCGCCGCGCAAGTAGAACAATTGCTGCGCGCACAAAAAGATTGTCACGCAAAGGGGATAACGATGCGCGAACTTCTTGAAATAGTCCTTCCCGAGGAAGTTAATAGCTATTATCTAATTCCCACAACAGTTGTAGGGATCACCGTAAGGCCTAACGTCATCAGGGCAACAGTTGTTCTTTTAAAGGGATCGACATTAACGGTACAAAAAATAGTTTCCGAACCATTGGATGGCTCAGAAGAGCAAACTGCCGCAACTCTTGCAATGGCAGTTAAAGCGGTCTTTCAAAAAATTGGCTCTTATTCACAAGTAACCCTTTCTACTGAAAGTACCGCAGTTACTTTTAAGGAATTATCATTCTCATTCTCTGACTCTGACAAAATTGGAATGATTGTTCCTTTTGAAATTGAAGCAATGCTTCCTTTCCCTCCACAAGAAGCGTACCTAGATTTTATTACCACCAAAACTTCTTCCGGGGAAACAACAACGCACGTCATGGCTGCCGCACTCCAAAAAAAATGGATTACTGAAGCCCTTACCCCTTTTGAACAAGCTGGCATTGAAGTCGCCCGAGTAACAACAGACATTATAGCTCTTTACGGACTCCTTAAAAGAACTGATACTATGCCGACAGGAGCTGTCGGCTTTATTCACATCGATACCAATGTAACCAATATTGGACTTATCGTTGAGGGCCAGTTAAAAAATGTTAGAACGCTCAAAAAGGGATCCGATCAAGGCATTGATCGACCTGATCTTTGGAAAGATATCAGTTTTACTCTACATGCATTTACTCAAGAACTATCGGATGACGCAAAGCTTGAAAAAGTAATTCTTTTTAACGCCCTCTCTACAGACCTGATGGACCTGTGCAAACAATACATTCAAGCCCCTTGCGAACAATTTCCTCATGAAACGTTGTTTACGGCATCGCACATGCACACAAAATTACCTATTAACCCGAGCGATACTTTAAGTTTTGCAGCAGCATTGCCGTGCATAGGGTCACGAAATTTTTCTTTCTTGCCCACACTTTTTACAAAAACAGAACAATCTCGCTTAACCAAGCAAACAATTGCAGGGTTCTGCCTGCCGCTTATTGCCCTCTCTTTACTCGCGTTTCATACCTTTAAAGAAATTCATACTTTTTCGCAAGAAGCTGCAGCTTCACAAAAACAAATACTCAAAGCCCTCAAGGATAATTTTTCTACCCTCAGCACCAATAATTTGCGTGACGCACTTGAAGCTGCCCAACGCGAGGTAAAGCACGAAGAGAATATTTGGTCATCTCTTTCATCACAAAACAGACAATCATTTTTGCATTATTTACACGAACTAAGCACCAAAATTGATAGAGAGACATTAGGATTAACGCTCAAAAAAATGGTAATAAGCAAAAACATTATTAGCCTAGAAGGCAATGTAAGAAGCTTTGAAGCCGTTGAGCAATTTGAGCATCAACTGCGCGAGACCCACCTTTTTAGTGCTGTTCCTGATATGCAAAAAGTTGAATTCTCTGTCCAACTACCACTGCAGTTACAGGGAGGTTCATAATGAAATTTTTAAACTCCTTACAAAATATAATAGTCAAATTTGATAGAAAAGAATTCTACCGTTATGCAGGTGTATATTTTGGAGTTGTTTTTTTGATTGCTGCGGGACTTGTTTACCTTTACGTAAGTCGCCTGTCATCCCTGCGTAGCGATCTTAAGAAATTGAATATCAGACGCTCTGAGGTCCAATTACTTCTCAAAAAACTTAAAGATGTAAAACAGCAAAGCGCAGAAGTTAATGAAGTGCTTGCAGAAGAAAAAAGCTTTAAAATCCAGAGCTTTTTTGATGGAATTGTTACTCAACAAAACCTTACCTCAAAACAAAAACGTGATGCTGAAGTGTCGGAAGAGCTTCTTTATAAGCGCTATACCGAAATTAAACTATCAGCACAATTTAGACAACTTGATATGATGGCATTATGCAAACTACTTAGTGAAATAGAACAAAAAACACGCATCTACATTAAAGAACTTTCTATTTCAAAAACTAAAGGGGCAGGGTTTGATGCTGCTCTTACTATTGCAACATTAAAGCCTCAAAGCGACACAACAAAGACGTAATAAAAAGGTATCTCACTATGAATAGATGGCACAATCTACTAATAGCTGCCCTCCTATGCGCAGGAAGCTCGATTCTATCTGACGAGGTCGTTGAGACCCCTCTAGACCTGTCGACAGAAGTATCAATCCGCGAAGTCTTAAGTACCGCACTTTCGCAAAAAGAAGAACTGGCCATTCGTGATAAAAAAATATGGTTTCGCTATAAAGATGAATTTCTTTCGACCGTTATCAATGACCTTGCAACACACCTTGGAATCAACGTTATGCTTCCCCAGGGGCCAAACGCTCTGACAGCTAAACTTACTTTTGAACTTCCCCATAAAATTACCCTCCAAAAAGCGTGGCAGTACCTCATTACGATCCTTAATATTTCTGGCTATTCAATTATTCCAGGAAAAACATTAAGCAGAATTATTAAAAGTGACAAGAGCACCATTGGAAAAGAAACCCTTCCTATTTATATAAATGTTCCTCCACAAAACCTTCCTGACACCGATCTTAAAATAATGTACCTACGCTATCTTACAAACATCCAAGTTCCCAATGACGGGGGGGCAAGTGGCGCAAGCCCTGTACACCTTCTTCTGACAGATATGCTTTCTTCCTCAGGGTTAGTTATTTACGAACCAAAACTTAATGGAATGCTTATCATCGACTCTGCGCGCATTATAAAATCAGCGGCAACAATTATTGACGAACTGGATGCATCGATTTCTGTTGATGAACCAGTTATTTTGAAACTTAAAAATTCTAATGCTTTCCAGGTAAAAGCTCTTTTTGATCAATTTACCGGTGGAAATGCTGCGGCCCTTTCAGGGGGAACTCCTTCGCCTTCAGATAGTGGTTTTTTTTCTGCTGATGTAAGGATAGTTCCCGAAGCAAGAACTAACTCTCTCATTATTCTTGGAAAAGAAGAATCCGTAAGACGAGTTACCGACTTTATTACAAAATATATCGATGTCCCCATTGGACAAGGAAAGTCTGTCCTGCATATCTACACCTTGCAATTCCAAAAAGCTCCCGACTTTGCAAACACGCTCAACGCCATTATCTCTGGACAATCTTCTGCAGGAACACAATCGACAAGCCGAACGGCAAATGCTGACCAATACTTTAAGGATGTTGTTATTGTTCCCGAACAGGCGCCCGATTCTGCTGCTGCTGGCTCAAAGGGATCCCAAAGCGGCAACCGCCTTATTATTGCCGCAAAACAAAATGATTGGCTCCGTATTGAACAACTCATTAAACAGCTAGACCAACCACAACCTCAAGTTATGATTCATGGTCTTATTGTCGATTTAAGCGCTAAAGCTCAAAAAGAACTTGGAAGCCAATTAAGGAACCATAAAGATTTCTTCTTTAAAAACGTAAACTGGCAAAGTGCCCATATGGGATCAATAGAAACCGCAAGCGGAACTGGCAACAACGCTCTGCCTAGCGCTGCAGATGCCCTTATGTCGACCCTTCTTCCTGCGGGGAATAATAGCTCTGCGGTATCTACAGGAAATATAGCAAGCGACTCTTCTGAAGGAAGCTTTATTTTATCCTTTAAAGATCCAAAGACTAACGGCATTTGGTTGCTTACAAGGCTTTTGAGCACCCACGAAGATTCAAAAATTCTCTCCCAACCCTTTTTAACTGCTATGAATAATAAATCAGTAACCGTAACTGATAAAGAAACAAGAAAAATACTTGGTGATGCAGATGCTCGCTTTGGCGTAACGCAACAAAATCGCATCGATAAGGACGCCTATATAACCTTAAGCGTCCTTCCCCGTATCAATTCAAATAATTCAATCAATATTGTCATAACAGTTGATATCAAAGAATGGGTAAGTGCAACGGCAGAATCGCAAAATACACGTAGTGTAACCACCAATGTCAACTTGAACTCAGGGGATATTCTTATTCTTGGCGGACTGACTAAAACAAAAGTTCAAGACGTCGTGACTAAGACCCCCTTCTTAGCAGAAATACCTGTCTTAGGAAATTTTTTTAGATCAAAAAGCAAGATTGTCACCAAAAGTAATTTGATGATATTTTTACGCCCAGAAATTATTTATCCCGAAAACAATATCACAACCGACACTATGCTTAAAAAAGCAGCCATCTCTCTCAGTAGCTCTACTGACAATTTTGCGCAGCTTAAAGATCCAATCACCCGCTGGTTCTTTGGAAAAGACTCTCAAGACGATCCATCGGCTCAAGACTTAAGTACTTTTAGAGGAGAATTTGAACCTATTCCCCTCAAAAGCCCAGACAGGGAGACTTTAAAAGTAATTTCATCTGAAGCCCCAGAGGTGGCAACACAGATATCTGAAGAACCTAAAAAACCTAGCGCACCAAAAAAAATAAACTCATCTTCAAAAAAGACAGATAATTTTTTCAAAGATGATATCGTATCTGAGCAAGAAGAAAAGCAAGCAGAAGAAGAACTTAAACGGCTTTTTGGGTGGGAAGAGAATTCTGTAAAAAAACAAAGCCTCGGTTCTGTCGTAGAAAAAGAGTCAAAGACTACAACTTTGAACCGCACTCAAAAAACGAATAATGATTCTTTAGGCAATGATTCTTTAGGCAATGATTCTTTAAGCGATGAAGCGCAAGCAGAAAATGACCTTAAAGCTCTTTTTAAAGTTGACACCGGGCTTGCAAAAAAAGTTGCCGATCAAGCAGATTATTCGGCTTGATCTAACAACGACATCGTCAGCAAGTCCTCTATAAAAAGTAAGCGGTTGTATTTTGCCATCCGCTCGCCACGAGAACATCCGCCAGCTTTTATTTGGCCCGCATTAGTACCCACAGCAAGATCCGCTATAAATGTGTCTGTCGTTTCACCTGAGCGGTGAGAAACAATGGGGTTAAGCTGCGCCTCTTGACACAGAACAATTGCCTCTAGCGTTTCTGTATCAGTACCAATTTGATTTGGTTTTATAATAACTGCAGTTGCTAATTCTTGTTCAATGCCGCGAGAAATTGCTTCCACGTTGGTAACAAACAAATCATCACCTACAATTTGCAGCGTATCGCCTAGCTCTTGATACATCGCCTTCCATCCTGGAATATCATGCTCCGAACAACCATCTTCAATAGAATACAAAGGATACTTTGCAACAAGATCTTTATAGATCCCAATTAGGTCAGATGAAGTAACATTTTCTTTTCCCCATTGATAAAGCCCCGTTTCTCTGTTGTAAATTTGATTTGCTGCAATATCAAGTCCAAAAAGAAAAGTTCCTTCATGCCCTGCATTGTTAATTGCTTCCATCAAAAGATCAAACGGTTCCATATCTGAAGAAAAGTGTGGCGCAAATCCGCCCTCTTCTCCAACCGCTGTACTTTTCCCCTTTGCATTCAATAATTTTTTTAATTCATGAAATACTTCAACGGCCGCTTCTAGTGCAACACGGAAGTTTTGAGCACCCACCGGAGCAATAAGAATTTCTTGAATAAGAAACCCATTATTTGCATGAAGCCCACCATTGAACATATTAAAGAGGGGAAATGGCAACGAAAGAGATTCTGAGTCGCATAAAGCAGAAATAACCTCAAAAAGATGCATCTCATTGGCTAACGCTTGCGCACGGCATGCAGCCATACTTACTGCAAGCGTTGCGTTTGCTCCCAACAAAGCCTTGTCAGACGTCGGATCGATACGCCTGATTAAAGCATCAACCAATACAACATCCGGCTCTTTGCCAAGCAATTCTGGAGCAATAATGTAATCAATGTTGTGAATCGCTTTAGAAACCCCCATCCCAAAAAGACGTTTTTCTCCATCACGCAACTCAACTGCTTCGTGATCACCACGCGATGTTCCCGATGGCACCTCTGCAGAAACATAGGAACCGTCATCCAAAAACATCTCACACATTACCGTAGGAATACCCCGAGAATCAAATATTTCTCTGCCGGCAATTCTTGCAATTTTCACTACTGCACCCTTTTTTTATGGCTCTTTAAAAAAATAGAGCATACATGCTTCTATGTATGCTCTAAAGTTAAGCTATTTGTCTACTTTTTTTGCTTAGGAGCAACGATAATTCCGTACTCTTTAAGGTATCCATCGGCAACAACTGAAGGCGCATGCATCATAGCATCATGTCCCCGTTGTGTTTTTGGAAATGCGATCACTTCCCGAATTGAATTTGATCCCGTTAAAATCATAACCAAACGATCAAGACCAAGCGCAATACCGCCATGAGGAGGGAAACCATACTCAAGCGCTTCAAGCAAGAAACCAAATTTATCTTGAGTTTCTTCTGGTTTAAGCCCAAGAAGATCAAATACTTTTTGCTGTGTATGTTTGTCATGAATACGGATTGAACCACCACCAAGTTCCATTCCATTACACACAAGATCATAAGCCCGCGCTTTCATCTGATCGGGAGATAGTTTCTCCCACCCTTCTTGTGGTGCTGTAAATGGATGGTGCATTGCATGATAACGCTTAGCTTCTTCATCCCACTCAAAAAGAGGGAAATTGAATATCCAACAGAAGTTAAGAATGTTCGGATTAATAAGTTTAAGATCGTCAGCAAGCGCACAACGAAGTCTTCCAAGAACTTCCCACGCATGCTTGTAAAATCCAGCAACAAAAAAGAGCGTTTCTGTTTTCTTAAGATCTTTAAAAACTTTTGCTGCTTGTTCAAAAAAGTCTTCTGGTAAAAATTTAGCGACAGGAGACTCTAGCGTTCCATCTTCCGACCATCTAACATACAGCAAGCCTTTAGAGCCAAAGCCTTGCGCCTTAGTCACCCAGCCATCTAATTCTGAACGTGTAAATACTTTATCTCGAACGCGAATACCGCCAATCTTGCCACCAGTTGTTACCACGGACTTCAGAAAAGCAAGTTCTGTATTTTCAAATAACGGAGTTACATCGTAAATAACCATACCGTACCGAAGATCTGGCTTATCGCTGCCGTATGCGGAAAAGGCCTGATCATAACTTAAAACAGGAAATGGTAATTTTATATCAATATTAAAAATTTTCTTAAACATGTGTCCGAGTAATTTTTCAATGACATTTTTAATATCGCCTTCATCGACAAAAGACATCTCAACATCAAGCTGAGTAAATTCTGGTTGACGGTCAGCGCGCAGATCTTCATCTCTAAAACAACGAGCAACCTGGAAGTAACGCTCCAGCCCACCTGCCATCAATAACTGTTTATAAAGCTGCGGTGACTGCGGTAGCGAATAAAACGAGCCGTGATGTAATCTGCTTGGTACAATAAACTCACGCGCACCTTCTGGACTATTTTTTGTCAAAATAGGTGTTTCAATTTCAAAAAAACCATGGGTTATAAAAAACTCCCGCATTGAAAAAATAATAGTACTACGCAATGCAATATTTCGCTGCATTACAAATCTACGCAAATCTAAATAGCGATAGCGAAGTCTATGCTCTTCATCGATTTCGCTTGTTTCTTCAAGAGGAAATGGCAATGGTTTTGAATCATTAAGAATTAGAATCTTATCTGCAAAAAGTTCCCAACGCCCTGTTGTCATTTTTTCATTTATAGTTTCCTTAGAGCGCTTTGCTACTTTTCCTGTTATGGAAACGACGAATTCTGAGCGAAGGTTCTGTGCAATATCATGCGCTTCTTTTGCAATATCAGGATTAAAAACAACCTGCATAAGACCAGTTCTATCGCGTAAATCAACGAAAATTAACCCACCATGGTCCCTGCGACGAGCAACCCATCCATTAAGGGTAATTTCTTTTCCTAAAAACTTATGGTCTGCAAGACCACATTCAACTGTCCGTTTCCAAGAACTCATGGAGGCACACCTCTTTTTTGATCTATTGTGAATTATCAGCGTCTCTAGTGTACCACAACCCTTTAACAAAAAAAGAGGAGCCTTGCAGCTCCCCTTATAGTATTTTATGTAAGTTTTTTAGAAGGTGTATTCAACCCCAGCGCTCATAGTAAATGCAGTACTATCGCCAAGCGTAGGAAGCGTTTCGGTTACACCGCCCTGTGCAGACTTAACCATATCCGCAACATCCTTTGAAATTGCAGTTCCTTTGGTGTCTGTATAATGTTTTCCTGGAAGAAATATTGCTCCTGAAGCTTTAAACTTTAAATTTTCAGCAAGTTTAACCCAAGAAATAACGTTGATTTCTGTTCCTAAGCGATTGCTTGCATCTTCTGTTGAACCATATTTTTTTGAAGGCTCTTCTTGCCAGAATGTCAAAATGCTTGGATTAACAGAGAAGTCATAATCCCATCCATGTGGCTCAAAATTAAGACCCATGCCTGCAAAGATAATATTGGTAAATCCTTCTACCCCAGCAACGTATCGTTCGCCAAATTTAACTGGTTTTGGACGAACAAGAGGGCCGCCCAAAGCAAAAACACTTTTTACTCTTTTGCCTGAGTAAGATTCTTGCTGAGAAATAAACCCTTTGTAGTCGCGCACTAAACCAGTTTTTTCAGTATTTGGATTTTTGTCCCCGCTGGCAATACCGCCGGTAGCAGAAACCTTCAGGTCCCTTTTATACACGGCAACAGAACCATCCATTACAAGCATCCAACCCTTAAACTTATTTTTGTGCGCATCACGAAAGCGGTTATTTGCGTGGTATTTTCCGGTAATTCCAAATTCTTCACCATTCAAGGCTTCTGAAATTACTCCCGATGGTCTATATGCTGTAGTATCACCCAGATAACGAGTCTTTGTTGTAAGCCCTGCATTGTCATAAAGGTGACTGTACACTTGCACCAATGCGCCAGTTGTAGAATCGGTTTCAGTTGTTACTCTATTTCTATCCCATGCAAATACGTCTTGGGTCCCGTGATTTACAGCAGCATCAAAACCTAATTCAACTCTGCCATATTCAAATTCACCAGCAACCCCGAATGTTCCCAAGTTGCTTTTTGCGTCGCAATCAAAGTCTATCTTCTGTTCATTTGAATGGGTAAAAACAGCGTAAGATTCTAACTGAACTTTTTCTCTTGCCGCTTTGTTGTACACAGGAGTCCACTTCAGTGTCCCTGCAGTTGTCAGCTCAACACTGCCAAAACCACGGGCAAACTTTGTATTAGGAACGTAGGTTCCATCAATAATAAATCTATCATACACTTGATCGGCGGTTTCTTTGAGTCCTGTTGAAGAGTTCTTTGAAAGGCCTAGGTACAAATCGTATCCCAAGGTTTCTTCACAAAAAGCACCTGACCATTTAAATCCAGGAGCGTATTGATCTACAGAACTATCTGAATAAAAACCAAGAGACGAAGGGTTAACTGCATAACTGTCACCAAAAGCAATCCCCCGACCTACAGAAAACGGAAACATGCCGACAGTGAACGAATGATCGCCAATAGCGTCGTTAAGAAGTTGCTTAAAGTTACACTTAATCCACGCCTCACGCACAAAAAGAACACGTGGCTGTAGCGTATGTGTATGAGAGCCTATAAGAGCTTCTCCGTACTTTACCGACTCTGAAGAGGTAGACAAATTGCGCTGACTGCCTGCAGATATTTTTGTACGCAATGTCGCTTGCGCCTCAACGCCTGAGTCGTGCTTGCTGTTTAAAGTAAGCTCTCCTTTGAGCTTTGAAGCAAACGCCCTATCAACCTTATCTCCACGAGCACCCTCAGCAGAACTGTTTAACAAAGAACTATTGATACTGACATCTGTGCTGTTGGCGATGGTACCCGAGGCTGTTACGGTTAAGCCTGCTTCTTCATTGCGGAACTTAAAAGCTGATTTTTTACTTGAAACCTTCGCATCAACTACCGCTATGGTGGAAAGGAGAAGAAGGCAAATTTTGCCGTACTTTATAATAGTCATAATTTTCTCCTATAATATAATAAATCAAGGAAACGATGATTTAATCGTTCTGCTCAACATTATAAAGGGTTTTAAAGACGAAACTAGTGTACGGTGATAAGTTTTTTTGTCAACCAACACCCGACCCAATCCAGCTTCCCGTCTCAATAAAAGAGGGATGTACATTAAAGAGGAATTCTCATGAATAAGAAGAAAACTCTCCTTATTGGAGCGCATATGTCTGTAGAGGGTGGCCTAGAAAAATCGATTGGAAGAGGCGAATCGATAGGTTGCACCGCTATTCAAATTTTTACAAAAAGCAACCGACAATGGTTCGCAAAAGATCTAACAGAAGAAGAAATCTCTCTTTTTAAAGAAACAACAAAAAAGTCCCTCCTAAAAAATATAACAGCTCACGCCTGCTACCTTATCAATCTTGCTTCTGCAACAGAAAGAACGAGAGCCCTTTCGATAAACGCGCTCACACAAGAGCTGCAAAGGTGTGAGCAGCTTGGCATAGAGTACTTGGTCCTTCATCCCGGATCCCACGGAGGACAGGGCAGAGATAAGGGCGCTGGCCTCATTAGCGAAGGCATCGATAAGGCATTTGGAAAAAGCCCCGGACGCACAATGGTGCTTCTTGAAACAATGGCCGGACAAGGCACCTCTATTGGTTCATCTTTTGAAGATATTGCCTTAATACGAGCACAGAGCGCCCATGCACAACGAATTGGCGTATGCCTTGATACATGCCATGTATTTGCAGCGGGATATGATATTTCTAATAAAGATTCATATGAACAAATATGGAAAAAATTTGATGCAACCATTGGCTTAGCGCATCTTAGAGTTATTCACGTCAACGACTCTAAGGGCGCGCTTGGATCGCGTCTGGATCGGCACGAAGATATTGGGAAAGGAGCTGTGGGACTAAGCGGATTTACACTATTATTTAACGACACTCGATTTTTTGATATTCCTAAAATTCTCGAAACTCCTAAAGAATCGCCCGAGGACGATAGGCGTAACATGAACGCTTTAAAAGATTTACTTACTCAAAACACAAAAGAGAAATTTAATCTGAAATAAAAAAAGAGAGCGAAAAGAGCTTTAGCTAAGAAGAAATCGTGGTTATTATAAACTCTTTTCACTCTCTATGTTTTTGCAGTGTTTTCACCCGAACAACTTTTATGAATCATAAACAGAAGTGCTGTAAAAACTTATGATACAGTTTGTCTTTCTACCAACAAAAAACAACATTATTAATTTGTTGCAATACGCAACAATAAAACCTTACTGCACCGCACGATACTGCAACAGAAGAAATATTTTTGCAACAGAAAAAAACATAATTGCAACAAGGCTATCTCGGGCGAACGTTTAAATAAGGCGAAAAAATAATAAAGCTCCACAATAGAAACGCAACGCACACAAAAATAAAAAGTGCCATCAAAGAAATACAATCATGTACAAGCCCAAGCGCTACAATAAAAAGCACACAGGAAAATGTTGCAACAAACAAAATAATTTGTTGCTTTCCCCATCCTTTGCGAAGAAGGTACATGCAAAAATGATCCGGACTTCCTCGGTAAAAAGGAATTTTTTTTGAAGTGCGTATTATAATTAGCATACCAACTTCTAAAAGCGGAACGGCAAAAATAAGGATGGGGGAAAGATATCCAAGAGGACTCTGTTCTGTCCAATTAAAAAAAAGGGGGAGAGCGCCAAGAACTCCTCCTATGAAAAGAGAACCACTGTCCCCCATATAAATTGTTGCATTTGGCCGATTGTACCACAAAAAGGCAACAAGTGATCCTAGTAGGCACAGCAATATTATAACAAGAGACTGTAGGTGAAAAAGAATCGCTAAGTAGGCAAACGAAAGAGTCGCAAAAATTGCAATACTCGTTGCCAGGCCATCCATCACATCAACTAAATTAAAAGCGTTAATGAGCGTAAGTATCCACAAAATAAAAAGCGGGGTATGCCAAAACACCTGAAAAAATTGGGGGTTAAAAAGATAGCCTGCCTTTAAAAAGCAGGCGGCGGCTACAAGCTGCCCACAAAGCTTCTGAAATGGAGACATAACGACCAAATCATCAAAAAGGCCTAACAATAAAAGAAAAGTTCCTCCCGCAAAAAAGAAACCCATTTTGCTTTGATCAAAAGAAAATGTTGAATACAGCGCAACACTAAATCCCACGTAAAGCGCAATACCTCCCAAATAGGGAGTTGGCTGTTTGTGAAATTTAACTTTTCCATCGGGCAGATCAATGGCACCCACCCAGAAAGCTACTTTACGCATGTAAGGGATAAGAAAAAAAGTGACGCCCAGTGAGATAAAAAAAGGATAAAAACTTTTTATTATCATGCACAGAACGCCTCTGTTTTTTATGATTCTCGATTTATGAAGGCTTTACTGGTGAAGGAATATTTAGATGACATTCTGCAATGTCACCTTCTTCCCACTCTTCAAATCCTTCAACAATAAATCCACACTCAAAGCCTGAGTGAACTTCTTTTACAGACTTTTTATCGCGCTGCAAGCTCTTAATTTTACCGCGGGCAATTTCTCTTCTGCTTCTCATGACAACCACAATTCCCTTTTCAGAAAATCGGCCTTCATTTACAGAACAACCCGCAATAACTCCAAGTTTTTTGATATTAAAAACTTTAAGAACAGTTGCTTGACCAATTTTTGTCAGAACCATTTTTATTTCTTGTGCTTTTGCTGCAAGCAGCGCTAGATCCTCAAGAAGTTTATAAATAATACCAAAAATGCTTATCTTAACATCTGATTTACGTGCTTCAATAATGGCATTATGCTCTGTTTTTACATTAAAGCCGATAATTGTGGCGCCGGTACTTTCAGCCAAAAGCGCATCGCTTTCAGTAATATCACCAACCCCAAAGCGAAGCACTGAGATAACCTTCAGCTCTTTTTTTGAACCAAGCTCTTTGATCGCATCAAGAATTGCTTCAAGCGACGAATGAGTATCGGCTTTTAAAATGACATGGAACTTTTCAACTTCAGGATTGTGGGTATAAGTTTGAGAAGTGACTGCTTTGTCACCGGCAGAGCGTGCTTTTTTATATTCTGCTTCGGAAACTATCTGAAATTGCTCCCCAACCCCTGGCATATCTGCAAATCCTGCAACTAAAACAGGGACAGAGGGAAAAACTTCTTTTAATTTATCACCAAAAGAATCTGTTAAAGAAATAATTTTACCGACAACAGAGCCTGCAATAAAATTATCGCCAATCTTTAGAACGCCCTGTCTTAAAATAACGGTAGCGACGGGTCCAAGCCCTTTAACCATTCTTGACTCCAGAACATAGCCTTGCGCTGGAGTGGTTATAGAAGCTTTGAGTTCCATCATTTCTGCTTGCAAAGCGATTAATTCTAATAGCTGATCAACGCCTGTTCCCTCTTTTGCAGAAATAGGAACGCAAATAACGTTTCCGCCCCATTCTTCTGGAAGCATCTCGTGCTGAACTAGCTGACGTTTTATAGTTTCCACTCTTTGTGGTTCAACGCGATCCATTTTGTTAATTGCAACAATTACAGGAATCGCAAGAGCCTTAATAGCTTTAATGCTTTCAATCGTCTGAGGCATAATCCCGTCATCCGCCGCAACAACTAAAATTGCTATATCAGCAACCGAAGCCCCACGTTTTCTAATTTTTGAAAAAGCTTCATGACCAGGAGTATCGAGAAAAACAATATCGCCATGAGAAGTTTTTACACTGTATGCACCAAGATGTTGGGTGATTCCACCTTTTTCTTTAGCAGCAACACGCGTTCTTCTAATAAAATCTAAAAGAGTTGTTTTCCCATGATCGACGTGACCCATTACAACAACAACAGGAAGCCTCTTTTGTTCGTTTTCTTTAGAAAGAGAGAACGCCGCACCAATAAGCACTTCTTTTTTTTGCGCAATCGGAGCTTTTGTTTCTATACCGTAATGGACACATAATGCACGAACCATAGGTTCTGAAAGGAGATAATTTTTTGCACATGGTTTACCTTGCTTTAGCAAAGTAAGAATGACTTCGTTTACTGCAAAATCTGCCTTCGAAGCAAAATCAGAAACACTCATAGGCTCTAAAACTATTGGATCTTTTAGTTGAACAACTTTTTCCACAGAGAGCAAAGGCTCTGGTGCGGTCTGAGCGAATTGAGGATTAGTATGTTTAGGTTGGCTTTGCACTGGCACCAAATGGTCCTGCCTTTCATCTACCTTCTTTGCAACGGGAGGTAGCTCTACTGTTGAGGATTGTTCTACACCTTTTGGCGCAGTCTGTCTTTTTTTGAGAAATTCGAGCACTTCGTCAGACATAACAGCCATATGGCTCTTAACCTCAAACCCCTCTGCCCTTAGAAGATCAAGCACTTCCTTACTTGAGAGATTATGCTGTTTTGCAAACTCATGTACTCGCATTATACACCACCGCTCGATAAAATTCTTACTACTACCCATATGCTCTAGAGATTTCCTCTAGAACTCCTCGCTCAATCGTTGATCAAGATCTTCTCTGTGCTCTGTTTGCACTAGCTCAATCGCAACACCTGTTAGACGTAAGGCTAGAGCAATATTTTGTCCCATTTTCCCTATCGCTAACGAGCGCTGGTCTTCATCGAGCCATACCCTCGCCGCTCTTTTATCGTAAGAAATTTCAACACGATTAATTTCAGCTGGCTTAAGTGAATCTTTAACAAGTGTTTCCAGCGTGTCGGTCCACGCAATAATATCGACTTTTTCAGTACCCAGCTCTTTTAAAATTGGCTTGATTCTAACGCCACCAACACCAACACATGTACCAACAGGGTCAATGTTAGAATCGTTTGAAATCACAGCAACTTTAGATTTATATCCAGCTGTTCTTACAATTTTTTTGATATCAACTAACTTTTCAAAAATTTCTGGAACTTCAAGTTCAAATAGTTGTCTTAAAAAATCCTCAGATGACCTGTCTAAAATAAGCTGGTTTTCATTGCGAGGAACTTCAAGTACTTCTTTTAAAAGAGCTCTAACAGGAAATCCTACGTTATATTTTTCACCAGGGATAGATAAAGATTTTGGTAGAAAAGCTAAATACTCTTGAATCTTCACTACAACACCGCTACGTTCACATTTATGCACAATGCCTTGAACAAGTGTGCCTTCTTTATCTTTAAATTCTGCACAAATAGCAGAGGATTCGATATCACGAATCCTTGATGCGATAAATTGTTTTGCGCGCAAAATCTCAATACGTCCAATTGCTCCCTCAAAGGGAAGCCATAATTTATTACCAAGTTCTAATTTTTTATCTACAGCTTTTGCTTTACGAACACTAACTTGGCAATCTTCGTCTTCAACAGTAGCAACAACTTCTTTTTCAACTTCCAGAAGAGGAGCGTCTACTTTTTCATCATACACAACGCGCAGCTCGAGGTCTGGGTATTTTTTCTTATATGCAGCAAGCATCCCCTCGCACACAATGTCGGTCAAAACGGACTTATCCAGCCCTCTTTCTTCAACAAGAGAATCGATCACCTTAAAAAGACTCACCCCTATATCCTTAGCGTAATTATAGATTATTTTGAAAAGTATTATCCAGAACAGTATATCAAAAAATAACAAAAATAGAAGACTTCGGCAATAAACGGCTAAAGTATTCCAGTTTAGGGATTTTTTTAAAAAAGGTATTTTCTATATCTATGTGTTTAAATATATTCTAAAGATATTATTAATATAGTAGCAAAATTTTGTGGATAACTCGATACGTTTAAGGCTAAAATCGTTACAGAGATTCAAAAAAACCATTTTTAAAATTGTGGATAAGTGGTGGATAACTTGTGGATAACTTGTGGATAACTCTCAAAGTTGGCTTATAGTCAAAGAATACGATTTTTATTTTAACGTAAAATGCTTACCAATAAGCATTTTAATTAGGTAGCACTTTTTTTCTATGGAAACTTATCCACCACTTATCCACCACTTATCCACCACTTATCCACAATTTCTATGTGAATTATTATCTTATAAAAATATTTATCTACAAGTATTTTTTTATGAAAAATTAATTTTTATATTTGAAAGTTTTATAGCAACCTCAAGGTCTTTGGTGAGACGATAAAGTTCTTTGGGGGTTCTTAATATATAGGCTGGATGAAAGGTAGGAATAAGGGGGATATCTTTATAGAAGTGTGTTATTCCTCGAATTTTTGAGATTGCCTGCTTTGTCTTGAGTAATGCTCCCGTGGCAGATGAGCCAAGTGTGCATATAGCCAACGGCTGGATGATTTTAATTTGTTTTTCAAGAAGAAGATTTATGCACACGGAGTATTCATTGGGCAGCGGCGCTCGATTATTGGGGGGGCGACATTTGACGATGCTTGTAATATAGACACTTTCCCGTTTGATTCCCAGAAGATCGAGTGCGCGAGTAAGAAGTTGTCCTGATTTTCCAATAAAAGGTCGGGCCTGTTCATCTTCGTTGCGCCCTGGGCCCTCACCAACCAATAAAAGTGAGGCGTCGGGATCTCCTTCGCCAAATACAACATTGGTTCGGCCCAGAGACCCTAGCGGGCACATGATACAGTTTTTGTACGGAGCATAGAGAGCATCAAGAAGCTCTTGTTTGTAGTATTTTGTGTCCACCATAATGAGCGGTAGTATAGCAGAAAGCTGCGGCTAAGAAAGATAGTTGCTTAAAAAAAAGAACCACTTTGCTTCATGTGCAAATTTATTTTTTTTGTAAGACCGATGAATTGAGTACTCAGGGAAGTAAATAGAAAGCCCTCGAGCGTGAGGGAAATGGCGGCCGGTTTTATTAGCAATTACAAGTTGTTCTAGACCAGAGAGGGCTCGTTTCCCCATTAAATAGAGCGTTTCTTTAAAAACGCTCGTTGTTTGGCTGTCGCTTAGGCGCACTACTTGAGCGTTGGAGAGCAGATTGGTTAAAAAATGGTGAAGATCAATAAAGTCTGGATCATCAAAGTGTGTGCATGCATGTCGATATCTACTAGCAGTAATAAGTTCTTTTATGGCCGGTTCTTTTCTGCATCCATCAACTAGGAGCAAAGACAGTTCCTTGAGGGCATCCTGAAGTTGCGGGAGGAGGTCTAGGTGTACGCAGGAGAAAGTATAGTCATTGGTAAAACCATATGTCTTTGCGTAGGCCTGGGTGATGTGCGTTCCGAAGTTTTCTGGTGAAGGGTTTTGTTCTGCGAAAAGGGAGAACGCGCGGGAATAATTCCACCCGGTTCCTAGCTCAACTTCTTGTGAACTTGCCATATAATGGGCATAAGGCTGCAGGCTTGCGGCAATTTCAATCATTGCCATAAGGCATGCATCAAATCCTATTAAGTCTATTTTATTGCCGCTTAGTCCCTCTAGGCATATTTTATTAAGAGCAAAAATCATTTTTTGTTCATCCAAATAGTTTCCCGTTGTTTCATCAAAACAAACTCCTTTATAGGCTTCTTTTAGTAAGGGATTTTTAAAAAAAGAAAATCCATCGGTCTCGTTTTCTTCCATGGAAAATGAAAAGGTGTCAGCAGTGTATACCCGTGAATAATTAAGGGGGTCAATGGCGCCTGTCCCGTGATTCCAGAAAATAAGAGCATATTTTTCAGCAGGAAATTGTTTAATGGCATCAAGGCAAAAATTAATTAAGACCTCAGGGTCGCCGCTGTCGGTCATACTTAGGGTAGTTGTTTGTTTGAGAATTTTAACATTTCCCTTTTCTATATAAACAGTTTTTGAAAATTTTACTTCGGGGTTTTGTTCAGATGTATTAACAAGCGCGACTATATTGGCATGTTCTGTTGAGCCGACCTTTGTCATTTGCTTAAGGTTTCTATCTAAAAATATCTCAAGATCATTATCAGCAGCAATATACAGCATAATAGTCCATGGCTTTAGAGCACTAAGGGGCCCGCAAAAAAAGACTATACATGTAAAAACTGCATACAAGATTGTTTTAGGAGGCTTCATCATTGCGCGCCTTTTTTTGTGGGCCTGTTGGTTTGCCGCTTATATTTTCAAATAATAAGTCTTAAAAAATCTATCCAATGGGTTGTTTGCGCAAAGGGAGTTTGCGCATATGAAAGATCTATGTTCCTAATAGGAAAATAGATCGAGAGCCCCCGCGCCCGTTTTAAGTTCTCCCCTGTTGCATTTATTAAAACAGATTGCTGAATTAAGGTTATTCCTTCGCTAAGAGATTTCCTGAGATCTGAAAGAAGGTTTTCTTTTTTCTTTTCAACCGACATAAAATCGATAGCTTCAAGAAGGTTTTCATAAAAATGATGAAGGTCGATGTAGGATGGCTCTGAAAAGTGTGTACATGCGCGCTTAGAGCGGCTCGCTTGGACTGCTCTTTTTACTGAGTGATTAATTTGGGATTGTAATGCTTCAATAAGTAGGAGGCTTACTGTATCAATATTTTTTTCAAGAGCTTCAATTTTTGAAAGATCAATTGCTGACTGGGTAAAGTCTTTTGTAATTGCTTTGTAGTTTTTTGCATAGCTATTTACGATATGTCGTGCAAGTTCTTCAGGAGAAAGAGAAGATTCGGTAAATGGTTCAAGAATCCGTTGATAGGGCCACCCTGTTCCTAATTCTACTTCTTGCGATCCCACCATAATTTTTGCGTAAGGGCTGATTAAATTTGCTACTTCTACCATCGACATTAAACATGCATCAAATGCAATAATATCGAACTTGCCTTGGGGTAAGAATTTTTCACAAATAGTTTTAAGGGCATAGTCTAATTTTTGATTCGTTAAATATGATCCGTAGGTATCGCTAAAGCATACACCACGTCGTTCTTCTTGAGTTGCTTTGTCATCAAGAAAATTAAGAAATCCAACTGATCTGTCAAGCTCGAGCATATGATTAGAGGGGTTAAAGCTGAAAAGCTCTGAAGCGTTAGTTGATTTGCTACGAATTGAATCGAGAATTCCAATTCCATGATTCCATAAAATAAGAGCATAGTGTTTTGCGGGATAGTTTTTTATGGCCCATTCGCAGCAATCAATAAGAGTTTGAGCGCTTCCGCTGTTAAGCTTTTGTTGTGAAGAAGCGTCATGCGCATTCATTTGATAAAGGGTGTTTTTTGCAACATATAAGCGCTTTGTGTATTCGTGAGCACCTTGTAGATCAAGCTGTATAACAAGGGATACATTTTTGTTGGATCCAACTAATTTCATTTCTTCAATATTACGGCGAGCAAAGTACGCTAGGTCATTATCTCCAGCGATATAAAAAATAATTGTGGTTTCGCTTTGCACTGGATTTTTTTGGGCAAGCTGTTCTTGCCTTAAAGGATAGGTTTCAAGAATGTCTTCTCTACTAATAGATAGTAAATGGGAGGTAGAGAAAAAGAGTAGAATTAATATTCTTTTAAGAAGCATGCGTTCCCTTTCATAATTTATTTTCTAAAATAGAAAAAGGATTGAAGTTACTTCAATAATTTGTATGAAAGGTACCTTTTTTGGCGCCGTAATTGTGCAAGCCAGGCAAGGCAAAAAGTGCAGAAAAAACTGAGCTGGAAGTCCAGGAAAAAAAGATGAAGAGGGTTATAGACAAGGGTTAAATACGCTACAATGCACAGTAAATGAATTGAGTGAATTTGCCATTCAAAAATGGTGCATAATCTATAAAAAAGAAAAAGTTCAAATCCTCTGGCAAATGAAACGCTCCATGGAGTTAATATAAAATAGAGGCTACTTAAAAGAACAATGCAGAAAGTTTTAAATAAAAAGGGAAGCGGCAGAATGCTTAGTAGCAGGTGCCATATCATAATAAAAAGCATAAGATGAAGGCCAGACCGCGCAAGATGGTGGAGAATTCCCCATCGTTCGAAAAATTTCTTTTCACCATTAATAGCATGCTTTACCCTATGCCGGTCTCCAATAAACAAAGATGAAAAAAAGGCAAAAGAGCGCCGAGACATCTTCTTTTTAAGTCCCAAAAGGAGTGTTTCTTGTTTTTGGTAAAGCCATCGGGAATAAGAGCATTTGGAGCGCTTAAGAAGGATAGGAGAAAAGTTGAAGACAAAAGCCGTCCCAGAAACGCCTTCTTTAAAAAGATAAAGTCTAAAGTCTGATGGAGGAATTGGTTTTAATTTTAAGTCGGGACATAAAACAATATCATCTATCTCTATACTGGAAGTTTTTTTTGTGTACATAAAAAACTTAGTTGAATCATCAAGCTCTAGAGTGATGCGTAGTGGCCAGGACCCGTTGCCCGTTATTTTCTTTTCTCTCACTCTCATGCTCATACCGTTTAGGCTTAAAGTTTCAGTGAGCGAGAGTCGTTTGACTGTCAAGTAGTGTGAAGTAGCTCCCAGCCAAAAACTGCAGAGGCAAAATAGAATAAATAGCTGCAGAGGTTTTGTTTTTGCCCATAAAAAATTAGCAAGAATGATGGCCGTGCAAAGAATTGCGGCTAACAATATCTCTGGAAAGGGTTGCAGGGCTATTCCTGCAATTAATGCCAAGGTATAAAAAAATGAGTTATGAAAAATGGGCGCAATAAGCGTGGTGGGATGTTTCATTTTGCCTTTGTGTATAAATAGAATATTTAATTATAAACAATAAACATACTATAAAAAGAGTTTTTTGTTTTTATTTTTCACATAGTAATTAAACTTTTTTCTGGAAGAAGACTTTTGCTATCTTTTAAAAAGAGTTAAATCGTATTCTTTTAGACTAATATGGCTTGTAAGTAGGGGCGACTCAGTGTAAGGTGGCTGTCATAGTAATTTGAATGGTAAGGGAAATTTATGGCGTTGATTCAGGGTACAATTGTTAAATATGTTTTGATTAATGGGCTTACGATTATAGTAAACTCCGTGTACAACATTCCCAAAGTCTCTTTGGAGGTATGGTATCATGTTGGTTCAAAGGATGAAAAAACCGGCGAAAAAGGAATGGCTCATCTTATTGAGCACATGATCTTTAAGGGGACCAATGTACTTTCTGAGTCAGATATAAACGTTATTACTCACAAGCTTTCTGGTTACACCAACGCGTTTACCTCGCACGACGTCACTGGATATACCTACGAGTTTCCTACTCAGCATTGGAAAGAAGGCATGGCCCTACTTTCTGATTGTATGCGAAATGCTCGATTTGATGAGCAAATGTTGAATTCTGAATTAAAGGCAGTAGTGCAAGAACTTAAAATGCATAAAGATAAATATGTTTCGATGGTGATCGAGGATCTTATTTCTGCAATGTTTCATGATCACCCCTATCATTATCCCATTATTGGGTTTAAACAAGACTTGTGGAACCTTAGTCGGCAAACGTTAGTTGATTTCTATAAAAAACATTATGTTCCCAACAATGCGACACTTGTTGTTGTTGGTGATGTTTCCCCAGAAGAAGTTTTTCAAGAAGCGCAGAAAATGTTTGGACATATTCCAGCGGATAAAAATTACAAGCGTGAAGAGTTTTATCATTCAAAGGATTTAGCCTCAAAGTCTGTTACTCTTTATCGCGATGTTCAGCTTCCAGCAGTGGTAATGGCAGCAAATCTTCCGGGCGGGAAAGAAAAAAGACAGTATGTTTTTGAGATATTGTCGTGGATATTTGGTTCAGGAAGTAGCTCTCGTTTAACAAAAAAATTAGTTGATGATCTTGAGCTTGTCACGGATTTCCAGACGTTCATTTATGAAATGGAAGATGCGTCTCCATTTTTCTTTTATTTTACACCTCAAGACCCTAAAGACATTGAGAAAATAAAAGGAATTATTAATGACGAAATTGCTGAAGTTATTAATAAAGGCCTTACAAAAAAAGAACTTGCCCAGGCGGTAAGAAACGTAAGGACCAGCTTTTTGGATACGCTTGAGAGCAACTCAAAGCGAGCTGCTGCAATAGGACAAGGATATCTATTTACAGGCGATGAGAAATTTATTCTGAATTTTCTTAATTACCCATCAGATAATCTTGATAAAGAAGTGCGTGAGATACTGTCTCTTTACTTCTCCCCCACCATGATGCATTGGGGACAGGTTCTTCCTTTGCCTGAAGCAGAAAAAAAACAGTGGACGGCATTGCAAGAAATTTCTGATACAGAAGACTCCCGTATTCTTGATGGGAAAGTTCGCACCTCTGAAGTTGAGCCGGCAAAGCATGCGCAATCGGTTCTAGCAAAAAAACATAAGAAATTTGATTTTCATAAGCCCAAAAAAACGGTGCTTTCAAATGGAATCAAAGTTTTTGTTCATAACAGTAATGAACTTCCAAAGATCGATATTATTATTTCTCTTAAGGCAACAGAAGAGTATGATCCTATCGATCAACAAGGTTTGTATGCATTTGTTTGCGCAATGCTGGGTGAGGGGACTAAGAATTATCCGGGTAAAAAATTAGTTGATGAATTGCAAGAGTATGGTATGGGTCTTTCAATAGAACCGGGGCGCGTTCGGTTAAGCCTTTTGAGTGAAGATTTTGAGAAAGGTCTTTCCCTCTTAAAAGAAATTTTTACTCACGCCACATTTGATAAAAAAGCTATTGAAAAAATTAGATCAAGGTTTCTTACTGATATTAAATTTTTCTGGGACGACGCTGGTAGTATTGCACAGCTCCTTGTCAAAGAAAAAATATATGCGGGTCATCCGTACTCCAAGAATTCTCTTGGAACGGTAGAAAGTATTTCAAAAATAACACAAAAAGATCTCAAGAAGTTGTACCATGATTATTTTAGCCCAGATGGCGCACGCATTGCGATTGTTGGAGACGTACATGCTTATGATGTACACAAAGAGCTCGAAAAACATTTTGGAAATTGGAAAACTATTCCTGTCGATGATATCGAGTATCCAGCCCTCAAGCAGCTTGTTCCAGAAGAAGTAACGTATAAAATTAATCGTGACCAAGTGGTCCTTGCATTTGCTCGCCCTTCAATAACTCGCTTTGATAAAGATTACGACAAGCTTCTTCTTTTTGAGCAAATATTTAGTGGTGGATCTATGAGTTCTCGCCTTTTTATGCTCCGTGAACAAAGTGGTTTGTTTTATACAATATCAGGAAGTATGGCAGCGGGCGCGGATGAAGAGCCAGGCGTTTTTATGGTAAAAACTATCGTCTCTCTTGATAAATTAAAACAGGCAGAAAAACTTATTAAAGAGCAAATTGATACCGTTGTTGATTCGCTGACTGAAGAAGAATTAAATGACGCAAAAAACGTGGTAATTGCTGATCAGGTAAGAAATTTTGAGTCAAATAAAAGAATGGCATTAGTCTTTTTGGCACTCGATAGATTTAAATTCCCTGTCGATTATTTTGACACTCGAGCAGAAAAAATTTCTGTAATCACGCTTGGTGAAGTAAAAAAAGCTGCTCGAGTTTTTCTTGATAGCAAGGCGATGATGGCAGTAAAAGTGGGACGAGTATAAAGAATATTTTGGTAGTTGAATGAGCGCCCTAAAAGAAAAAATAGATAACTTTAAAAGTACCGTGTGGGAATTCTATCGCGCCAACAAGCGTGAGTTTGCATGGCGAAACAATCCCACGCAGTACGGCGTTGTCGTTTCTGAAATTATGTTGCAGCAGACACAAACAAATCGAGTAAAAGAAAAATACAATTCTTTTTTACAAGTGTTCCCTTCTTTTGAAGATCTTGCGCGTGCAGATCTTTCTGAGGTTATTAAGCAATGGGTAGGCCTTGGTTATAATCGCCGCGCCCTTGCGCTTCATGGTATCGCTCAGCGCATTGTAAGAGACTATAAAGGTCTGTTGCCTGATGATATTGAAGTACTCAAGACATTTAAGGGATTAGGTCACGCTACGGCATCCTCAATTGTGGCATTTGCTCATAATAAACCAACGGTATTTATAGAGACAAATATTCGTGCAGTATTTTTACATACTTTTTATCTACAGCAAGAAGAAATTCACGATAATGAGTTAATGCCCTTTGTCGAGCTTTCTGTTGACCAAACAAATCCTCGCGAATGGTATTACGCGCTTATGGATTATGGGGTGCATGTTAAAAAACTTCATAAAAATCCTAGCAGAAAAAGCCTCCATCACACTGTCCAGTCAAAGTTTGAAGGCTCAGATAGGCAAATTCGAGGGGCAATTGTAAAAGTTTTTGCTTTCAGGCCAGCAACCACCCTTCTTGAGCTTAAGGGAGAGCTTCCTTTTGATGAAGATCGCATAGAAAAACAGTATACTGCACTGGTAAAGGAAGGTTTTATTAGTAAATAAAAAGGGCCCCGTAAAGAGGCCTCTTTTATTTACTAATTTAATTGCAGAACTATGAATCTAAGTGCTTTTTAAGTAAATCGTTGATTATTGTAGGATTTGCTTTGCCTTGAGTTTTTTGCATTGCTTGTCCAACAAAGAACCCAAACACTTTTGTCTTTCCAGATTTATATGCCGCAACATTGTCTTGGTTTGCAGCAATAATTTCTTTGATGAGTGTTTCTAGTTCTGCTGAGTCGCCAATTTGCTCAAGCCCTTTTTCTTTCACCACAATGGCAGCGCGTTCACCCGTCTGAGACATAATCTCAAAGACTTCCTGTGCAGCGCGATTATTAATCGTTCCATTATCAATAAGATCGACAAGCTCTGCTAATTTTTCTGGAGTGACGGCGCATGTTGCGGGGCAAGCTTTACTTGCTTTAATGCAATTTACAACTTCTCGCAACACCCAATTAATCAGGAGTTTGCTCTTAGTGAATGTACGGGCTTTTTCATAATAATCAGCAAGATCTCTTTCTTCAATGAGAATATGTGCTTCATAGGGGGTAATTCCTTCTGCGCACAAACGTTTGAATTTCTCATTAGGAAGTTCAGGCATGCCTGCTTTTATTCGTTCAATCCATTCACCGTTTACCTCAATAATAGGAAGATCCGGCTCCTGGAAATAGCGATAATCAGCGGCTTCTTCTTTGGATCGCATAGGAATAGTGATGTGCTCTTTGGTGCTCCATAACCGTGTTTGCTGTATTACTTTTTGACCGCTTTCAAGAAGTTCTATTTGGCGTCCCATTTCATACTCGGTAGCATCAGTGATAAATTTAAACGAGTTAATATTTTTAAGTTCGCATCGAGTGCCCAAGTTTGGATCGGTTTTTTTACGAACGGAAATGTTAGTGTCAGCCCTAAAAGAGCCTTCTTCCATGTTTCCGGTTGAAGCACCAATATATATTATGATTGTACGTAATGTTTTAAGGTACGTTCGAAGCTCGTCAAGACTTTCAATGTCAGGATGGCTTACCACTTCAAGTAGTGGCGTCCCTGTTCTATTTAAATCAACAAAGCTTTCATTGGTTCCCG
>Ga0105050_10000674_pt1 | contig 52256 bp, 48 predicted proteins | sample FRY01_FD_78088 | JGI IMG/M metagenome (GOLD analysis project Ga0105050, IMG submission 78088) | Freshwater microbial communities from Lake Fryxell liftoff mats and glacier meltwater in Antarctica - FRY-01 | ecosystem: Environmental > Aquatic > Freshwater > Ice > Glacier meltwater ...
AGCGACCTGGATTGGTATTTGGCCTTGATCGAGGCGGATCCTGCCGCGGCATGGCTTTCCGTATACGCTCTCAAACCGTGCCTGAAGCCTTCGAGGCTTTGTGGCGTCGTGAAATGTCAACGGGTGCTTATCACCCGCGTTGGTTGCGTTGCGATACCGAACACGGGCCCGTGAAAGCACTTGCTTTTGTTATTGATCGATCCGGTAGTGGGTACGTCAAAGGCCTACCTGACAGCGAAACACTTGATATTGTGAGTCGCGCCCAAGGCCGCTACGGTCATTGCGTTGATTATGTGGTTCAAACGCATGAAGCCCTCTGCCTGGCTGGCATCCGCGATGGTCGGCTTGCAAGGCTCGCCGACCGGCTACAAGAGCGTATTCAGGCGCCACCTAGCTGACAAAGCTTTACACTGGAGTCTTAGAGTCATTTTTAGACAATAGAGAGCGTCATCATGTCAGTGGCAAACATCCGAATGAACTACGAGAAAGGCGAACTGACTGAGTCGGTCGCCAAACCCTCACCCTTTGAGCAGTTCCAGCTTTGGTTGCAAGAAGCCATTGACTTGCCGGTTGCTGAACCCACGGCCATGACGCTGGCAACTGCCAACGCCCGTGGCAAACCGTCGGCTCGAATCGTCTTGCTAAAAGGATTAGACGATCGCGGGTTTGTGTTCTACACCAATTACGGCTCGCGCAAGGGTCAGGATCTGCTCCAACAGGCTTGCGCGAGTTTGCTTTTTTTCTGGCAGCCGCTCGAGCGCCAAGTCCGCATTGAAGGCGTGATCGAAAAAGTATCCGATCAAGAATCCGATCTGTACTACCAAAGCCGACCCATCGGTTCGCGCATCGGCGCTTGGGCTTCAGCGCAGAGCCAGTCAGTCACCGTACAAGCCCTTCAAACCCGTGTCGAGCAACTCACAGCACAGTATGGCGAGTCGCCACCGCGCCCACCGTTTTGGGGGGGGTACCGCTTGGTGCCTGATTATTTTGAGTTCTGGCAAGGACGTCCGTCAAGACTCCATGATCGTTTGGTTTATCAACCAACAGCTGATAACGCCTGGGCCATTGAGCGTATTTCACCATGAGTCATCTCGCAGGGGCAACAAAACCAAGTTTTGACTCCAAGGTATTTCGCCGATCGCTTGGTCGATTTCCCACTGGGGTCACCGTGGTCATGGCGCAAGTGCCAGGCGAGCCACCCGTAGGCTTGACGGTCAGTTCGTTTAATTCGGTATCGCTGGAGCCTCCCTTGGTCGTTTGGAGCTTATCCAAGCACTCCTCGTCGATGTGGATCTTTGAGCAATGCGAGCGCTATAGTGTTCAAGTCTTGGCGGCTGACCAAGCAGACTTGGCCATGCGCTTTGCCAGCGGCACACACGAGCAGCGATTCCTCGACCTGGCTTTAACGACTTGCCCAAATGGTTCGCCTCGATTGGCAACACCAGTGGCGGCTTGGTTTGAATGTCACAACCGGCACCGCCACCAAGAAGGTGATCATGTGGTCCTCATCGGTGAGGTAGAAAACTGTCATCATGCAGAGCTGATGCCACTGATTTATCATTCGGGTGGTTTTAACTTAACCCCAGCTGTAATGGCGACTTAATCAAACGCACGGTAATCAAGCGATGGATATTGAATGTGTGGTGGTAGGTGCCGGTGTTGTGGGATTGGCCACGGCCCGCGCCCTTGCTCAAGCGGGTATTGAAGTCCTTGTCGTCGAACAAGCCGCCATGATTGGCAGTGGTACCAGTTCGCGCAGTTCAGAGGTCATCCACGCTGGCATCTACTATCCAGCAGATAGCCTGAAAGCGAAGCTATGCGTCCAAGGCAAACATCTTCTCTACGAGTACTGCCAATCCAATGGCGTGGCACATGCGCGCTTGGGCAAACTCGTGGTAGCCACGAACGAAGAGGAAAAGGGCACGCTAGCGGCTATTATTGATAAGGCGCGCGCCAACGGTGTTGATGACTTACAGTGGTTAGACCAAGCCCAAGCACAGGCGCTTGAGCCCGCTTTGCGCTGTACGGCCGCTCTTCTTTCGCCCTCTAGTGGCATTATCGATAGCCATGGGTTGATGTTGGCCTATCAGGGTGATGCAGAAAACGCAGGCGCACAATGCGTTTTTCATAGCCCGTTGATTCATGCCAAGGTTTTACAACCCGAAGGCTTCGAAGTATCTTTTGGTGGTAGTGATCCCACCACATTGAGCTGTAAAATGCTGGTCAACGCCGCGGGGCTTAACGCACCGATGTTGGCTCACCGTATTGACGGTCTGGATCCAAAGTTTGTGCCCCAAGCCTATTTGTGCAAAGGCAGCTACTTCAGTTTGCAAGGCAAAGCCCCCTTTAAGCACCTCATCTATCCCGTGCCTCAGCGTGCGGGGCTTGGCGTTCATTTGACGCTAGACCTTGGTGGGCAGGCCAAATTCGGACCTGACACGCAGTGGGTCACCGAAGAAAACTACGACATCGACCCAAGCCGAGGTGATAGTTTTTATGAGGCTGTGCGGCGTTATTGGCCCGAACTTCGAGATGGCGCGCTTCAGCCCGACTACACTGGCATTAGACCCAAGATTTCGGCCCCTGATGAACCAGCAGCTGACTTCATGATCTCAGACGCCAGTGACCACCACATTAAGGGCTTGGTGAACTTATTTGGGATTGAGTCGCCCGGTATCACGTCCTCCTTGGCGCTTGCTATGCACGTCAAATCAGCCCTGCTAGACAGCCGTTAACGCGTTGCTTTAAAGCGGCTGTTTGAGCTTCACTTTCTTTACTGCCTTTTCTCTATCATGACTCAAAAAGACTTTATTTTGACCCTGGCTTGCCCGGACCGTCGCGGCATCGTGCACCACGTATCAGGTTTGCTTCTCGCCCACGAGGGCAACATTTTGGATGCTCAGCAGTTTGGTGATGATCAGACTGGACAGTTCTTTTTGCGGGTGCACTTCGCACTCGTGGCACCGAGTCAAATTGAGGCGGTACATAAAGACCTGCGCGAAAGCGAAACTGCCTTTGAACTGCAGTGGCAAGTCCACGACTCGCGCAAAAAATCGCGTCTACTGATTATGGTGAGCAAACAAGGGCATTGCTTAAATGATCTTTTGTTTCGCATCAAAACGAGTCAGTTTCCCGCGGAGATCGCCGCTGTGGTCTCTAATCATCAAGACTTTGAAGGGTTGGTGACATCCTATGGTGTGCCATTTCATTACTTACCCGTCACGCCAGATACCAAAACCGCTCAAGAGTCACGCCTTCTCGATGTTATCGATGCCGAACAAATTGATCTCGTGGTGCTTGCGCGTTACATGCAAGTGCTGTCGCCCAACCTGTGTCGTGCACTAAATGGCAGAGCGATCAACATCCACCATAGTTTTTTGCCGAGCTTTAAAGGTGCCCGCCCATACCACCAAGCGCACGCGCGCGGCGTTAAAATCATTGGTGCGACAGCACATTATGTGACTGAAGATCTCGACGAAGGGCCTATCATCGAGCAAGACATTGAGCGCGTCGATCATGCCATGAGCATTGAGGACTTGACGCAAGTGGGTAGCGATGTGGAGTCTTTGGTGCTTTCTCGCGCTGTGCGCAGCCACGTTGAACACCGAATTTTGCTCAACGGTAAACGCACGGTGGTGTTTCGTTAACAAACCCCTTATGCTCACAAGATCAGAAATACCCGAGAACAACAAACAGAATTTTTTGGAGTAAAAGCCTGCATGCAAAGCGATGATCAACTGCCGTTAGCCGCTTGGGGACAAGCCTTGGCGACGGCTCGAGCCGAACAAGGTCTCGGAGTCGTTGAGACGGCGCGCGAATTGATGCTGTCGCCTACTCAATTGCGTAATATTGAAAGCGGTAACATGCAATCTTTTCATGGCTCGGGCTATTACTTTCGTGCGGTACAAAAATATGCCAACCGACTCAGTATCGTTTTAAACCCTGCGGTCGAGGCCCTACCACTAACCGATAGCCAGCTCGGGATGCAGCGGTTTAACAAAAACCCACCTGACTCTCATTCGAGTGCCACATTAACCCTATCTAGACGGCAATCCACATTGGACAATGGTTTGAAGGTTGCCCCCTTTCGCTCGCGCAGTAGTCGCGTTGGAATGGTATTAGGCGTGATTTTGGTGTTCGCCGTGGCTTTGGGCGTCTACCTCTCTGTTGAGGAAGGCTGGCCAATCAAGCAGACTGCTCAAATTGCTAATGGTGTGCAACCAAAAACGCTACCAGGCGATTCGGTCAAGGCAATCACCGTGCCGATCACGCCAAATCCTGATAAGCAAGCAAGCCTGTCTAACCAAAGCTCCAGTCCTGCAACACCAGAACCGTTAATGGCCTCTCGAACGTTGACTGAGGCGGCTGGCGTGGCTGGTGTGTCTGGACCACTGGCTGCAGCACCACTTGCCTCGCAATCACCATCGACCTTGAAAGAGCCAGCGCCTGCGCCACCACCACCGCCAGCTGACATTCTTGAGGCACGATTTACAGCTGATTGTTGGGTTGAAGTTCGCTACAAAGATGGTCGAGTTGCGCAAAAGGTTTACACCATACGCGACATATTGACGGTTCCCGTCGATGAGATTAAGGGCATGGTGTTCGGGAATGCTGCCGCGGTCAGGGCTCAAAGGCAAGGTCAATCCTTTGATGTGATGACATACGCTGCCGGCAAAAACGTAGCGCGAATCAGTCAAGCTGACCTTCAATAATCATCTGCCCGATGGTGAGTCTTAGATGTAGGATAGGGCCAGATGCTCTGTTGGGAGATTAGTATGCAGATCAGTGCACAAGAAATCGACACCATGCACCCCGTGCCAGATGCGCACGGCATAAACCTCTATACCGCTGATGCCTGTCACCGCTTGGTCAGCTGCTACCTGCCGGCCGCATTACTGGCCCATTTAGAACCGCACTTCACCCGCCTAGGTATGCTCGCTGGGCAACATTTGGATGATTTGGCGGGTATCGCGGACAAACACCCACCCACCCTCTCCGTTCGAACTCGTGTCGGCATCGATGAATGCCGCGTTGAAAAACATCCAGCCTACGTTGAACTAGAGCGCTGGGCCTACAGCGAATTTGGGTTGGCTGCCATGTCACATCGCAGCGGTGTGCTTGGGTGGCCTGAGCCAATGCCGCCAGCAGCGAAGTACGCCCTGACTTATCTTTTTGTGCAAGCCGAGTTTGGACTGTGCTGTCCCGTGAGCATGACCGACTCTTTGGCGCGTACGCTCAAAAAGTTCGGTGATCCCGCGCTAGTCGAGCAAGTACTGCCCATGGTTACCACGCAGGATTTTGATGCGTTACACCAGGGTGCCATGTTCATGACCGAACAAGGCGCAGGCTCTGATGTCAGCGCCACAGCCACCACTGCTACTTTACAGGCTGATGGCCGCTGGACGCTCAACGGCGACAAATGGTTTTGTTCAAACCCAGATGCTGGTTTTGCAATGGTGCTTGCACGTTCGGAAGCCGTTCCAGGACTGAAGGGCGTTTCTTTATTTTTACTGCCTCGCAAGCTCCCCGATGGCTCGCTGAACCATTATCGAATTTTACGGCTCAAGGACAAGCTTGGCACGCGCTCTATGGCCAGCGGTGAGATTCGCCTGGAAGGTGCTGTCGCTTGGCTGGTGGGTGAACGCGGTAAGGGCTTTAATCACATGGCCGACATGATTAATAATTCACGGCTTTCAAACGGCGTTCGAGCCGCTGGCCTGATGCGGCGAGCCCTCACCGAAGCGCTTTATGTTTCCAAGAACCGTCGCGCCTTTGGCAAACGCTTAATCGACATGCCGTTAATGCAACGCCAGCTCTGCAAAATGGCAGTCTGGACGGAGCAAGCAAGAACCATGGTGTTTCAAACGGCGCAAGCGCTACAGGCGTTTGACCAAGACAGCAGCAAGCGACCACTGGCTCGCATTCTCACGCCCTTGATTAAATTTCGTGCGTGTCGTGATGCCCGCAAAGTCACCGGTGATGCCATGGAAGTTCGTGGCGGCTGTGGCTATATCGAGGAATGGTCCGATCCCCGTTTGCTTCGAGACGCACATCTTGGCTCGATTTGGGAAGGCACCAGCAATATCGTGGCTTTGGATGTGTTGCGCGCAATCCAGCGAGAAGACGCTTTACCTGCGCTGCGTGCTCACGTGACGCAATTACTGGGCCAAGGATTACCCGTCAGCGACGAATTAGCCACATTAGAACAAGAACGTGTCGATGCTGCCTTTGCCTTTGCCGAGCAATCGGCAGCCAGTAACGACTCTGCTCTGGCACGTCAAGTGGGTACCGCACTTTACAACGTGGTCACCATGGCCGGTATGCGATGGGAAGCCAAAGTGGCCAATATGCCAATGCGAAGCCGTTTGGCTGATAGGGTGCTCATCCATCGTTTGAGTGCGCGAGACCCGATTAACAACGCCACACCCGCTGATGATGCGCTGGTGCAATGGCTGGCTCAAGGCGTTTGAGATGTGGCAAACCCTTCCGAGCAGTAACCCATCCCGTCAAGGACCCAAAGGTGCACTTTCGGGTATTCGCGTGGTTGACCTCAGTCGTGTGCTAGGTGGGCCTTTCTGCACCCAGATTTTGGGGGATCATGGCGCTGAGGTTTTAAAGCTCGAACCCCCCACTGGTGACGAAACTCGCCACTGGGGCCCTCCGTTTGAGCAAGGCTTGGCATCCTATTTTGTGGGTGTGAATCGCAACAAAACGGGCCTAACGCTGGATCTGTCAAATGAAGAGGGACGACAATTCCTCAGGTCTTTGCTGGTTGATGCCGATGTCGTCATTGAGAATTTTAAAACTGGCACACTCGAAAAATGGGGACTCGGTTACGAGACGCTGAAAGAAGAGTTTCCGCGACTGATTCATTGCCGTGTCAGCGGCTTTGGGGCCGATGGTCCGCTTGGTGGTATGCCAGGCTATGACGCTTGCGCCCAAGCCATGTGCGGCTTGATGAGTGTTAACGGCGAAAAAGAGGCTCCACCAACCCGCGTGGGTCTACCGGTGGTAGATATGGTGACTGGATTAAACGCCACCATTGCCATTTTGATGGCCCTGCATGAACGTCATCAAAGTCATTTGGGCCAGTTTTTAGACATCACCCTTTTTGATTGCGCCATATCGCTCTTGCATCCCCACGCAGCCAACTATTTTGGAAGCGGTAATATTCCCCAGCGCTCAGGCAATGCACATCCCAACATTGCCCCTTATGAAACAGTCACCACTGCAAAAGGTGAATTGTTTTTGGCAATTGGGAATGATCGGCAGTTCAAGCAGCTCGCCATCGAGCTCGGCGAGCCATCGTTGTCACAAGATCCTCGGTTTCTGACCAATGCTGATCGCTTGGGTAATCGCCCAGCACTACACGCGTGTTTGAAGCGACTGCTAAGCTATTGCGAAGCCAACACGTTGGCACTCAGATTGCTTAAAGCGGGCGTACCGGCCGCACCCGTGCTAAACGTCGAGGAGATTTTGCAACATCCGCACACTCAACACCGCGGCATGGTTTTAGACAAGGACGGGTATCGCGGGATTGCCTCACCCGTCAAACTGTCACGAACCCCAGCTCAGTTGCGCCAGCTACCACCAGGGTTTAAGGCGTTGCCTGAGACGCCTCCGACTGAGCGCTCTTAATGAGCCACTGCTCGAACGACTGAAGCGCCGCTGGCACTTCAGTGCGTTCGGGGTAACCAAAGAAATAACCCTGTGAGACCGGTAGCGGTTTGTTCACTGGCCTCACCAACTGACCGACATCGAGTGCCTGTTGCACCAAAAATCGTGGCACCAAACCGACACCGAGTCCTGCCTGCGCGGCTGCTATAACCATCGAAAACACCTCATAACGGGGTCCACCAGCGACCTGCGGGGGATACGGCGAACCGGCCCGTTCATACCAATCACGCCAAGCATCAGGGCGTGATACCAGGTGGAGGTGCGGCAAAAGCGCTAAGGCGCTTGCGTCGATGACACCCTTGACCAATAGCGCTGGTGCGCAAACCGGCACTAACTCCTGCTCTGGAAAAAGCATCGTGCCGTGCGTACCCGGCCAAATGGCATGGCTATGGTAGATGGCGCCATCAAAGGGTTGATCGTTGAACTGAAACGGCAAGGTCCTGAGCGATAAACTGACCGAAATGTCAGGACATTGTTTTTGAAACTCGGGCAGTCGCGGAATAAGCCAGTGGGCCGCCAGTGTCGGCAGTACCGCAATATGAAGGCGCCGTCCAATGCTGGCGCGACTCATGAGGCTGAAGGTGTCTTTTTCGATATGATCCAGATGTTGACGAATACGAGCCGCATATTCAGCGCCAGCATCGGTCAACGCGACGCGCCGACGAACCCGAGTGAACAACTGAACGCCAAGCCGGGCCTCTAAGGCGCTGACTTGCCGATGCACCGCGCTATGGGTTAGCGACAGTTCTTCAGCCGCCCTAGAGAAACCGCCAAGCCTGGCTGTTGCCTCGAAAGCTTGCAGAGCACTTAAATTAGGAATGCCTTTTCTCATGCTACTGGTATCCTTTATCGTGTCACTGACACACAAGATTGTGCAATTTTATCAATTGCAATGTGCAAACGATGAACATATCCTATCAACAATGCATTTAAAAACATAAGAGATAACAAAATGGCAGACAGAGACAATCCCTTGAGCCCACGAACGGGTGGTCAACTCATTGTTGAACAGCTGGTCGCTCAAGACGTGCAACATGTGTTTTGCGTGCCAGGCGAGAGTTTTCTGGCTGTTTTAGATGCCTTGGTTGACGTGAACATCGACGTGACTGTCTGTCGGCAAGAAGGTGGTGCAGCCATGATGGCTGATGCCCACGGTAAGTTAACGGGTCGTCCTGGTATTTGCATGGTCACGCGCGGGCCAGGCGCCTCAAACGCATTAGCCGGCATTCACATCGCCAAGCAAGACTCAACGCCTCTCATCATGTTTGTGGGTCAGATCGATCGCAGCATGCGTGAGCGTGAAGCGTTTCAAGAAATGGACTATCGCGCCGTCTTCGGTCAAGCCGCCAAATGGGCCACCGAAATCGACGATGCCGCTCGCATTCCTGAAATCGTCTCGCGCGCCTTCCATGTCGCCATGTCAGGACGCCCTGGCCCTGTTGTCATCGCATTGCCTGAAGACATGTTGGTTGAGACCGCTTCGGTTGCGGCTGCTCCACGTGTGCATGCTATTGAAAGCGCACCATCCGCAGCGCAGATGCAAGACTTGTCACAACGCTTGGCGCATGCCAAATCGCCTGTGGCTATTGTTGGTGGGCCACGCTGGAGCTCAGAAGCCGTTTCACAGTTTGCTGATTTTGCACAACGTCATCGCTTGCCAGTCACGGCTTCCTTTAGACGCCAAATGTTGTTTCCCCATGATCACCCCTGCTACATCGGCGACTTGGGTCTCGGCCTAAATCCGGCGTTGCTGGCACGCTTACAACAAGCCGATTTGATACTGTTGGTTGGTGGTCGTTTGTCGGAAATTCCAAGCCAAGCTTATACGCTGCTAAACATTCCTGTACCGACTCAAGACTTGATACACGTGCACCCCGATGTCAATGAATTGGGACGGGTATATGCCCCCACCGTGGCTATTAACGCCTCCCCAGCGGCCTTTGCTGGCGAACTGTCGCATATGCCTGCGCCTGTTCAATCGCCTTGGGCCAAGGATACCGAACGCCTACACGACAGCTACTTGGCCTGGAGCGATCCCAAAGGTGTCACCACCCCAGGTGACTTACAGATGAGCGGTGTCATGGCTCATTTACGCGAGGTTTTGCCGTCAAACGCCATCATCACCAATGGTGCAGGCAACTATGCCACTTGGGTCCATCGTTTCCACCGTTTCAACCGATATGGCACACAACTGGCACCAACCTCTGGCTCGATGGGTTACGGATTGCCCGCTGCGGTCGCTGCCAAACGCGTGTCGCCAGCCACACCCGTGGTCTGCTTTGCCGGCGATGGGTGCTTCATGATGCACGGTCAAGAATTCGCCACGGCGGTTCAATACGACCTGCCAATCGTGGTACTGATTGTTGACAATGGCATGTATGGCACGATCCGGATGCACCAAGAGAAGTTTTATCCTGGCCGTATCTCTGCCACCTACCTCAAAAACCCTGATTTTGCGGCCTACGCGCAAGCATTTGGGGGTCATGGCGAACGCGTTGAAAAGACGGCTGATTTTGCAGCCGCCTTCGATCGTGCTGTCAAAAGTAACAAGCCGGCCATTATTCACCTGATTACAGACCCTGAAGCGATCACACCGACCACTACGATCACGAAATTGCGTGCGACGGCTCAGTCGAAAAAGTCTTAATTTAGTTTTTAAATCACACCACAAAACCGTAATGGAGTCATGCAATGTCAGCTGCAACATTTAACTGGGAAGATCCACTATTGCTCGATAGTCAGCTCACTGACGACGAGCGGATGGTGCGTGAGGCCGCTTATACTTATTGCCAAGAGAAGCTGGCACCACGTGTACTTCAAGCCTTCCGCCACGAAAAAATGGATGTGTCGATTTTCCCTGAAATGGGTGCATTGGGCCTGCTCGGCTCGACCATTCCGGCCGAGTACGGTGGCGCAGAAATGAACTACGTCTGTTATGGCTTGATCGCGCGTGAAGTCGAGCGTGTTGATTCAGGCTATCGCTCAATGATGAGTGTGCAATCATCGCTCGTGATGCTCCCCATCAACGAGTTTGGTAGCGAAGAGCAAAAGCGCAAGTACCTTCCCAAGCTCGCGAGTGGTGAATGGATTGGCTGCTTCGGTCTGACAGAGCCAAACCACGGCTCAGACCCTGCCAATATGGAAACACGGGCGGTTAAAACAGCCGACGGTTACCGAGTCAGCGGCAACAAAATCTGGATCACTAACTCACCCGTCGCTGACGTTTTCGTGATTTGGGGCAAGTGCGTGGGCGGCGACCATGATGGTCGCATTCGTGGCTTTATTCTTGAGAAAGGCATGAAAGGCTTGTCAGCCCCTGAAATCCACGGCAAGGTGGGGCTGCGTGCTTCGGTCACTGGTGAAATCGTCATGGAAGACGTTGAAATCAGTGATGATCAAATGCTGCCGCATGTGACTGGTTTGAAAGGCCCATTTACCTGCTTGAATTCTGCGCGTTACGGCATCGCTTGGGGCGCGCTTGGCGCCGCTGAGTTCTGCTGGCACACCGCACGCCAGTACACACTCGACCGTCACCAGTTTGGCCGCCCGTTGGCAGCCAACCAGTTGATCCAGAAAAAATTGGCTGATATGCAAACCGAAATAACACTCGGTTTGCAAGGTTGCTTACGTTTGGGTCGCATGAAAGACGAAGGCACGGCTGCTGTCGAAATCACATCAATCATGAAGCGTAACTCTTGCGGCAAGTCGCTCGACGTGGCCCGCTTGGCCCGTGACATGCTGGGTGGCAACGGCATCTCTGACGAATATGGCGTGGCCCGTCACTTGGTGAATTTGGAAGTGGTCAACACTTACGAAGGCACTCACGATGTGCACGCGCTGATTCTGGGTCGTGCTCAGACTGGCATCCAGGCCTTTTTCTAAAACGCACGAACAACCGATCTCTAATCTCTAATCATGTGCAGGGCGGTCAACGGCAAAAGCCGCTGCCGCCCTGCTTAATCGGTCTCCAATCCCAGCCCAATCGGGCTCAGTGGGTACTTCAGCCCAGCGCAATTCAGCAAACCCACCTTGATCTAAATCACGCAGGCGTGCGTAAAGTTCGCGGGCGTAACCCGTGGCATCGTCAGGCAAGACACTGATCGATACTCTCTGATTTTTGGCAACGCTTTCAAGAGTCACAAGCTCACATTGACGCAACGCCAAGGCCAAACTACCGATGTTTTGAGCCAACCAAGCCGGAACTTCTTGCACCATCTGTTCAAGCGAATAAAGCCGCATCGGTGTGCCTGGTGAATAATGTGCTTTAAGCGACCCTGACACTCTTGGGGCGAGTGCATCAGCCCCTTTCAAGGGCTCACCAAGCACCTGCGCCAATGCGGCCGCACTGACGCTGCCAGGTCTTAAGAGAGCCACCCCTTGGCCCATACGCAAGCGAGACAGGTCAACAATCGTTGACTCAATACCAACGTCACTGTTACCACCATCCAAAACTGGCAACCCAGCTCGAACCAAATCGGCGAATTCGTCACGCACATGCTGCGCGCAGGTCGGCGACACATGACCGAATCGGTTGGCTGAGGGCGCTGCCACGCCAGCAAACTTAGAGACACGGGCTTGCGCAAAAGATGTCAACAACGCTTGGGCCACTGGGTGCGAGGGACACCGCACGCCAATCGTGTCTTGTCCACCACTGACAGCTGCCGGTACAGCCTCGTTTCTTTTCAGAATGAGCGTTAAAGGTCCAGGCCAAAACTGCTCGACCAGACGCTGCGCCACGGCCTTTGTTTGCTCATCGACCTTCACCCATGGCCAGAGATCAGAGGCTTGCGCCACGTGTACGATCACTGGGTGATTGCTTGGTCTGCCTTTGGCAGCATAAATAGCGCGTATGGCTTCAGGGTTACTGGCGTCAGCACCCAAGCCGTAGACGGTTTCTGTGGGAAAAGCAACCATACCACCCCGAAGCAGGACCTCGACGGCATGCGCGAGCGCTTGATCAGGCGAAATGGGTTTCACAACGTTGATACGACTGCCGGCGCCGGCAAATTCAAGAGACTCACGATTTCGTTGGCAATCTTAACGGCTTGGCCGATATCGGGCGCTGTGATGTTGATGTGGCCCATTTTTCGGCCGCGACGCGCCTCTTTTTTGCCATACAGATGCAACGACGTGCCAGGCAATGCCAGCACGGCCTGCCAGTCGGGTTCAACAACGTCATTGCCCGCTGCTGGCAACCAGACATCACCCAGTAAATTAAGCATTACTGCGGGGCTTAGCAATCGGGTGTCGCCCAAGGGCAAACCGGCCATCACGCGAGCCTGCTGCTCAAATTGACTGGTCGAGCAGGCATTGAGCGTGAAGTGACCACTGTTGTGCGGTCTTGGGGCCACTTCGTTCACCAACAAGACATCGTCTTTGAGCACAAAAAACTCAACGCACATGACGCCGTGATAACCCAAACCCTCCGCAATCCGAGTTGCGGCACTGATGGCGGCAATCGTGAGTGCGCTGTCTTGACCATCGACGTGCGTCACCGCCAAAATACCGTCATGATGGACATTACGCGCTACTGGAAAAACCCGGCTGTTGCCATTCACATCTCGCGCCAAAACCACTGAGAGTTCAGCTTTTAAATCAAGCCGAGCTTCAAGCACACAATTGACCTCACCCATGCTTGTAAACGCCTCAAACGCCTCTTCACGCGTGGCCACTCGATGTTGTCCCTTACCGTCGTAACCCAAGCGAGCCACTTTAAGAATGCCAGGAAAAAGGTCTGCCGCAGCGTTTTGAAGGTCAGTTAGCGAGTGCACGGCCACGTAGGGCGCCACGGGCACGCCCTGAGCCTGGATAAAGGCTTTTTCTACGCACCGGTCTTGGACCAACTCAACGGCACGCGCACCTGGCGCCACGTGCGTACGGCGTGCCAGCGCTTCTAGACTGACAGCGGGAACATTTTCAAATTCAGTGGTGACGGCCATGCAATTTCTTGCCAACTCCGCCAATGACTCTTCGTCATCATAATCGGCTAAAACGTGTGCGTCGGCTAAGGCAGCCGTCGGGCTCTCCTCCTCAGGGTCAAGCACCATCACGCGATAGCCCATCGATTGAGCGGCCTGACAAAACATCCGCCCAAGTTGTCCACCACCCAATACACCCAACCACTGCCCAGGCACCACCATCATGTTGGCAACCTCATGGCACGAGCTGCTCGTGTTTGTGCTGAGCGATACGCGATTAGCTTTTGTCTTAACTTGGCATCAGTCGTGGCTAAATTTGCCACCACGTGTAGCGCAGCGTTCACCGCGCCAGCCTCACCAATGGCAAAGGTGGCCACTGGAATGCCCTTGGGCATCTGCACAATTGAGAGCAAAGAGTCTTCCCCGCGCAGATACTTGCTGGGTACAGGTACCCCAAAGACCGGCAATTCAGTCAATGCCGCCACCATGCCTGGCAAGTGAGCAGCCCCACCGGCACCGGCAATAATGGCGCGAAAACCGCGCTTGGTTGCGTCTGACGCAAAAGCCACCATGTCGTGAGGCATGCGATGCGCTGAAATCACTTGCGCCTCAAAGGCAATGCCAAAGTGTTCGAGGATGTTCACGGCATTTGCCATCACGTCCCAGTCACTTGATGACCCCATGATCACAGCCACCAAAGGCTTGGACTTAGGCACTGATTTGGTGGCAGGTTTGGCTTTGAGCTGAACGCGTGTTTTGTTAGGCGTTTTTACCAAGGCAGCGTTAACGGTCTTTTTGATAGGCATGATGGATGACCAACAATCGAAAGGTATATGTTAGTGGTTCACTGCACTGAGTCAGCGTCTGATTGCATCGCCACATCGTGGGCGGTAAAAAATTGACGACCCAACGGGGAAATAGGCTGATGGGCTTGGCCAAGCTGGCCAGTTATTTTGGCGACCTCGTGCAGCATGCAGGTGCCATGACCCTGACGTCGATACAACGGATTCACAAAAATGTATTCGACATCACCATCGTCGAAATAGCGACAGTATCCGATGGTTGTGTTCTGGTTGCGAATGAGCACAATACCGGGAGAATGCTCGATGATGGGTTCATCCTTCAAGGCGTTGACAAACCTCACGGTATTTGGCTGCGGTTTGCTCGATCACCACTGCTGGCAAACGAGGCGCTGGGGCTGTCTTGTCCCAGTCTTGGGTTTCCAACCAGTCCCGCACGAACTGCTTGTCGTACGACGGTGGACTGATGCCTTCACGCCACTGATCAGCCGGCCAAAAACGGGATGAGTCCGGTGTCAGCACTTCGTCCATCAGGTGCAGTACACCATCGTTGTCCAACCCAAACTCGAATTTGGTGTCAGCAATGATGATGCCGCGACTCAATGCGAACGCCGCCGCCTCGTCGTAGAGTTGCAAAGTGACTTCGCTCAGCTTGTTGGCTAAAGACTCGCCCACTGTTTTGATGACATAGGCAAAATCGACATTCTCATCGTGCTCACCCACATTGGCTTTGGCAGCCGGCGTGAAGATTGCAGGTGACAGTCGACTCGCTTGCTTTAAGTTCGGTGGTAATGCAATGCCGCAAAGCGCACCCGTGGCCTGATAGTCCTTCCACCCAGAGCCGATCAAATAGCCCCTTGCAACAGCCTCAACCATGATGGGCTTTAAGCGCTTAACCACCATTGAACGGCCGCGCACTTGCTCTCTTTCTTCGGGGCTCACCAACGACTCGGGATCAATACCTGTACTGTGGTTAGGCAACACATTGCCGAGTCGTTTAAGCCAAAACTCGGTCAAACGCGTCAATACCTCGCCCTTACCCGGTATGGGGTCATCAAGAATGACATCAAAAGCCGACAAACGGTCTGAGGCGACGAGCAATAGCTTGTCTTCGCCTACCGCGTACATGTCGCGCACCTTGCCGCGCGCGAGCAGTGGCAAGGACGTTAAGTTGGACTGATTCAACAAACTCACATTAATTCTCTTTTCTAACTCAAGTCACGACTTGCGAAAGTTTGCCGGCAGCGTAGTCAGCGGCAATGTCAGACAGTGGCCGGGCTTTGATCTTGCTGGCGTTGCCGGCCGTACCAAATTGCTGATAGCGGGCCACACAAATGGCTTTGGCAGCAGCGCGCGCAGGCTTCAAGTACTCACGTGGGTCAAACTTGCCTGGGTTCTCTGCAAAGAAGCGGCGAATCGCACCGGTCATGGCCAAACGAATATCAGTATCGATGTTGATCTTACGAACACCAAACTTGATGGCCTCTTGGATTTCCTCAACTGGCACACCATAGGTTTCTTTCATGTCGCCACCAAACGCCCTGATTTCGGCCAAAAGTTCCTGCGGCACGCTCGAGCTGCCATGCATAACCAGGTGGGTGTTGGGTAAGCGGGCGTTGATTTCTTTGATACGTCCAATCGACAAAATGTCACCGGTCGGCTTACGGGTGAACTTATAGGCCCCGTGGCTTGTGCCAATCGCGATGGCCAATGCGTCGAGCTGGGTTCGACGCACAAAGTCAGCCGCCTGCTCTGGATCGGTCAAAAGCTGCTCCATCGTCATCATGCCATCAGCGCCGTGTCCGTCTTCCTTGTCACCCATCATGGTTTCAAGCGAGCCCAAGCAGCCCAGTTCGCCCTCAACGGTCACACCAAGCTTATGGGCTGTTTCAACCACCTTTCGGGTCACGGCCACGTTGTAATCGTAGTCAGCCACAGATTTGCCATCTTCCATCAACGAACCATCCATCATGACGCTTGAGAAACCCAAGTCAATTGCGCCTTGGCAGATGGCAGGCGACTGACCATGGTCTTGATGCATCACCACCGGAATGTGAGGATATGACTCAACAGCAGCCTGGATTAAGTGCTTCAAAAAACCCTCTCCAGCGTACTTGCGTGCACCAGCTGACGCCTGCATGATGACTGGACTATCAGTCTCTTGAGCCGCTTCCATGATCGCCTGAACTTGCTCTAGATTGTTCACGTTAAACGCGGGGATGCCGTAACCGTTTTCGGCGGCATGATCCAAAAGTTGGCGCATGGAAACAAGAGACATGGTCAAAATCCTTCTACAAGAGAGTGAAATAGGGCTGTTCCAGATCATCGCCATTAGGCGGACGCTTGTCGTTATATTTAACGATGATCGTTCATTTGCTTATCATTTTACCTGCAACGACCTCGCCTAGCCTAAAATGACAGTCTGACGAAGTATTTCGCCGAGTGCGCCCGACTTTTGCTTTAAAACACCCGACCAACGATGCCGTGCAATCCACTGAAAAACTGACTGATCTTCGCCCTTGCCCTGATGAATCGCCACTGGTTTATTGGTCAGACAACGATCAGCCCTGCCAAGCCCTCTGGCAGTCGGTGCATGGCTGGTCACCGCCCAAACAATTGGTCAGCGCCGACGACACGCTATCAGCTGATCGCGCCTACCGTTTGATCAATAGCGGCTCGGGCTTGGTGTGGCGAGGCGATTTTCACAACGGCAAGCAATTATTGGCCGCTTTAAAAAGACGAATAACCAAACAAAAACTGCCCCCAGCTGACATCAATTACCCCAAACGTTTTCACCTGGTTCGACAAGCGCGCAGCCAGCAGGCGCGCCTGCTGGGACTGCTGCTAATTCCGCTGGCAGAAAACTTCCAATTGACGCATCGACGCGCACCCTCAGTAACAGCAGCCTGTCAGGCTGCCTACTTAGCCAAAGAGCCGAGCGCCATAACTCGAACGCCGGCCATACTTTTGCCTTTGACAGAGTTGATGGGGGTTGTGAGTGCTTACGAATGGCAGCGTCAGGGTTTACATGTGACCGCGCTCGGTCAACACATTTATCCGCGCTACGGCGTGTTTGCACCGACGAGACACGAATACCTCGACTTGCTGGTTCAAACTGCCCTGCCGATTGGTGCGCAAACAGCACTGGATGTAGGGACTGGAACTGGCGTTATTGCGGCCATTCTTGCCAAAAGAGGCATTCCAAAAGTAATCGCCACTGATACGCAGAACGCCGCACTGCAATGTGCAAAAGACAACATGGCACACCTAGGTCTCAGCGCTCAAGTTGAGGTCCTCGAAGCCAATTTATTTGTGCCTGGCCAATACGACTTGGTGGTCTGCAACCCACCTTGGTTGCCTGGACGCGCCAAAACCGCGTTAGATTGCGCTATTTACGATCCAGACAATCAGATGCTAGAGGGCTTTCTCAGTCAAGTACAGTCTCACCTCACGCCCCGGGGCGAGGCTTGGTTAATCCTGTCAGATTTGGCAGAGCACCTGCAGTTGCGCACGCGTCAAACCCTTTTAAACTTAATCGATGTCAGCGGCCTGAAGGTCATTGCCCGTCATGACATCAAGCCCAGACACCCCAAATCCAGCAAAATTGACGACCCACTCGCCGATGTGCGGGCACAAGAAGTCACTTCGCTTTGGCAGCTGACTTCGGCCGAAAAGCTTTAACCACTGTCTCGATCGTTTCAATGTAGGGCCCACCAATCAAATCAATGCAATACGGCACGGCCGCAAAAATACCGGCCGTGATAACAGCCCCTTCTTTGTTCTTAAGCCCCTCTAAGGTCTCAGCAATCGCTTTGGGTTGGCCTGGTAGATTGATGATCAAGGCCGCATGGCCTTCGATTTCGCGCAGTGCGCCAACTTGACGAGACAATATGGCCGTGGGGACAAATTTCAAGCTGATTTGACGCATCTGCTCCCCAAAACCTGGCATCTCACGCGTGGCCGCATCGAGCGTCGCCTCAGGCGTCACGTCGCGACGCGAGGGGCCCGTGCCACCGGTGGTCAATACCAAATCGCACTTGGCTTGATCAACCAATTCAATGATGGTCTGAGTAATGGTTTGCCCATCGTCAGCAATCAGTCGCTCTAGCATCACCATTGGGTTCTGCACGGCTTTGCCAAGCCATTCACGCAAGGCCGGCACACCCTGATCCTGATAGATGCCCTGTGAGGCTCGGTCAGAAATTGAAACCAGTCCAATTCTTAGCGGCGCTGGTTCAGAAGCGACCGACGCTTCAAATTGCTCAGGCGATGCCGTCGATGGGTTTACTGACATAAACTATTCCTTGATAAAAGAGGGTGCTGGCTCTAAATCACTGCCAACGACACAGAATTTTTGTTACCTTTAACCGACATTTTTATAACCACTTGAGCGTAAACCTGTTTGGACGTGACCAAAAGCCATAAACGCACAGTTTCATCGCAACGATAACGGAAACTCAAACCATGTTCTGTTAGGTTGTGTGTTGTTAATCGAAAGGCAAGAAGTGATGGTAATTGTTGCAATGCACCATTAATTGCGTTGTAATCAAACAAACAACCCAAAAGGTCATCTTTGTGAGCGATCAAACGTCCGAGCATACCCATCCAGTACCTTTGCTACCACCTGCCGTTGATGCAGCACTTGAATACGCCGTTGACACGTGGCAACGCAGCGTGCTGTACGCCGATGTGATGCGCCAACGTGGCAATCAATATCAGCGCCACATGTCAAAGCAAGCCCCGAATGTACTGAGCATGAAAGCCGAAGTAGTGCTCGACGGACGCACGCTAGAACGACCAGTCAACTACATCCTAACGCGCATCACCCCTCCAAAATCGATGCCAGTTGATCCCATCAAGCGGCCGTTTGTGGTGGTTGACCCGCGTGCAGGTCACGGACCTGGCATTGCAGGCTTCAAACCCGAGAGCGAAATTGGTGTCGCGGTCGAAGCCGGCCACCCCTGTTATTTCATCGGATTTTTGCCTCGACCTGAACCTGATCAAGGCGTTGAGGATGTGGTGTGGGCTGAAACCCGCTTTTTAGAGGAAGTCATTGCTCTACACCCCGAGGCCGAAGGCAAACCCGTGGTGATTGGCAACTGCCAGGCTGGCTGGCAACTGATGATGGCGGCGGCCACCCGACCCGAACTTTTCGGTCCCATCATTATTGCAGGTGCCCCGCTGTCGTATTGGGCGGGTTGGCGCAACAAAAACCCCATGCGCTACACCGGCGGCATCACTGGTGGGTCATGGATGACCACCATGGCCAGCGACCTCGGTGGTGGTGTGTTTGATGGCGCCAATCTGGTTCAGAATTTTGAAAACCTGCACCCTTCGAACACCTATTGGTCAAAGCAATACAACCTTTACGCCAACGTTGATACCGAGGCCAGCCGCTATTTGGGCTTTGAGCGCTGGTGGGGCGGGCATGTCTTTTTAAATGGCAAAGAGATTCAATACATTGTTGATAACCTTTTTGTTGGTAATAAACTCTCAACCGCGCGCCTTGTAACCCAAGACGGTTTGCGTATCGATTTGCGCAACATTCGTTCACCCATCATTGTTTTTTGTTCAAAGGGTGACAACATCACTCCCCCTCCTCAAGCATTGAGGTGGATCACGGACCTTTATCAAACCGACAAAGAAGTGCTCGCACACGGGCAGACCATTATTTATGCCATTCATGAGAGCATCGGTCACTTGGGTATTTTTGTGTCAGGCGCAGTGGCCAAAAAAGAGCACCGCGAATTTACTTGCAACATTGACCTGATCGATATGTTGCCAGCTGGTATCTATGAAGCCGTGATCCGTGACAAAACACCGGATACACCAAACGCTGATCTGGCTTACGGTGACTATGTGCTTACGTTTGAACGACGCCATTTGGCTGACATTGAAGCCATTGTCCAGCCTCGTGAAGATGACGAGCGCCGATTCGCCGCCGTTTCTAGAATCTCACAGGTTAATCAAGGCCTATACAAGTCCTTTCTTCAGCCATGGATCAAGACTTTTGCCACGCCACGTTCAACAGAGCGCCGGCAGCAAACCCACCCGCTGCGCATGCACTACGAGGCTGTGTCTGACAAGAACCCTGTGATTGCCGCGCTAGCACCCGTGGCGGTGCAAGTCAAAAATAAACGCCGTAAGGCTGCCGCAGACAACCCATTTGTTCAAATTGAAAAACAAATCTCAAAGTCAATTGAGTCGTCGCTAGACCTGTGGGGTGAATGGCGAGACGCCATGATTGAACGCACCTTTATGGCGGTGTATGGCTCACCCTTGGTTCAAGACATCGCTGGTTTGGGCGCCCGAGAAGGCTCACCACGCGAGCACCCAGGTGTGTCACCTGAGCATATTGCCTTCGTTCGTCGCCGAGTCGATGAGCTGCGCAAATTGGTTCAATGTGGCGGCCTAAGAGAAGCGGGCATCCGAGTGATGATGTACATCGCACAAGCACAAGGTGGCATCGACGAACGCAGCTTTAATCTCATCCGACAGCTTCGGGCTCAGCAAGAGCACTCATTAAGCCTAGCGGCTTTTAAGAAACTGGTGCGTGAGCAAGCCATGGTGATGGTGGTTGATCCTGATGGCGCTGTTCAAGCGATTCCAGAACTCTTGAGTCATCACAGTGCCACTGAAATAGAAGCAGCGCTCGAGTTTGTGACCCGGGTGGCCATGGCTAGTGGTGCACTGAATTCCGAAGGCAAAAAGCGATTGGCGCAAGTGGCAAAGTTCTATGAAGTGGCCGTACAACAGTCAAGCCAGACCCTTCAAATTGATGGCTTAACGGCTGTTAACTTACGTCGACCGTCAGCCACAAACTTGTCAACCGACACCGCCCGCGTCGCGCGTGAACCCACTTCAATCAACACCCCTGTTAAAAAGATTTCAGCAAAAAAATCTGTCGCCAAGACAGCTGTCCCTCAGAAGCTTGTTGCTAAGAAGGTTCCCACTAAATCTGCTACTACTAAAAAGGTGTCGGTTAAACCAACGGCAGCGGCAGCAGTCAAACGGGCTAAGAAGGCGATTGCTTGAGCAAATCCACACGCAAACAACCCATCTTTCACGAGCTTGTTAAGTTCGACGCGCTGATAAAGGCCGCTCAAAAGGTACCCACGCAAACTTGTGCTGTGGCGCACCCCTGTGATGAAACTTCTTTATCAGCGGTGATTCAAGCACATGCTCTCAATATCATTGATCCTATTTTGATTGGCCCTCGCCACAAAATAGAACAAGTTGCCAAAGCCACTGGCTTGGATATCACGGGCTTTAAGATCATTGATGTGCCACACAGCCATGCAGCGGCGGCCGAGGCCGTTGCACAAGTTCGCGCCGGCAACGCCCGCCTTTTGATGAAGGGTAGCCTGCACACCGATGAGTTAATGCACGAAGTCGTTAGCCGTCAGACTGGGCTGAGAACTGCCAGGCGCTTGAGTCATGTTTTCTTAATGGATGTGCCGACCTACGCAGAGCCGCTTTTTATTACCGACGCAGCGATCAACATCGCCCCAGACTTGCTTTGCAAGGCAGACATCGTTCAAAACGCCATTGATTTGCACCTCGCCTTGGGTTTGGGCACACCTCGAGTCGCGATTCTCTCTGCGATCGAACAAGTCAACCCGAAGATTCCGAGCACCATTGACGCAGCCGCTCTGTGCAAGATGGCGGAACGTGGTCAGATCACTTCGGGCATCTTGGACGGGCCACTTGCCATGGATAACGCCATCAGCCCCCAAGCGGCTCTCATGAAGGGCTTGGTGTCCGAAGTAGCTGGCCGCGCACAGATTTTGGAGGTGCCTGATTTAGAGTCGGGCAATATGCTGGCAAAAAACCTGACTTTTTTGGCGGGCGCTGATGCTGCCGGCATCGTGCTGGGTGCCAAAGTACCCATCGTCTTAACGAGCCGCGCTGACACTGATTTGGCGCGTCTTGCTTCATGCGCTGTCGCCACGCTTTACGCACACCATCAAGACACACAGCGGCCTCAAATCAAATGATTTAAGGCCGCTTGTGCACGCCTGTGATCACGCCCTTTTTTGTAATGCCTCTACGGCAGGCAACGTTTGGCCTTCCAAAAACTCTAGAAACGCACCCCCACCTGTCGAGATGTAGTTCACGCGATCAGCGATACCGAACTTGGCGATTGCCGCCAAAGTATCGCCACCACCCGCGATGGAAAACCCATCAGACGAAGCGATGGCTTGGGCAATGCCTCGGGTACCGCCTGCGAACGCTTCAAACTCAAAAACACCAACGGGACCGTTCCACACAATCGTGCCCGCCTGGCTCAGCATTTGAGCCAGTTGCGCCGTACTCTCAGGGCCAATATCCAAGATTAGGTCATCGGGCTCAACGTCAGCAGCGGCTTTAACAACGCCTGGCGCTTGAGCCGAGAACGATTTGGCTACCACCACATCGACTGGAATGGGAACGGCTGCCGAGCGCGCTCGCATCTTTTCGATAACAAGCTTGGCTTGGTCGACCTGCTCAGGTTCAGACAGCGATTGACCGATGGGCATGCCTGCCGCCAACAAAAATGTGTTGGCAATACCGCCACCCACAATCAGCTGATCGACCTTATCGGCCAATGCCAAAAGAATGGACAGCTTGGTTGAGACTTTAGAGCCTCCCACAATCGCCACCATGGGCCGTTTGGGATTTTGCAAGGCTTGCCCTAAGGCTTCGAGCTCTGCAGCCAACAAAGGCCCTGCACAGGCGACGGGTGCCGCTAGTGCCAAGCCATGTGTGGTCGCCTCAGCGCGGTGCGCGGTGCCAAAGGCGTCATTCACATAAACATCGCAAAGCGATGCCATACGCTTAGCCAGCGCTGGGTCGTCTTTCTTCTCACCCACGTTAACGCGGCAGTTTTCCAGCAACACCACCTCGCCTGCGGCCACAGTCACACCGTCGAGCCAGTCTTGCACCAGACGTACCTCTTGGCCCAACAGCGCCGACAGACTTTTGGCAACGGGTGCCAAGCTGTCTGCAGGGGTCAGCTGTCCCTCCGTGGGTCGACCGAGGTGCGAGGTCACCATGACGGCGGCACCAGCCTTTAATGCCATCTGAATGCCAGGCACCGAAGCACGAATACGCGTGTCTTCAGAGATCTCACCAGCTTCATTGAACGGCACGTTAAAGTCAGCCCGAATAAATACACGCTTGCCTTTTAACTCGCCGGCTTGAGCCAAGCCGGCGAGTGTCTTCACAGTCGCTGCCATCACTTATTTAGCGCCCATCAAGGCCACGGTGGTGTCGAGCATGCGGTTGCTAAAGCCCCACTCGTTGTCATACCACGACGACACTTTGACGAGTTTGCCAGAAACTTTGGTCAACGTTGCATCGTAGTTACTCGAAGCAGGGTTGTGGTTAAAGTCAATAGAAACAAGCGGATCGGTGTTGTAAGTCAAAATGCCTTTCAACGCACCTTCAGATGCTTCTTTTAATACCGCATTGACTTCGTCAACCGACGTATCGCGTGACGCGATAAACGATAAGTCAACAATCGACACGTTGATGGTTGGCACACGCATGGCGTAGCCATCGAGCTTACCATTCAAGGCTGGCAACACCAGTCCAACGGCAGCGGCTGCACCGGTTTTGGTGGGGATCATGCTCATGGTCGCTGAGCGGGCACGACGCAAGTCTTCGTGATAGACATCAGTCAGAACCTGATCGTTGGTATAGGCATGAATGGTGGTCATCAGCCCGGTTTCAACACCAATTTTGTCGTGCAAAGGCTGAACCAGTGGTGCCAAGCAGTTGGTGGTGCAAGAGGCATTGGAGATGACAGTGTGCTCGGCCTTCAGCACACCTTGGTTAACACCGAACACAATCGTGGCATCAACATCGCTGCCACCCGGTGCTGAAATGATGACTTTTTTGGCGCCACCCTTTAAGTGGGCAGACGCTTTTTCTTTGCTGGCGAAAAAGCCAGTGCATTCAAGCACCACGTCAACACCCATTTCACCCCAGGGTAGTTCGGCTGGGTTGCGGTTGGCCAAGACGCGAATCTTGTCGCCGTTAACCACCATGTGGTCACCCTCAACACCGACTGTGCCCGGAAACTTACCGTGTGCTGTGTCGTATTGGGTTAGGTGCGCATTTGTTTTAGAGTCACCCAAGTCATTGATTGCAACGATTTCGATATCGTGCTTTTTGCCACCTTCGTAATGGGCACGGAGAATGTTCCGACCAATACGACCATAACCATTAATCGCGACGCGAATTGCCATGACACCACTCTCCTTGTTTACGAAATCTTTTTAACGCTGTCGACCACCGCTTGGGCGGTTAAGCCAAAATGCTTGAACAAAACACTGGCTGGCGCGGATTCACCGTATGTGTCAATCCCAACCACGGCGCCGTTCAAGCCAACATATTTGTACCAATGATCACTCACGCCAGCCTCAACCGCCACGCGTGGCAAGCCTTCAGGCAAAACCGAGGCCTTGTAGGTTGCATCTTGCGCATCGAACACTTCGGTGCATGGCATTGAAACCACGCGAATGGCAATACCCTCTTTCTCGAGCATGGCCTGAGCCTCAAGCGCGAGCGTCACTTCCGAGCCCGTGGCAATCACAATCACCTTAAAGTTCAGGGCATCGGACAAAATGTAGCCACCTCGGCTCACTTGCGCCAAGGTATTCGCATCGCGCGCAACAAACGGTAAGTTTTGGCGTGACAGCAATAGTGCTGAAGGCCCACCCGCTCGCACGGTCATGCCTAAGCTAGCGGGCCTAGAAACTGCTGAGGCCCAAGCGGCAGCCGTCTCAACCGTGTCGCAGGGTCGCCATACTGACAAATTGGGGATCAATCGCAAGCTAGCGGCATGCTCCACCGACTGATGAGTAGGGCCGTCTTCGCCCAAACCGATGGAGTCATGGGTAAACACATGAACCACGCGAAGTTTCATTAACGCCGCCATGCGAATGGCGTTACGCGAATAGTCGGAAAATGTGAGGAAAGTGCCACCAAACGGCAAAAATCCACCGTGTAATGCCATGCCATTCATCATGGCTGCCATGCCAAACTCACGCACACCATAATTGATGTGACGACCGCCATTAACGCCGTTATCGTCAGCTCGCAAGGCTTGTACGCCTGGCCAGTCGGTAAAATTAGACCCAGTCAAGTCTGCTGAGCCGCCGAGCATTTCCGGTAACACAGCGACTAGGTACTCAATGACTTGCTGCGAGGCTTTGCGTGTCGCAACAGTCTTGGCCTGTTCATTGACTTGCAACATTAAGGCATCGATCGCACTTGCAAAGTTAACCGGCAAATCACCCGCCATACGGCGCTGCAGCTCAGCGGCCTCAATGGGGTACTTGGCACGGTAGGCGTCAAAAAGATCAGTCCATTGCTTTTGAAGGGCAGCACCAGCAGCTTTGCAATCCCAGGCCTCTTTGATTACAGGCGGTATCTCAAAAGCCCCGTGCGACCAGTTGATTGCCTCACGGGTGGCCGCGATTTCGGCCTCACCAAGCGGTGCACCGTGGACTTTGTCCGTCCCAGCCATGGTCGGTGCGCCCTGCCCAATCACTGTTTTACAAACAATCAAGGTAGGGCGTTGTTGCGTTTGACCCAAAGCTTTGGCCTGTTCGATCGCCGAATTCACCGCACCCGCATCGTGACCGTCAACATCACGCACCACGTTCCAACCGTAAGCTTCAAAGCGTCGGGCAGTATCATCTTTAAACCAATGCTCAACTTTGCCATCGATAGAGATGCCATTGTCGTCATACAACACAACCAATTTACCCAGGCGCAAGGTACCGGCTAGAGAGCAAACTTCGTGAGAAATGCCTTCCATCAGGCAACCGTCACCCACAAAGGCGTAGGTGTGATGATCAACAACAGCCAAGCCGTCGCGGTTGAATTGGACGGCGAGCAACGCTTCAGCCAGCGCCATGCCAACAGCATTAGACAAGCCTTGGCCCAGTGGGCCAGTCGTTGTTTCAACACCAGGAGTAACACCGACTTCGGGGTGGCCAGGCGTCTTTGAATGGAGCTGGCGGAAGGCCTTGAGCTCTTCAATTGGCAAGTCATAACCACACAGATGCAAGACGCTGTAGACCAACATGGACGCGTGGCCGTTGGACAAAACAAAACGGTCGCGATTCAGCCAAGCAGGATCAGCGGGGTTGTGACGCAAGTGCTGCTTAAAAAGCACCGTGGCCATCTCGGCCATCCCCATGGGGGCCCCTGGGTGGCCTGACTTGGCAAGCTGAACGGCATCCATCGACAATGCGCGAATAGCGTTGGCCATCTGGATGGTGATTGGAGCTTTATCTGTCATAACCTGACACAGCCTTCTACAAATTGGATGAGATCGCCAAACAGTGTCGCAAAGCGAGTCAAATGTAAGGGAAACCCCGAATTTTAGCACCTACACGCACCACTCCCGAACCAGCAAGGCTTTGACCCAAGCCTCTAGTCGGTTAAGATCCGACGCTATGAAGACGCCTAGATTCTTTTGTGATGCTGCGCTGACTGCTGGGGCCGTACTCCAATTGCCCAAAGCCGTCGCTCACCACATCCATGTTCGACGACTGAGAGACGGCGAAAGCGTGGTTTTGTTTGATGGCTCAGGGTATGAATTCGAAGCCCACATCACATTTGATAGCAAAGGTCACTGCACCGCCACGCTTGGCCAAGCCGAGGACTTTGAACGCGAGTGTTTGGGTCGCATCACGCTCGTACAAGCGCTCGCTAGCCAAGACAAAATGGACTGGGTCATTGAAAAAGCAGTAGAACTCGGTGCCGCCTCAGTGATCACGGTGCCCGGCACTCGCAGCTTGATCAAGCTTTCTGCCGACCGCGCCAAAAAAAGAATCACCCACTGGACGGGAATTGTTCACGCGGCAAGCGAACAGTGTGGTCGCAACCACTTGATGAGCATCAATGCCGCGGAGTCCTTAAAAGCAGCTTTAACCCTGTTGGGCGATAGCCCAAAGTTAGTTTTTGCCCCGGCGGCAACACAGCGCTTGGACGACCCTGCATTACTCGAAAAAATCAACACCGCCAAACAGGTCGCATTCTTCATCGGCCCAGAAGGCGGCTGGGATTCGCGTGAAGTGAAAAATATCATGGATCACGGTGGCACTTGTGCAAGGCTCGGCCCACGCGTGTTGCGAACAGAGACCGCTGGCCTCTATGCCATCGCCAGCTTAAGCACGCTGCTACGCTGGTAGCCGGTTACTCGCTGGCATCACTCCAATTACGAACCACACCCGGTGTGTCTTCGGGGTGTCTGCCGCTGTGATGGATACCGTAGATAAATACCTTGCTTTGATCTGACGCGTGCGAAACGACGTCGTCAAACACCTGAATCAATTCTGCCATGTCATTCTCTAAAGCGGGGTCTGAAGAGTGCAGTTGATCGAGCAGCAAGACCATGCCGACCTTTTGGTCATCGACCGAATCGCGCAAGCAGTCGTAAAGCCCATCGAAACGGCTTCCAAAAAACTGCGGATAATCAACGGCCTTCACCACTGCCCTAAAAAAAGCCGATCGATTACGCGCCTTACTGCAGTCTGCTGCGCACCAAAGCAATTCAGCTTCGAGGGCAGACCGCTGAAACTCAGCATCATCTTGCGAAGGCTCATAAGCCCCGCCTTTACTTAATAACTTCTGAACTTGCCGACGCGCCTGACTACTCATGGCCAGTACCTGCCTAAAGATGATTCAAGATCCAATGCGCGAATCGTATCCACAATGACGGGTTGAATCAATCTCAAACTGTGACTTATTTGAAACAGCCCGAAACATTTGTTAACGAACCCGCTCTAAACTAGACGAAATGATTGGCTTTAACCACCGTTAAAGCCGTCATATTGACAATCCGACGAACTGTGGCGCTTGAGGTCAATATGTGAATCGGCGCATCGACTCCCAACAAAAACGGCCCTACTGCCACATTACCGCCCGCAGTAGTCTTCAGTAAGTTGTAGGCAATGTTACCGGCATCAACGTTCGGGCAAATCAATAAGTTGGCTGAACCTTTGAGTGTCGAGTTTGGCAATACTTTCAGCCGCTGAGCTTCATTCAATGCGCAGTCACCATGCATCTCACCATCGACCTCAAGTTCAGGCGCCTGCTTGCGAATTAAAGCCAGCGCTTGCTGCATTTTTGAAGCGGACGACGAAGACCCTGACCCAAAATTTGAACGCGACAGAAGAGCCGCTTTGGGCTCCAAATCTAGGCGTCTGAGTTCCTTGGCAGCGGCAATCGTAAATGCGGCAATTTGCTCAGCCGTTGGGTTTTCATTAATGTGGGTGTCAACCAAAGCCAATGTGTGGTCAGGCAGCAACAGAATGTTCATTGCCGCGTAGGTTGACTCACCCGGCGCCAGACCGATCACCTGATCAACGTAGCGCAAATGGTCGCCATAAGAACCCACTGTGCCACAGATCATGCCATCGGCATCGCCGACATGAACCATCGTCGCACCAATCAACGTTAAGCGACGGCGCATCTCAACTCGAGCCATCTCTTTGGTCACGCCTTGACGCGACATTTTTTCCCAATAGGTCGTCCAGTAGCGATGGAAACGATCGTCATAATCGGGATTGACCACATCCACATCTTGACCAAGTTTAATCCGTAGCCCGTGCTTTTCAATGCGATCAGCCAATACCGTTGGGCGCCCAACAATAATGGGGGTGGCCAGTTTTTCATCAAGAATGACTTGCACGGCTCGCAGCACACGCTCGTCTTCTCCTTCAGTAAACACGATACGAGTCTTGCCTTGCTTGCGCACAAACGCCTTGGCCGCTGAGAACACCGGCTTCATGAAGGCGCCTGAGTGGTAGACGAACTGCTCTAACTGCTCAAGATAAGCTTCAAGATCAGCAATGGGACGGGTTGCCACGCCTTCTTCCATGGCTGCCTTAGCCACTGCTGGCGCAATGCGCGTTATCAGTCTCGGATCAAAAGGCTTGGGAATAAAGTACTCAGGTCCAAAAGCGCTTTGACCGCTGCCATAGGCTGCCGTGACGACCTCACTTTGCTCTTCTTGCGCCAACTGAGTAATGGCCCTAACCGCTGCCTTTTCCATTGCACGCGTAATAACCGTGGCGCCAACATCCAAAGCGCCTCTAAAAATGTAGGGAAAACAAAGCACATTATTGACTTGATTGGGATAGTCCGATCGTCCCGTTGCCATCACGATGTCGTCTCTAACAGCGTGCGCATCCGAGGGCGAGATTTCGGGATCCGGATTGGCCAGCGCCAAAATCAAAGGTCTCTTGGCCATAACAGCCACCATTTCTGGTTTCAGCACGCCACCGGCCGACAAACCAAGGAACACATCAGCATCAGCAATCACGTCTGCCAACTTGCGAGCATCGGTTTTTTGCATGAACCGTGCCTTGTCGGGATCCATCAAAGATGTACGGCCCTCGTAGACCACCCCTTCGATATCTGTGACCCAAATATTATTGAGAGGCAACCCCATATCAACCATTAAGTCTAGGCAAGCCAGCGCTGCCGCACCGGCACCAGAAACCACTACTTTGACTTGGTCGAGTGATTTACCCACCACTGCCAAGCCGTTAACGAAAGCAGCTGTCACGCAAGTAGCAGTGCCATGTTGATCATCGTGAAACACCGGGATGTTCATGCGCTTTCGCAACTCACGCTCAACGGTGAAGCACTCGGGCGCCTTGATATCCTCTAAATTAATGCCACCAAAGGTTGGCTCAAGGCTGGCGATAATCTCGATAAGCTTTTGCGGGTCCGATTCGTTGATTTCGATGTCAAAGACATCGATGCCAGCAAACTTTTTAAACAAGACCGCTTTGCCCTCCATCACGGGCTTTGATGCCAGCGCCCCAATGTTGCCTAGACCTAGCACCGCAGTGCCATTGGTCACGACACCCACCAAGTTGCCCCGTGCGGTGTAACGAAACACATTGGCCTCGTTGGCCACGATTTCTTCGCAGGCCGCTGCCACACCGGGCGAATAGGCCAGTGCCAAATCACGCTGGTTGGACAAAGTTTTGGTCGGGGCAATTGAAATTTTGCCGGGACGCCCCTGCTCGTGGTAATCGAGAGCTGACTGACGGAAGTTTTTATCCATGGAAGCCAAGGTTATGTTTTTAGAAAGAAGAATGAATTCTATCTTGTTTGAATCGGTGGTGACATAAATAGATGGTTTGTATCCATGATGCCTTTAACTTGCTGGTCGAGGGCAAACCAAAGGACGGCCTCGTTTGCAGTCTGCGCCGGGCGACTTTGGATATCGCAAACCGCGGGGGCCCGAACAGCACTTTGCGCGAAAGTCACCGCCACCAACCACCCCAATGCCCCCCCATTGCCTACCACGACATTTGCCAAATTGACAGCTGGGGTACGCACAAGCGCATCGATTCGAAACCCGCCCGGCCAATCGCCATGCTCTATGGCTTGCCGCACCAGTGGCTCGGCCGAAAGCTCAAACAATCGAGGTACTGTTTGCTGAGCCTTCAGCGAGCGCAAGGGCTGACAATCGGCTTGGCCAAACGCCCCCAAAACTTCAATCGTGCCATCGGCAAACAACCACTCGATCGACACCAGTCCCAAATGATCCAAATTCGGTTGCTGACGCCCCACGGTAGCAAGCCACTGCGCCAGATTCTCAGGCGCGCCCCTCACTGGTTGCGCTAGCAAACCAGCGGCTTGCATGCCAGCAACCGGGCAGCCCGCATCGACACGCCATTGGCCTGTGTCGCCTAGTGGCATGAGTGAACCCCAAGCCGAGCCCGCCTCTACCCAAAGCACACGACGCGCCTGGTCATGCACAGACAAGGGCAACCCCTCGAGCGCCATGCACACGCCAAACGCCGAGCACAAGTCTCGCGCCTGCAACACGTCATCAAGTCGCGCAGGCACAAGCCTTGCCTGCTCTGCACCCAAAGGCGAAACCGCGCCTAGGCAAGCACGGCGCAAACGCGCAAGAAACAAAAGCCACTGATCATCTGTAGCCGGTGCACGCCCAAAAAGAAAGTTTCGACGTGAAGGGGAGTCGGACACTACAATTTCCTTAAAATTGATTATCGAGAATTAAACAATGACTGTTGCTCTGGCAGACCGAACCGCTCAAATGGCGACCTTTCACGCCATGGCTATTTTTAAACGAACTTTGGCGCTGCGGGCCCAAGGCCGAGATGTCATCAGCCTTGGTATCGGAGAACCCGACTTTACCGCAGCCCCAGCGGTTGTGGCGGCCATGCAGCAGGCTGCCAATCGAGGGCTCGGCACCTACGGGCCCGCAGCAGGCCTGCCGCAGTTGCGACAAGCCATTGCTGATTTTTATGGCGAAGCTTTCGGCGCCCCCATTCAAGCCAATCGAGTTATCGTCACGTCGGGTGCCAGTGGCGCTTTACAACTGGCTTGCTTGGCACTGATTAACCCTGGGCAGTCGGTCTTGATGCCAGACCCCTCTTACCCCGCCAACAGCAACTTCGTGATGGCTGCAGGTGGCCATACCCGTCTGGTCATCACGTCAGCCCAGAACAAATTTCAACCCACGCCCGAAGACATCGACACGCACTGGGACGCCAACACCAGCGGGTTACTGATTGCCTCACCGAGTAACCCAACGGGCACTTCAATCTCACCCACCACCCTAAAAAAGATCATCGATAAAGTCAGGCAACGGGGCGGCTTCACCATTGTGGATGAGATCTATTTGGGACTGGCCTATGATCAAACGCCTTTGAGCGCTTTGGCCGCGTCTGACGACGTGATCATTGTCAATAGTTTCTCTAAATACTTTCACATGACGGGCTGGCGCTTGGGTTGGTTAATCGTACCCCCGCACATTGTCGACCCCATAGAAAAAATGGCGTCAAGCCTAGCCATTTGCCCGCCAACCCTGGCTCAATACGGCGCCTTGGCTTGCTTTGAGCCAAACACACTGGCGCTATTTGAACAACGACGCGAAGCCTTCAAGGCCCGACGTGACTTTCTGGTGCCCGCACTTGAGTCAATGGGGTTATCCGTACCCGCGAAACCAGATGGGGCTTTTTACGTCTACGCCGACACCACCAAACTCACCGACAACAGCCAAACACTTGTTGATGCGTTGCTTGAAAAGGCCAACGTGGCACTTGTGCCGGGCATCGACTTTGGACCGGGCCACGCTGCCAGCAAAGTCAGGCTTGCATACACCATCGGTCTAGATCGTCTCGAACAAGCCGTGGCCCGTATGGACAAGTTCTTAAGTAACCGGTAACCCGCCAAACACTAGTTCAGGGGGATTTTGGCGGCAAGTGCCATTCGTCGTTGTTCAGCTTGAACCTTTTGGGTGTAGCCCCCATCGTCTGGACCGGTGGCACCCACGTAGCAGCGCAGGCCTGCCGATTCAGAGCCACGGCGTCGAACACAATCTGACAGGATCTGAGCCCCAATCCGAATGTTGATTTCAGGGTGAAAAGCCGCAGCGTCATCAGCGCCAAGTTTTTCAAATTTATCGGTGTGCACCCTCGTCATCACTTGCATTAAGCCCTGCGCGCCTGCACCGCTCTCAGCATAGGGATTGAAACGAGACTCAACCGACATGACAGCGAGAATTAAGACGGGGTTAACTTTTAAATCTGCACCCGAAACAAGCGCTGACTCCACAATGCGGTCGACCACTTGTCTTGCGACACGGTATTTGCGAGCGATGTAGTGCTCAAGCGCTTTCAACTGCTGCTCAGTCAGTTCGAAGACTTCCATGGCAGCTTCAATCCTTGGCACTGGCACATTGCCAAGCAAGCCCACTGGGGGTGTGCGTTCAATTGCTTCAGGCGGTTGTTCGGGCTTAACTTCAAGCAAACGCCGATGAGGCACTTCTGCGAGGTCAACCGAGCGCAGCTCGGGCACCAAGCCGCTTGGCCCGAGTGCGGGCAGCATGGTTTCGATGCCGTCTGGCATGAGTGCTGTCAAGGTCGCTTTGTGCAAGGTCACCGCTTGGTCTCTGAGCACTGGTACTGTTAAAACCATGACAACACATGCCAAAACAGCCACGCCAAGATAAGCACCCGACACCCTGATTATTTCAGACAAAAGCTTTTGTACGCGGCGCACACCGTCGCGCCAGCTGGGTAATAATGTAGTAGACATGAGTCAATATTAACGTTTAAGTGAGAATCAGACGTGCGATATCGAGATTTGCGGGATTTTATTGGCCAACTTGAACGCACGGGGCGGCTTAAAAACATTGAAACGCGGGTCGACACCAAGCTTGAGATGACTGAGATTTCAAGCCGCGTTTTACATGCCGAAGGGCCTGCACTACTGTTTAAAAACGTTCAACACCAAGGGCGAACCAACCCAATTCCAGTACTCGCGAACCTATTTGGCACCCCAGAGCGCGTGGCGCTTGGTATGGGACCAGACAATGTTGCTGCGCTGCGAGATATCGGCCAACTCTTAGCATCATTGCGTGAGCCCGAGGCCCCTAAAGGGCTGCGGGACGCCCTAAGCAAAGTCGCCATGCTCAAGTCAGCCCTCTGGGACATGAGCCCCAAAAAAATCCGCTCGCCAGCCTGCCAGGAAATTGTTTGGGAAGGCAATGACGTTGACCTTTCTAAACTACCCATACAGCACTGTTGGCCAGATGACATTGCCCCTTTATTAACTTGGGGGCTGGTCATCACACGCGGCCCGAACGCCCGCCGACAGAACTTGGGCATCTACCGCCAGCAAGTGATCGGACACAATAAGCTCATCATGCGCTGGTTGTCACATCGCGGCGGCGCTCTCGATTTTAGAGATCATGCTCTGGCTAACCCCGGCACCCCATTTCCGATCGCCGTCGCGCTCGGCGCCGACCCAGCTACCACGCTCGGTGCGGTCACGCCGGTGCCTGATTCCTTATCGGAATATCAATTTGCCGGTTTGCTTCGTGGTGCTCGCACTGAGGTAGCCCGAGCCATTGGCAGCGACTTAAGCGTGCCAGCAACCGCTGAAATGGTACTCGAAGGTCATTTGCTACCGAGCAGCGACCCACGCGCCATTACCGCCACAGTACCCGCTGGCATGCGCCCGCCACCAGATAACGGTTATGAGTCTGCCCTCGAGGGCCCCTACGGTGATCACACGGGCTATTACAACGAGAAGGACTGGTTCCCTGTTTTTACCGTTGATCGCATCACCATGCGCCACAACCCCATCTACCACAGCACCTACACAGGCAAACCACCCGATGAGCCGGCGGTTCTTGGCGTTGCACTAAACGAGGTTTTTGTGCCTTTGCTGCAGCGTCAGCTGCCAGAAATCAAGGATTTCTTCTTGCCACCTGAGGGCTGTAGCTATCGACTCGCGGTGATCTCAATTCGCAAGCAATACCCAGGCCATGCCAAACGGGTCATGTTTGGTATCTGGAGTATTCTGCGCCAATTCATGTACACCAAGTTTCTTGTGGTCGTCGATGACGACATCAATATTCGGGACTGGAAAGAAGTCGTTTGGGCCATGACGACTCGCATGGATCCAGTCAGAGACACCGTTCTGGTTGAAAACACGCCCATCGACTACCTTGACTTCGCTTCACCCGTTTCAGGACTGGGTGGCAAGATGGGTATGGATGCCACCAATAAGTGGTCGGGTGAAACAGACCGCGAGTGGGGTCGGCCCATCGAAATGGACACGACCACTCGTCAGCGGGTCGATGAGATCTGGGGTTCGCTCGGGCTTTGATTGAGCGAGCGGCGCAAAAGCCATAAAAATAAAGGCGCGCCAATCAAACTAATCACGACCCCAATGGGTAACTCGCTAGGCGCGACCAAGACCCGAGACAAAAGATCGGCCCCCAAAACGGCAATCGCCCCGACGATAGCCGTTAATGGTAACAACGCTTGGTGATCACTGCCGCGCCAACGACGCAACAACTGTGGAACCAGAAGGCCAACGAAGCTGATGGCACCGGTAAATCCAACCAAGGGCCCCACCATCAAAGCCATGACCACCACCAAAAATAATCGCACCCGACCAACGGGCACGCCGACTTGCTCGGCTTGAGACTCGCCCAGTAAGAGTGCGTTCAGTGCCGGCCATTGCCGATACAGCGCCCACAAACACATCGCAACCCAAGGCATTAGTAGCAGCACAACCAGCAATGGCGTGCGCGTCATGCTACCGAGCGACCAAAACGTGATCGAACGCAGTTGCTGGTCACTGGCCAAGCTAATCAGCAGGCTAATAACACTCAGGACCAATGCATTGATGGCAATACCAGCCAACAGCAGACCCGCTGAACCGGGCTGGCCTTTTGCCAACTGCCAAGCCACCCACGTGGCCAGCAACGCGCCTAAAAAACCTGCCATGCCGATCCAAAGCGCACCTGACAACCCCGCCATCATCACCATCACAGCGCCAAGCGCAGCACCCGCTGAGACACCCACCAACCCGGGTTCAGCCAACGGGTTGCGAAACAAACCTTGCATCACCGCCCCGCCCACGGCGAGGGCAGCGCCAGTCATGACTGCCAAAAGGGTACGGGCCAGACGCAGCTCAGCTATAACAGCCGAGAACCGATCCTCGACGCCCGAGAAAGGCGACAACAAAAAAGCCTGCCAATTTAAAGAGGCAGGCCCAGTGATCAGGCTGGCGATAATCAGGAGCCCAAGCACCAATAAAAAAGGTTTCATTGCCGAGCGTCAGTTGATGATCGTTTTGAAATTAACCACCAAAGACCTGCTATGCCTGCACCAATACCCAAAAGATGCCGGCCACGACGACTCGCGAAAGCATTCGACGCCAACGATAACAAATAGGGGTAGCGCGACACCAAACTCACCCCCTGTCCGAGCAGGTCTGACTGCGAGCCACCCAGTAAGGCCTGAATGTGCTGACTGGGGTTAAGCGAGGCCACTAGGTTTTGGCTGTGCATGGCTATGGTCTGTCTTTGAAGGTCAGCTTGAGCCCGTAACATTTCGATTTGCACGGCTCGTTCGAGTGCCATTGAATATCGTTTTCTCAAGGCTCCTCTCCCTTTTCACGCGCCGGGAGCGCCCCTCTTGAAGACTTGGTTTGAGCCCAATTGGCCAATTGGTCAGCATCGCGTGTTAACGCTTCAATCGTCGCCGAAAACGGCAAGCCGCCTTCAGCCGTCAACGAGCGCTTAGCGAACCACAGTAGCCCCACACCCAAAACGCCATAAAAGACAACCAGCAAGACGACAGTCCAAATCCGGTAGGGTGTTTCCCATACCAATAAAACAGCCAAAAAAGTCGTGAGGATCAATGCCATGAAAAGCAGCACGACACCGATCATCATTTGCAGCCCTTGGCGCCAAAGATCACCCCGGGCCTGAACCCATTCCAATCCGAATAACGCCAATCGGGTACGAACCGATGCCACCGACTCTGAGACAATGCCCTTAATCGAACCAACCATCGACATTAGCGCCGCGTGATTAACATGCCCACCAATAACCCTGCCACACCGGCAACGGTGATTGCTTGCCAAGGGTTCTGATGCACGTATTCATCGGTTGCTTGCACGGCTTGACGACCTCGGGCCAAGACATCTTCCTCAACGTCGTAAAGGGTCTCGCGCGAACGTTTGAGACAATCCAAAGCCTCTTGGCGTAGCGCCAGCGCTTTGTCGCCCGTGGCGTCTGTCGCTTCACGCAACAGCGCTTCAGCATCGTCGAGCGTTTGCTTGACAGACTCCACTAATTTTTCTTGTGAAGAAATGATTGGTTCTGAATTAGTCTTGCGTCGCGTAACCATTGCTTTGCTCCTTAATTGACTAATGATCATGGATCTTTTGTTTGGTTCCAAAAATTCGATCGCCAGCATCACCCAACCCAGGCATGATGTAACCGTTAGCGTTCAATCCGAGATCGATTGAGGCGGTAAAAATCTCAACGTCGGGATGGGCTTGCGTCACTCGCGCAATACCTTCTGGTGCTGCCACCAGCACAATAGCCCTCACCGCCTTGGCACCCGAGCGCTTTAACAGCTCTATAGTGGCACACATTGTCCCACCAGTGGCGAGCATTGGATCGATCACAATAGCCATCCTTTGATCTAGCGCAGTCACTAGTTTTTCAAAATAAGTCTGCGCTTGCAAGGTCTGTTCGTTGCGACTGATGCCCACGGTGCTGACTTTGGCACCTGGAACTAGGCTTAATACACCCTCAAGCATGCCGATACCGGCACGCAAAATAGGCACCACCGTTATTTTTTTACCCGCCACGCGCTCGACCGACACCGGCCCGGACCACGCGAGCTCAAGAGCCGGTTCAAGTACGAAATCCTTGCTCGCTTCATACATCAGCAACTGCGTGATTTCTTGAGCCAGCTCACGAAAACTTTTGGAGCTGAGGTCCGCGCGACGCATCAAGCCAAGCTTGTGGCGTATCAATGGATGCCGTATCTCGTGAACCGCCACTTTGCTTCTCCTTAAATCGATGCGTGTTGACGACCAAACCTGACACAAATTCCAGGCAAAGAATACTTAGCGACTAATCAGCCAGTCGATCACCTGGTTTTCAAAGTCGCGGGCTTTAAAGGCCTGAGGATCGTTGACTAGGCTCACAAACACGAAACGCTTGCCCGATTGCGACAGCACGTAGCCCGCAATCGCCCTTGCGTCTCGCAAAGCCCCAGTCTTCATGTGCGCATAACCTCGGGCGTCGCCTCGCAAGCGTCGCCTAAGTGTGCCATCCATGCCAAGAATAGCCAAAGAAGACACATACTCTGGCATTGCAGGCGAGCGCCAAGCCACTTGCAACATTTTGGCAACTTGGTCAGCGCTGATACGTGAAGTGCGTGCCAAACCAGAGCCGTTTTCAATTATCACACCCTCTGTTTCAATACCCTGTGACTTCAGCGTCTGCAGAACCCTTTTTACCCCACCCTCTACCGTGGCGGGGCGCTGGCCGAGCTCTGAGGCGATGGTCAGTAAAAGCACACGGGTCATGACGTTGTTACTGCTTTTGTTGACCACGCGTATCACTTCGGCAAGCGGTGGCGACTGATGGGCTGCCAACGGCACCGCGTCTTTTGCAATCGCCCCCTCTTTAACTGTGCCTGTCATCTGGCCACCCAATTCAGTCCACATCGACTTTAAAGCTTTAGCGGCAAAATCAGACTGAGAAAACGCCAGTCGGTACAAATCGAACTCGCCACAAGAGCCCGTGGCCTCGCCAGAAATGCGAAAGCTAACTTGCTCTCCAGCGGTGATGGTCTCCGATGATACTTGTGGGCCACTGCGACAAGAGCCAGTACGGTAGCGAACGTTGCTATCAATTTTGACGCCCTCAATTGGCGGATCAATGAAGGCGCGCCAGCGTTGCTTGTCTAGCTCTGGCGTAAAAACCAAGCGTACCGCCCCAAAACCAACCATCAGAACATCTGGGCTGGCGTTGTAAGGGCGATCGCCTTTGCCATCAAAATCGCCTGGGTTAGTTGCGATGTCACCAAATTTTGAGCGGTCAACCACAATGTCCGAGATTTGAGTGATGCCCCGAAGCCTTAGCTCACGCATTAGGCGCCAAAGATCTTGCAACAGAAATAAAGGATCGCCGCTTGGGCGCAAATACAGCGGGCCACTCAGTTCGCCTTTGTCATTAACAATCGCGTTTGCGTCCATTAGAAAGGCCGTGCGCCACACGAAGTCTGGACCAAGCTCAGACAAAGCGCTCCATGTGGTCAATAGTTTCATGACCGAAGCTGGATTTTTATGGTCGCCGGCCCCAAAGGCTGCCAATCGCGCGCCACCGACCTCTTCAATGACCATCGAAATACTCGAGTCTGGCAGACCCGTCTTACCCCAAGCTCGAGAGACCTCAGGCGGTAAAGATTGGCCCTGAACAGCAGTGCCAGTCAAAATGATAAGAGAAAATAACAAGATCGCCTGCACCTGCCAGCGCGCTGCAACCATTAGCATTTGAAAATATGACACCCTTTTGAGTCTCCGCTGAATTAAGTGCAAACTTAAGTGCGAACCACTGAGCCGCTTGAGTAATTTAAATCATGGCATCATTGAACCCTCGCGTCTATTTCGCGATTTAATCGTGCGATGCATCGAACAAACCATCAGTGGCAATAACCCATTATGGCAGGATCTTCTTTGTCTAATAACCCTGAACAAGCGGCTCATCAAAAAAATATGTCCAGCAACACCATTCACCCCAGTCCAACCCACACGTTGGCTGAGTATGACTATGTGCTGCCAGTCGACTTGATTGCGCAACACCCAGCCACCGATCGCACGGGCAGCCGCCTCTTGCACGTTGATACCGATGCAAAACTGATAGATCGCCAATTTGCTGGTTTGATTGATCTACTGAACCCCAATGATTTGCTGGTCTTTAACGACACTCGCGTCATCAAAGCCCGTCTTTTCGGTCAAAAAGACAGCGGCGGCAAAGTTGAGGTTTTGATTGAACGGATCACCAGCAGCCACCAAGCGCTCGCTCACATCAAGGCCAGTAAGTCACCAAAAGCCGGTAGTCGCCTGCATTTGGCCGACGCTTTTGGTGTTCATGTGACGGGGCGAAACAACGATTTGTTTGAATTGACGTTTGACGAGCCTGTACTGGAACAGCTCGATCGCTATGGTCACGTGCCCCTGCCTCCCTACATAGAACATGCCGATCAGGCCAGCGACGAGCAACGCTACCAGACCGTTTACGCCAAGCACCCTGGGGCGGTAGCCGCCCCCACAGCTGGATTGCATTTTGATGAGGATTTAATGCATCGGCTGACTGACAAAGGCGTGTCACAAGCATTTGTGACGCTGCACGTGGGTGCGGGTACTTTTCAACCCGTACGCAACAACGATCTTTCCAAGCATCAGATGCACAGCGAGTGGTATTCAATTTCGCAGGCCGCTGTCGATGCTGTGAAGAAGGCCAAAAAGAGTGGTGGTCGGGTGATTGCCGTTGGCACCACGAGCGTGCGCGCCTTAGAGTCAGCCTGCCAAGAGCACCAAGGACAATTAACAGCCACGAGCCGCGACACAGCGCTTTTCATCACGCCTGGCTACCAGTGGCAAACAGTCGACGCCATGGTGACGAACTTTCACTTGCCTCAATCGACGTTATTGATGCTTGTAGCGGCCTTTATTGGCATGGCCCCCATGAAATCCGCTTATTTTCATGCGGTTCAACAGCGCTACCGCTTTTTCAGCTACGGCGATGCGATGTTTTTAGAAAAGGGCCGATCAAATGCAATTTGAGTTACTCAAAACGGATGGGCAGGCACGACGTGGGCGCTTGAGTCTTAACCATGGCGAGGTGCAAACGCCTATTTTTATGCCGGTCGGCACTTACGGCAGTGTCAAAGCAATGATGCCCCATGAGCTAACCGAGGTTGGCGCGCAGATTGTGCTGGGCAACACCTTTCATCTTTGGCTCAGACCTGGCAAAGACGTCATCGAAAAACACGGGGGGTTGCACGGCTTTATGGGGTGGCAAAAACCCATCCTGACAGATTCTGGCGGTTTTCAGGTTTTTAGTCTGCAGGGCATGCGCAAGATCACTGAAGAAGGTGTTAAGTTTGCTTCGCCTATTGATGGCTCAAAGCTGTTCTTAACCCCTGAGCTTTCCATGCAAATCCAGACTTCGCTCAACAGCGACGTGGTGATGGTGTTTGATGAGTGCACCCCTTACAAAATCGGCAATGACGTGGCGACGCATGAACAAGCGGCTGCTTCCATGCAGATGTCAGCACGCTGGGCACAGCGATCCAAGTCAGCGTTCGAAGAGGCCGGCAACCAAAATGCCCTGTTCGGCATTGTGCAGGGCGGCATGTTCGAAGATCTACGAGATGTGTCGCTTCAAGCACTCACGGCCATCGGTTTTCATGGCTACGCCATCGGAGGCCTTTCGGTGGGTGAACCCAAAGAGGACATGCTCCGGATTCTGGCGCACACGGCACCCAAACTGCCGGTCAATAGCCCACGCTATCTAATGGGTGTTGGCACACCGGAGGACCTGGTGCAAGGCGTTAGCCACGGCATTGACATGTTCGATTGCGTGATGCCGACCCGAAATGCTCGCAACGGTTGGCTTTTTACCAAAAACGGTGACATCAAAATTCGCAACGCCAAATACCGTCACGACACGGGTCCTTTAGACCCTGAATGCCAGTGCCACACCTGCCGCCACTTTTCCCGTGCTTACTTACACCACTTGCAGCGGGCAAACGAGATCACGGGCGCCCGTTTAAATACAGTGCACAACCTGCATTTCTATCTGGATTTGATGTCTCAAATGCGAGACGCCATAGGGCTGGGTGTCTTTGAGACGTGGAAAAAGCAATTTCTCAGTCGTCGTGCGGCCAAGTCGCTACAATAACGGGTTGGGTTCATTGATATTAAAAGATTTTTAATAGGAGGCTTAAATGTCTTTGCACGAAACAGCCGGCGTTGTCGTCGCGCAATTAGGTGGTGATCTGAGTTCTTTGACGGGCCTGCTGCCCATCGTTTTGATGTTTGTGATTTTGTACTTTTTGATGATTCGTCCTCAGATGAAGAGACAGAAGGAACACAAAAACCTCGTGGCTGCTTTAGCCAAAGGTGATGAAGTCATCACTGCCGGTGGTATGTTGGGCAAAGTGACAAAAGTCACAGATGCTTACATTGGCGTTGAAGTGACCGCATTGGCCGAAAAGCCAGTGGAAATTCTCTTGCAGAGAACCGCTGTTCAAACGGTGTTGCCCAAGGGCACCATGAAGCAGATTTAACGTCTGCTTGCCAATCTCTAACGCTGGATTGGCCGGTTAAAACCGGCCTTCAGCTTTTCAATAAGTGTTGCGCCCATGAATCGTTACCCCTTGTGGAAGTATCTGACCGTTTTGGTCGCCTTAGTGGTCGGATTTCTTTATACCCTTCCGAACTTCTATGGCGAATCACCCGCGGTTCAGGTCTCGAGCGCCAAATCCACGACCAAGATCGACCCAGACATGCTCAATCGCGTGCAGACGATTCTTGATCAAGCCGCTTTGGTCACCACAGGCTCAAATTTTGAGCGCAATGGCCCTGTTGGTACTGTGCGGTTTCGCTTCTCTTCAACTGACGAGCAACTCAAGGCGCGTGACATCATCGAACGGGCGTTAAACCCTAATCCTGCTGATCCGACTTTCACCGTCGCGCTGAACTTACTGCCTGCCTCACCCGGATGGCTGACGGCCATTGGGGCTGGCCCCATGTATCTGGGCTTAGATTTAAGAGGCGGGGTGCATTTTCTGCTGCAAGTTGACATGCAAGGGGCACTGACAGCCCGTTATGACTCTATGTCGACTGATATTCGAGCGGCGTTTCGCGAGCAGCGCATTGCCGCGCCGAGCGTTGAACGCGCGGACATGTCAGTGGTGGCCGTGTTTGCCGATGAACAGGCCCGTAGCCGAGGCATTACTTTGCTGCGCAATCGCTATAACGACATGAGCTTTATAGAGGGCACGAGCGACGGCATTCGCAGCGGCTTACCTCAGATCACCGGCACACTTAGCAATGCTGCCATTGCCGCCGTCCAAAACGGCGCGATTAGGCAAAACATCATCACGTTACACAACCGAATTAACGAGCTCGGTGTGGCCGAACCAGTGATCCAACAACAAGGCGCTGACCGAATTGTTGTCCAATTGCCTGGCGTGCAAGACGTGGCTCGCGCCAAAGAAATCTTGGGCCGCACAGCCACACTCGAAATTCGAATGGTCGATGACTCGCCAGCCGCATCCTCTGCGCTAGCTGCCGGTGCTGTGCCCTTTGGACTTGAGCGCTATGAAGACGCTGACGGACGCCCTTTGCTGTTGCGCCGGCAAGTGATCTTGACCGGTGAAAACCTTCAAGATGCCCAGGCAGGGCGTGACTCTCAAAACCAACAGCCCGCGGTGCACTTAACTTTAGACAGCAAGGGTGCACGGATTTTTAGAGATGTCACCCGTGACAACATTGGCAATCGCATGGCGATTTTGTTATTTGAAAAAGGCCGTGGTGAGGTGGTGACAGCGCCGGTGATTCGAAGCGAAATCCCGGGTGGTCAGGTTCAAATTTCTGGCAGCATGTCGGCTGAAGACGCCGCTGATATTTCACTGTTGCTGCGCGCGGGCTCACTCGCCGCATCGATGACGATTATTGAAGAGCGCACCATTGGCCCAAGCCTAGGCGCTGAAAACATCGCCAAGGGTTTCAATGCGACCCTCTGGGGCTTTGTGGCCGTGGCGGTCTTTATGGTCGTGTACTACCGAATCTTCGGTTTGTTTTCAGCCATTGGTTTGACCATCAACGTCTTTTTGTTGATGTCATTGCTGTCCATGTTGCAAGCCACGTTGACCTTGCCAGGTATTGCTGCCATTGCCCTCACCATCGGTATGGCCATTGATGCCAACGTTCTGATTAATGAGCGAATACGAGAAGAGTTGCGCCGCGGCGAATCCCCTCAAAACGCCATTCAGATTGGTTTTGAGCGCGCTTGGGGCACGATTCTTGACTCCAACCTAACCACTCTCATCGTGGGTATTGCCCTCTTGATATTTGGCACGGGACCGGTGCGAGGTTTTGCGGTGGTTCATTGCCTCGGCATCCTAACCTCAATGTTCTCTGCGGTTGTTGTGGTGCGATCAATGGTTAACCTGTCCCACGGTGGCCGTAAGAAACTCAAGGGGTTGTCGATCGGTACGATCTGGCAACCGAAGGACCAATAAATTATGGAATTCTTCCGCATCTCCCGCACCATACCGTTCATGCGACACGCCCTGGTGTTGAACATGTTTAGTTTTATATTTTTTGTGGCTGCTGTCGCATTCATTGCGGTTCGTGGCTTCAATTTGTCCATTGAGTTCACCGGGGGCACAGTGATCGAACTGGCCTATCCGGAAACAGCGCCATTGGTCGAAATACGGGGTCAAATCCAGTCTCTGGGCTACACCGATTTTCAAGTTCAGAACTTTGGGACTTCGCGCGACGTCTTAATTCGGCTGCCGTTGGCTGAAGGTCAATCCTCAGCCGATCAAAGCGTCGTACTGATGGCCGCACTGAGCGCAACCGAGCCAAATGTCGTGTTGCAACGCGTCGAGTTTGTGGGGCCGCAAATTGGTCGGGAGCTGATTGAAAATGGTCTTCTTGCGCTCCTTTTTGTGATTATCGGGATCGTGATCTACTTGGCCGTTCGCTTCGAATGGAAATTTGCGGTGGCTGGCGTGGTTGCCAACCTACACGACGTGTTGATCATCTTGGGTTTCTTTGCCGCGTTCCAGTGGGAATTCTCACTCGCCGTTTTGGCGGGCGTATTGGCAGTGCTCGGCTACTCCGTTAACGAATCGGTGGTTATCATGGATCGCATTCGTGAAAACTTCCGCCGATTACGCAACGTCGAAGTCACTGACGTCATTGACGGTGCCATCACCCAAACCATGTCGCGCACCATCATTACTCACGGCTCGACACAGATCATGGTTTTGTCCATGTTGATATTTGGTGGACCGACATTGCATTATTTTGCTTTGGCGCTCACCATCGGTATCTGGTTCGGCATCTACTCATCAATCTTTGTCGCCGCCTCAATTGCCCTGTGGCTCGGTGTAAAACGTGAGGACTTGGTTAAGCCCGTTAAAAAAGACGATGAAGTCGAAGAGGTTTACACCGAATAATTGGCGCATTGCGCTTCACCCGCTTAAAAGGCGCCCCCGGGATCTACACCCGTCACGGCGAAAGGCAATGACAGAAAATGTAAAGAAAGTCTTCATCCGCACCTTCGGGTGCCAGATGAATGAGTACGACTCGGACAAAATGCTCGACATTTTGGGACTGGCAGAACCTGTTGAGCTGACCCAAGACCCTGCTCTTGCCGATGTGATCCTATTCAACACGTGCTCGGTACGAGAAAAAGCCCAATCCAAAGTCTTTTCTGATCTTGGTCGAGTGAAGTCTCTAAAAAAAGCCAACCCCAATTTGATTATCGGTGTCGGGGGCTGTGTTGCCAGCCAAGAAGGCACTGCAATCGTTAAGCGAGCGCCCTACGTTGACGTGGTGTTTGGTCCCCAAACCCTGCACCGACTGCCTGAGCTGATTGCCAAGCGCCAGCAAACAGGCAAATCACAAGTTGACATCAGCTTTCCAGAAATCGAAAAATTTGATGCCCTACCCCCACCCCGTGTTGACGGCCCGGCGGCATTTGTGTCAATCATGGAAGGCTGTAGCAAGTACTGCAGCTTCTGCGTCGTGCCCTACACCCGAGGCGAGGAAGTGTCTCGTCCTTTTGAGGACGTCTTAACCGAAGTGGCTGACTTGGCCGACCAAGGGGTTCGTGAAGTGACCTTATTGGGTCAAAACGTCAACGCCTATCTCGGCAAGATGGGTGACACCGATCAGGTCGCGGACTTTGCGATGCTGCTCGAGTATGTGCATGAGATTCCTGGCATTGAGCGCATTCGTTACACCACCTCGCATCCCAAAGAAATGACTTCGCGTTTGATTGACGCGTACGCCACCTTACCCAAAGTCGTGTCGTTCTTACACCTGCCGGTTCAGGCGGGTAGTGACCGCGTTTTGGCGGCCATGAAGCGCGGCTACACCACGCTTGAATTCAAGTCGATTGTGCGCCGCTTGCGCCAAGCCCGTCCCGGCATCACTTTGTCATCTGACTTCATCGTCGGCTTCCCTGGCGAAACCGATGCTGATTTTGAGAAAACGATGGCTTTGATTGAAGAAATTGGCTTCGATACGTCGTTTTCTTTTATGTATTCCAAGCGACCAGGCACACCAGCCGCTGATCTAACGGACGAAGTGCCTGATATGCTCAAACTCAAACGCCTGCATCGCTTACAAACTGCGATCACCGCGCAGGCCTCTGCCATCGCACATGCCATGGTTGGAACGCCGCAACGCGTTTTGGTCGAAGGACCTTCCAGACGTGACCCCACTGAAATGATGGGCCGCACCGAAAACAACCGAATCGTGAATTTCAAAGGCTCACCACGTTTGATTGGCCAATTGGTCGATGTCACGATTGACGAGGTAAACACCAATAGCTTGCGTGGTGCAATTCTGACGCGCGAGACTGATTTTTTAACGAGCACCACATGACAACATCGAGACTGCGCTTTACCCTTGAGGGCGATAACGACCAGCTCGCTAAGCTATGTGGTCCACTTGACGAAAACCTACGACAGATCTCACAAGCCATGGCTGTATCGATCGGGCATCGAGGTGCTGCGTTTGAAATCAACGGCGCGAAGGCCGACCAAGCCATGGCTCTCATCCAAAAATTTCATACTGAAGCCGGCAAGCGAGAGTTGTCCATTGATGAAATACAGCTCGGTATCGTTCAAGCCCGTTCAGAGCAACCGCATTGCTCGAGTGTCATCACCGCCGCTGGCGCTGACCCCTACCAGCTGCGTACCCGCCGCGCCGATTTAAAGCCGCGCACACCAAAACAAAGCGAATACATCGAGCAAATTCTCAAGCACGACATCACCTTTGGCACGGGGCCCGCTGGCACTGGAAAAACCTGGCTTGCTGTGGCTTGTGCGATTGATGCGCTCGAGCGAGACAATGTTCAGCGCTTAATTTTGACGCGTCCCGCGGTCGAAGCGGGTGAACGGCTGGGTTTTCTGCCAGGTGATTTGGCGCAAAAAGTTGATCCCTACTTACGTCCACTCTACGATGCGCTTTACGACTTAATGGGTTTTGAAAAAGTGCAGCGCCTGTTTGAAAAGCAAACTATCGAGATCGCTCCTTTGGCTTACATGCGCGGACGAACGCTTAACAACGCCTTTGTGATTTTGGATGAGGCACAAAACACAACGCCCGAGCAGATGAAAATGTTCTTAACGCGTATCGGCTTTGGCAGTAAAGCCGTGGTTAACGGTGACCCGACGCAAGTTGACCTGCCAAAAAACCAACCCAGTGGATTGGCCAATGCGCTCGAAGTCTTGTCCGACGTTCAAGGCATTGCCATTACTCGCTTTACCAGTCGCGATGTGGTCAGGCACCCGTTGGTGGCTCGAATCGTTGATGCCTATGAAAAACAAAGTCCGCCCGCTGCATAGAAAAAGCGAGCCAGATTTATTGGCATCGCCTCGCGCGGCTGGCTCGATGAACGCGCCAAGCACGCTGAGTACGCCTAAGCTTTCATTGTCAGTTCAGTATGCGCTTGCGGCCAAATCCCTGCCACGCTGGCGTTTGCGCCGTTGGATTGGGCGCGCTGTGGTTTATGGCGCCAATCTATCGGTTAAAAACGTACAACTGACGCTGCGCTTGGTCGGTTCTGTTGAAAGCCAACAACTTAATTTCGATTATCGAACCAAACCAAAGCCAACCAATGTGCTGACTTTCACCTACAACGGGTCCGACACTGACACACTCATTTTGGCCGACATCGTGATTTGCACACCGGTCTTGAAAGCAGAAGCACGCGCTCAAGGCAAGGCTTACTTAGATCATGCGGCGCACTTGGTCGTCCATGGCACCTTGCACGCGCTCGGTTATGACCACGTTAAACCGGCACAGGCTCGGCTAATGGAGAATTTAGAACGCGAGATCTTGGCCTCTCTATCGATCGATGACCCCTACACCACTGAAAAAAAATGATCTGACGGCTTCAAATACAAAAAAGCACTCACTGAAACGGCACAACGCAAACTTTCGGTTATCCTACAAGTACCTCAACTTAGTTCTGCGGAACATGCCCGAACCCTACCCTAGTGAGCCTGGTCATGAACCAGGCGACACAAAAAAACCAAAAGAATCTTTCGTCAACCGTTTGCTCTCCTTGGTTCGTCGTGAACCCGAGGATCGTGAAGGCATATTGACGATCCTTGAAGCGGCACGCTCGCGCGAGCTCATTGATGCCAACGCCTACACCATGCTCAAAGGCGCGCTGGCAGTCTCAGACTTAACAGCGACCGATATCATGGTGCCACGCGCCCGAATGGATATGCTCGATGTCGATGAGTCGGTTGCCGTTTTGCTACCCAAGATCGTTGCCATGGCACACTCTCGATTCCCAGTCTTCGAACAATCCCGTGACAACATCATCGGGACTTTCATGACCAAAGACTTGTTGCGTCACATGCTCAATCCCTCTCTAAACTTGAGGGACTTGGTGCGACCAGCGGTTTTTATCCCTGAAACCAAACGCGTCAATGTTCTGTTGCAAGAGTTCCGAAGCCATCGCAACCACATTGCCATCGTGATTGATGAGCATGGTGGCATCACGGGGCTGGTGACGTTAGAAGATGTGCTCGAACAAATTGTGGGTGCCATCGAGGACGAGTTTGATGACAGCGAACAAACCATCTTCCCAGATGGACACAACACATGGCGGCTTCTGGCAACCACCGAACTTGATGCCCTCTCTCATGTGCTTGGCGAAGAAATGCCACCTGGCGAATACGACACCGTAGGCGGCTGGATGGCACACGAGCTCGGCCGCATTCCAAAGCGTGGCGATCGGCACAATCTGAATAACCTTCAGTTCGATGTTCTTCGCGCTGACACACGCCGCGCCCTTTGGATACGTGCCCGACGCCTGCCGCCGCTCACGCCCAATCTGCCGCAAAGCGAACAGTGAAACTAGGCGGTTTGCTTCAAAAGCGTGACTTGTGGACTGCCTTGCTGGGTGTGCTTTATGCTGCCTCGTTCGCACCAGGCCCCATTGATGACTTCGCCCTGCCCTGGCTACAGTTTCTGGTTTTAGCGGGGTTTGTTCACCAAATCTGGGGCTCAGCCTCTCTCAAAAAAAGCCTTTTGACGGGATTTGTTTTTGGCTGGGCTGGCTTTACGGTGGGACTTTATTGGTTAACCATCAGCATGCATGTCTACGGACAAATGCCGATCATTCTGGCCGTCCTTGCCTTATTGCTTTTTGCGGCCTACCTGGCTCTTTTCCCGGCGCTCGCCGCAGGATTAACCCACTGGCTAAAAGTTTCGCCACGCGCCTCTGAGGGCGCCCTATCGCCCTTGGCCATTGTGATGCAAGCCAGCACCTGGGCCTCGGCTTGGACGCTCACTGAATGGCTGCGTAGCACCCTCTTTACTGGATTCCCTTGGCTTAACACCGCCTACGGCCAAACCAGCGGCTGGCTGGCTGGCTGGGCAACCGTGGGTGGTGCCTACGGCACGACCTTTGTTACCGCCTGGGTTTGTGGTGCGGTGGCCGCCACTCTAGCCGCTGAGGCGCAGCAAAACAAGACCGCCTTCACACCCAAACGGGGTTTGGCTGTGGCTATTGCCATCGTGGTACTGTTTGTCGGTGCCTCACTGCAGCAAACCACCTTCACTGAACCCAAAGGTGAGTCACTGATAGTGCGCCTAGTGCAAGGCAACATTGACCAAGGCGCCAAGTTCAATGACGCTTCATTTGCTGACGCGATTGAGCATCACCTCAATCTCGCTGGTCATCGACCTGAACCCAACGATCAAACCAACACAACCAACCCAGCCAACCCAGTACCCATAACGCCGGCACTGATTCTGTTGCCTGAGACGGTAGTGAATCGTTTTGCACAGCAAGTTGATGCTTCAATCTGGCAGCAGTGGGTTGACTTGGCTGACCAAGATCACGCCACCATCTTGATGGGCGTGCCTCTCTTTGATACCTATACCCGCGAGTACACCAACAGTGTTATTTCGGTGAAACCTGGTGATGCCTGGCAGCGACTAGCGGCTGGCGTTCCCATCCACCGTTACGACAAACAACACTTGGTGCCGTTTGGTGAATTTGTACCTTGGGGTTTCAGGTGGTTTGTTGATTTGATGCAAATTCCGTTGGGTGATTTCACCCGTGGCGCCTTAAACCAACCTTCTTTTGTGATCAATCAGCAACGGGTTGCCGCTAATATTTGCTACGAAGACGTCTTCGGTCATGAGTTGTTACCTGCCGTCAAGCAAGGTGCCACAATCTTGGCAAACTTTAGCAATCTAGGCTGGTTTGGCGACAGTGTGGCCTTGCGTCAACACTGGCAGATGGCGCGTTTTAGGGCGATTGAGACCCAAAGGCCTATGCTGCGATCAACCAACACTGGCATGACAGGCGCCATCAACGAGTTTGGTCAGCCCATTGCCATATTGCCGGCCATGGTGGCCGGCTATGTGGACGTGCAGATACAAGGGCGAACGGGCCTGACTCCCTATGTTCGATGGGGTGACTACCCCTTTCTGATGCTGGCCTGCGGCATACTGATCTTGGCTTTATTTGGACGACGTCGTCGCCAGCCTTAACCGCGTTGTGAACCGGCATGCCCTCTTCAATTTCTGTACGTGCTTTAACCCAGATTGATGACATTGATGCCCACACTTGGGATGCACTTAATGGGCAGTCGGGTGGCAGTTACCTTTGCTCGCATCATTTTTTAAAAGCGTTTGAAACCACAGGCTGTGTGATCCCGAAAACGGGCTGGCAAGCCCAACACCTGATTGTGGAGTCCACACCTGATGAAGACCCAACCAGAAAAGAAATCATTGCGGTCGTGCCCTTGTATGTTAAGGGGCACTCTTACGGTGAATTCGTTTTTGATTGGGCCTGGGCTGATGCCTATCAACGCAATGGCCTGGACTACTACCCCAAGTGGCTTTGTGGCGTGCCGTTCACACCCGTGAGTGGTGCACGCCTACTGGCGAGCGAAAAATACCGTGAGCCCGCCGCGCAAGCTCTCATGCAATGGACACAAGCCAGCAAGCTATCCTCATTGCATGTGCTCTTCACCACAGCCGTCGATCAAAAAGCCTTGATCGACGCTGGCTGCTTGGCTCGCACTCACACCCAATTCCACTGGCGTAACGCAAATTGGTCATCGTTTGATGCGTTCTTGGCGACACTCACCCAACCCAAACGAAAAAAAATCCGTGCCGAGCGACGCAAAGTCAGCCAAGCCGGTGTTGATATTGTTGCAAAATCGGGTGAACAGATTTCGCCTGAGGACTGGCAGTTTTTTTATCGCTGTTATGACCACACCTATGCCATGCGTGGCAACAAGCCCTATCTCACAGCAGCATTCTTCAATGCCATTGATCCAGCACACTGCCTGTTGATTCTGGCCAGTCAAGAAGGTCAGCCGGTTGCCAGCGCCTTACTGCTCCTGGATCAAACCATCGACCCCGTGAGTGGGCAGGTCCAGCGCAAGCTCTATGGACGTTACTGGGGCGGGCTGGCCTATGTCGATTGCCTGCACTTCGAAGTGGCTTATTACGCACCGATCCAGTGGGCTATTGAAAACAATATCGATGTTATCGAAGGTGGTGCCCAAGGCGAACACAAAATGGCGCGCGGTTTTGTGCCGGTGCAAACACAATCGGCTCACTGGCTGGCTCACCCTGGTTTTTTTGACGCCGTGGAGAGTTTTCTTGCGCAAGAGCGCGAGGGTAACGCAGCGTACACAGCGTCTTTAAACTCACCATTTCGTGACGACCCACACGACTAAAAACACGCCGTTACGTCATTTTGTACCGCTGGCAAACACTTGATTTGCCAACAGCCCACAAATCATGCATAATTTCGTTCTTCGCAAGAATACGTCAGTGCCAAGTGCGACGACTCTTCTGGTTCAGAGATGCCGACGTTTGTATTATTTGCGTGCTGGGGGGTATAGCTCAGCTGGGAGAGCGCTTGCATGGCATGCAAGAGGTCAGCGGTTCGATCCCGCTTACCTCCACCAGCGAAGATTTTTCATTTAAGTCCGGGTCCCCTTCGTCTAGAGGCCTAGGACACCACCCTTTCACGGTGGGTACAGGGGTTCGAATCCCCTAGGGGACGCCATAGTTTTAGCACCGCTGCGGAGCGGTAGTTCAGTTGGTTAGAATACCGGCCTGTCACGCCGGGGGTCGCGGGTTCGAGTCCCGTCCGCTCCGCCAAGTATATAGTAATTAAGCGCCTCTCGGGGCGCTTTTTTATTTTGCATGCCCAAAAGCATACCCAAAAATATTCACTGGTTTATTAAGATCA
>Ga0105050_10000676_pt1 | contig 52143 bp, 55 predicted proteins | sample FRY01_FD_78088 | JGI IMG/M metagenome (GOLD analysis project Ga0105050, IMG submission 78088) | Freshwater microbial communities from Lake Fryxell liftoff mats and glacier meltwater in Antarctica - FRY-01 | ecosystem: Environmental > Aquatic > Freshwater > Ice > Glacier meltwater ...
CGGGACATAGGTTTGTCGTTTTTCCATCTGACTGGCATGTGAAGAACAATACCAGAACATTTCAAGTTGGCAAGCCGCGTCGCACTACATCATGTGCCGCCGGATCAAAGGGGATAAGCCTTTGATTGAAGCATGGTCCGGGTGGTCAGGCCAAGCGCCAGCAAAACGAAAAACTGGTTCTGTGGCTTGGACGAAGATCAAAACGGGATAGCCAAGCGCGGGAATTACCTGATCTTTTTCCCGTTTATGCCATAATAACAGATACATGTAAGACAAGGCCCATGGGACACCAGAAAGTGAAAACGGTCATTACCGGCGGTGCGCGGTTTATCGGCAGCAGACTTGCCAAACACATGATCGCGGCGGGTCGTCAGCTAACGCCGGTCGATACGCTGTCGCCGCAAATCAATGGCGATCTTCCTGATCTGACCCTGCCTGTGGGAGCCACACTGATCCGGGCTTCGGTAAACGACCATGAACCAGCGCATGGGGCGCTGGAACAGGCGGATGTGATCGTTCATCTGACCGCAGAAACCGGCACAGGCCAGTCGATCTCCCGCGTTCCGCACTATTTTTTGGTCAGTGGACCGGGGACGGCCCACCTGCTGGAAACGCTGGGCGGGCTGCCGCGCCGCCCGCGCAAGATCGTGCTGGCCTCCAGCCGCAGCGTTTATGGCGAAGGCGCCTATGTGCGGGTCGATGGCGCGGGCGATCTGGTCCAGCCCGCCCCGCGGGTGATGGACACCCTGCAGGCCGGTCAGTGAGAGTTCACCGCACCGGACGGCACGCCGCTGATGCCTGTGGCGACGCCCGAGATGCTGGGCTTTGCCCCCGCCTCGATCTATGCCGCAACGAAGGCGGCACAGGAGTTGCTGCTGCTGGCGGGCTGCGAATCGCTGGGTGCCCCGGCCACCGTTCTGCGGCTGCAAAACGTCTATGGCGCAGGTCAGTCGCTGCGGAACCCTTACACCGGGATCGTCTCGATCTTCTTCAATCAGACGCGGCAGGGTTTGCCGATCAATCTTTACGAGGATGGCCTTGCGACGCGCGACTTCGTCCATGTCGACGATGTGGTGTCAGCCTTTCCGGCGGCGATCGACGCTGACCTGCCGCATGGCGTGGTGATGAACGTAGGCTCGGGCATTCCGACGTCGATCATCGACTTGGCCCGGACGCAGGTGAAGGTTGCAGGTTTCGATGTGCCCCAGATCGTGTCGGACAAGTTCCGGCTGGGGGACATCCGGCACAACTGGGCCGATCTTGACCGCGCCACGCGGCATCTTGGCTGTCAGCCCCGCGTGACGCTGGACCGGGGCCTTGGTCGGTTTGTCGCCGGGGCCAAGAGCCAGCCCGTCTACGCGGACCGGTCGGCAGAGGCAGAAAAAGAGCTGCGCGAAAAGGGGCTGAGCGCATGACCTCCCCCACCCGGCGGATGCTGCTGATCTGTCCTACGTTTTTCGGCTATGACCGGGCCATCGCAGATGCAGCTTCGGCGCACGGTTACGCCGTGACAGTGGTGGACGCACGCGCGGGGACTGGGGCAGTTTACAACAGCGCGTTGAAGTTCCGTCCGGACCTGACGCGAAAGCTAACGCAACAGCGGTTTCGGGATCAGTTCGGCCAGATAGAAAATCCCGCCGGGATCGACCAGATCCTGTTGGCCAAGGGCGACGGCATGACAGCCGAGACCATAGCGTCGCTCAGGGCGTTGATGCCGCAGGCGCGTTTGACGGTTTAGCTGTGTGACGGCGTGCGGAACATGCCGGACGTCGTGCAGGGGTTTGCCGTCGCAGACCGAATATTCACCTTTGACCGTGACGACAGTGCCAGTCTTGGCTGGGGGTATCTGCCGCTATTCGCGTTTGCAGCACTCGCCGATCTGCAAGTGGGTTCTGAGACGCCGGCTTTGTGGGACTGGAGCTTTATCGGATCGCTGCACAGCGACTGGCACCGGGGGCTGCGCGCCATGGTGGCGGAAAATCCTGGGCAGCGGTATTTCGTGCATTGCTATGTGCAGAACACACCGGTGAAACTGGTTCGGGCGATTGCCGATTCCGGTATTCTTTCGCGACGCTTGCCGCCGCTGTCGTTGCAGATCATGGGCTGCGATCGCTATTGGGACGTCGTCGGGCAATCGTGGGCCGTGGTGGATATCGACCATCCGTCGAAAACCGGCATGACGATGCGAACGATCAAGGCCCTGCTGGATGGCAAGAAGCTGATCACGATCAATGCGGCCGTCCGCGACAGCAATCTTTACCACCCCAGCCGCATAGAAACCGTGAACCGCAAGGCACTCCGCATCTCGCAGGACTTCCTGACGACGGCGTATCTGCCGATCCCGAACGACATCCGTCGGAGCTATCACATCAACGGTTGGCTCAAAAAGCTGCTGTCCTGAGCCGGGCACCGGACTTATGTTGCAAACCAGACGGCTCTTTTGCGATGTTCATCCGGATTTGCGACATGCAAGGTGGCAGCGGCTTTGAAAAACACGCAGGCATCGCATGGTGGTAACCCTGAAAGAGGTGGCGGAGCGGGCGGGGGTTTCCCGGTCTGCAGTCTCGCGCACTTTCACGGATGGCGCATCGGTTTCACCAAAAACGCGAGCCAAGGTGGAACAGGCCGCAACGGAATTGGGGTATGCGCCCAATGCGTTGGCCTCAAGCCTGACCACCGGCAAGACGAAATTGATCGGGCTGATTGTAAACAACTTCCACAATCCGCTGATCCTCGAGGTGTTCGACCTGTTTACCTTGGGGTTGCAAGACCGGGGTCTGCGCCCGTTGCTGGTCAACCTTAGCCACGCAACCGATCCTGCGGCGTCGGTCAGGATGCTGCGGCAATATTCGGTGGACGGGGTGATCGTGGCGTCATCCACCCTGCCGTCGAGTTTTGCGCAATCGTTCAAGAACGCCGGACTGCCGGTCGTTCATGCTTTCGGGCGCTGTTCGGTGTTGCCGGATGTGCATGTGGTCGGGATCGACAACATTGCCTGCGGCCAGATGGCCGCCGAGGCTTTGCTGCGGCGCGGGTATTGCCGGGTCGGGTTTCTGGGTGGGCCACAGACCGCCACATCGACCCAAGATCGTGGGGCGGGGTTTCTGGGGTCGCTTGACGGCCAGTTGGGCATTACGGCCAGTGCCAGCTATGCCAGCGACTATACCTTTGATGCCGGTCGGGCCGAAATGCAGCGGTTACTGACAGAACAGCCCGCCGAAGCGTATTTCTGCGGCGACGATCTGCTGGCTGTGGGCGCATTGACCGCCATCGAGGATGCCGGGCTGACGGTGCCGGGGGATATCGGACTGATCGGGTTGAACGACATGGAGATGTCGCGCTGGCAGAATATCGGGCTTACCACAATCCGCCAGCCGGTGGCCGAGATTATCGACGCGGCGATAGATCTGGTGGTGGCGGCGATCGAGACGCCGGACCTTCCCCCGGAAGTCAGGTTGTTTGCCTGTCGGGTCATCGAGCGCCGCACCTTGCGCCGCACTGATCCCTAGCGAAACGTCGGCGGTCGCGCATCCACCCATGCACCATCCGCCGCCCCGCTGCCCGCGACTGCAAAGACCGCCGCCATTGATCGCAACCCGTCTTCGGCGCGGGGGTAAAGGTCGGCTGCGGGGTCTGGGCTGCGTCCGGCCTTTTGTGCCGAAATCGCCTCGGCCAGATCCTTGTAGATGTTGGCAAATGCCAGCGGCATCCCTTCGGCGTGACCAACGGTGACCCGACTGGACCGGTCAGCCTCGGGGGAAAGACCGCCCTCCCCCCGCTCGATCACCTGCAACCGCTCGCCAAGTGGCATCCAGTAAATCTGGTTCGGCTGTTCTTGCGCCCAGCGCATCCCGCCCTTTTCGCCAAAGACCTGCAGTGTCAGACCGTGCTGCCTGCCGATGGCGATGGACGACGTCCACAGCCGACCGACCGCCCCACCGTCAAACCGCAAGTTGACCTGCGCGTCATCTTCCAGCACCCGCGAGCCGATGCAGGACACAGTATCGGCGGAAAGTTTCGCGACCTGTTGCCCGATCACAAAACTCGCCATGTGCAGGGCGTGGATGCCGCAGTCGGCAAACTGGGCCGAAATGCCGGCCTGCGCCGGGTCATAGCGCCAGCGCACGCGTGGGTTGTCGGCGTCGGCGGCATCGGCGTGGTGGCCGTGGGCGAATTCGGCCACGACCATCCGGATCGCCCCAAGATCGCCGCGCGCCACCATCGCCCGCATGTGACGGACCAGCGAATAGCCGGTGTAGCCGTAGTTGACCGCACAAATGCGCCCGGTTTGCCGGGACAGGCGGACGATCTCTTCGCCCTCGTCGACTGTCATCGTCATCGGCTTTTCGCACAGCACATGAAAACCAGCCTGCAGAAACGCCCGCGTGATCGCAAAATGCGTGAAATTAGGCGTGGCGACAGTCACCAGATCAACGCGGTCGGGGCGGATCGTCTCGGCGTCCAGCATCTCGCGCCAGTCACCGTAGGCGCGGTCGGCATCAAGGCCGATCTGCTGGCCATAGGCGCGGCCCGCCTCGGGCCGGTGATCCAGCGCGCCCGCGACAAAGTCGTAAAGCCCGTCCAACCGCGCGCCAAGGCGGTGCGCCGGGCCGATCTGGCTGCCTTCGCCGCCACCGATCAGACCCCATTTCAGTTTCGCCATTCCGCGAGCTCCTCAGAATCCGATGGAAGAAAGGTATTCGCGGTTCAGCCGCGCATCATCGACAGGGCTTCCGCCCAGCGTCGGGTCGCAGTCCTGCTCGACCGTGCACCAGCCCTGATAGCCCGCATCCAGCAAAATCTGCCGCACAGCGGGGAAATCGACGTCCCCTTTGCCAAGATTGCAGAAGATGCCCTGCCCGCAAGCGTCATAGAACCCGGTGCTGTTCGCAATCGCCTTGGCCTTGACCTGTGGGTCTATGTCCTTAAAGTGCATGTAGGAAATCCGTCCAATATGGCGGCGCATGAAGGCCGCGGGGTCAAAACCCGCGTAGGAATGATGGCCGGTATCGAAGCAGATCTTCAGGATGGCCTCGTCCACCTCATCCAGCAGAAGTTCCAGTTCTGGCTCGAAATCAATGAAGCCTGCCGCGTGGGCGTGAATGCCGACCGTCAGGCCGTATTCCTCGGCACCCAGACGCGCCACTTGTCCGATCCGGTCGCGAAAAGCGGTCCATTCCGCTGGCCCCATCTGTTCGGCGTCGGCCGGGCGGCCGGCTGTCGGCGCGCGGCGCGGCGAAATGGAATCGATCAACACCAGATGCTGCGCGCCGTGCGCCACCAGCGCCTTGCAGGTGCGCTGTGCGGCGTCCCAGACTTCGTCCCACTTGTCGGGGTCGTGAAACGGGCGAAAAACCACGCCGCCGATCAGGTCCAGACCGTTTTCCGCCAGCGCCTCTGACAGGATCGCAGGGTCTTCGGGCATATAGCCCACCGGGCCGAGTTCGATGCCGCGATAGCCCGCCGCAGCGCAGTCTTTCAGAACCTGCCGCCAGTCGGGATTGCGCGGGTCCTGCGCAAACTCGACGCCCCAGGAACAAGGCGCGTTACCGATTTTCATGGTCATGGTCTGATGTCCCCTAGTCCGCAGGCACAGCGTGCCAGCGACCGTCCTTTGCTGCGTTGAATGCGGTGTCGATCACTTTCGCCACGGCAAGGCCGTCATCGAATGTAGGCCACACGGGTTCGCCTGTGAAGATGGCCTGCAGAAAGTCCCGCGCCTCGATGATGATCTGGTCCTGATAGCCGGTGCCATGGCCGGGGCCCTGGCAGAAGGCGGCATAGTCGGGATGCTCTGGCCCGGTCAGGATGTGGGTAAATCCGCGCTGTGCCTGCGGGCCGGTCGCGCGGTAAAGCCACACAGAGTTCTGGTCTTCCTGATCAAACCGGATCGACCCTTGGGTGCCGTGGATTTCATAGGCATAGCCCATCTTGCGCCCGGTTGCTGTCCGGCTGATGAACAGATGACCCATCGCGCCGCCGGTAAAGCGCACCATCATCTGGGCCTGATCGTCGTTGTCGACGGCCTGCGGACCACCTTCGCCGGGGCGGCTGGGGTGAACCGTCTCGATCCGCGCGGACAATTCGGCTATGTCGCCCATCAGGGCCAGCGTGCAGTTGATGATGTGGGGCGCAAGGTCGCCCATCGCGCCGTTTGCGCGCCCGGTGGTCCGCCATGTCGCAGGCTGGAACGGGTCCGCCAGAAAATCCTCGGTATGCTCGCCGCGAAACCACGTCACCCGCCCGATGGCACCGTCAGCCAGCAGTTGCCGCACAAACCGGGTCGCGGGCGTCCGGACATAGTTGAAGCCGATCATGTTCGGCAGGCCAGACGCCTTTGCCGCCGCTGCCATTGCGCGGGCATCGTTCAGCGAGGCGCCCAGCGGCTTTTCGCAGAACACTGGTTTTCCAGCGGCAAAGGCGGCCTCGGCTATGGCGCGATGGGTGTGCTGCGGTGACGCGATGACCACCGCCTGAACCTGCGGGTCGGCCACAAGATCCTGCCATCTGTCCGTCGCGCGGGCAAAGCCGTAAGCAGCGCGGTAGCGTTCGGCCGATGCGGGTGTCGAGGCGGCGATCATTTCCAGCCGAGGCCGCAGGGCAGTGTCGAACACCGCGCCAACTGCGGATAAAGCGACCGCATGCGCCTTGCCCATATAGCCGCCGCCGACAAGCCCGATCCCGATCTGGCGCACTGAACATCCTCCACGTCACGACAGGTGTTGCAACCGGTTGCAGAACTCGTATCTTCAGGAAGGATCATGCGCAAGCCCGGTTGAAAGGCAGCGCCAGACATCTTGAGGCAAGGACGACGCATGGCCGCTTACAGCACCAGTCAGACGGGGTCCGGCGGGCGGGCCGCGCGGCAAAGGCTTGCCGTTTGATGGCCGATCTTGCGCGCCTTTCAGGGGGAAACTTTTTGGTCGTCGGTCGGGCCGGAATGGATATTTACGCCGACCCACCCGGCACCCGGATCGAGGATGCCACGCGATTTACCGCCAGCCTTGGCGGATCATCGGCCAATATCGCGGTGGCCATCATCAAGGCAGGCGGGCGGTCAGCCCTTGTGACCTGCGTGTCCGACGATGCCGTGGGCCGCTTTGCCTGTGCAGAACTTGACCGCTACGGAGTGAACCGGGCCAATGTCCGCGCGGTAGGCGGCGAGGCGCGCAATTCGCTGGCCGTGGTGGAAACCCGCAGTGAAAATTGCCAATCGGTCATCTACCGGAATGGCGCCGCGGATTTCCAGATGACCGCGGCGGATGTGGCGAGGGTGAACTACGCCGCCTATTCTGCTTTGGTCACAACGGGCACGGTGTTTGCGTCCGAGCCGTCACGCGGTGCTGCGTTCCACGCATTTGATCTGGCGCGGGCAGCGGGGCTGCCGCTGATCTTCGACATCGACTATCGCCCCTATTCGTGGGTCTCGGCGCAGGTTGCGTCCGAGGTTTACGCTCGGGCAAGCGCGCTGTGCGACATCATCGTGGGCAACGATGTGGAGTTTGGCTTTTTGGCGGGCGATCCCGCGCGGAGTCTTGATGCCGCAAGGGCACTGGTGACGGCAGGCGCGCAGATCGTCGTTTACAAGATGGGCGAAAAGGGCGCGATCACCCTCACTCCGGACGGTGAATTTGCAACCGGCATCTACCGCACCGAAGCGCTGAAGCCGACCGGGGCGGGTGACAGCTTTCTTGGCAGCTTTGCCATGGGACTTGCCAACGGGTTGCCGGTGCGTGACGCCATCCTGCGCGGGTCTGCCGCAGCGGCAATGGTCGTGGCCCGCGTCGGCTGCGCCCCGTCCATGCCGACATGCGCTGAACTCGACGCCTTTCTTGCCGATCATCCGGGCCCGACTGCACCCTCACAGGAGTAACCATGCACATTGCCCCCTTCGACAATCACAACCAGGCCATCGTCGATGCCGAAAACGCCTTGGTGCCGTTGGTCTATTTCAACATTGTTAAGTTGCAGGCGGGCCAGACATTCGATTATTGCCTGCCGAAGTACGAAACCTGCATCGTGCCCGCAACCGGCACCGTGACCGTCGAGACGATGGGCGAAACCTTTGCCGACATCGGCAATCGGGGGGCGGATGTCTGGGACGGCGAACCCGAGGGGGTGTATGTTCCGACCAACGCCCCTGCCCGCATTACCGCGCGCACCATAGCCGAGGTCTTCATCGCAGGCGCGCAGTTTGCAGACACGCGGCACCCCTTTGCAGTTCGCGCGGCTGAGATCGACAAGGTGCAATACGGGTCTGACGATACGAAAACCCACCGCAAGATCAAACATATCCTTGGTGCTTCCTATCACGACCGCGTCGGGCGGCTGTTGGTCAGCGAGCTTTACACCGTAGGCGCGGGCGGCTGGTCGGGTTTTCCAAGCCACAAGCACGACACCGACCGTCTGCCGGACGAGACGCGGCATGATGAATGTTACAACTTCCGCTTTCGTCCCGACTACGGCTCGGGGCTGCAGATGTTGCAGCGTGTCGATAACGAACCGGGGGACGCCTATCATATCGTCAACGGATCAACCGTGCTGATCGACAACGGGTATCACCCGTGCTGCGTGTTGCCGGGATACGAGATGTATTACTTCACGATTCTGGGCGGCCAAAGCCAGCGCAGCCTCAAGCAGTATTTCCAGCCTGCACATGCCGCACAACTGCACACCATTCCGGGCATCATGGACATGGTGGCCAAGTTCAAATGACCCTTGTCTCCCTGTCCGATGTGCTGCGTCCGGCCTTGGTGGGCGGCTATGCCGTGCCCGGACTGGTCTGCCTTGGGTGGGAAGATATGCGCGCCTATGTCATGGCAGCCGAGGCGGAACGGTCGCCGGTCATTCTGCAAGCCGGGCCGTCAGCCCGCGCACATACACCGCTGCCGGTGCTGGGGGCGATGTTCCGGTCTCTGGCCGAAAACGCATCCGTTCCTGTGGTTGCGCACCTTGATCATGGTGCGTCGATTGATGAATGTCGCGCGGCGCTGGATGCAGGCTTTACATCGCTGATGTTTGACGGCTCGCGTTTGCCGCTGACGCAAAACATCGACCTGACCGCTGCGGTCGTCGAACTTGCACATGCCGCTGGCGCATCCTGCGAAGGCGAAATCGGCTTTGTCGGTTATGCTGGCGGTGCCGAGTCAGCTGGCACTGACCCGGAGGAAGCCGCAATCTTTGCGCGCGCCACGGGTGTGGATGCGCTGGCGGTGTCTGTCGGCAACCTGCATTTGCAACGCCAACCCGGTGGCGGACTGGACCTTGGGCGTTTGCGCGCGATCGAGGCAGTCACCGACACGCCCCTTGTCATCCACGGCGGCTCCGGTGTGCCGGCAGCGCAGCGGGCGGCCCTGGCCGCCAGTTCCAATATCTGCAAGTTCAACATCGGAACCGAGTTGCGGCAGGCGTTCGGCATCGCATTACGAGCCAAACTTGCCGCTGATCTGACATGCTTTGACCGGCTTGCGATCCTGCAAGCCACTCACGCCGCCGTCTTTGAAGCTGCCAGAACGGTTATCCGCAGTCTCGGTGCCTCGCACCAAGTATAGGGAACGGGGCGCCAAGCCATCAGCAGGCCTATCGGCGTTCTGCCCGTCAGCCGAAAAGCCGGTTCTCGACAGACCGAAGATGCGCCCGCATGGCGGTCTGCGCGGCTTCGGGATCACGGACAGCGATTTCATCGACGATACGGGCATGTTCCGCAAAACTGGAATGGTCGGCAGGCGGCCGCGTGCCGGTTCGCTGTACCCGGCCCCACGACACCATCCGGCGCAACATGTTCACCTGGTCGAACAGTGCAAGAAGCGTCGTGGACCCGCTGCTTTCAGCGATCTGGCGATGAAATTCGGTATCAAGCGCCTCGTATTCGCGCCACGTCTCGGCCTGAGCCGAACGATCCATCGTTACCCGCAGCTTGGCGATGGCCGAGGCAGACGCATGCAAGGCGGCCTCACGGGCCAGTGCTGGTTCCAGTGCTGCGCGCGCGCGCAGGACATCGGCAGGGCTGACCTGCTGGGCCAGTTGCCCGAACGCTTCCGGAACGGCGGCTACCGGGTCTGTCGCAGTCAGAAAAGTGCCCTTGCCGACATGGCGCCACAGGCGGTTTTCATTTTCCAGCACTTGAAGGGCGCGACGAAGTTCGGCGCGGTTCACTCCCAGATCAATGCAAAGCACCCGCTCGGGCGGTAGCCGTTCACCCGGCTTGAACGATCTGTCCGAGATGTAGGCGCGCAACTGGGCAAGGGCCGCGCTGCCCGATATGCGCGCCTCAGCAGCCCGCAAGTGACCAGAGCCGTCGTTCAGAGGAGGGATCGATAAATCTGGCATGATTGCTCAATAATCAAATTGGTTCGATCCGTCCAGAATGATTGTGATTGATTCGATAATAGGAATCTGGGATGCAGACTGGCGCGATAAAAGGAGTTTGCCGTAAATGCCGAATTATGTGATCAGTCCGCCGCCCGTCGTGACCCTGCCCATCGAAGGGTCTGACGCGCTTTTTCCAGTACGGCGTGTCTATTGCATCGGTCGCAACTATGCCGCTCATGCTATCGAGATGGGCCATGACCCAAACCGGGAGCCCCCGTTCTTCTTTCAGAAAAACCCGAACAACCTGACGACCGGCGACAGGTTCGCCTATCCGCCGCAGACCAGCGACGTTCACCACGAGATCGAGATGGTCGTCGCACTGAAGTCTGGTGGGAGGAACATTCCCCTCGATAAGGCGCTGGATCACGTCTGGGGTTACGGCCTTGGTCTGGACATGACGCGCCGCGACCTGCAGGGGCAGGCGAAGGAAATGGGTCGCCCATGGGAAATCGGCAAGGCCTTCGAGGGGTCAGCCCCGGTCAGCGCGCTGCGCCCGGTGTCCGAGGTTGGGCATCCGACCGCAGGACTGGTGCAGTTGAAGGTCAACGGCACGGCAAAGCAGACCGGCGATTTGAACCAAATGATCTGGAAAGTGCCAGAAATAATCTCGTATCTGTCTGATTTTTTTGAACTTTCAGAAGGTGACGTGATCATGACGGGAACGCCGTCAGGTGTCGGGGCGGTGGTTCGGGGCGATGTGATGGAATGCCATGTCGAAGGCGTGGGTGATCTGACCGTCGCCGTGATCTGAAGTGATGCGTTGTCAGCTTGCAAGGGCAGGCAACACCCTGTCACGCACAGAAATCAGATGGTCGCGCATCCGCAGAGAGGCATGCGCGGCATCCCGCGCGATGATCGCGGTACAAATCTTGTCGTGTTCGGCGAAACTGCAGTGGTCAAAAGGCGGTGCCTTGGTTGTTCTGGGCTGCCCCCACACAGTCGATCTTCGCACTACATTTAGAATATCGAACAAATAAACCAACAACTTGTTGTGTGTGGCTTTGGCGATTGCGTGGTGCAGGTTGTTGTCCCAAGCCTCATAGCTGCGCCAGTCGGATGCTTCGCGACACCGCCTGTTGCATGACTGGATCTCTTCGAAGTTCGACCTGGCACCATAGATCGCGGCCAGCCGCGCAAGTTCCGGCTCGATGACCAGTCGCGCGGCGATGACCTGGGCCGGACTCGCCAACTCGCCCAGATAGGCCACGTCAGCGAGGTTGAGCACGGGCCGCGCGCCGATGAAGGTTCCGCGGCCGACATGGCGCCAGATCAGCCCGTCCTCCTCCAGTTCAGCCAACGCCTTGCGCAACTCTCCCCTCGACACGCCGAACACCTCGCTCAGCACACGCTCGGGCGGCAGACGGTCGTTGTGGTTGAAGCTCTCTGCCGCGACATACTGTTTGATCTGGTCGGCAAGCGGCATCGCAACTTTTGCATTCATTACTGACCAATCCCTGTATTGGTTGCGCTTAAATTCTATGCAGACTGTCAAAACCCGTTTAACGTTACACCCAGATCACGCCGAATCCAACTTGGTTTTCAGGGAATGAAAGCGCCGAACAGATGATCAATGCCGCAATGGTTTGCCAGATGGTTGCGATGGCAAGACAATCGCGGTGCAACAAGACTCTGCAATGAAGGAACCCCCAGCCGATGCGTTTCGCTACGATCAACACGTCTACAAAGCCGGTTTGCGCAGTTCAGTTGGCTGATGGGCGGTTCTTGCCCGTCGCCGCCGCTTGCGCTGCAGCGCGCGTCGGCAATCGGGCCCTTCAGCACGGGGATATGCAGGCCTTGATCGAGGGGGGTGACGTCGCGCTTGCAGCACTGGCCGACGTGGTCGCGCGGGCGAACGGGGGTGAGGTGGGTTTGACCGCATTGGCCGTTGCCGATCCGGTGCTGCTTGCGCCGCTGCCACGCCCGGAAAAGAACGTGTTTTGCGTGGGCCGAAACTATGCCGAACACATTGCCGAAGGCGCACGCGCGCAAAACACCACGGTGGCGATCACCGAGGTTCCGGTCTATTTCACCAAGCCGCGCACGGCCGTGATTGGTCCCGGGGCTGACATCCTGATTTTTCCGCATGTTTCGACCCAGATCGACTACGAGGTGGAACTCGCCCTCATTATCGGCACCGCAGGTCGCGATATTCCTTCTGCGCGCGCCTATGACCACATCTGGGGTTATACGATCTTGAATGATGTCACGGCGCGGGACGTGCAGCGTCGCCATGGTGGGCAATATTTCAAGGGCAAGGGGCTCGACAACTCTTGCCCGATGGGGCCCATCGTCGTGACGAAAGACGAGTTGGCCGACCCGCAGAACATGGGCCTGCGTTGCCTTGTCAACGGCGAGGTTCGCCAGAACAGCAATACCGCCAAGATGATCTTCGATATTCCAACCCTCATCGCGTCGCTGTCCGAAGGCCTTACGCTGGAGCCGGGCGACATAATCGCCACCGGCACGCCGTCGGGCGTGGGCTATGCGATGGTGCCGCCCGGCTTTCTGAAGGACGGCGACGAAGTGATCTGCGAAATCGACGGAATCGGGCGGCTGGTCAATCCGGTCCGCGCGGTCTGAGGCAAACTACGAACGCGAACCGACCAACAGAGCCGGGCGTGAATAACTGAACCATGAAAATCCCAGGGAGGGAACACCATGCTGAACAGACGTCTTTTCAATACCTTGATGGCCAGCGCCGTGGCGCTGGGGCTGGCATCTCCAGTCATGGCGCAAGAGATGACGAAGATTACCTTCGTGCAGCCCAGTCCGTCGGCGATCAATTCGTTCAACGTCTTTGTCGCGATCGGCGAAGGCTATTTTGCCGAGGAAGGTCTTGACGTGTCGGTCGAGGCGATCAACGGGTCGGGCGCTGTTCTTCAGGCGCTGTCGGCCGGTCAGGCGCAGTTCGGTCGCCCCGGCCCCGGTCCGGTTCTGGCTGCGCGCGGGCGTGATGTGGACGTCGTGTTCATCTATAACTTCGCCGCCAAGTCGAACTTCGGCGTCGTGGTTCCGGGTGACAGCCCGATCCAGGCGCCTGCCGATCTCAAGGGCAAAGTTGTCGGCACCGGCACCGCCGATGGTGCAGAAGTGGGCTTTGCCCGCAACGTGATGTCCGGCGCGGGGCTGACCGAAGGAACCGATTATACTTTCCTTGCAGTGGGTGACGGCGGGCCTGCAACGGTGGCGTTTGCATCGGGCGAAATTGCCGCCTATTCCGCCTCGACGGCTGACGCGGCGATCATGAACCAACGCGGCATTTCGGTGCGCGAGATTACACCGCCGGAGTATCAACGCTTCTTTGGCAACGGGTTCGTCACGATGGGTGACACCATCCGCAACAACCCCGAACTGGTCGAAAAGTTCGTGCGCGCCATCTACCGCGGCCATGTGTTTGCGCTGGACGATGCCAACCGCGAAAAGGTGATGGCGCACGTGGCTTCAGGCAACCCGCAGGAAAGCGAAGACCCCGCGTTCGCTTCGGCGCTGTTTGATGCGGTCCGGTCCAAGACAGTTCCGGTCGACATGTCCAAGGGCCTTGGCTACCAGCCGCCAGAAATCTGGGAAGAATGGCAGGCCACACAGATCGCCGGTGGCGACCTTGCAGGTCCGCTGCCCGACCTGACCGCAGCCTATACCAATGACTTCACTCTCAAGGTCAATGGGAGCGGGAACTGATGATCCCTGCCGCAGCCAAGGTCACGCCGGATGCCGAACGAGCGGTGCCCGTGTATGAGCTGCGCAACGTGGGAAAAACCTATGCCCGCAATGCGATAACAGCGCTTGAAGGGGTCAGTCTGACCCTGACCAAGGGCAGCTTTTCGGCTGTCATCGGGTCAAGTGGCTGCGGCAAGTCTACCCTGCTGAAGATCATGTCGGGATTGATCCCGCCCTCTGCGGGGCGGGTCGTCCTGCAGGGGCGTCCGGTCAGGGGCGCGCGGCGCGACATTGGCATGATGTTTCAGCAGGCCACCCTGTTTCCTTGGCGCACCACGCTGGAAAACATCGTGCTGCCCATCGAGATCCGCGATGGCAAGGCGGCCGCCAAAGCCGCCCAGACCCAAGCCCGAGCCTTGCTGGATCTGGTCGGGCTGAAGGGGTTCGAGAACACCTATCCCAGCGAGTTGTCGGGCGGCATGGCGCAGCGCGCCTCGATCTGCCGGATGCTGATCACCGAACCCGCCGTTTTGCTGCTGGACGAGCCGTTTAGCGCGCTTGACGAATTGACCCGCGATTTCATGAACATGGAACTGCAGCGCATCTGCAGCTCGCGCGGTGCAACCGCGTTCCTTGTGACCCATTCCATTCAGGAGGCGGTGATCCTGTCTGACGTCGTCTATGTCATGAAGCCACGACCCGGGCGGATTGCCGACGTCGTGACCATCGACCTGCCTCGCCCCCGCACGCTTGACATGATGACGACGCCGAAATTTGGCGCGTTGGTCGAACACATCCGGAGTTTGCTGGACAAGGAGGCCTTCAAATGAGCAATATCGAACGCCTGAAGGATTCTGGACACGACCCGGACGGCGACACTGTCTGGACCGAACAGACAAGCTGGCTCGACCGGGTTCCGCGGGCGGTGCAGATGCTGTTCGTGTTTGCCGTCTTTGTGTTGATCTGGGACATGGTCACCCGTCTTGGCCTTGTCAGCCCGATCATCCTGCCCAACCCGGCCGAAACTGCGGTGGACCTGGTGTTTGTGGGCAAGAACCTTCTGACCGGAGGTTATATGCTGACGGCGCTGTGGATCACGCTGCAAGAGGTGTTCTACGGTTTCCTGCTTGCCATCGCGATCGGCTTCAGCCTTGGGGTGATCGTCGGCGAAACGGCGTTCGGCGAAAGGGCGATCATGCCGTATCTTGTGGCCATCGACACGATGCCCAAGGTCGCTTTCGCACCGCTGTTCGTGGCGTGGCTGGGATTTGACATCGACAGCAAGGTGGCGCTTGCCGCGTTTATCGCCACCTTTCCCATTGTGGTCGGCACGGCGGCGGGCCTCCACGCCGCCGACAGCAACAGTCGCAATCTGTTCAAGACCATGGGTGCCAGTCGTTGGCAGACATTGATCAAGATGAAACTGCCGATGGCCTTGCCGCAGGTGTTCACCGGGCTGAAGATCGCCTCGGTCGGGGTCATGGCGGGGGCGATCACCGGCGAGTTTCTGGGGGGAGGCAAGGGCTTTGGTGAACTGATCCGCACCGCTGCCAGCCAGCTGAACACGCCGCGCGTGTTTTCGTTGATCCTGTATCTGTCGCTGGTCGGGATGGGGCTTTTCACCCTTGTGGCTTGGGCGCAACGTCGGGTCGTGTTCTGGCAGAAGGACAGGGTCATGGCGGGGGCCGAATAGCGGATGTCCATGTCGGTTGCCGCCGATCCGCCCGACCAATGGCCACGCAGCGGTCCTTGCGTCCGGTTCATGGGCGGACAGGCTGGTGAACTTGCATGTTGCGTCGATTGATATGGCCGTGGCCGATTTCACCACAGACACCTCCCGTGCGCCCAGCACGCGGCAACGCATGGCTGCCACCGACATTGCCGGGTTTGGCAGCACCGCCGTGTTCGTAGCCGCCGTCGCACATATCTTTTGCAAACTTGGGTGCGTCGCCTGCGCTGCCCGGCCACGATCCAGTGCAGGTTCCGGGTGACGGATGCGAGGCGGCGCGAGGGTCCGGACTGGCTGACGGAATTTGACGGCACACAGCACGGGCTGCAGGCCTGCGCCATATCGCGGTTGAGCTTGCCATCGAACGCCCTTAGGTCGTTCATATACTCCCGTTCAACAAAGATTGCATCATGACCGACACCCTTGCAGCCCTTCTTGCCACTGCCAGCCCCGACGCCCCTGCATTCGGCGCACCAGACCGACCCAGGCTGACTTTCGCAGGGCTTGCCGCGCAGACGCGCGCCACATTGGACGCGCTGCACGCCGCAGGGATCGGGCGCGGGGACCGGGTAGCCATCGTGCTGCCCAACGGCCCCGAAATGGCCTCAGCCTTCGTGACCGTGGCGCAGGGCGCGGTGACAGCGCCGTTGAACCCGGCCTACAAGCTGGACGAGTTCGACTTTTACCTGTCCGATCTCAAGGCAAGCGCAATTGTGCTGCCTGCGGGTTACGACGGCCCTGCGCTGGAAGCGGCGGCAAAGCACGGTCTGACCATCCTGCGCCTGTCCTTCGACCCCGCCGATCCTGCAGGGGCGTTCACCCTGACAGCCGAAGGACACTCTGGTCTGACCCCCGATACCAGCGCCGCTACAGCCGATGACGTCGCCTTGATCCTGCACACCTCGGGCACGACTTCGCGCCCCAAGATCGTGCCGCTGTTGCAAGCCAACGTCGCCGCCTCTGCCCGCCATATCGGTACCTCGCTGGCGCTGACGCCGCAGGATCGCTGCCTGAACATGATGCCGCTGTTTCATATTCACGGCCTGATCGCCGCTGTGTCTGCGAGCCTTGCCGCCGGGGCTTCGGTCTGGTGTGCGCCGGGGTTCGATGCCTTGCGGTTCTTTGGCTGGCTCGACACCGCGCGGCCCACTTGGTATTCGGCGGTGCCCACGATGCACCAGACCATCTTGCAACGCGCGTCGCGCAACACCGACATCATAGCCCGCGCGCCGTTGCGATTTCTGCGGTCGTCCTCGGCCAGTCTGCCCGCACAGGTGATGCTGGAACTGGCTGCCACCTTCAGCGCCCCGGTGATCGAGGCTTACGGCATGACCGAGGCAGCGCACCAGATGGCGTCAAACCCGCTGCCGCCGCGCGCGCAGAAACCCGGTGCCGTCGGCGTCGCTGCGGGCCCTGCCCTGCGCGTGGCCCACGAGGTGGAAAACCACTTGCTGGACGGCGGGATTGGCGAGGTGGTGATCTCTGGCCCCAACGTCACGCCGGGCTACGAAGGCAACCCGGACGCCAACGCGAAATCCTTCTTTATGACGGATGGCCAGCGCTGGTTCCGCACCGGCGATCAGGGTGCGTTGGACTCCGAAGGCTATCTGACCCTGACCGGTCGGTTGAAGGAAATCATCAACAGGGGCGGCGAAAAGATCAGCCCGCTGGAGGTGGACGGCGTGTTGATGGACCATCCGGCCGTACAGCAGGTCGTGACCTTCGCACTGCCGCATGACAAGCTGGGCGAAGACGTCGCCGCCGCCGTTGTCCTGCGCGACGGGATGGAGGCGGACGAGGCCGCCATCCGCGCATTTGCCGCCACCAGACTGGCCGCCTTCAAGGTGCCGCGCCGCATCGTCATCCTGACCGAGATCCCCAAGGGTGCCACGGGTAAGCTGCAACGCATCGGGCTGGCGCAAAAACTGGGGCTGGCATGAAAATCTGCATCTTTGGCGCGGGTGCCATCGGCGGCTACATGGGGGCCAAGCTGGCCGCCGCGGGGGCCGAGGTTTCGCTTGTCGCACGCGGGCCGCATCTGGCAGCCTTGCAATCCAAGGGCCTGACGCTGATCGAGAACGGGGTGTCGCAGACCCACAAGGTCGCAGCCACCGACGACGCCAGCACCCTTGGCCCGCAAGACTATGTGATCCTGACGCTGAAGGCGCATTCGGTGCCCGCCGTGGTTGACAAGATCGCTCCGCTTCTGGGCGAACACAGCACCCTTGTCAGCGGCGTGAACGGCGTGCCCTGAAGGTATTTTCACCGTCTTGGTGGCCCGCATGAAGGCACGCGACTGGCAACTGTCGATCCCGGCAACCTGCAATGGGACGGTTTCGGTCCCGACCGGGTTTTGGGCTGCGTTGTCTATCCGGCGGCAGAGGTTACAGAACCTGGCACGATCACCCATGTGGAAGGCAACCGGTTTTCGTTGGGCGAGCCGTCTGGCGAAAGGTCGGTGCGGGCGGTGCGCCTGTCCGAGGCGTTGACTGCGGCGGGACTGAAGTCGCCCGTCCGTCCCCGGTTGCGCGACGAAATCTGGGTCAAGCTGTGGGGCAATCTGTCGTTCAACCCGATCTCGGCGCTGACCCATGCCACGCTGGATGTGCTGTGCACCGATCCCGGCACCCGCGCTGTCGCCCGTGCCATGATGGTCGAGGCGCAGACGATTGCCGAAAAGCTGGGTGTCAGCTTTCCCATCGACGTGGACCGCCGCATAGATGGCGGGGCTGCGGTCGGCGCGCACCGCACCTCGATGTTGCAAGACCTGCTGGCTGGCCGCCCGATGGAGATCGACGCATTGGTTGCGTCAGTTGCAGAACTTGGCCGACTGACCAGCACGGCCACGCCTACCATCGACATCGTGCTGGCGCTGGTGCGATTGCGGGCTGCCCAATGAAATGAGCGCAGTGCGCTGCAAGAGATGCATTCCGAGGAGGATCACGTCTGTCCTCTTTGTTGGCATCCCCCGACTGGGTTGCGTCTATCCGAAAACGGGAAAAATCGGGCTGTTTTTCGCAGATTATGGCGACAAGCTGACCCTGATCTTTTCTGGCACGTCGATTCCACAAACGCAATCGATTATCCCCCTGTCGGGTTGACAGCTTTGCGCCCCCATCCGGCGCCGCCCACCTTGTTTTCCGGCAAAATCATCGCCAGACGAACGTCGCCAATTCCGGCATTGATCTGAACCCGCCCCAAACTCTGGATGCCAAGGCTTATCCCCTTGGCTCCGGAGCCGCAACATGTGGTGGGACGGGCTTGCCAGTAACGGCATGTTCCTGTATTGTTCCAACGTGCCGACCCGTTGGAAATCAGATCGTCCGATATCGCGCTAGCAGTTCGAGGCGCTGTTTGCTGATGACGCACCCTGTGCGCGGTATCTGGATGGGCGGCGCTGGCCCGACGGGTTCGTCTGCCCGGTTTGCGGGGCCTGCAAAGACTGGGCATTGAACTATGATCGGCCCGCTTGGGAATGTGCGGGGTGCCGACGGCAAACTTCGGTGACAGCCGGCACGGTGATGCATGGCGGCCATATTCCGCTGTGCACCCGGTTCATGGACGCGCACATCATCGCAAGCCATTCGAACGGCAACTCGGCTCTTCAATTGCAGGCTCGGGTCGGCATCGGCAGCACCAAGGCCGCCTGGCTTTTGCCGCACAATCTGCGCCGGGCAATGGTCGATCCCGAGCGGAGCCTGCTGCAGGAGATCGTCGAGGTCGACGAGACCGGGATGCCCTTCCGGCGCAAGGCAAACCCCACCAGGCGCCCTGTTGAGCGCCCTGCCGACGAACCGGATTCTTCCAGAAAAATCAGAGTGGTTGGGGCTGTCGAGCTCGCGCAAGACGGGCACCCCGGGCGGATTCGGCTGGCACAGATTTTCGACAGGTCGTCGAAGACGCTGCATGGCCTTAACGCCCGAATGGTCGAGCCAGGCGCCCACGTCGTCACCGATGGCCTGATCAGCTACAAGAACATGCCGGGCAACACCCACGAACCACGGGTTGTACCCGGCCGAAAGACCCACGAGATCCTTCACTGGGTGCACCTTGGTCTTCTCAAACCTCAAGCGATGGGCTAACGGCGTTGTCGGGGAAATCCGTCCACCGGACGGATTTGTGACCCCTCCAACTCCATGGCTTTCGCCAGAAGCACATCCAACGCCATCTCGACGAGTTCGGCCCTCCGGGCGTTTTCCGCCTTCATTCGATCCCCCGGATCGAATGATCGCTGCGCGACCGGCTCCGACGTCCGCTGGAACCGCCGCCGCCGTCTGCGAACGGCATCCGATCGGCTCCTCGGGATCGGTGTCGGTCTTGCGCCGACCACCTATCGCGACATTGCCGAGCATCGCGCCTGATCAGGTCGGCAGAGGCATCGCGCCGCTTCTGCAACACTTGGCCAAGCCATCTGCCCCCTCCAAATCCGACTCCCCGCAGACTCTCCGGTCCGACGAGACATCAAGATGCTTCAGAGACCGTAACCAAAGGAATAAGCCTTGTCGGCGCGCGTGCAGATTGCAGCGTTTGGCACCTCACCGGGCACCAAATCGGCCAGCCGCACTTTCGCGCGCCGTGTGACGAATGACGGCGGAGGGGCTGGATCGCCGACGCAATCCTCTCCGGCTTGATCTGGTTGACGGTGAGCGTCCTTCATCGGTCGCAGCGCCGCATCGGAAAAATGGTCGGGGGGGCGGGCGTTCGGCGTGCTCGGGCGTTCGGTGGGAAAAAGGTCCACTGGACCTTTTGCTGATCCGTCCCTGGCCTTCGCAGGCGTGCTCGGACGTTCGGCGGGGAAAAGGTCCACTGGACCTTTTCCTATTCCCCCTCACCCTTGATGAGTTTGCGGCGCAGCCAGCCTGACAGGCTGTCCATGAGCATCACCATCAGCACGATCAGCACCATGTAATAGGCCACCTCTTCCCAGTCCTTCTGGGTGGTGATCGCCTGCGTCAGCAACAATCCGATCCCGCCGCCGACAATCGCCCCGATGACCGTGGCGCTGCGGGTGTTGGATTCCAGTGTGTACAGGATCTGGCTGAGCAGGATCGGCGTGACCTGCGGGATCACGCCAAGGCGGGCGCGTTGAATGCTGTTGGCTCCGGTGGACCGCACACCTTCGACCTGCTTTTCGTCGATGTTTTCCAGCGCCTCCGAAAAGGTCTTGCCGAAGGTGCCCGCATCGGTGATCAGGATTGCGATTGCCCCCGTCATCGGACCCGGACCAAAGGCGCGTGACAGGATGATGGTCCAGATCAGCCCGTCCACTCCGCGGATGAAGTCGAACACCCGGCGGATGGCAAACCGCAGCGGCGACAGTGGCATGAAGTTGGACGCGGCCAGAAAGCTGAGCGGAAGGGCCACGATGGCCGCGCCAGCCGTGCCCAGAAACGCCATCAGGATCGTCTCGAAGATCGCCCACATGACGTCGCGGTGCCGCCACATCTTGTTGTTCCAGAATTCCGAAAACATGTAGGCCGCATTGCTGCGAGTGGGGTCCGCACGCTCGCCCGATACCGCCATCCCTGTCAGTTCGAGCAGGCCCTTGCCGTGGAACGGGCTGTCGAGGGTGAAAAAGAACAGCTCCCACCCGGCTTCGTATTTGAAGGTTTCGACCTTCGATCGGGAATAGTTGAAACGGCCCGCGTCGGTGGTCACCGCGATCCGGTTGTCCGAAACGCTGATCCAGTTCGGGGTCGGTTGCGGCGCGTCCAGCACCAGCTTGCCATCGACCGGTTTGATATCGACGGTGCCGTAGCCCGGGATCACCATGCGCGCGCCGACGGTGTCGTAAGTCACGATGTTGCCGTCGCCCAGATCGACGGTTGTGATATCGCCGTCGATCTTGAGCCAGTCGGGATAGGTGCCGGCTGGATAGGTGGCTTTGCCTTCGCCTTCGATGGCGACTTTGACCTCGCCGGTGCGGTTGTCGCGGGTGACGTGGGTTTTGTGCGACCAGAAGTCGGACAGCAGGATCACGGCATTGTCCAGCCGCGCCCGCCCGGCAAGGCCCGGCACATCGAAGGCGAAGAAGGCATAGGTCAGATACATCAGGATGACGGCGGGCACCGCATAGGCCGTCATGCGGCGGGCGCGGAACCTGCGGAACATGTCCTGGACGAGGGGGCTGTTTGCGGTGGCGTCGATGCTGGCGTTTGCGGTGGCCATCTCAGTTCCCCTTGACGATCTTGGCGCGGAAGTGGTCGGAAATCCGGTCGATGATCACGATGGTGATGAACAACAACAGGAAGATCGCGACGACCTGGTCGTATTTCCCCTGCCCCCATTGCATCGCCAGTTTCAGGTCATGGCCGATGCCGCCTTCGCCGACAAAGCCAAGGATCGCCGAGGCGCGCACGTTGATTTCGAGCCGCAAGAGCGTGTAGGACAGCCAGTTCGGGGCGACTTGCGGGATGACGCCGAGCCACATCTTCTGGCCCCAGGTGGCGCCGACCGAACTCAGCCCCTCGATCGGTTTGAGGTCGGCATTTTCGCCCACCTCGGAAAACAGTTTGCCAAGCGCGCCGCCAGTGTGGAAGGAAATTGCGATGACGGCAGGCACCGGACCGCCGCCGAGGATATAGATTAGCACAAGGGCGATCACGATTTCCGGAATGGCGCGCAGAACGTCCATGGTGCGGCGGAACACCGGGATCATGCGGGGCCAGCGGGCAATGCCGCGTGATGCGAGCAGCGACAGAAACGCCGCGATCAGCCCACCGACGAGGGTCGAGACGGCGGCAATGTTGATGGTCTCGATCAGCGAGGGGAAGAATTCGATGACATAGCCGGGCAGGTTGACGCGGTCGCGCCAGGCTTCGGACAGCACCTCGGACGGGAAGTCGAACAAATGGCCGACGCCGGGCAGGAAGTCGCCGGCGTTGCGTTCTTCGGATATCCGCCAGCCGGAGGCCATGATGACGATGAACAACAAAAGCAGGATGCCGCTATACATCCGTTTGCGGCGATTCATCGCGAGGTAGGCTTCGGTGGCGGACTGCAACGCGGGCGGTTTGCCCCCGATTTGTCCTATTGCGATATCTGCCATCTGTCCCTCGCCGCATCAGTCAAATAAAATGCCGGGTCCCAACGAAGGGACCCGGCGATCCGTCATGAAAAGCTTATAGGCCTTCCTGCAGTTTGCGGGCGGCGATCACCCCTTCGAAATCGGCGTGGGTCGACGCGACGAAGTCCATTATGTCGCCCGAAGCGAAGTTGTAGGCACATTCCTTGTCGGTTTCCCACAGGGTGTCGACCAGGCCATAGACCTTGTCCTTGACGTCCTGCGGCAAGGCGCGGCGGATTACGAACGGGCCGTTCGGGATCAGCTTGGAGCGCCAGATTTCAGTGATGTTGTTCATGTCGACCGTACCGGCATCGGCGGCCTTGCGGAACGCGCCGCTGGTGTAGCCGTCTTCCCAATTGCCCAGACCGTCAGACCATGCCACGCCTGCGTCGAAGTCGCCGTTCGCTACGCCGACAATGGACTGCTCGTGGCCGCCCGACATTTTCACTTCTGCGAAGTAGTCTTCCAGCTTGCCGTATTTGGTCGTCAGCTCGGCGCCGGGGACGAGGTAGCCCGACGTCGAGTTCGGGTCGGCGAAGGCGAAGACCTTGCCCTTGGCGTCGTCCATCGAGGTGATGCCGCTGTCGGTGCGGGCGAAACCGATCGAGTAGTAGCCGGTCGAGCCGTCAAGATTCTGGTTGACCGACTGAACGTCAACCGCTTCCGGGTCGGTCAGGTAGATCTTGGCATAGGCCGATGCGCCCAGGCTTGCATAATCGAGAGTGCCGCCGACGAGACCCTGGATTACGCCGTCATAGTCGGCAGGGGCAAACAGCTTGACCGGAACGCCGAGCAGTTCTTCGACTTTGGCACGGAAGCACTCGTTCGAGGTCAGACGGTCCTGGGCGTTTTCACCGCCGAGCAGGCCGATGTTGAATTCCTTGATCGCGTCCTGCGCCAGCACGGGCGAGGCAAGCGAAGTGGTGGCAGCCAGAACGGCAAGCAGCTTTTTCATGGTCGTCTCCGGTTGAAATGGCCCGTTGGGGCCGGGGTGGTATGGGGTGGTCTCGGTCAGGCCAGCATCGACGAGGCATAAACCCTGTCGTTGGGGCCGGTGTCGATGGCGGTCGAGGTTGCCGCCTCGTTGAAGCTGGCATCGGCGCCGTAGATGTCGCGGGCAACTCCGGTCGTGAGTTGATCGGGTGTGCCGTCGAACACGATGCGTCCGTCGCGCATCCCGATCACCCGGTCACAATAGCGGCGCGCTGTGTCGAGCGTGTGAAGGTTGGCGATGACCATCCGGCCATCCTCGTCATGGATGCGGCGCAGGGTATCCATCACGATCTGGGCGTTCATCGGGTCGAGGCTGGCGATGGGTTCGTCCGCCAGAATGATCTTCGGGTCCTGCATCAGCGCGCGGGCGATCGCCACGCGCTGTTGCTGGCCGCCCGACAGCGCCTCGGCCCGTTTGGGGGCCTGTTCGGCAATGCCCAGACGGTCGAGGATCGACAGCGCGCGGGTGATGTCCGCCTCGGACCACAGGTTGAACATGGTGGCGAGCGTGGAACGGCGGTTCAGCACGCCGTGCATGACATTGGATGCAACATCGAGGCGCGGCACGAGGTTGAACTGCTGAAAGATCATCGCGCACTGGCCCTGCCAGGCGCGCATGTCGGCACCCTTGAGCGAAAGGATGTTGCGGCCTTCGAATTCCAGCGTGCCGGAGGTAGCGTCTGTCAGCCGGTTCATCATGCGCAGAAACGTGGATTTCCCTGCGCCGGACCGCCCGATGATCCCGACAAATGCCGAGGGGTCGATCGCGAAAGAAATGTTGTCAACAGCGGCCTTCTGGCCAAACATGCGGGTCACGTTCTTTACGTTCAGCAAGGGCAGAGCCTCCGTTTCTTGTGGGGTCCGGATAGACGTCGTTTGTGACAGTCCGGCCTCTTGGATGTGAAGCTTTCATGAAGGGTGCCCGATCAGGATGTCGCCAGATGGCGGAAAGGCAGACAGTGCGGGCAAAGCAGGCACGGGAGCGGAAGCTTGATCATTTATCGAATCCTGACAGGGGGAATGGCCCCGGTTTTGATTGCACTTACGTTGATCCAACGGCTGCGCGGCCGGCTTGGGGCAGCGGCGTTGGGACAGCGGTTGGGGTTCGTGGCACGGCCTGCCGGTCCCCCGACGATGTGGCTGCACGGTGCAAGCAATGGCGAGCTGACCTCGGCTGCCGGTCTGCTGCGGCGGCTTGTCGCGGCACGGCCCGACCTGTCGGTGTTGGTGACCGCGAACACCGGAACAGCGGTCGCGATGGTGCAGGGCTGGGGCATGCCGGAGGTTCGGGCGGCTTTGGCGCCAATGGACAGTCTGGGGGCGGCGGGGCGGGTGTTGCGACGCTGGAAGCCTGCAGCCTTGATCGTGGTGGAAAACGAGCTGTGGCCGGTGCGGTTGGCGGCGGCAGAGGCGGCGCGCGTGCCGGTGGCGCTGATCGGGGCGCGGATGTCGGCGCGGTCGGCGCAGCGTTGGGCGCGGTTGGCGCCGGGGTTGATGAGGACGGCTTTGGGGCGATTGGCGTTCGTGTCGGCGCAGGATAAGGGATCGGCGGCGCGGCTGGTGGCGCTGGGGCTGTCAGGTGACCGGCTGGTGCCGGAGGTGATGCTGAAGGCGCAGGTCGCCCTGCCCGAGGGGGAGGCCTGTCCGCAGGTGGTGCCGCGCGACCGGGTGTTGCTGGCGGCATCCACTCATCCCGGCGAGGAGGCCGTGATCTTGCAGGCGTTCAAGGCAGCGCGAGGGCAGTTCGATCTGCTGATCCTCGCTCCGCGCCATGCCCGCCGCAGCGCAGAAGTGGCGGGGCTGATTGCAGGCGCGGGGCTGGGATATGTGCGGCGGTCGGATGGGGCGGTGCCCGCGGCTGGCGTTCCGGTGTTTCTGGCCGATACGATGGGCGAGATGGCGCTGTGGTATGCGGTGGCCGGGGCGACGGTGATCGGCGGCAGTTTGGTGCCGCTGGGCGGGCACACACCCTATGAACCCGGTGCGGCGGGGTCTGCCATTCTGCACGGCCCCCACATGGAAAATTTCGCCGAACCTGCGGCGACTTTGGCCCGTGCCGGGGGGGCTGTTGCGGTGGACCGGGCAAGCTTGGCGGCGGCGCTGGCGGGTCTGGATGCGGCGCTGCAGGCCGACCTTGTGGCGGCGGCGCGGCGGGCTTTGCCTGCGGATGACGGGCTGGAAGGGTTGGTGGCGCGGGTGCTGGCGTTGCTGGACGCGGGCCGTTGATCAGCGGCGGACGAGCATGGTCAGACGGTCGCGCAGGTCGGGGTTGACGGGGCCGGGGCGCGGAGCGTCAATCAGGGTGGTCAACAGGCGCGGGTCCGGCGGCGGGCGGCCCCCGCCACCCCAACTCAGCGCCGTCAGCACGTCGGTTGAGGCGACGGGCAGGTGATCGGGGACGATTTGGCCCGCAAGGTCGGCCCACAACGCGGTCCACAGCCGCCCCACCGACCACGGGTTATAGCCCCCACCGCCCAGCAGCATCAGCCGGGGTGCAAGGGGCCGGATCGCCGCCAACACAGCACGATGGGCGTTGTTCGACAGGGTCAGGCGCGACAGCGGGTCTTCGGTCAGCGCATCTGCCCCGCATTGCAGCACGATGACGTCGGGGCGGTGGGCTGCAAGGCGGGGCAGGATCAGGGCGTCGGTCACCGCCTGCATTTCGGTGTCGTTGAAGCCTGCGGGGACCGGCAGGTTGAACACGTTGCCCACCCCGCCATCGGTCAGCGCCCCGGTCATCGGCCAGCGGTTTTGCTCGTGCGTCGAGATCATCAGAACGTCGGGGTCGGTCGCAAAGGCCGCTTCGACACCGTCGGGGTGATGCGCGTCGATGTCGATGTAGGCGATGCGGTGGAACCCGGCGCGCCGCAGCGCAAGGATGCCCAGCACGCAATCGTTCAGATAGCAAAAGCCGTTGGCGCGGTCGGGCAGGCCGTGATGCGTGCCCGCGCCGGGGACGTGGACGGCGGTGGCTTGCCCGGCCGCCAGCAACTCGGCCGCCAGCATCACACCGCCAACCCCGGTGGCGGGGCGGGCAAACATCTGGGCGAAGACCGGGTTCGACAGCGTGCCAAGCCCGTGGCGGATGCGCACATCGTCGGTCACTGTCCCCACAGTTTCTGCCGCCATCAGTGCGGCTATGTAATCAGGCTTGTGCCAGACCGTCAGCGCCGCCGGTTTGGCACAAGGGGAGGTGCGGTAGTGCGCGGGCGGCAACCAGCCCAAACTGCGGGCGAGGTCAATCACGGTCGACACACGCGGCACGCGCAACGGATGGTTGGGGCCATAGGACGAGTTGCGATAGATGTCCGACCCGATGAACAGTGCCGTCATGAAAAGTCCTTTTGCCGCAATATTGGTGATAGCGCAGCGCAACGCGAGGACAACGCTCCGCGCGGACGCTACGCGCTTGAGCGTCATGGTGAAGCAAGCAGCGCTGGCTATGGGCATTGCCGGCCCCGCATGAAATACTGGGACAACTAGACAACATCTTGCTTTATCGGTTTTCGAGAACCGGCGATTTTCAGGAAGAACACTTTTGACATGAGCCGCCACGCGATTTCAGGACTTGGCAAAGACGACAGCGAACCGGGCACGCAGTGCGGCGCGCTGTGCTGGCGCAAGCACCGTGGCCAGGTTCAGGTGCTGTTGATCACCAGTCGCGAAACAGGCCGGTGGGTCTTGCCCAAGGGATGGCCACAAAGCGATATGACGGCGGCAGGGTCGGCTGCTGCCGAAGCCTGGGAAGAGGCCGGGGTTGAGGGCATCGTGTGCGAGGCACCCCTGGGGCTTTACAATTACGACAAGGTGCTGAAGCCGGGATTGCTACAGCCTTGCATCGTGACGGTGTTCGCCATGCGCGTGGCGCGATTGCGCGCAAAGTTCCCCGAACAGCACGAACGTCGGCGCAAGTGGTTCGACGCGGCCCGCGCTGCCCGCAAGGTTGCCGAGCCAGAGTTGCGGGTGATGCTGGCGTGTGTGGCGGCCGATCCGGGGCTGGTGGACGTTGCGACCAAGGCATGACCGGGCCCGAGCGTGATGGGGCCCGAGCGTGATGGGGCCCGAGCGTGATGGGGCCCGAGCGTGATGGGGCCCGAGCGTGATGGGGCCCGAGCATATTGATGTCCGAGCGTGACGCAAACGGTGCGGCGCGGGCTTGCACTGGCGCATGCGTTGTGGGACCGTCCCATCATGATCAGTTTCACCTTGCATTGCCCGGACAATCACCGGTTCGACAGTTGGTTTCAGTCTGCTGCGGCCTTTGACGTGCTGGTGCTTGGCAGACATATCAATTGTCCGGTGTGCGGATCGACCAAACTGGAAAAGGCGCTGATGGCTCCAGCGGTGCGCCCGGGCAGGTCTCAGGTCGCGACGCCGCTACAATCCCCGGCCAACGCCAAGGAAGCGGCGCTGGCAGCGCTGCGCCGGGAGGTCGAGGCAAACTCAAACTATGTCGGGCTGAACTTCGTCGCCGAAGCGCGCGCGATGCATGACGGTGACGCGCCCGAACGGTCGATCTACGGCGAGGCGCGGATCGAGGACGCCCGCAAACTGGTCGAGGACGGCGTGCCGGTGGCCCCGTTGCCGTTCATGCCGATGCGCAAGGTGAACTGAGAGGGGCGGTTCATAGCAGGCTGGTGTAGCGTCCGACTGTGACGGACCCGTCACCTGCAACAAAGCCGCTCGCAACGCCGTCGAGCGTGACCCCTTGCCAGGTCCACCAATCCGAGGGCGGCCATTGCGAGCAATACCGATCGCCCTGCACACGCAAGCGGCCCCATTCGGCCTTGCCGGTTTCATAAAGCGTGCGGTCGTCTGCCAGGAAGTCCTGCCGCGCGCCGTTGTCATAGCCCGGAACCCGCGCTGTCAACGCCTGTACGATCTGCGGCCCCTTAGGGGCTTTGCCGCAGCCGATGTCGATAATAGTGCCATGGCTGCGATGATGGCCTTCATGTCCCGCTCCTCTTGCCTCGCCCTGCCCCGCAGTCTAAGCGGACCTGTCTTTTGTTGCCACGGAAAGTGCCGCCATGATCCCCCGTTATTCCCGCCCCGAAATGGTCGCCCTGTGGTCGTCAGAAACCAAGTACCGCATCTGGTTCGAGATCGAGGCGCATGCCTGCGATGCCCAGGCCGCCTTGGGGGTCATTCCGGTCGAGAATGCGCAAGCGGTTTGGAAGGCCCGCGATGTGCCGTTTGACGTGGCTAGGATCGACGAGATCGAGGCGGTAACCAGGCATGACGTCATCGCCTTTCTGACCCATCTGGCCGAAATCATTGGACAGGATACCGCGCGGTTCGTGCATCAGGGAATGACCAGTTCGGACGTTCTGGACACCACGTTCAACATTCAGCTGGTGCGCGCGACGGACCTGTTGCTGATGGGCATGGACCGGGTGTTGGCAGCATTGAAGCTGCGGGCGTTTGAACACAAGGACACGGTGCGGATCGGGCGCAGTCATGGCATCCATGCGGAGCCTACGACAATGGGCCTGACCTTCGCACGGTTTTACGCCGAAATGGCACGGGGTCGGGCGCGGCTCGCGCTTGCGCGGGCCGAAGTGGCGACGGGGGCTATTTCAGGCGCTGTGGGCACGTTTGCCAACATTGATCCATCCGTCGAGGCGCATGTGTGTGCGGCACTGGGGCTGGAACCCGAACCGATCAGCACGCAGGTGATCCCGCGCGATCGGCATGCAATGTATTTCGCCACCTTGGGGGTGATTGCGTCGAGCATCGAGAATGTCGCCACGGAAATCCGCCACATGCAGCGGACCGAAGTGCTGGAGGCGGAAGAGTTTTTCTCGCCCGGTCAGAAGGGGTCGTCCGCGATGCCGCACAAGCGCAATCCGGTGTTGACCGAAAATTTGACGGGTCTTGCGCGGCTGGTGCGGATGGCGGTGGTGCCTGCGTTGGAGAACGTGGCGCTGTGGCATGAGCGCGATATCTCGCACAGCTCAGTCGAGCGGGCGATCGGGCCGGATACCACGATCACGCTCGATTTCGCGTTGCATCGATTGGCGGGGGTGGTTGAGAAACTGGTCATTTATCCGGCCAACATGCTGGCCAACATGAACAAGTTCCGCGGGTTGATAATGAGCCAGCGGGTGCTTCTGGCGCTGACGCAAGCCGGGGTGAACCGCGAGGACGCTTACCGTCTGGTGCAACGCAACGCGATGAAGGTGTGGGAGCAGGGTGCGGACTTCCAGACCGAATTGCTGGCGGATCCCGAGGTGACGGCGGCGCTGTCGCCTGCTGATATCGCAGAAAAGTTCGATCTGGGCTATCACACCAAGCATGTTGACACGATTTTTGCCCGTGTTTTCGGCCCCATGTTTCCGGCAGGACGTGATGTAACGAAAGCGTGAAGATCGGCGGCGCAGGAAAGTTGCGTGTGCGCGCCGGATGGCATGGTATTGTTGCGACACGTATCAACAAGGAGATGTCGATGACGATCCGTTTGATTGCCCTGTGCCTGTGTCTTCTGCCCACCACGACCTTGGCGCAGCAAAGCAGCCGACCCGGCGAATGTGACTACGCGCGCGCCTGCCCATCCGGCCAGATCATGGACAACGCGACGAAAACTTGCGTCGAGGTTTCGGCCTGACGCCGTTCAGGCCCGGTTAACCTGCTTCTGCGACGTTAAAGGTGTTGCAGGGAATCGGGGGCCAGAATGGCACAGGATGGAACGGCGCTTGCCAGGCTGACACCAACGCCGCGCTTGGTGGCTGTGACGCGCGCCAATCCGCGCAGCCTGACTCCGCCCGAAAAGGCAGCTGTCATTGTTCGATATCTTTTGTCGGAAGGTGCTGCGATTTCGCTGACCTCCTTGCCCGATCAGGTTCAGACCGCCCTTACCGAACAGATGGGCCAGATGCGCCGGATCGACCGCACCACGTTGCGCGCGGTGGTTGAAGAGTTTGTGCACGAACTTGAACAGTTGGGCCTGTCGTTTCCCGGCGGGCTTGATGGGGCGTTGTCGGTGATGGGCGCTCATATCTCGCCCAACGCCGCAAGCCGGCTGCGCCGCATGGCGGGGGGGATGTCGCGCACCGACCCATGGGAACGGCTGATCGCCCTGCCTGCCGAAGACTTGCTGCCGGTTCTGGAGGAAGAAAGCACCGAAGTGGCGGCGGTTCTGCTGTCAAAACTGCCGGTGCCCAAAGCGGCAGAACTGCTGGGAAAACTGCCCGGCGACAAGGCAAGACGGATCGCTTATGCAGTATCGCTGACCAGGAATGTCGATCCGGATACGGTTCAGCGAATCGGGAAATCGCTGGCTTTGCAACTGGATCAGCGACCGATCAAGGCGTTTGCCGTGGGTGCGGTCGAACGTGTCGGTGCCATTCTCAACGTCTCGGCCGCCGGGACGCGCGACGATGTGCTGCGCGGGCTGGAACAAGAGGATGCAGGCTTTGCCGAACAGGTGCGGCGGGCGATCTTTACTTTCACACACATCCCGGCACGGTTGCCTGCACGCGATGTGCCCAAACTGATCCGCGTGGTCGATCAGCCCGTGCTGGTCACGGCGCTGACCGCCGCGCAGGCGGTGCCTGACCAAACTGCCGCGGCGGAATTTTTGCTGGCGAACATGTCGCAACGCATCGCGCAGGGTCTGCGCGAAGACATGGCACAGCGTGGCAAGGTCAAGGACAAGGATGCGGACGAGGCGATGTCGGCCATCGTTCTGGCGATCCGGGGGCTTGAAGCGGCTGGAGAGGTGGTGTTGATCACCGATGATGAGTGAGTGGCTTGCAGGCGCCGGGGCGGCGGAATAGGGTCCGCTGTCTGTCCTATGGATGATCCCGATGCGCCGCCGCTTTTCTTCCTACAGTTCAACGTCGCGCGGCATCCTTATGATGTTGCTTGCAATTTTGATATTCACCTCGATGGATGCGTTGGCAAAGGGCATGGTCGCGGCATACCCGGCACCGCAGGTGGTCTGGGCGCGGTTTACCGGACAACTGCTGCTGGTGATGGTGATCCTCGGCCCCCGGTTGCTGCAGGCGGCGCGCACCCGGTATCCTGGCACTCATGTCTGGCGGTCGGTCACCCAACTTGGGGCCACGACGTTTTTCTTCCTGTCGCTGAACCACATCGGGCTGGCAGAGGCGACGGCGCTGACCGACATCAATCCTGTGCTGATCACACTGGGCGCTGCGCTGTTTTTGGGCGAGCGATTGACGCAGTCCCGCCTGATCGGGGTGGCGCTTGCTATGGTTGGTGCGCTGATCGTCATCCGGCCAGGATCTGCGGTGTTCAGTATGGCGGCCTTGCTGCCGCTGGGGGCGGCGGTGTGCTATTCGGTCAGTGCGCTGCTGACCCGACATGTGGGTGCGCGCGAAAGCCATTGGGCATCGATGATCTGGGCGGCGGCGTTCGGCACGATTGCGACATCGCTGGTGCTGCCGTTCGTGTGGCAGCCGATTGCCAATGGCGATCTGTGGCGATTCGGGTTGATCGGCGTTCTGGGGGCCGGGGCGCAGCTGTGCCTGATCCGGGCGTTTTCACTGGCCGAGGCGTCGGTGGTGGCTCCTTTCACCTATACCGGCATCCTGTTTGCGACAGGCTGGGGGATCGGTCTTTATGACGAGTATCCCGACAGCTGGACCCTGATCGGCGCGGTTGTGATCGTGGCGGCGGGGCTTTATGTCTGGCGCAGCGAAACCGCGAGAGCGCGGACGCTTGCGTGAAGGCTGCCGATGTCTGCAACTCCTGACAAACCACCCTTCCGGCTGGGAGATTTCCTGCTGAACCTTGTGCTGCGCAGCGTCATCGGGCTGGCGCTGCTGTTGCCATACACCTGGCGCGTGCCGGCAATGGGGTGGCTGCTGTGCCGGGTTATCGGTCGCGTGGCGGGATACCGGGCCCGCGCGGTGGACAATTTGGCGATGATCTGGCCCGAGATGCCAGAGGGTCGGCGGCTGGCGGTGGCGGATCAGGCGCTGAACAATGTGGGCCGCGCACTGATCGAGAATTACTCGGCCACGCCTTTCAAGGCGCGGATGGCGCGGCTGTTGCCGCAGGGCCCCGGCTTGCAGGCGCTGCGTGACGCGCATGCGGCGGGGCAACCGGTGCTGTTGCTGACGGCGCATTACGGAAATTACGAGGCGGCGCGGGCCTGTCTGCTGGGACAAGGGTTGCAGGTGGGCGCGCTGTATCGCCCGATGTCGAACCGCTATTTCAACGCGCATTACATCGAGACGCTGGATTCGATGGGCGGCCCCAACCTGTCCAAGGGACGCAGCGGGCTGGCGGGGTTTTTGCGGCATCTGCGCGGCGGCGGGATCATGGCGTTGTTTTTCGATCTGCATGCCGCCGATGGGGTGCCGATCCGGTTTCTGGGCAAACCAGCCCGCACAGCACTGTCGGCGGCGGAGCTTGCGCTGCGCTATGACGCGCCGATGATCCCGATTTATGCGACCCGTCGGGCAAACGGGCTGGATTTCGACGTGGTGGTCGAGGCTCCGATCTCCCGCGGCACGGCGCTGGAGATGACCGAGGCCGTCACCCGGTCGCTTGAAGCGCGCATTTTGGCGACGCCCGGTCAGTGGTTCTGGATTCATCGTCGTTGGAAGTAGTGGGGGCCTTGGAAGTATCGGGTGTGCTGAACGCAATCAGGGGATCCGGGCAGCCGCGACGATCGGGCCGGGGCCTTCGTTTTGAACGATCACCACGATCGGCTGATCACCCGGTGCCGAGGCCTTGATCTCGAAATCATTGCGCCCATCCCAGTTGCCGACAGAGGTCCACGAGGTCACGATGTTGTGGTAGGTGATCTTGTGTCCGGCATTTTCGCCACGTTTGATATCGACTTCACTGCTTGGTTCATAGCGCACCAGTTGGATCCGCATATTGCGTGCCAGCGGTTTGACGGCCGCCGCACGGATCGACACGAAGTCTCCCTGCCGTTCCAGCCATAGCTGCACTGACCCGCCCTTTTGCATCACCTCGATGATTTTTGCCGCGACCTCGCCCGGCGAATGACCGACAACGCGGTCCTTGCCGCCGATGATGAATTGCGGCGTATAGATCGTCTTGCTGCCTTCGGCGTGGGCGTAAGCCTTTTGGCGTTCGGTGAACTTGGGGTTGGCAAAGCTGTCGGCCCAGCCGATGTAATCCCAGTAATCGACGTGCAACGCCAATGGGATCACCGCCGGGTCATCGGCAAGCCTGGCAAGAAACGCATCAGCCGGGGGGCAGGACGAACAGCCCTGCGAGGTGTAAAGCTCGACCACCACAGCAGGGGGTGTCTGGGCAACCAAGGGCGACGCAAGGACAAGCCATAGGCCGCAAGCAGCCTTTACGATCGGACGCATCATGTAAACTTTTCCCCGTTGGTTCCTTGTTCTAGCCGTATCCGCCGGGCTGTGCCAATCAAGGTTTTGCGAGCCGAGGTGACTTTTCGACACCGGCAAAAGGATCTTGGGTCGAAGCTGGATTTTCGGCATACAATTGCATACAATAACGATGATTCGCTTGCACCACCTGCCCCGTATCGGGCACAATTGCGCCAAGCCAGCTTCGCAACAGCCATCCAGCCTCTGCATTTTCGTCCCAGCATCGCCAAGGAGCCACGCCATGACAGTGACCGTCGGACACGACAGCGCCAAGACCCGCCAGACCCTGACGGCGGGCGGGGCCACGATTGCCTACTATTCGATCCCTGCGGCGCAGGCGGCGGGTCTGGGCGACTTTTCCCGGCTGCCTGCAAGTTTGAAGGTGGTTCTGGAAAACATGCTGCGGTTTGAGGATGGCAAGACGGTAAGTCTGGATGACATCCGGGCCTTTGGGGTCTGGGGCGCGCAAGGCGGCCGCAACCCGCGCGAGATCGCCTATCGTCCGGCGCGTGTGCTTATGCAGGATTTCACCGGGGTTCCGGCGGTGGTCGATCTGGCCGCGATGCGGGACGGGATCGTGGGCTTGGGTGGACGTGCGGACCAGATCAACCCGTTGACCCCGGTTGATCTGGTGATCGACCATTCGGTGATGATCGACGAGTTTGGCACGCCGCGCGCGTTTCAGGCCAATGTGGACCGCGAATACGAGCGCAACATGGAGCGGTATGTGTTCCTGAAATGGGGGCAGAACGCCTTCAACAACTTTCGCGTGGTGCCGCCCGGCACGGGCATTTGCCACCAGGTGAACCTTGAATATCTGGCGCAGACAGTGTGGACCGATGCCGATCAGCACGGGACGCAAATCGCCTATCCGGACACGCTGGTTGGAACTGACAGCCATACCACGATGGTCAACGGGCTGGCCGTTCTGGGCTGGGGCGTGGGCGGGATCGAGGCCGAGGCTGCGATGCTGGGCCAACCGGTGTCGATGCTGATCCCCGAGGTGGTCGGCTTCAAGCTGACCGGCGCAATGGTAGAGGGCACCACGGCCACGGACCTTGTCCTGAAGGTCGTTCAGATGTTGCGCAAGCACGGTGTGGTGGGCAAGTTCGTCGAATTCCATGGCGAGGGTCTGGACCGTCTGCCGCTGGCCGACCGTGCGACGATTGCCAATATGGCCCCCGAATACGGCGCGACCTGCGGGTTCTTCCCGATTGACGGCGAGACCCTGCGCTATCTGCGCAACACCGGGCGCGACGAGGCGCGGATAGCACTGGTCGAGGCTTATGCAAAGGCCAATGGCATGTGGCGCGATGCGTCTTATGATCCGATCTACACCAGCACCCTGCATCTGGACATGGGCACCATTGTTCCGGCGATTGCCGGCCCGAAACGCCCGCAGGATTTTCTGCCGCTGACCGATGCGGCGCAAGCCTTTGGCGATTTCATCCGCGACACGCGCAAGCTTCCGGCGGTTTCGGCGGTGGAGAAAGCCGAAATGGTCGCGGAGGGCGGCAACCCCGAACCCAAGCACCTTCCCGGCAACCATCCAGGCTTTGCCGCGGCCACAGTGGCGGGCGAGGATTATGTGCTGCATGACGGGTCGGTGGTGATCGCGTCGATCACATCGTGCACCAACACGTCGAACCCATCGGTGATGATCGCGGCGGGGCTGGTGGCCCGCAAGGCCCGCGCGCTGGGGTTGACGCGCAAGCCTTGGGTGAAAACCTCGCTTGCGCCGGGCAGTCAGGTCGTGGCGGAATACCTGAATGCCGCCCACCTGCAAGAAGATCTGGACGCCATCGGGTTCAACCTCGTTGGGTTTGGCTGCACCACCTGCATAGGCAATTCCGGCCCGCTGCAGCCCGAGATTTCGGCAGCGATCAACGAAGGCGATCTGGTGGCTGCGGCGGTCCTGTCGGGCAACCGCAACTTTGAAGGCCGGATCAGCCCGGATGTGCGCGCCAACTATCTGGCCTCGCCGCCTCTGGTGGTGGCCTATGCGCTGGCGGGCGACATGAACATTGACATCGCCACGCAGCCCTTGGGGATGGGCACTGGTGGGCCGGTCTATCTGCGAGACGTCTGGCCGACCAATGCCGAGATTGCCGAGCTGGTCGAGGCGACGGTAACGCGGGCTGCGTTCCTGAAGAAATACGCCGATGTGTTCAAGGGCGATGCCAAGTGGCAGGGCGTCGAAATCACCGAAAGTGAGACCTACGATTGGCCCGCCGCGTCCACATACATCCGGAACCCGCCCTATTTCCAGGGGATGGCCAAGGAACCGGGCGTGATTTCCGACATCATGGACGCGCGGGTGCTGGCGGTGCTGGGCGACATGATCACCACCGACCACATTTCGCCTGCGGGGTCGTTCAGGGCGGGCACGCCTGCGGGCAAATACCTGAGCGACCGGCAGGTTCCGGCCAGCGAGTTCAACTCGTTCGGTTCGCGGCGCGGCAATCATGAAGTGATGATGCGCGGCACCTTTGCCAACATCCGCATAAAGAACGAGATGCTGGCCAATGATGCCGGCGGTGTCGAAGGCGGGTACACGCTGGGGCCGGATGGTGTGCAGACGTCGATTTATGACGCGGCGATGGCCTATGCGGATGCGGGCATCCCGACGGTGATCTTTGGCGGCATCGAATACGGCGCAGGGTCAAGCCGTGATTGGGCGGCCAAAGGGACGGCCTTGCTGGGGGTCAGAGCGGTGATCGCCGAATCGTTCGAGCGTATCCATCGGTCGAACCTGGTCGGCATGGGGGTGATCCCATTCGAATTTACCGAAGGAATGACGCGCAAGTCGCTGGGACTACAGGGCGATGAGGTGGTGTCGATTGCCGGTCTGGCAGGCGATCTGAAGCCGTTGTCGTTAGTGTCCTGCACGATCACCTCTGCAGATGGCTCCGTCCGCATGATCCCGATCAAGTGCAGAATCGATACCGAGATCGAGATCGAATACGTCGAACATGGCGGCGTTTTGCAGTATGTGCTGCGCGACCTTGCCAAAGCCTGAGACCCGAGGGCCAACTCGGGTTGGTGGATAATGTTTTTGAACAGGCTCCGGGCATTTTCTCGGAGCCTGTTCTGGGACGGGATTGGCGGCGATTGTAGCATGGGGTGCGAGAACTTGGTTCTGCAGATGAAAGGTCGGCAAAAATCCACACCAAAATTTAGGTTCTGTAAATCTTTGGTTGTTATTTTATCGATCATACACAACTTTAGGGTGTGTTCGGTCATCCGTGTTATGCAGCAAGCCGGACAGAATGCGCGCACCGTCACGTCAAGCCAGGGAGGATACGGGTATGGCAACCCGCACGACAAGAGGATCGACGAGGCCGGACCCGTCAAGGCTGACACGATGTTGGGGCGATTGCCGGTCATGATTTCAGCGTCAGTGTTACGGTCGACCCCGATCGCGCAGCTTTGCCTGATCACGCAGTTTGGCCAGGTACCGGACAGACTATTGTCGGGTCAGGCGGCAAATCGACCGCAAGGCTACAGCATGATTCTATTGGAGCACAAATCTCATGAGATTGCGTGACGTCTATTCCGATCTGCTGAACCGGGGCGAGGCCGTTGCGGGCCCTGTATCAGCCACGCTATGCCGGGTCCTGCCAGTTTTGCCGAATCCGGCTGACGTTTTGGTGCAGCAATGCGACGCATTCGACGATGGCGATCCGCCTGCAGCTTTGGCCGGCTGGTGGATCCTGCCGGCCAGTCTGGCGGGCGGCGCGTTCTGGGCGATGATCCTGTTCTAAGTGTTGACGGTTACGTCATGGTCGTAAAGCCAGTCAAACCGCCGTAACGCGAGGCTGGGGGCAAGTCTGCCGCCAATTCGCAGGGCGGCATGGGCCAACGTCCGTTGCACGCCGCACAGATGGTAGGCTTTGGCGTTTCCGTTGGCAGCGCTGACGACACTGGCTGTCCGACCGATGCGGGCCGCCTGGTAAGCGGCCAGCCCCGCCGCAAGGGTGTCATGCTGCGCAAGAGAAGCCGCCAGCACCCAGGCATCCTCGAGAGCCATGGATGCACCTTGCGCCAGAAACGGCAAGGTCGGATGGGCGGCATCCCCAAGAATAGCAACCCCCCCTGCAGGCATCGCGTGGTGCCAGACTTTGGCCACCGGATGGCGGAACAGACCCCAGAGCCAGACATCCTGCACCTGTTCAAGCCAGCCGCGCACCGTTGGGGAAAACTCTGCGAAGGCCAGCCGGAGTTCGACCGGATCATCGCGCAAGGACCAGCTTTCCTCAACCCAACGATGGCGTTCTTCGACCGCTACGATGTTGCGCAGGGTGCCGCCACGCAAGGGATAGGACACCAGATGTCGGCCGGGGCCCATGTGGACCTCTGCCATGGCAGGCGCGCCGGGCTCGCAGGGTATCAGCGCGCGCCACGCGACCTGGTGGGTGAAAAACGGGGCAGCCTTGCCGTTGAGCGCGGTGCGGGTGGCAGAGTGCAGGCCATCCGCGCCGATCAACAGGTCGATTTCGGTGTCGCCATGTTCGGTTGTCACAACAGGCCTGTCCGCGTTTAGGCTGACTGACGTGACCTTTTGCAGCAGCCGAATGTCCACCCCCGCCGCCCGCGCACCATCCGCCAGAAGGGCGATCAGGTCGGCGCGGTGAACGAAGTGATAGCCTTGCTGTGGGCGCAGTTTGGCAAGGTCCATCCGCAGCACGGCGTCGCCGGTAAAGCCGTCCTTCAGCGTGACGGCTGCGGCACGGGTTGCGCAGGCCGCCAAGCCTGCATCCAGCCCAAGCGCGCGCAGCACCGCAGACCCGTTGGGTGACACCTGCAACCCGGCACCCACCTCGCGGATTGCATCGGCCTGTTCCAGCACAGTGACCGCCGCCCCCCGCAAGGCCAGTGCACAGGCGACGGCCAGCCCTGCGACCCCTGCACCCAGCACCGTGACGCTTTGCCCGATCAATGTCATAGCCGCCCCCAAATGCGAAAACGCCGGACCATCGGCCCGGCATCAGTCCATCGCTGTCGAGCCTGGCGCACAACTGCGCACAAACCCGCATCAATCCTCGCGATGAACTTTCTCGCGGCGTTCGTGCCGTTCCTGCGATTCAAGCGTCATGACCGCAATCGGGCGGGCATCAAGGCGTTTCAGGCTGATTTGCTCGCCGGACATTTCGCAATAGCCGTATTCGCCGTTTTCAATCCGGCGCAGGGCCGCGTCGATCTTGCTGACCAGTTTGCGCTGACGGTCGCGGGTGCGCAACTCAAGCGCACGGTCGGTTTCCTCGGACGCGCGATCGGCGATGTCGGGGACGTTGCGGCCGCTGTCTTGCAGGTTGTCGATCGTCTCGGCCGACTGGTCGAGCAATTCCTGCCTCCATACGATCAGCTTGCGCCGGAAATATTCCAGCTGCCGATCGTTCATGAAGGGTTCGCTTTCGGCGGGGTGGTAGTCGTCGGGCAGAAAGACTTCGGCTTTCATCGCAACTCTCTCCTTGTCGCCGGGGCCTGCCGACAGGTGGTCTGCTGTCATGGCGCACCTCTGATTGAGGCCGTCTAGACCAAAGCAAATGGCTTGTCACTAGCGGTTGCGACAATTTCATGGGGCAGTTACGTTGCAGCGGTCCCCCTGCAGAGGCTTGATGCACCGATGAAATTCGCCACCACCGAGACATATGTCACAACCGAGGACCTGACGGTGGCGGTAAACGCCGCTGTAACGCTGCAGCGTCCGCTTCTGGTCAAGGGGGAACCCGGCACCGGCAAGACCGAATTGGCGCGACAGGTGTCGCAGGCGTTGGACCTGCCTTTGATTGAGTGGCATGTGAAGTCCACAACCAAGGCGCAGCAGGGGCTTTACGAGTACGACGCGGTGTCACGCTTGCGCGACAGTCAACTAGGCGATGCGCGGGTGCATGAGATTTCCAACTACATCCGGCGCGGCAAGTTGTGGCAAGCCTTTGAGGCGCCCGGTCGTGTGGTTCTGCTGATCGACGAGATCGACAAAGTCGACATCGAGTTTCCAAACGACCTGTTGCAGGAGTTGGACCGGATGGAGTTTCACGTTTACGAAACCGGCGAGACAGTTCGGGCGCGGCACCGGCCGGTGGTCATCATCACATCGAACAACGAAAAGGACTTGCCGGATGCTTTTTTGCGCCGGTGTTTCTTTCATTACATCCGGTTTCCAGATGCCGAAACATTGTCAGCCATAGTTCGGGTGCATTTTCCGGGCATCAAGCCTGCCTTGCTGACAACCGCGCTGACCCAGTTTCTGGAGTTGCGCGAAACACCGGGATTGAAAAAAAAGCCGTCGACCAGCGAGGTTCTCGACTGGTTGAAGCTTTTGCTGGCCGAAGATCTGGGACCGGAGGATCTGAAGCGCGACGGCAAGACGATGCTGCCGCGGCTGCACGGGGCATTGCTCAAGAACGAACAGGACGTGCATCTGTTTGAACGGCTGGCCTTTATGGCCCGGTCTGGCCGCTAGATCGTGGTGTCGGAAATGAGGCAGAGTTTTGGCGAATCGGAAGTGATTGCCTAGGTTTGGCCATAGTCTTGCCGCAATCTCATCACGTAAATCCGTTTAATTGAAATGTATTGAAATATTACGTGATTATCATGGTAAATTTCCTGTGTCCGGGCAGGTTTGGTTGTCCATGGGTAGACTCTCGGGAATGTTTAAATTCCTTAAGATTGACACGAACCCGCCCAGATACCGACACTGATCCCAAGTCTAGTCGGACCCGGTGAACCCGACGTCTGGTTCGATCAAATGGAAGTACCTTGATGCCGTCCTGTTCCCCCTTGCCAGGGAAGAACAGGTCGGAAACGCCCGGCGGGCAAGCAACGCCAGTGGCAGAAACATCATGGAATGACCGCCCTTGCGCTGCTCGCCAAGGGTCTTGATCGACCGATTTTGGACACCGGGTCGGGTGGGGCGTGCCTGGGGAGGTGCGGTTCATCTTGTCTGGAATGCTGCAACCGAGAAGGCGCTTGCGCCTTTTCCCGAGACATAAAGCTGCCAAGCTCATGCGCCTAATTTCGGTTTTCGCCCTGTGTGCCATGGTGGCTTGCGCCCCGCTGCCATCTCAGGAAGTGTCCAAAAGCTTTACCGAGCCGTCGGGGAGCGCCAATCAACGCCCCATCGCGCTCGGCTTTGCAACGGCCCCGGGTCGCCCGGTGCAGCGCAGCAATACACAGATTGCTGCGGACTTCCTTGATCTTGAGTTTCGGATGGAAAGCGGGCGAACGCTGCCGCACCTGACCCGGTTTCAAGGACCGATCACCGTGGCGCTTGCGGGCGACGTTCCGGCAACGGCGCGCACCGATCTCGCGCGGCTGATGGTGCGGTTTCGCAGCGAGGCAGGCCTCGATATTCGGGCAGCGGAGCCGGGGCAACAGGCGTCGATCACCATCCGGTTCTATCCGCGCGCCGAAATGCAGCGCGTGGTGCCGACAGCGGCCTGTTTCGTGGTACCAAGGTCCATGACGCTGGCCGAGTATCGCACCCGGCGCAACACCGGCTTTGCCGATTGGGCGACCCTGACCCGGCGCGAGAACGTGTCGATCTTCATGCCGTCGGACACCAGTCCGCAAGAGGTGCGCGATTGCCTGCACGAGGAAACGGCGCAGGCAATGGGGCCGCTGAACGATCTTTATCGGCTTTCGGATTCGGTGTTCAACGATGATAACTTCAACACGGTGCTGACCGGGTTCGATATGCTGATGCTTCGGCTGCATTATGCGCCGGAACTGTCGAACGGGATGAACGAGGCGATGGTGGCCGCGCGTCTGCCCTCCCTTCTTGCGCGGTTGAACCCTTCGGGTGAATTTTCGGGCGCCCGTGCCGGCACGATTGCGCCGCGGTCGTGGAATGCAGCAGTCGCACAGGCCTTTGGCAAGGGCGGCGCTGCGCGACAAACCGGGGCGGATGCGATGGTGGCGTTGGCCGCAGCGCAGGGCTGGACCGACAGCCGGTTGGGGTTTGCTTATTTCGCCAAGGGTCGGGTCAATGCCGCCTCGAACCCGCAAGTGGCCGTTGCCGCCTTTGCCGAGGCCGCGCGGGTTTACCGAACTTTGCCAGGGGCCGAAATCCATGCAGCCCATGTCGATATGCAACTGGCCGCGCTCGCACTTTCGGCTGGACAGCCATCGCAGGCGATGCAGTTCGCCGACCGTGCCCTTCCGGCGGTCAAGCGGGCCGAGAATGCGTCATTGCTGGCCACGCTGATGCTGGTCAAGGCCGAAGCGCTGGAGGCGTTGGGCCGCGACGACGAAGCACGGGCGGTACGGCTCGACAGTCAGGGCTGGGCACGGTATGGCTTTGGCGCGGAGCCGCAGGTGCGGGCGCGAACATCGGAAATCGCCGCCCTTGCCGCGCGGGGAAACCGAAGCTAGGGGCCTTGAATGGCCCCCTCAAGGGGACGCCATGATTACCATTATTGCCGCCATTTCCGGCATGGCCATTGGCGCTATGACCGCGCTGCGCCGGGGTGGCAAGACTATGGACGCCTTGCAGTATGGCGCGGGCTACGGCATCGCATTCACCCTGCTGGGCATGTTGATCACGATCATCGTCGATCGCAATTTTCTGAGCTAGGCCGTGTTTGCGCCATTCTTTCAGACGTTGCGCGCGGTGGGGGTTCCGGTCGGCCTGCACGAGTATCTGGCGTTTCTGGAAGGAGTGGCGGCGGGTCTGGTCACCTTTGACGTGACCGGGTTCTACTATCTGGCCCGCACGGCGATGGTGAAGGACGAACGGCATCTGGACCGGTTCGACCGGGCTTTCGCGCATAGTTTTCAGGGGCTGGAGGTGATTTCGGCGCAGGACGTTCTGGAGGCGTTGAACATCCCTGCGGACTGGCTGGAAAAGCTGGCCGAAAAACACCTGACGGCGCAAGAACGGGCGGCCATCGCGGCGCTTGGGGGATTCGATGCGCTGATGACGGCGCTGCGGGCGCGGTTGGCAGAACAGAAGGACCGCCACGAGGGTGGGTCGAAATGGCTGGGCACGGCGGGCACGTCGCCATTCGGGGCTTACGGGTTCAACCCCGAAGGTGTGCGGATCGGTCAGGACACCAGCCGCCACCAACGCGCGGTCAAGGTCTGGGACAAGCGCGAGTTCCGCAATCTCGATGGATCAGTAGAACTCGGTACCCGCAACATCAAGCTTGCCCTGCGCAGTTTGCGGAAATGGGCGCGCGACGGTGCGACACAAGAGCTTGATCTGGACGGCACCATTCGCGCCACAGCCGAGCACGGCTGGCTGGATGTGCAGACTCGACCAGAGCGGCGCAATGCGGTGAAAGTGCTGCTGTTTCTGGACATCGGCGGCAGCATGGATCCGTATGTGAAAGTGATGGAAGAGTTGTTTTCGGCAGCGCGGGCCGAATTCAAACATCTGGTGACGTTCTACTTTCACAACTGTCTGTATGAGGGCGTGTGGCGCGACAGCCGCCGCCGCTGGGATGACCAGACCCCGACATGGGACGTGCTGCGCACCTATGGGTCTGATTACAAATGCATCTTCGTCGGCGATGCGGCAATGAGCCCCTATGAGATCCTGCACCCCGGCGGGGCCAACGAACATTGGAACGCGGAAAGTGGTCAGGTCTGGCTGGAACGGGCCTGCGCGCAGTGGCCGCGCCATCTATGGATCAACCCGGTGCCCGAGGCGAGTTGGGCCCACAGCCATTCGACAAGGCTGATCCAGGAAATATTCGGCGACGTCATGACACCGATGACGTTGCAGGGTCTGGCACGCGGAATCAAGGATTTGCGGTAGCGAGGTTTTTGCATGATCGGGCGTGTGGTATGCTTACGTGATCGTATAGCTCCAACAACGTCGTGAAAGCCCTTTCCGGAACCCCTTCCGCACCCCATATTCCAGTCATGTTGAAACTCACCCCGATCTTGCTGGCCATAGCCTACGCATTCTTGATGATGCGGTTTTCCGTGTGGCGCACGCAAAAAATGCTGAACGAACAAAGCCAGCCGCTGACCGACCCGGCGGTGGCGCGGCTTTCAATGCAGATGGCGAAGGCGTTGGATGTGCCGGAGATCAAGGTGCACGTCTTTGAGGTCGAGCCGGTGAACGGTCTGGCCGCCCCGGACGGTCGGATTTTCATCACGCGGGGGTTTTTGAACCGCAAAATGCGCGGTGAGGTTTCGGCAGAAGAACTGGCAAGCGTGATTGCGCATGAGTTGGGGCATGTCGCCTTGGGGCATTCGCGGCGGCGGATGATCGACTTTACCGGGCAGAATGCTGTGGTCGTGATGTTGTCGGCGGTTCTGAACCGCTTCTTGCCGGGGTTGGGCGTGCTGATCGCGAATTTTCTGTCCAGCGTCCTGATGGCGCGGATGTCACGGCGCGATGAATTCGAGGCGGACGCCTATGCGACGGCTTTGCTGCTGAAATCCGGGATCGGGACGGCACCGCAGAAAAGTCTGTTTAGCAAGCTGGAAAAGTTGACCGGCAGCTCTGGATCGGGCACCCCCGCATGGCTTCTAAGCCACCCGAAATCAACAGAGCGAATCGCGGCAATCGAGGCAAATGAGGCACGCTGGACGGCGATTGATGGGTAGGGTGTGTGCTTGCACGCACCTTTTTCACGCGGTGCGTGCAAGCACACATCCTAACCCAAACATCCCGTCAGTTGCCTTGCGGAACGCCTGGAAGGACGCATAGCATTTCATAGAGCAGGTTTGCCCCGATCAGCGCGGTGTTGCCCGAGGGATCGTAGGGCGGCGACACCTCGACCAGATCACCGCCCACCATGTTCAGGCCCGCGCAACCACGCACAATTTCAAGACCCTGCCAGATCGTCAGCCCACCCGGCTCGACGGTGCCGGTGCCCGGGGCAAACGCGGGGTCCAGACTGTCGATGTCATAGGAAATATAGCACGGTGCATCGCCGATCTTTGCACGGATGGTTTCCATCAGGGGCGTCAGGGATTTGTGCCAGCACTCCTCGGCCTGCACCACGGTCCAGCCGCGCTTGCGGCCCCAGTCGAAATCATCGGGGCTGTAGCCGGTGCCGCGCAGGCCAATCTGAAAAACCTTTTCATCGATGAGGCAATCTTCCTCCCAAGCGCGGCGAAACGGGCAGCCGTGGGCGACTTTCTCGCCGAACATCGTGTCGTTGATGTCGGCATGCGCGTCGACATGGATCAGCGCGACTTTCCCGTGTTTTTCCTTCATCGCCCTCAGGATGGGCCAGGTCAGGGTATGATCCCCCCCGAGCGTCAGCGGGATCGCGCCTTGCGCCAGCACGTTCCGGTGAAAACCTGCGATGATGTCCACCGTTTTTTTCAGATCGAAGGTATTGATCGGCACGTCGCCGATGTCGGCCACTTGCAGGTGATCGAACGGGGCCGCCCTGGTCGCCATGTTGAACGGGCGCAACATGCGGGATTCGTCGCGAATCTGACGGGGGCCAAGCCGTGTGCCGGGACGGTTCGACGTGCCGTGGTCCATCGGCACACCGACGAACGCCACATCGAGCCCGCTTGCATCGACCTGCGAGGGAAGTCGCATCATGGTGGCGGGGCCGCCGAAACGGGGCATATCGTTGCCGCCGAGGGGTTGGTTGAATTTGGTCACAGCGCGTCCTTTCGGGTTTGCGCGCAGACTGTCTGGACGGCCGGGACGGTGCAACCGGAAATGCAAAAAGGCACCCCGAAGGATGCCCTCTGATCCGAAGACCTGCCTGAAAGCCTGACAGAAATCAGGCAGCTTCGGTGATGAATTTTACAGCGTCGCCAAAGGTTTGGATGGTTTCTGCGGCATCATCCGGGATCTCGATGCCGAATTCTTCTTCGAAGGCCATCACCAGTTCGACGGTGTCAAGGCTGTCCGCGCCCAGGTCGTCGATGAACGAGGCATTCTCGACAACCTTGTCGCCTTCGACGCCCAGATGTTCGACGACGATCTTCTTCACGCGGTCCGCGATGTCGCTCATGTCAGTTCCTCATTTACCGTTGCGCCGACAATCCGGCTTTCAAATTCTGTCCGCCCTGCCCTGATAGCCAGCGGCGTTGTCGCGGGCCTATAGCAAGCGGTCAGGCCCAAGGCAACAGCGCAATCACAGCATATCGCCGCCGCCGTTGATGTCCAGCGTGGCTCCGGTGACGTAGGCCGCCTCGACGCTTGCCAGATACAGAACTGCGGCGGCGATTTCCTGCGGGTATCCCATGCGGCCCACGGGGACGCCGGCCAGGATCTTGCCGCGCTGTTCGTCGTTCAGTTTGGCGGTCATCGGGGTTTCAACCAGACCGGGGGCCACGCAGTTGACGGTGATGCCCCGGCTGCCGACCTCTTGTGCGAGGCTTTTCGACATGCCGGTGATACCGGCTTTGGCGGCGGCATAGTTGACCTGACCGGGGTTTCCGGCTTGGGCCACCACCGAGGTGATGTTGATGATCCGGCCCCAGCGCGCCTTCATCATGCCACGCAAGGCGGCACGACACAGACGGAAGGCAGAATTCAGGTTGACCTCGATCACCGACAGCCAATCGTCGTCGGACATCCGCATCATCAGCCCGTCACGGGTGATGCCTGCGTTGTTTACCAAGATATCCACCGACCCCATCGCGTCAGCTGCCTGTTTGATCAGCGCCTCGACTGCTGCGGCGTCCGACAGATCGCAGGGCAGCACATGAGCGCGCGTCCCCAGTTCGGCTGCAAGCGTTTGCAGCGGTTCCACGCGTGTTCCCGAAAGCCCGACGCAGGCGCCTGCGGCGTGCAAGGCGCGTGCCACTTCCGCCCCGATTCCCCCCGATGCCCCGGTGACCAGCGCACATTTTCCCGTCAGATCAAACATGGTATCCCCCAAGCTGGTTTTTGGCGGTCATACCAGCGGAAACGATGCCGCACCACCTGTTCAAAAAGCCTAGTCCCACGCCCGGCCATTGCCTGCCGTAATGTCAAGGTGAAGTGGTGTTTACGCCTTGGCGGCGGTCACATCCGCAGGCGTGCCGATGGCGCGGGTGGTGACGCCGGAGGCAATACGCTTGATCAGGCCGGACAGCACCTTGCCTTGACCGACCTCCCAGAAATCGGTCACGCCTGCGCCCGCCATCCACAACACGGATTCGCGCCAGCGTACCGGCCCGGTGATCTGCGCCACCAGCAATCCGTGGATCCGGCTGGCTTCGGTGACCGCCTCGGCGCGGACGTTCACCACGACGGGCACGCTGGGGTCAGAGATCACCACGCCTGCCAGCGCCTCGGCCATCGCGGCGGCGGCAGGTTGCATCAGACCACAGTGGAAGGGTGCCGACACCGGCAGAAGCATCGCGCGCTTTGCACCGCGCGCCTTGGCGATATCAATGGCACGGTCAACAGCGGCCTTGTGACCGGAGATGACGACTTGCGTGGGGTCATTGTCGTTGGCGGCCTGGCATACCTCGCCCTGTGCGGCTTCGGATGCGACTTCCGTGGCGGTGGCGAGGTCGAGCCCGAGAAGCGCCGCCATGGCTCCGACGCCCACCGGGACAGCCGCCTGCATTGCCTGCCCACGGATGCGCAGAAGCCGCGCCGTGTCGGCGAGGCCGATCGAGCCTGCGGCGCACAGTGCCGAGTATTCGCCAAGCGAGTGCCCGGCGACCAAAGCGACATGCTCCATGCCCAGACCTTCAGCTTCCAGCGCGGCTAGAGCGGCCATTGACGTGGCCATCAGGGCGGGCTGGGCGTGTTGGGTCAGCGTCAGTTCGGCAATGTCGCCGTCCCAGATCAGCGCCGACAGCCGTTCGTGCAACGCGTCATCCACCGCTTCGAACACCGCGCGGGCGGCTGGATAGGCCTCGGCCAGCGCGCGGCCCATGCCGATGGACTGGGTGCCCTGCCCTGGAAAGACGAATGCGCGGGTCATGGTGATCCTCCCTGATCTGGCCATGCCTTAGCGCGGGGGCGCGTTTGCTGCAACTGGTCGCACCTATGCGTGTCAGACGATACTGCACAGACTCTTTGCGCTGACAGCACTCTTTCGCAGCCCCGTGGAATGCTAAGTGCGGGCGCAGATCATCAATGGGGTCCCCGATGGCCCTGACCAATTCCAGCAACCGTTTCGGCAGCGTAACCCGCAGCCTGCATTGGCTGACTGCGCTGTTGATCCTGACCGTGATCCCGCTGGGCATAGTGGCGAACCGCCTGCCCTATGACACCGCCGGGGCGTTGGCGCTGAAGGCCCAGGTGTTTTCCATTCACAAGACGCTGGGTGTGGCGGTGTTCTTTGTGGCCGCCGTGCGCATCCTGTGGGCGCTTACCCAACGGCGACCGGTGGCGCTGCATCCCGAACGGAAAGCCGAGACGGCATTGGCAGGCGTGGTGCACTGGATGATGTGTATCTCGTTGCTTTCGGTTCCGGTAACGGGGTGGGTGCATCACGCGGCGCTCGCGGGCTATGCGCCGATCCTGTGGCCGTTTGGGCAGGGGTTGCCGTTCGGACCGATGTCGAACGACGTGGCGATCGTGGCTGCGTCGTTGCACCGGGTGTTCACCAAGCTGCTGATCGCGTCGATCCTGCTGCATGTCGCGGGGGCGTTGAAGCATCATCTGATCGACCGGGATGCAACGCTGATGCGGATGTGGCGCGGGACGGCGGCAAACGCTGCAATCGTGCATGGGGGGCATGGGTTGGCGCCTGCGTTGGTGGCAGTGGTGGTTTACATCGCGGGGGCGGGGCTTGCGTGGTCGCTGGTGGAACGGGCATGTGTTCCGGTGGCCCCTGCCCCGGTTGTCGCCAGCGCCGGCAACTGGGCGGTGGACGCGGGCACGGTTACCTTTACCGTCGGGCAGATGGGGACGGATGTGGCCGGGACCTTTGCCAACTGGCAGGCGGATATCCGGTTTGACGAGGCAAGCCGAACAGACTTCGACACGCTGCGCATCGACACCACCAGTCTGACCTTGGGATCGGTGACAAAGCAGGCCAAGGCGACCGAGTTTTTAGACGTGCTGACCCATCCTGCGGCACCCGTCGAGGCAGAGATTTCCCCGATGCCAAGGGACGAGACTGCCTATGTGCGACTGGCACGCTGTCCCTGCGCGGGATGATCTTGCCGCTGGAACTGCCGTTCATGATGACCATTTCAGGTGGGCAAGCAACCATGTCGGGCGTCACCGAAATCGACCGGTGGGCCTATGCTATGGGGCAGTCCTATCCGGATGCCGCGTCGGTCGGGTTTATTGTCAAAGTCAGAGCAGAGGCCACGGCGACACGGCAGCCATGATGCAAAACGCCGGCCGGATCGCTCGGGGCTGCATAGACCTCATGGGCGGTTGGATCAGTCCAGTTTCATCGGCTCGAACGACATCTGGATCTGCACTTCATCGCCGATGAAGGGAGCGAAGTTGCCATGGTTGAAATCGTTGCGCAGAACGGTGGTTGTGGCGTTGAAGCCGATGGCCGGTTTGCCTTCGAACGGCGGTAGCGGATAGGGGCCTTCGGTGGTCAGCACGGCATCAAGCACGAACGATTTCGTAACACCGTTAAGCGTCAGATCGCCGTTGATCTTGCCAGCCTTGTCGCCGGTCACCTCGACTGTGGTGGACGTAAAGCTGACCAGCTTGCCGTCGGTCGCATCAAAGAAGTCGGGCGACATGAAGTGCGTGAACCGGGCTTCCCAGCGGGTCAGCATGGATTTGACCGGGAACGACACCTTGGCAGACGAGGTTGAGGGTTCGGCGGCGTTGTAGGTCATTTCACCGGCAAAACCCGAGAACATTCCATAGCCGGTGGCATAGCCAAGATGGTTGTAGATGAACGCGATCTGGGCATGGCTGCTGTCGGGCGCATATTTTTCCGGGGCCGCAAAGGCCGGGACGGCGATCACGGCGGCGGCAAGGGCCACGGGAGCAAAGCGGAACATGGTATTGTCCTGTGCACGGCCCGAATACCGAGATTGGTGGGGCCGATGAGCGTACGGTTTAAATGGCCGTCTTGCCCGATCCGCGCAATTCGCCAGCCTTGAACAGCTTGTATTCACCCGCGCAGATCGCCCGGCAACCCGGCACGCGCCGCTTGCCTTTGGCAACATGCCCGTATAAGGCGACATATCTTTCCGCAATTCCATGAACCAGCGCAGGCTCTCGTGGACGGGCCGCGGAAAGTCTTGCCCGTCCTATGAAATGCGCCTTGAAAACGAACGGAGACCACATGCCGCTTTACGAGCATGTTTTCATCTCGCGTCAGGACTTGTCCAACACGCAAGCCGAGGCCTTGATTGAACATTTTTCCGCAGTGATCACGGACAACGGTGGGAAGATCGTTGAACATGAATACTGGGGCGTCAAGACGATGGCCTACAAGATCAACAAAAACCGCAAGGGGCACTATGCCTTTGTGAAAACGGATGCCCCGTCGGCCGCCGTTCAGGAAATGGAACGCCTGATGCGCCTGCACGACGACGTGATGCGCGTGTTGACCATCAAGGTCGATGCGCATGTCGAAGGTCCGTCGGTGCAGATGCAAAAGCGTGACGACCGCGAACGCGGGGATCGCCCCGAGGGTGGCTTTGGTGGCGGTGAACGTCGCGAGCGCGGCTTTGGCGACCGCCCTGACCGTGGCGGCGACCGCGGTGGCTTTGGTGGTGATCGTGGAGGCGACCGCGCTGGCGGTGGCTTCGGCGGCGCTCCGCGTCGTTGATCAGGCAGAAAGGATAAACCATGGCGAACAAACCATTTTTCCGCCGCCGCAAGGTCTGCCCGTTCTCGGGCGACAATGCTCCGGCGATCGACTATAAAGACACCCGGACCCTGCAGCGGTATGTGTCCGAGCGTGGCAAGATCGTGCCGTCGCGGATTACCGCCGTTTCGGCCATCAAGCAGCGTGAGCTGGCCCGCGCGATCAAGCGCGCCCGCTTTCTCGCCCTGCTGCCCTATGCCGTGAAGTGAGGAGATAAACATGCAAGTCATCCTTCTTCAGCGCGTAACCAAGCTGGGCCAGATGGGCGAAGTCGTTTCTGTAAAGGACGGCTATGCCCGCAACTACCTGCTGCCGCAGGGCAAGGCGCTGCGCGCAAACGCCGGCAACATCCAGTCGTTCGAGGTCAAGAAGGCCCAACTGGAAGTCACCAACCTAGAAACCCGCAAGGAGTCCGAAGTTGTGGGCGCCAAGCTTGACGGTCAGGTGTTCATCGTGATCCGGTCGGCATCCGACGCCGGTGCGCTTTACGGTTCGGTCACCACGCGTGACGCCGCCGAAGCGGCCACCGAGGGCGGTTTCACCGTTCACCGTGGTCAGGTCGTGCTTGACCGTCCGATCAAGGAACTGGGCATCCATTCGGTGTCTGTCGTCCTGCACCCGGAAGTCACGATAAAGATCCAGTTGAACGTCGCCCGTTCGGTCGAAGAAGCCGCGCTGCAAGCATCGGGCAAATCGGTTGCCGAATTGGCTGCCGAAGCCGAAGCCGAAGCCGAATTCGAAATCGCCGAACTGTTCGGTGAAATGGGTGCCGCCCAGGACGGCCAAGATCTGGGCCGCGACTGATCCTGTCGCATTCCTGAAAACATAATCCGCGACGGGTGACCGACGCGGATTTTTTCATGATTCGGATGGGGCTGTATTCCCTGTAGCTCGCCTCACCCGCTCAGTTGCAAACGCCGCCCGAGCCTTCCATATGCCCGCCGCCGTCATGGCAGACGTTGCCGCCCCAGCCGAACGCCTGTCGGCCATGGGCGATCTCATCATGCAATTGAAAATCATTGCACCACTGGCTGAAATCGCCGACGATCTCTATGCTCTTGGCTTCGATCATACTGCCGACCAACGCACACGCGGGCGAACACGCCGGGCGAATTCCTGACGCCGCAGTTGCACGATTGCGCGGATATCCGGCAATGGCCCGGATTGGGAGTAAGCGTGCAGTTTTTTCAGTTCCTTGACCATCCGAGAGTATCCGTCTTGATCAAGCGGTTTTTGGCGTCCACTTGCGATCAGCTTTGACGAGTGCATTTGCCATTTCGATGAGCTTTCGCATGACGGCCACGATGGCGACTTTGGCGGGTTTTC